>JAEEGL010235879.1_pt1 | contig 63835 bp, 56 predicted proteins | sample 9134231 | NCBI WGS metagenome assembly JAEEGL01 (sample SAMN16246548, study PRJNA631951) | gut metagenome | biome: gut microbiome; feature: rumen; material: fiber-attached | host: Bos | place: Iran: Karaj | collected 2018-10
TTCCCACTTCTTATCATATACATCCGGATCTGCCAGAGTGACAAGATGGCCTAAAGCCCATGTCACAATGTACCTGTCTCCTTCCAGATAGCCGTTTCCGTTTTTTAGGCATCCAATAACGCGGGCTATTTCTCTGCCTACTGATGGTTTTTCTGCCAAGACTAGGATTTTTCCCATGTAATTACCTCGCTTCCAAGCTTCATCTATGTTAGTGTATCACAGCATTATCTAAAATGGAAGGGAACCCGGTACTTCTTATGCAGAAGCAATACAGAGAGTCCCCGTATCACAGATACGGGGACATTTTTTCAAACATTATTATTCCATGGGTTTACAGACATCCACCCACCCAAGTGCTTCCGATGTTCGCTCAAGCTCAGATATAGACAGTTCAACAGCACTTGCAGCCGTTCCTGCTGCCGGAAATACCGTTGAGAATCGTTTCAGAGACTCATCCAAGTATACTGCAACACCTTCACTGACTCCAAATGGGCATACGCCTCCTATCTCATGACCTGTGAGTTCTTCTACACGGTCTTGCGGGATCATTTTCGCCTTCATGTGAAACTGCATTTTAAACTTGGAATTATCGATTCTCGTATCCCCTGCAGCAAGGATCAGAAGCGCCCCATCATGAGTTAGAAAAGAGAGTGTTTTTGCGATTCGTGCCGGTTCCACCCCAAGTCGTTCCGCTGCAAGCAGAACCGTGGCGCTGGATTCTGCGAACTCAAGAATCCGGTTTTCAAGCCCGTACTTTGCCAGATGATTTCTGGCTCGCTGCAAGGACATATGATTGCCTCCTTGAAGAATTCAACAACACTCGATTTAACGGGCTAAAGTTCCGCTTTCATGTAAAAGGACGCTGAAAAGCGTCCTTTTACTCAAACATCATGAAATATTGACACGTACAATGCAGCGGAACTGGTCTTCGCCTATAGTGGCTGTAATATATGCAACACCGTCTGAAACTGCAGTTACAACTCCCTTGTTGTCCACTGTCGCCACACTGGTATCATCAGAAACCCACGTAAAATCAGGAACCTCACCATTCGGAAGAATAGATTTCAGAGTAAGCTGGAAGTACTCTCCCTTTCTGGTCAGTGTCACATCTTCATAATTGATAACATATTCGGAGTCATCACTGTTATATCCCTTGTTCCCGCTTACATCTACACAGCGGACAATACAGCTGGCAGTATATTCGGCGATTGAAGCCTGAATAATAGCAGTTCCGTCCGATATTGCTGTAACAAGTCCCTTTTCGTCTACTGTAGCAACAGCAGGGTCCGAGCTTTCCCACACAGTTGACTTAACATACTCATCAGACAAATCATAATCTATAGCAAGCTGAACAGTCTGTCCCTCGTAGGACATTGTAATATCCTCATAATTCATGTCCAGAACCGTTAAGGGTACATCAAAGTCACAGTAAACGCTAATTTCAATAGTCTGATCACCAACTGTTCCAGTGATCGTACATTCACCGCCCCTTCTGGCCTGGATGGTACCGTAATCATCCACATCCGCTACCAGAATATTGTCGCTTGTCCATACGATTTCAGATTTTGCACTTTCTGGCTCCAGCAAATACTCGATGTCGCTGGTCTCGCCTCTTGAATACAGTGTAATAGATTCATCACTCAGCAAAGTGAATTCATCCACTTCCACACCGTCAGACTCTTTTTCGGTTTTTTCTGGGTCTTCAGGCTCCTGGGGTTCTTCCGCAGAGGAAACAGCTTCAGGTACTCCCTCCACTACAGATGACTCAGGTTCTTCAGAAAGCTCTGGCATAATCACAGGTGTAGGTGTTGCTTCTGCAGAGACGGCAGGGGTCTGTACTGCACCGAGCAGATCGTCATCAGAAACTGGGTTGAACACGCCAAGCCGGTACAGCATAAAGCCACCAACACCCGCGATGAGAAGCAACGCAATGAACAGACCGATCAGGACACCAATGATGGCGGCGCTGCGCTTCTTCATGGGTTTCTTTTCGTATTCTTCATCCTCGTACTCGTAATCATCCTCGGGATCTGTTTCCTTGACTTTTCTGGCCTTTTTAGGCGCTGAAGTCTTGGAGGCTCCGGATTTTTTCTTTCGCCCGTTTTTATTGCCGGAGACATTTTCTGTTCTTGGCTTTCTCTTTCTGGGCTTCTCTTCCGCAACCTTCTCCGGTTCTTCATTCTCTGCTTCCAGGAGTTCATCTGTCCCAGGTTCAGGAGCATTCCCTGTAGCATTGTCATCTGCCAAATCGGGGGCAGAATCCTCCAGAGAGAGTCCAAGTCCGTTCAAAACATCCCGAAAGGATTCATCGTTATAATCACCAGCGCCGCAATTTGGGCAGAAATCCAGCCCCTCTGGGATTTCACTGCCGCATTTCTCGCATATTTTGCTCATAGACTGCCTCCGTGTTAAATTGTCAGTTTTTCACGAAAAAAATCCAAAATAGGATAAACCGCGTGATAGCACCTATTTCAATACTGTAAGCTATAATATCACGGAACAAATAAAGATTCAAGCTATTTTGCGTTCTTCCGAGAATATTATGTAAATATTCGTCCTATTGCAATACCGTCCGAAAATATGATATAATATGGATAAAAGTATTTTTGTTTTTTGCGCTCACACAAGCAGGGGGGTGTTTACTTGGAGTGTCCAATCTGTGGATTCCCTTTACAGGAAGACGACGTTTTCTGCAAAAACTGTGGTAATTTTTCTTTACCGCTGCAGGCAAGTGATCGTAAAGTTCCAATAGTATCCGGCACGCCCGAAGACGGCTCCACACTTGTAAATACGCCTGAGGACCTGATTGAGAACAGCCCTGACTCTTCCACCAGAAAAATCGCTGAGCGTCTGTATCCCCCTCCCGATGTGGAACTGGAGTATGATCTGAAAGATGCCTTGGTAGCAGATGCACCTGATACGGAGAAAGCAGAGACGTCAGAGCACAACGTCCAGCAGGCCAAAAAGAAAAAATGGTCAATGAGTCCACAGCGGGCAAGAAAATCCTTGCGCAGGATGGCAATTGTCACAGTCATTGTATGTCTGTTAGGAGCACTTGCTGTTGGATCCGCTATTTATGTTTACATCAGCACTGCTTCCATGCGGGTCCAGCTCAGCAAGGCTCAGAAGGAAAGCTCCACCGCTCAGGCCAATGCAGCAGAGCTTGAAACCCAGGTATCTGATCTCTCAGCAAGTCTGGCTTCTGCAGAAGCGGAAAAAACCAGTCTGGGCGCACAGGTCGCTGAGCTTCAGTCAAAGATTGATGACATGGAATCCTCTGTTAATCAAAACCAATATGACAAGGACTCTGCACTTCGTGAGTTGGAAGATGCTAACTCCCAGCTATCTGACGCCCAAGCCGCTAATGAAGACTTGCAGAACCAGCTTTCTGATGTCCAGTCAGAACTGGACAGTTGTCAGTCTGAATTAGACCAAGCCCGAGATGACAATGATGCGCTGACCGCAGAGAACGAATCACTGACTGATCAAGTGGAAGAGCTGGAAGACAAAGTTGATTTTTATGATTCCTATGTTGTCTTTGTCAACCAGGGCGCTACCGACAGATATTACCACAAGTATTCCTGTCAGGATTTTAATAGGAGCAGTTTCGTGGCATACAGTCCAAAGTTGGCTGAATCCAATGGGTATTCCCCCTGTCCTGTCTGTTGCGGAGGGACCGCGCTTCCATCCCCAAGCACTGGGATATTTGGTGGATTGTTTGGATAGATAATCACGATAAAAGAGCAGAGCGGCATTTGCCGCTCTGCTCTTTAGTCTTCTTGAATCAGTTTTTCACCGCAACCGGGACACGAGAAGCCATTTCGTAGTGAATGCTCATCCACTGCAAACTTTTCTCCACATTGTGGGCACTTGACCGCATACAGGGAGTTGTCGCTGTCATCATAGTATTCATCTACACCCATCTGGATTGCGCTCTCTTCTGTCTCCTCCACATCAAAGTCATAGGAGAGCAGTTCCTGAACTTCGTCCAGTGTCTCATTCAGTCCATTTACCACAGATTCTATGCTATAAATCCGATGGCATAACATGGAAACCGTATCGGTCAATTCAGAAAGCAGTCTGGCTCTGGCATCAACAGGATCCAGGCAGGCCTCTTCTTTCAGGTTCTGCAGGTATGCTGCCCGTTCTTCTAAACTCATCAGCCCTTGGCTCGTTCTAGATACTCACCGGTACGGGTGTCAATACGGATACGGTCACCTTCGTTAATAAACAGCGGCACCTTAATTTCAGCGCCAGTCTCCACAATCGCGGGTTTTGTCACGTTAGTAGCTGTATCACCTTTAACACCGGGCTCAGTCTGTGTGATCTCAAGTTCTACAAATGTTGGCGGCTCTACGGCAAACACGTTGCCCTTATAGCTCAGAATAGTGCACTCCATATTTTCCTTGACGAACTTGAACGCGTCTCCAAGGTCAGCCTCGTTCACGGCTGTCATCTCATAGGATTCCATATCCATGAAATAATAGATTCCACCGTCATTATAAGAGTATTCAAGCTTTTTCCGTTCTACATAAGCTGTGGGGAATTTGGCGGTCGGGTTGAAGCTTGTCTCAGTAACAGCACCAGTGATGACGTTTTTCATCTTTGTACGAACAAACGCTGCGCCTTTGCCCGGCTTGACATGCTGGAACTCTACGACCTGCATGACCTTTCCGTCCATCTCAAAGGTAACGCCGTTTCTGAATTCGCCTGCTGAAATCATAGGTATTCCTCCCTAAATTCTCGTATACCGCACCTGCGGCTAGTTTTGTTTCCTTTATGATGCTATTTTACCGTATAATCGGCATAATTGCAAGTGCTGCAGTTCACGTTATGTCATCTTTTTCTTTTCCATCTTCCAAGATAAATAAAAGGAAGCTCGATCCAATATCGAATCACCTGAAAAGGATTAGAAAAGCGGATTGGATAAACGAGGACAGATGTTACACCCGCACAGTTGCTACCCAACACATCTGTAAAAGTCTGATCCCCTGCAAGGGCTGTCTCTTCCGGTTTTGCTGCATACCGCTCCATTGCACTGCGAATCCCCTTCGGTGAGGGCTTTCCTGCACGGCGAATATAAGGAAGTCCCCATTTCTCACAGAAATCCGGCACACGGTGGCTCTTCCTGCTGTTGGACACAATCATCACATCCACGCCGGCTTCCCGTGTACATTGCAGCCATTGGAGAAACGCTTCTGACGGTTCTGTCACAGTATAGGCAACTACAGTATTGTCAAAGTCAAGCAGCATCAGCCTGATTCCTCGATTATGAAACCATTCCGGGGACAGGTCGATAATTGAGCGGACCTCCACGTCCGCCAGCAGTGAAAAGGCCATAGAACTCTCCCGTTCGATTCTTATTAACTGGATTGTAAAAGCTTTCATGCATATTCTAACAGTACGCCTGATCCTTGTCAATGCAGGCAACCTCTTCTGTCGTTGCACTGCAGTTTTCAGGCCTGCGATTGAACTGCAAAAGCAGCTTATCAGAAACTGATGTCCGAAAAGTCGAAATATGTTACAGGATTTCCGTTTTCACGAATCACTTCCATCAGTTCGTCTGCCGGAAGATAAACAGTGGCCGTATTTTCGTTTGGATGCACGGAAATCTCACCGCCCTTGAAGCATTTGTCCAAGTATACAACCACAGAATGAGATTCATCGTTTAGGATTCCGAAGGGTGAGACCGCTCCTGGAATCAGGCCTAAAAAAGCCATAAGATCCTGCTCTGAGGCAAAAGATAGGCGCCTCGTTCCTGCTTTAATCTGAAAGTCTTTTATGCTGACGCTTCTGTCATCTTTTACAGTAAGGAGATAGTATACTCGTTTTTTATCATCCCGTAAAAACAGATTTTTAGCTCCTACTTCAGGGCGAGGCAGGTCATAGCTCAGAATATCTTCCACTGTAAACGCGGGCGGATGCTCCACCGCGAAAAAAGGTATGTTCTTCTCATGCAGCAATTCATAAATGGCTTCCTTATCCCAGGTGTTTCCCATTGTACCCCTCCTCACATTATAAAAAGCACCCCGCAAATGCGGGGTGCTAAAATGCACAGTTTGAGAAATCAATAATACTTTCTCTTGTTGTTCTTGCGGGCAGCTTCAGACTTCTGCTTGCGCTTCAAGCTGGGGCTGACATAGTGCTCACGCTTCTTGTACTCCGCAATAACGCCGTCTTTCGCACAACTGCGCTTGAATCTCTTGATTGCGCTTTCCAGAGACTCATTTTCCTTGACGCGAATTTCAGACATGGTTTTCCCTCCCTCCGATGCATCCCACAGGGAATGCTATAAGGGCCATTTACGGCTTTCCTTATTATATGCAAGACTGCAATAATTGTCAAGGAGATTTTATTGAATAATCAGATTATTTGATAATCAGATTGATAAGCTTCCCTGGGACAACGATCGTCTTCCTGACCTCACCGCCAATACTCGCCATCTGTCGCTTTACAATGTCAGTTTCAAGCGCAGCGGCCAATGCATCTTCTCTGGAGACGTCTGACGCTATCCGCATAGTACCCCGGAACTTTCCGTTGACCTGAATCGCCATATCGATTTCCGCATCCACTGTCTTTGCTTCATCATATGAAGGCCAGGCAGCAATGGAAGCATATCCTTCAAATCCGTGCATTTCCCAGAGCTCTTCAGCAATATGCGGTGCAAAGGGAGAAAGCAGCGTAAGAAGCGTCTTAAGCTCAGCACGGTTGCATCCTGTGGAACCCATTGTATTTACAAGGCTCATAAGCGCAGCGATTGCAGTGTTGGCTTTGAGTGCATCCACGTCCTCCGTAACCTTTTTAATAGTCTTGTGGATGGGCGTTTCGTTTTTCAAACTATATGCAGTATCCTGATCTTTGACTGTCTCCGCCAGATTCCACACTTTATCCAAGAATCTCTTGCAGCCTTTTACTGCTTCGTCAGACCAAGTGGCAGTCTTTTCAAAGTCTCCGATGAACAGGATGTATAAGCGCATAGTATCTGCGCCGTATGCTTTTACCACATCGTCCGGATTCACAACATTTCCGAGTGATTTGGACATTTTAACCGCCGGACGCTGCGCCTGTGCTCCATACTTACGAACCAGTTCCGCCTTTTCCTCTTCTGTTTCAGCATATCCGACATAGTGAGGATTTCTGCCCAGAATCATTCCATGGCTGGTTCGTTTGGCATAGGGCTCAGCATAGGGAACAACTCCGATGTCATGGAGGAAATTGTTCCAGAATCGGCTATACAGCAGATGGAGTGTGGTGTGCTCCATACCCCCGTTATACCAGTCTACCTGTCCCCAGTATTCAAGCGCTTCTTTGGAAGCAAGTGCCTCACTGTTGTGGGGATCCATATACCGAAGGAAATACCAGCTGGAGCCAGCCCATTGTGGCATGGTATCTGTCTCGCGTTTGGCATCACTGCCACACTTCGGACACTTGCAGTTCACCCAGTCAAGCATGGGAGCCAGCGGGCTTTCGCCATCATCGGTTGGCTCATAGCTTTCTACCTCTGGAAGCACCAATGGCAGTTCGCTCTCCGGAAGCGGTACCGTCCCGCATTTGGGACAATGTACAATAGGGATGGGCTCGCCCCAGTAGCGTTGACGTGAAAACACCCAGTCTCTGAGCTTGTAGTTAACCTTCGCTTCGCCAATTCCCTTCTCCTCAAGCCATTTTGTGATAGCCGGAATGGCATCCTTCACACTCATGCCATCGAGGAATTCAGAGTTTACCAGTATAGCGTTCTCATCCTTGTCAGTAAACGCTCCCTGTTCTACATCACCGCCGGATACCACTTCGATGATTTCGCATCCGAACTTTTTGGCAAAGGCCCAGTCACGATCATCATGGGCAGGTACAGCCATGATTGCACCAGTTCCATAGGTAGCCAGAACATAGTCTGAAATGAAAATAGGGATCTCCTTACCATTGACCGGGTTGATTGCACGGACGCCCTGAAGCATAACACCGGTCTTTTCCTTGTCAGCTGCAAGTTCAGTACGCTCAAAATCGGATTTCCGCGCCGCCTCGTCCACATAAGCCTGGACTTCATCAGGATTCTCCAGAAGAGGTTTCCATTGTTTCACATACCGGTGCTCGGGAGAAATGACCATATAGGTAGCGCCGAACAGCGTATCAGGGCGAGTGGTAAATACAATAATATCATCACCGGTGGTTGCTTTGAAAGTAACTTCTGCACCTGTCGAGCGGCCGATCCAGTTTTTCTGCTGGGTCTTTACCCTTTCAATGAAATCAACCTCATCCAGTCCGTCAATCAGTCTCTGGGCATACTCTGTAATTTTCAGCATCCATTGCGACTTTTCCTTGCGGACTACCGGAGCTCCACAGCGCTCACAAACACCTTCTACAACCTCTTCATTGGCAAGTACACACTTACAGGAAGTACACCAGTTCACTGGCATGGTTGCCTTGTACGCCAGACCGTGTTTATAGAGCTGAAGGAAAATCCACTGGGTCCACTTGTAGTAATTTGGATCCGTAGTATCGATGCACCGATCCCAGTCGAAAGAGTAACCCAGCATGTGCAGCTGGCGGGTAAAGTTTTCGATGTTCTGTTTTGTCACCACAGCAGGATGGACATGGTTCTTGATAGCAAAGTTCTCAGTAGGAAGGCCAAAAGCATCGTACCCTATAGGAAACAGCACATTATATCCTTCCATCCGCTTTTTTCGAGCGATTGTATCCATTGCAGTGTATGGTCTGGGATGTCCAACATGAAGTCCTGCTCCAGAAGGATAGGGGAACTCCACTAATGCGTAAAACTTTTCTTTGTCAGACCCATTCTGAGCTGCAAAAATCTTTTTTTCTGCCCAAATCTTTTGCCATTTTGGCTCGATGGCGGCAAAATCGTATTTCATGTCACTCACCTTTTTCTCTGATTATGATCATGCTTGGGGATTCAGGATTGTATCAAGATCCACGATTGGAGCGTCACCCCAAAGCCGTTCCAGATCATAGAATTTCCGCTGCTCCTCAGTAAACACGTGGACAATGACACCGCAAAAATCCATAACGATCCAGGTATCTCCACGGTATCCTTCTCGATGCCACACCTGTTCTCCCGCTTCCTCCATCTTTTTCTCAACCTCATCGCAGAGCGCGCGCAGATGGGTATCGGAGGTGCCAGTGGAGAGAATCATATACTCTGCAAGCGTCGTTACTCCCTTCACCTCAAGCATCATCAGATTCCGAGCTTTTTTGTCGTCCAGTGCTTTTGCCGCGATAATTGCGGCTTCTTTTGCTGATAACAATATTATACCTCCTGTTGCGGAAATTGTTCTTCCAGTTGTCTGGCAATGAAATCTCTGGCTTCCTGTGAATCCCGGCAAACACTTTTATTCTCCCGGATCAGTTCTTCAATACACATATTGAATGCCAGGAGTAGCGCTCGGTCAAGATCCTTCCACGTCAGCTCCCGCAACTTCTCCACGCCAGGAAAGTTCCGGGTGGGCTCCATGTAGTCAGCCAAATACAGTATCTTCTCCAAAAGATCCATATCCGCCTTGCCTGTAGTGTGCCAGAATATAGCCCGCTGGATCTCATCGGATTCGCCAAAAACATATTTGGCCACATATGCCCCGGTCTTTGCATGAAGCAGCTTTGGGTGGGCGCGTTCAAAGTCGCTGATTAGTATACCATATTTGTCCACTAATAGCAACTGATCTTCCCCATCTATGGCTTTAGTCACGTCATGAAGCAGTCCTGCACGGTAGGCACCGGTCTCATCAGCACCATATTTCGCCGCCAGCTTTCTGGCTGTATCCGCACAGCCCAGCACATGTCTTACCCGGCTTTCCTTCAGAAGCCCCACAGCGACTATGCGAAGCTCATCCTCCGGGAGATTCCGGTAATCCTTGTCAGTATTATACAGCCCGTTCCGTCGGATGATCTCAAGAACAGGCTCGGGGACGTAAGCCTCTGCACCCCCGAGTATCAGAAGACGCCGGACACGGGACGAAGAGATCTCTAATACTTCGTTTTCGATCAGCACCACTCTGGCAGCATACTCCTGCTCAAGACGCTCTTTCTGCTTGAGAAACTCTTTGCCCTGGTCTTTCTGCGATCTGTGCATGGCGACGATCACAGCGTCTTGGCAGATCTCCTCGGGATGATACCAGGTGTGAAGTGTCAAAAACATATCGGTTCCAGTGAGCAGATACAGTGTGTCCGCGGGATAACAAAGCCGCAGTTCCTTCAGGGTGTCTGCTGTAAAGCTTTTCCCGGTGCGTCGCAGTTCCAGATCCTCAGCCTGTGCGAAGGGCAGCGAAGAAATGGCCGTCCGTACCATTTCCAGCCGCGTCCGGCCATCCGGAGAACCGTCCGGGATATCCTTATGAGGCGGCTGCGCATCCGGAATAAACAATACCAGGTCCAGGCCCAATGCCTTCTGCGCCTCTGAAGCTGCCTGCAGGTGTCCACGATGCGGTGGGTTGAAGGTTCCGCCAAAGATGCCGATCTTTGCCATACTGTCTCCCCTTTTCCGATTCTCAATTATATTCCGTTACTGATTCCCCTTGTTCTTCCGTTCCTTTTCCCTCTGCTTGCGGAAGAATTCGTCTCGGCGCTCCCGTTCCTGTTTTGCCTGGGCACGGCGTTTCTGAATTCCCTCGCGTACCGGGTTGACCTTTTTTGCCGCCCGTTCCTTTGCTTTCTCCGCCGCTCGCTGTGCTTCCAGCTTTTTGCTCCTGCGGTAGATCACAAAAGTATTTCCTACACAGGAAACGCCCTCCGCACCGGTCATTTCGCACACGGCGTCACTTGCTTCCCGTGCAGTCAGGCCGGCAGTCTCCAACACTCGTGCCTTGATCAGCTCCCTGTTCTCCATCTGACCGGAAGCGGTCTCAGCTGTGGCGTCTGTCACGCCCTCCTTGCCGATCATCAGCGTAACTTCTAGGCCGTTGGCTCTGGCGCGCAGCTCAGCGCGCTGTTTACTTGTCAGCATCGTCCTTCTCCTTTTTCAGTTTCTCCACAAATGCTTTGAGCGCATTGGCGCGATGCGATATCTGGTTTTTCCGCTCCGGTGTGAGCTGCGCCATGGTGCAGCCCTCTGCAGAAATATAGAACAGCGGATCATACCCGAAGCCTCCGTCTCCCTGCTCTTCCCGGAGTATCTCTCCGCAGATTTCTCCCCGTGCGCTTATCGCTTTTCCGTCGGGCCACATCATGGTAATCACGGATACAAAGCGGGCGCTGCGATCCTCATCCGGAATAGGTTCCATTGTTCTCCGAAGGAGTTCGTTTCTTGCCTTATCATCCGGGCAGGAATCACCGCCGTACCTTGCGGAGTGCACGCCAGGCTCTCCGTCGAGCGCGTCCACAGAAAGGCCGGAATCATCGGCAATGGCTGGCATTCCGCTGGCCTCCATGACCGCCCGGGCTTTGATCATTGAGTTCTCTTCAAAAGTATCACCGGTTTCTTCCGGTTCCACTTGAACACCAGCCTCGCGCTGACTGAGAACTTCCCAGCCAATCGGAGAAAGGATAGACTTGATCTCCCTGATCTTGTTGGGATTGTTGCTGGCTACGATCACTCTCATTACAGTTCTCCCAGCACATCCCGCTGCATCCGCTGAAGCAGCCTGTTTCCATGCAGGCACAATTCCAGCAGCTTCTGCTGCTCCGAGGCTGTGAAAGGTCTTCCCTCACCCGTTCCTTGAAGCTCAATAATGCCGCCGTTTCCATCCATCACACAGTTTAGATCCACATCCGCCTGGGAATCTTCATAGTACTGAAGGTCCAGCATTGGAATCCCGCCGACAATACCGGCGGATACGCCAGAGACATAAGTTTTGGTCGGCATTGCAGAAATTTTCCCCTCAGCAAGAAGCTTACGAAAGCAGAGCACCAAGGCGACAAATCCTCCCGTTACAGACGCCGTTCTTGTTCCGCCATCTCCTTGAAGCACATCGCAGTCAACCGTAATGCTGATTCCATCCAGTTTGTCAAGATCCACGGCACTGCGCAGACTGCGGCCAATCAGTCGCTGAATTTCCGCGCTTCTCGGACTCAGCTTCAGTTTGCTCACATCTCGGCGGCTTCTCTCACGGTTCGCTCTGGGAAGCATGGAGTATTCTGCTGTAATCCACCCTCCGGAGTTCACATGAGATGGTACCTTTTCTTCAACTGAAGCATTGCACAGGACCATGGTATCGCCACAGGAAATCAGGCAGCTTCCTTCTGCAAACTTTGTGAATCCAGTTACAATTTTCACCGGCCGGAGCTCATCCAAGGCTCGGCCATCTATTCTTTCCATAATGTCTCCTCTCAAATCAATGCATCAACAAAGTCTCTGGCATCAAAGGGCATCAGATCATCAATCCCTTCTCCTATGCCTATATATTTCACCGGAATCCTCAGCGCATCAGCAACGGCAATAACTATACCGCCCTTTGCTGTACCATCCAGCTTTGTCAACGCCATGCCGGTAACTCCGGCAATCTCTGAAAACTGCTTTGCCTGCATCAGACCATTTTGCCCCGTGGTACCGTCAAGCACCAGGAGAACTTCCTTGTCTGCATCCGGCAGCTCCCGGTCAATAATCCTTGAAATCTTTCCAAGTTCGTTCATCAGATTCTGCTTGTTATGGAGCCGTCCGGCTGTATCACAGAGGATCACATCCGCATTTCTTGCCTTTGCCGCAGAAATAGCGTCAAATACCACGGAAGCAGGATCCGCGCCCTCATGCTGTCTGACAATGCTCACTCCAGCGCGTTCAGACCAGATTTCCAACTGATCTGCAGCAGCTGCACGGAATGTATCTGCAGCGCAGAGCAGGACCTTTTTGCCCTCTCTCTTCATTTGGTTGGCAAGCTTACCGATCGTGGTCGTCTTTCCAACACCATTGACGCCTATTACAAGAACAATTGACGGTGAAGTATCCAACTTCATCCTGCAGTCTCCCACATTCAGCATTTCCGCCAAAATGCCCTTCAATGCCTCTCGTACCTCTTCCGCAGTTTTCAAATGCGACATGTTGACCTGATTCCGGAGTTCCTCCACAGCCCGTACTGAAGTATCTACGCCGAGATCTGCCAGTATCAGGCTTTCTTCAAGTTCGTCATAGAAATCATCGTCAATACCGTGGAAGCTCGCAAACATTCCTCCTATTGTTGACTGCATTGCCTGCCGAGTCTTGCTGAGCCCCTGTTTGATTTTTTCAAGAAAACCCATTGTGTTCCTCCTGGAGTTTATGAAATGTTCAGTTCCTTGGCCACCTGGTTGATGTCCACGGACAATATCTTGGAAACGCCCTGCTCCTGCATAGTCACGCCATATAGCACATCTGCTGCCTCCATGGTCCCCCGGCGATGTGTAATCACAATAAACTGCGTTTTGCCCTGCAGATTTTTTAAATACGACGCGAACCGTGCTACATTACGGTCGTCTAGAGCAGCATCAATCTCATCGAGCATACAGAAAGGCGTGGGACGCACCTTCATAATGGAAAAATACAGTGCAATTGCAACAAACGCCTTCTCTCCTCCTGAGAGCAGCATAATGTTTTTCAATTGCTTTCCCGGTGGCTGAACTTTGATTTCAATGCCACAGGACAGCACATCATTTTCATCTTCCAGGAGCAGACTCGCATTACCTCCACCAAACATCTCAGTAAATGTCTGTCCAAAATAATGGTTAATCTTCTGGAATTCCTCGCGGAAAATATCTGTCATCTCCACGGTGATCTCAGAGACTATTTTCACAAGTTCCCGTTCACTGGTTTCCACGTCGTCCCGTTGACCGGTAAGATATTCATACCTTTCGTTAACGCGTTGGAATTCCTCAATTGCACCCAAGTTGGGCGTACCAAGAGCGCTCATTTTCCGCTTCAGTTCTGCAATGCGCTTCTGCGCAGCCGCAACGCTTTCAATCTCTACTCTGGCAGACTGTGCCGTAGAATGCGTCAAATCATAGTTCTCCCAAAGCTTGTCAAGAATCTGCCGCTCCTCCATGGCCGTTGTGGTTTTCTTTTGTTCCAGCCGTGCACACTCGCGTTCCATATCCATAAGATACTTGTTCTTCTGCTGTGCTTCTCTTTCTGCAGCAGTCTTCTTTGCATCAATAGCCATACGGCGTTCAGATGCAGCCTGCATCTGTTTCCTCACCGCATCGGCATTCTGTACAAGCTTCTCCGCATTTGTTCTGCAAATGGTGATCTCAGATTCCAGGCGTAGATTCTCTTCTTTATACTCTTCAATGAGCCGGATCCGCTCCTCCCTGTCACCGCTGATAGCCTCTGCGAGCTGCTCCAGCTGTTGGCGACCGGACTGCGCTGTAACAGCCTCTGCATCCAGCGCAGATTGTTTCATTTCTATCTGGTGTGTCTCCTGTTCCGCAGCATCGATCTCCCGGTTCAGTGCCTCCAGTTCTTTTAGCGTCTTTTCAATCCGTATCTCCAGCTCGGAAGCTTCCTTCTCACAATCCTCCATCTGCTTCTGCAAACTCTGTCTTTTTGTTTCTCCGCCGGAAAGCAGTCCGCTGACCGTATCGTATTCTCGCTGGGCAGCATCTATGGCAGTATCCAATGTGTGGACCAGCGCATCATAGTTCTCTGCCTGTTGAGTGAGTCGCAAAACCTGGTCTTCTGCTTCACGAAGGACATTTTTGCTGTCTGCCATCTCTGCCTCTGCCTGTGCAGTCTCTCGTGCCGCATCCTGCAGATGATCGTTGGCTGTTTTCAGCTGCCTCTCCAGTTCTGTGCTCTGACTCTGCATCCGAGCAAGTTCATTTGCTCTGGTTAATACGCCGGAACTCTTCTGAGAAGAGCCACCAGTCATGGAACCTCCAGCGTTAAGTACCTGCCCGTCCAATGTGACGATACGGAATCTATGACCATGACGTCCTGCAATGGCGATTCCAGTATCCATATCCTCAGTAACAACCGTTCTTCCGAGCAGGTTAACCATGATTTCCTGATACTTCTTATCATACGTAATCAGGTCTGATGCCAAGCCTACAAAGCCGTACTCATCCTCCAGACCTTTTTCCACTAAGAGCCGTCCATGGATAACGGAAATTGGAAGGAAGGTTGCTCTCCCTGCTTCCCTGCGCCGAAGGAGGTTAATCGCAGCCTTGCCGTCCTGTTCTGTGTCTACGACGATAGACTGCATAGACGCGCCCAAGGCAGTCTCAATGGCAATCGTATACTCATCTGCTGTTTTAAGCAGCTTGGATACCGGGCCATGGATATGTCTAAGGTTTCCCTTCTCAGCCTCTTGCATAACTATTCGGATAGCCTTTGAATACCCCTCATATCCCCGCTCCATGTCCAAGTACATACGAATCCGAGAGTTTAAAGTCTCCCGGCGTATCTTTAGACTGGATACAGCAGCCTCAGCTTCTCTTTGTCTCCGAATTCTTCCCTCCGCGCGCAGTTCATATCCCTTGATCGCGTTCTGTTCATCGCTCACCTTCTGCTTCCAGCTTGACAGTTCTTGCATAAGGGAACTGCGTTCAGTCTGAATTGTCTGTTTGCGTGTCTCAGCTTCCGAGCGGGTCTTCTCCACTTCTCCCTGCCGGTCCAGGAGCTTTTTTGTATCAGAATCATTGGCATCCAAGCCGGAGCGAATCACCGCTGACTGCTCAACCAGGGCGGTCTGTATGCCACGCAGTTCTTCTATCGTTTTAGTCAGGTCTCCATGCTCAAGTCCCAGGAGACTCTGTTCCTGCAGTTTTTCTTTTCGCTGTGCGTCCAGCGTGCTTTTTTCCGAGTCTATTTCAGCAAGTCTCCGGTTTCTGGCCGCTATCTGGTCCTGAAGGTCTCCGCTCCGGCTTTCCTGGGCATTCATCTCCTGGAGCAATCTCCGTATATTTGCCTCATTACCCTGATGTTTTGTTTCCAATACAGCGGCATGACTGTTTTCCTCTGCAATGCTGCTTTCCATGCCGGAAATCTTTTGACGGATTTTTTCCGTCTCCACGTCCATGTCTCGGAGTTCGGAAGACAGTTTTTCCACGCTTTCATAAAGTGCATCTAAATCTGTCTTACCCTGCTCCAGGACGAACTGTGCGGAGGCAAAGTCTGTCTCAGCTTTCTTAGCCGCCTCAGACAGTTTTTCCAGCTGGTTTAACCATACAGTAATCTCCAGTCCACGAAGCTCATCTCGCAATACCAGATACTTCTTTGCTTTCTCTGCCTGCTCCCGCAGCGGGTTTACCTGCAGCTCAAGCTCCGATATTTTATCATTGATCCGAAGAAGGTTCTCCCGTGTCTGCTGCAGCTTTCGTTCCGTCTCCTCTTTGCGGTGACGATACTTGGAAATTCCCGCCGCTTCCTCAAATATTTCTCTTCGGTCTGTGGATTTTGCGGACAGAATTTCATCGATTCTGCCCTGGCCGATATTGCTGTATCCTTCCCTGCCAAGTCCCGTGTCCATAAACATTTCATTAATGTCCTTGAGTCTGGCAGACTGCCGATTTATGTAGTATTCACTCTCCCCCGACCGGTAAAACCGCCGGGTGACCATGATTTCCGCGCCTTCATGGTCAAAGGTATGCTCAGAGTTATCAAGGATCAGGGACACCTCTGCAAAGCTTACCTGTGCTCTTTTCAGTGTTCCACCGAAAATGACATCTTCCATCTTGCTGCCGCGAAGGGCTTTGGTGCTCATTTCACCCATAACCCAACGAATTGCATCAGAAATATTCGATTTTCCACTGCCATTTGGGCCAACAATAGCGGTAAAATCGTTGCTGAAGTTAAGGACCGTCTTGTCCGGGAAGGATTTGAACCCCTGAATCTCTATAGCTTTCAGGTACACAAGCTCACTCTCATTTCCATATACATTCTATTCCCGCATAGTTCCATATGGGGACAACGACCGAAGGTTCTGACTTTATCTTGTAATTATATCATATACAGCGACCTGTAATCAAGAAAAACATATCCGTCAAAGCCCCTTATATGCTGCTGATTTCGTTCAATTGACAGGAAGGATTTAACGCAATAAAATAGGTTGGTAAGCACAGTTTAGATTCTGTTGAGGTGAACCATGGAGTACACACATCACTACAACTCTGCACTCGGTGTGATCACGCTGTCCAGTCGAGGCACAGCACTTACCGGGCTTTGGTTTGAGGGACAACGTTACTACCTTGCTACGCTGGAACATGATCATCAGGAGATGAATCTCCCTGTTTTTGATGCAGCCATGCAATGGCTGGATATCTATTTTAGTGGAAAAAAACCTGATTTTACTCCTGCTCTGTCCCCGGAAGGAACAGTATTTCAGAAGTCTGTATGGCGTCTTCTGCTCACAATCCCCTATGGCCATACTGTCTCTTATGGTCAGCTTGCGAAAGAGATTGCTTCCAGCCGTGGACTTGCCAGCATGTCCGCCCAGGCAGTCGGCGCCGCAATAAGCCGCAACCCAATATCCATCATAATACCATGCCATCGAGTTATCGCTTCAAACGGCAATCTGACAGGATATGCCGGTGGCCTTTACAGAAAGCAGCAGCTCCTCAATCTGGAGCAGGCCTCAAAACGTTAAATCGGGAAAAACTCGGCCATACTATTGTGACAGTACCGTTCGGGTGGCCATAGTTGTTTGCTTGTCGCTATGACAATATCTTGATGATCGCAATCCCTTAAAACCCTTACGGGTTGCTGGATTTGAGTAAAGCGGATTATACAGGTTTACTCAGCAAGAACAGGATATTGAAAAGGCTCGCCCTGCCCCTTGCTGTTAGCAAGGATCAGGGCGAGCCTTATTGGTGGAGCTGAGGGGAATTGAACCCCTGTCCGAAAACAGCTTGACAGGATCTTCTCCGGGCGCAGACGGTTATTTACATTCCCTCGCCGTGACGTGAGCCGTCACACTTCACGACTTGGTAGCTTCATTATGCATGGTACGCGCAAAGCTTAGCGTACGCACGGTCACCACTGAAATCACACCCGAGCCCGGCTCGTGGTCCTTCCGGGGCGGATGGGCCGCTAATTAAGCAGCAGCCAGAACGAGATTATCGTTGTCAGTTATTTTTAAGTTGCCCGTTTTATAGAGGCCAGGCTCCTCTGCCCGCTGATCAAGCCTTACCATCCCCGTCGAACCCGTTACAGCCCCATTTAGAACCACCAGACGGAGCAGGTTTCCTGCCCGGACTAAATGAATCTTAATACCGGCCAAAGGGATCCGGGAGTTTCTTCGGCTCTGGATATGTTTCACCGAAAGTCTCCACGGTAACCGTCTTCATTCTAATATCTTCCTTGGGTTTGTCGTTGGAATCTGTTTTCGCAGCGGCAATCTCGTCTACTACATCCATACCTTCCAGGACCTTCCCAAAGGCGGCATACTGGTTATTCAGGAACTTTCCATCTTGATGCATAATGAAAAACTGGCTTCCTGCAGAGTTGGGGTGATTAGCACGTGCCATGGACAGCACCCCGCGCTTGTGGCTCAGCTCATTTTTAATGCCGTTCATCAGGAATTCTCCCTTGATACAGTAGCCTGGGCCTCCGGTACCCACACCGTCAGGATCCCCTCCCTGAATCATAAATCCGGGAATGACTCTGTGGAATATAAGGCCGTCATAAAAGCCCTGTCCAACCAGATAGACAAAATTATTCACTGTTTCAGGTGCAATCTCCGGAAAAAGCTCAGCTACGATCTTCTTTCCGTTTTCCATTTCAATAGTTACTACAGGATTTGTCATCAGTATTGATTCCTTTCTTTCATGGCACGGTCCATCTGGCGTTTTGCATCTTTTTCCGCTGCCGCGGACCGCTTATCATGGAGCTTTTTCCCTTTTGCCAGGGCAATTTCCACCTTGGCACGGGAATTCTTGAAATAGATGCAGAGGGGTATCAGCGCATAACCTGCCTGCTGGGTTTTCCCCATAAGCATCATTATTTCCTTCTTGTGCATTAGCAGGCGCTTAGGCCGCAGGGGATCTTGGTTTGAAAAGCTTCCTCGTTCATAAGGCGAGATATGCATCTGATTAAGGAATAGCTCTCCATTTTTAATAGAGCACCACGCCTCCTTGAGGCTTACGCCGCCATTGCGGATAGACTTGACCTCTGTTCCGAACAGCTCAATGCCTGCCTCATAACGCTCCTCAACATAGTACTCATGAAACGCTTTGGGATTCTTGGCTATGATTTTTATGCCGGATTTTTCCGCCACGGTCCTCACCTGCCTTGCCGTGGTATTATACCATATTATTCAGCGGTCCGCAAGTCAAGCAATACCGAAAGGTATGCATCATTAACCAGATTAGAAACTTGAATCTTTTGGAACGGTTCCAAATACTGCTTGATTGGTTTTTGTCGTTTTTTCGTGAATTCAGTTGTTTTTTGGAAACTGTAATGATAAAATAATAAAGATAAGCTTTAAAATGAGGTGAAACTCTTGCACTCAAGACAGACTTCTACTCTTCAAATGATTCTGAACGTCTTACGAAACAGTCTAGGGCCGTTTTTTACCATACTTAACAACATTCGCAGGAATCTACTCCGTATCTATCGCCGTCAAAAATGGCAGGTTTCTCATCTAGGTCTATTCCCGGTTGTTCTGATCTACATGGAAGTTCTGCTTAGGCTCTTTACAAAGACAGGCCTTTTTAAAAGTCTGATTTACCCGGTTCTTTTTGCCCTTGCATGCGGATTCCTTTGCGCTGCGATTACCTCTCTTTTCAAGCCAAAAATCAACCGTATTATAAGCATTGCATTGCTTCTGGTTTTCAGCCTTCTGTTCACAACAGAATGTTTAATAAAAAACGCATACCAAGTATATATGACTCTGAAAGCAGTTAGAACCGGAGCCGGCGGTGTCATGGGTGGTTTTGCTTCGGACTTACTGCGGGCAATCTTCAAAGGATTGCCAAAGATCTTCATGTTCTTCCTGCCAACTATACTGTATATAGGAACAGGAAAACGCCGCATGCCTGCTCGTCGCTATCAGCTACCTTTTGCAGGCGCACTGCTTGTTCTGGCACTGCTATTTCAAGGTGTCGCTGTACTGAGTGCGAGTCACGGAAGCAGTGGTGTAAAGTATAAAGAACAATATAACTTTAATACCGCCACTCAGGTGTTTGGCCTGATCACCAGCACCAGACTGGAAGCCAAGAACGACAATGGCAGTACCGGCGGCTTTACTGTTTCCGAACCGGCACCCTCTCCATCTCCAGTCGCTGTTTCAGTTCCCTCCCCATCTCCTTCTCCGGTCATCTATGGCGATAATGTCATGGATATTGATTTTGACAAGCTCAATGAAGAAACTTACGATGAAACACTTTTGGAAATGAACGAGTATGTCCAGTCTCTTACTCCAACCAAGAAGAATGCATACACTGGCTTATTCGAAGGGAAGAATTTGATTCTTATCTGTGCTGAAGCGTGGTCTGACAGCGCCGTGGATGAAAAATTAACGCCTACAATGTATCGTATGATGCATAACGGTTTCTATTTCTCTGAGTTTTATCAGCCATCTTGGGGAGGCAGTACTTCCACTGGTGAATTCTCCTTCCTGTTTGGCCTGGTTCCTCTGGACGGTATTGATACAATCCTTGACGTTCGGTACAACAACAACTATTTCACTATGGGGTCCCAGCTCAGCCGTCTTGGTTATTATAGCCGTGCGTATCACAACGGAGTATATGACTTCTATGATCGTGATCTTACCCACGAAAGCTTTGGTTATGAGGAATATCTGGGCCGCGGAAACGGTCTGGAAGAACTGCTTGACGGCGATTACAGCGATACACAGATGTTCGAAACTACAATGGACACATACATGGATCATCAGCCCTTCAGTATCTATTACATGACTCTCAGCGGACACTGTATTTACGTTGAAGGATCTCCGTTCGTGACATTGTACCTGAACCGGGTCCAGGAGGCATTTGGCAGCCGATATAAGGATACCACCATGTATTATTTCTGCTACCAGGTGGAGCTGGAAAACGCGCTGACCCGTATGATTGAAAAGCTGGAGGAAAAGGGCATTGCCGACAACACCGTCATTGCCATGACCGGCGATCACTACCCCTACGGACTCGAGAAATCTGATGCATTCCAAACAAATGAAGACTACGTCACAGATTTGTATGGATACAAGTATACAAACAGTTATGAACAGGATCACAACGGCCTGATTATATGGTCCGGATGCCTGGAGCACGAGAATAAAGATATGGCATGTGAGATTTCTGCGCCTACATACAGTCTGGACGTGCTGCCCACCCTTTCCAACCTCTTCGGCGTAGAATATGACTCCCGCCTGATGGTGGGACGGGATGTGTTTTCCGATGCGGAACCCATTGTTGTATGGAACAACTACACCTGGGTTACAGATCAGGGGAAATTTGACTCCATGGAATACGAATACACTCCTAACCCCGGATTTGAATACGATGAGGATTATATTTCCAGAATCAGTTCTATCGTATCCAACAAAATCAACTTCTCCCGCCAAGTGGTGGACAAGGACTATTACGGATATCTGTTCGGCTATTTGAATTGATACAAACGGAGGCATGGAAAACCGTGCCTCCGTTGCCTTGTCAATAGTAAGAAAACCCGATGCAGCGAAGTGCATCGGGTTTTGCTTATCTGGAAGAAATCAGAATGCGTTGTACCAGTCGGGCTCGTTGGAGTGCTCGAACACATAGGGGTTCTCGATCTCGCCGCGCTCGACCTTCTCAAACCACGCTTTAGCGTTGGCAGCCATGTTGGCCCAAGACTCGAGAGTCTGAGGAGCCTCCATGTCCTTGGTGGCATAGCGGTAATCATTGACACGGGAGATGTACTTCTCATCCTGCTGCTCGGAGTTCTCGTCGCCCAGAGTGCCAGCAGCGATCCGGAGCAGAGAAGCATACTGCTCGGAAACAGTGTGCAGCTTCAGATCCTCAACGAAGAGCTTCTTCAGGGGACGCTTGGCCAGGTTGGACATGATGGTGCGGTTCTCATAGGGCATCCGCTTCCACATCCGGGCGATCTCCCAGGCGCGCTCTACAGCCTTGCCCTTCGGAACGACCTCAGAGAGCAGGCCCCACTCCAGCATCTGAGGAGCAGTAATCTGACGAGTGGTCATCATGTAGTAGTTACCACGCTTGGTTCCCAGATAGTGCTGGAACATCAGGCCCATGCCGTCGCCGGGAACAAGGCCGCCCTGCGCATGAGGAACCTCAATTTTGCAGTCCTCAGTGGCAATGGTCACGTCTGCCAGGAAAGCGGAATCCCAGTGGAATCCGGGGCCGGGCAGCGCACCGATGGTGGGAACGTCGATGTCAAACACCATGTTCTTGATCAGGTTGGTGTCATCAAAATACTGATGCTGGAACCGCTGCGTGGGCAGCTCAGAATAGGTCTCCCAGCCATTGGCATCGGACTCAATCATCCAGTTGTCGCCGATGTGGGTGAAGATAATGATCTCGTTCTCCCAGTCCATGGACAGGATACGGGCAAGCTGAGATACTGCGCGGTGAGCCATGCCGGAATGATGCATGGGGCCATCATTGGTCTTCCAGGTTACCTGGAGAATGCCGTCCTCACGCTTCAAGTCAGCAAATGCCTTAAACCACTCCTTGTACTCGTCAAACCCCGGGAGTTTGACATAATCAGCCAAAGGTCTTGCCATAAGATGATTCCTCCAAATATGAATTATTAATAAACCTCATCCTGAGGATTTATCCATACTAATATATATATTGTATAAAAAAAGCGGGGATAAAGATAGTGTGAAAAGCCCAAAACTCCCGTATGATATTGATCATTTTGCACAAAACAAGCAAAATGCTTATATATCAGGGAATCACATGTTTCTTTAGAAATACTAACACTTTCTTCTATCATTGTCAAGCTATTACGGGCTTATCATCTGCTCCGCCCGAACGCTTTGATACATAGATTTCAGCATTTGTAAATCGACTCGTTGATCAAACAAAAAGCCCCGCACCTTAACGGTGCGGGGCAAATTCATTAGTTTTCGTCCTCGATCAGACCGTAGCCACCATCATTGCGGACATAAACAACAGCGACCTTGCCATCAGATGCATCATCCCGGAAGACGAAGAAACTATGTCCAAGCATATTCATCTGAAGTATCGCTTCATCAACGCTCATAGGCTTGATAGTAAATTTCTTGGAACGTACCACCTCATAGCTTGTATCGTCTTCTGCAGCCGAAACATCCGGCGCTTCTGCCGTGCGGGTAAATGCATCGGTGCGGATACGCTTGGCAAGGCGGGTTTTATTCCTGCGAATCTGCCCTTCGATGGAGGACACAGCCGCGTCGATCGAAGCCATCATGTCCGTGGTGGTTTCCTCCGCCCGGAAATAGAAGCTGCTTGCGTGTACAGTAATCTCCACTCGGCAGTTCTTCTTCTCTATCCGGAATGTGACGGAGGCCTCAGCATCTCCCTTGAAGTACCGCTCCAGTTTCCCGACCTTCTTTAGGGCATACGCTTTGGTCTTTTCATCCACGTTGCACTTTTTTTCGTTCAACTTCACATCCATCGCGCTTCAGCTCCTTCTTGAATGACTTTGGGAACCTATCCCAAATTGATTATAACACACTCACATCGAAAAGAAAAGCATAATTGTACATGAAACAATATGTAATAATTGTCGACTTATTTCTATTTTTGATACTTGGAATAAAAATAGATATAAGCTATATTTTATATAAGGTGTCCTGTCTGAGGATTCCGAATAGTAATGAAAAGAGGTATGCACATGAAAAAGAATTATATGGCGCTTTTCCTGGCCATCTGCTTGCTGATTGGGCTGTTCTCCGCCTGTGGTGGAGCTGCTGCCCCTTCTTCTGCTGCGCCGGAAAGTGCCGCGGAAGCGGCCTCTGCCACAGAAGCTGTAGAAGAAGCGGCTCCTGCGGTTGAAGCTGCGGAGGCAGGTTCAACTGAGGAAGCTGCCCCCGTAGAAGAAGGTTCTTTGCTGGAAGATGCCGGCGATGGCGTTCCTTACGAAGATACATTTGAAGAGGGCGCTGGCGTATGGCCCATCTGTGATCCAGGTGAAAAGACTATTACTATCTGGGACGGATGGTTCCCCTTCTTCAGCGCCTTCTTTGAGAGCTTTGCTGACACGCTGTTCTTCCAGGAGATGGAGGCGCGGACCGGTGTCAAGACCGAGTTTACACTGGTTAATGCCGAACAGGCTGCTGAACAGTTCAACCTGATGGTGGCTACTGGCGACTACCGGGATCTGATGCATGATGTGGACAACAACTATGTCGGCGGTCTTGATAAAGCATGGGAAGACGAAGTCATTATCGCCATCGATGACGTGATGTCCGAATGGATGCCCAACTACAAGGGTGTGATTTACAGCAACGAGAAGTTTGTCAATGACCTGACCTCTGACGAGGGCAATATTTATCAGATCTCCATCGTACGTGAGGATCCCGGTTTCCCGGACTACGGTCTTGTGATTCGTAAGGATTGGCTGGACAAGCTCGGCATGGAGCGTCCGGAGACCTATGATGAATACTATGACGTTCTCACCGCATTCAAGAATGAGATGGGCGCTACTGCTCCGATGATGCTCTCCAACTGCGGCAGCTATCAGGGCAACTTCTTCTGCTCCGGCTTCGGTGTCAACGGCTCTCTGGTCAACGGTGGCCAGCCTTTCTATCAGGTGGACGGCGTAATCAAGTACGGGCCAATGGAGGAAGGATACAAAAAGTATCTCCAGACCATGGCAAAATGGTATTCTGAGGGTCTCATCTATCAGGACTTCTATACCCACTTTGAGTCAAATACCATGCCCCCCGACGGTCTGGTAACCAGTGACCAGATGGGTGTATTCGGATGCAACACCCAGGATATTGCCGAGCGGTACAACTCCGTTACCGGCACCAACGAAGAGCTCCGCCTTGTGGCTGCCTTTGATCCCATGGAAAAGAAAGGTGATGTCTCCCACTTTGCGGAAGAGCGCACCGGCGACGCTGGTGGCGGATACTGCATTTCCACGGCCTGTGAGGATCTAGAGACTGTGGCCCGCTGGGCAGACTACATCTATACAGAAGAAGGTCAGATCCTTTCCAACTTCGGTGTAGAGGGTGAAACCTTTGACTACAACGCCGAAGGCAAACCCGTTCTGGGTGACTTGATCCTTCATAATGAGATCATGCCTACTATGCTGGCAATCACCAAGTACACTACTTTCAACCTGGTCGGCGTGGAAGACGCATACAGAATGTATGCCGAATACACCCCGGAGCAGTGGGAAGCCGGCGAGATCTGGGCCATGGGCGATTCCGATTATGTGATCCCGCGGAAGGTCACTATGACCACCGAGGAGACTGAGGCTTTCGCTCCTCCCTACAGTGACATTGCCACCTACGTGGGAGAACACACGCTCTCTGTGATCCTCGGTAAAGAGAATATCGACGACATCTGGGATGAATACGTGGCCAACATTGAAGCCATGGACATCGCCACCTGCATTGAGCAGGAGCAGTCCGCCTATGACCGCTATATGGCAGAATAAATAAGTACATCGGCAGGGTCTCCATTGTGGAGGCCCTGCCGAAACACATTTAGGTACATTATGCTGTGCTCTTCAATTTTGCAGTCAAACTTGGAAAAACACAAAAATCCGCTTGACAACTCCCCTGCTCCATGGTATATTTACAAGGCTGTTTGATACGATTTCCAGAACCCTTGGAGAGATGGCTGAGCTGGCCGAAGGCGCACGATTGGAAATCGTGTAGGCGTTAATAGCGTCTCGAGGGTTCGAATCCCTCTCTCTCCGCCAAAATAAAAGCCCCGGAATCAAATTGATTCCGGGGCTTTTTCTGATTATCAGCTGAAAAACAGCATTGCGTTTTTAGTATAGTTATCTACCTGGGATTACCGCTGCCATCAAACAACGGAAGCCTTTCCAGATAGATGATATCATCTCTGTCTGCTGCAGCGCCTTCGGCCAGAATCGTCATACGTCCAACAATGTTACCACCCGCCTGATTCACCAACGCCTCAACAGCAGCCATTGAGCCACCAGTAGAGATTACATCGTCAACGAGCAACACACGCTTGCCCTGCAGTTTGGCTGCATCAGCTCCATCCATATATAGTGTCTGAGTACCCTCTGTGGTGATGGACTTGTCCTCGACTGAAAATACACCTTTCATATAAAACTTCTTTGCCTTGCGGGCTAAAATATAATAATTTCGTCCGCTCTGACGCGCCAGTTCGTGGACCAGGGGAATCGCCTTGGCTTCCGGTGCAACCATGTAATCATATTCAGGTGCCTTCTTAAGAAGCTCCGCAGCGCAGGCACAGGTAAGCTCAACATCTCCAAAAATGACAAACGCCGCAATCATTGTAGATTCATTAAGTGGTAGAAGCGGTAGCTCACGCTCCAGCCCTGCGATCTTCATCTTATATGTCATACTAACCAGCTCCTAATCTTTTTTCATGCAGATTATACTATTCTCCGTGAGTAATGTCAATTTTAAAAAGTCAAGAAAAAGTGAAAAATCATATGGCTTTTTCCAGATGATTATGTTAGAATTCTTATGTGATTTTTATGTAAGGAGGACGCAGTATGGACAAACTCTTCAAGCTGAAGGAAAACGGTACGACCGTCCGCACGGAAATCATTGCAGGTCTTACCACCTTCATGACCATGGCGTACATCATTGCGCTGAACCCCAACCTGTTGACTAACTTTGGTGCAGGACTTGGAGACGGAACTGAGGTACCACAGTTGTGGAACGCTGTATTCCTTGCCACTTGCCTTGCATCCTTTGTCGGCATGATTGTCATGGCTTTTGCGGCTAACAAGCCTTTTGCCATGGCGCCAGGCATGGGTCTCAACAGCTTTTTTGCCGTTGTGGTCACCAACATCTGTGGCATGCTCGGAATCACTTACGTGGAAGGATTCCAGGCTGCTCTGGTCATTATTCTGGTTGAGGGTATCATTTTTGTCATTCTCTCTGTGTTGAACATAAGAGAGAAAATCGTGGAGGCTATTCCTCTGGGCGTTCGTCTAGGTATCGCCCCTGCCATTGGTCTTATGCTGATGAACATCGGCGTAGGCTCTAATGTGGGAATCTACGCCGCAGGGAACGAGTTTGCTTCTCCGTTCTATGTTATGCGCGACTTCTTCGGGGCATTGACTCCAAGCGTCATACAGACCGGTATGGGTTCTGAAGGATATGCGACCATGGTCCTGACCGTTGTTACCATGTTCATCGGTCTGTTTGTGATCATCATCCTAGCACACAAAGGTATTCGGGCTTCTGTGTTGATTGGAATGCTTGCTGCCTCCGTAATCTACTGGGCAGGTGAAGCTATTTTCCTTCACATTAACCCCTTTGCCTCATTAGCTACTGCTTCTTGGGTGCCTCCCTTTGCTGATATGGCCAGCACAACACTCTTTAAGTTTAACTTCAGCACTTTCTTCAGCATCGGTTGGTTCACTGCCATAACATTGATCATTACTTTCTGCATGATCGACATGTTTGACACAATAGGCACTTTGGTCGGCACTGCTTCCCGTGCAGGCATGGTTGACCAGAATGGCAATATGCCTAAAATGAAGGAGGCTCTGCTGGCCGACGCTGTCGGTACCGTGGCTGGCTCTGTTTCCGGCACATCCACTGTCACGACCTTTATTGAATCTGCTTCTGGTGTGGAGGCCGGCGGAAGAACTGGTCTGACTGCCCTGACTACAGCCATCCTATTCCTTGCCTGCATTTTCATTGCGCCAATTGCCGCAATCATTCCCGCAGCAGCTACATCCTCTGCGCTGGTTTATGTGGGTATTCTTATGATAGCAGGTCTCAAGAACATCGACTTTGATGATACAACCCAGACGGTTCCTGTAGCCATCATGCTTATCGCCATGCCGATTTCCGGTTCCATCGGACATGCTATCGGTTTAGGGCTCATTACATACACTGTCATCAAGGTCTTCACCGGCAAAGCGAAGGAAGTCTCTGTCCTTACCTATGTGATTTCCCTTCTGTTCCTGTTGAAGTTCTTTGTCATTGCATAAAACTATATACAGGCGGCTGCTCCGGAATGGATCCGGGGCAGCCGCTTCCATTTTCAGCAAACATTTTGACAAGTTTACTGTCCTTTCGTTCTGCTCAAACTGATCTCGCCGAAAACAGGCATTGAAAAAGTCGGGAAAAGGAGTATAATGTCTTTAAGACAATCGCCTTATTATTAAGGAGCAAATACTGACCAACGGAGAAGGGCTTATGAGCACTGCAACAAAGAAAAAAAAGAAAAAACAGAAAAAGAGCCATGGGATGGCGTTCTATCTGATTATAACAATGTGCGTACTCCTTGTGATTGGAGCTGCCGTTGTGGGCGGGGTCTACTACTGGTTGTCTCCCTATAAGGATTATCCTTATATTCTGCCAAATGTAACCTACGCGGGAGTCAGTCTGGAAGGCCTTACCAGGGACGAAGCGACCAAAGCAATAACCATTGACCTTGCCAGAAGAGACTATGCGGTAACAATTGCGTTTCCTGATGGAGCTGAATATCAGCTTGATCCGAAGCAGGAGGTTCATGAGGCCGATATTCAGGCTGTGGTTGATAAGGCCTTTTCCTACGGACGTCTCAACACCCAGCCCATGATGATGTATAACGCCATTAAGGCCGCCCGCGGCGCAGCATATGATATTCCCGCTTCTCTTAGCATCTCCTATGATAAGGATGATTTGCGTAGTCAGGTGGACGATATGGTTGAGGATCTCTATATTGCGGCGGGCAGTGCCGAGGGCACCGGAGATGCCGAAGCAAAAACAGTCTCTGTCACACCAGGTTCTCCCGGCAGAACAGCGAACGCTGATCAGCTCTTTGAAGCTGCATGTCAAGCCTATGACAGCTTTCAGTTCGGCACCATCCAGGCAAACTATGAGGTCATTCCGCTCAATGAGGAGCAGCTTACCGGTCTTGTAACAGCACTGCAGAATCAATACAGTGTCGAAGTAACAGAGACTTCTGTCAAACTGGACGAGATAGCCCACGCGGCTGATATCACAAAGGGCATTCCTGGATACTCCCTGGACACCGATACCCTCATAGATGAGATTGTTAAGCGGACCAACGATGGCAACTACGAAACGTACACAATGCCTCTGACTGAGATCCTACCGACCGCTGTGGATGTTTCATTGATTTTTACTAGCCTCCGAATTGATCCGACACCAGTCGAGTACCATGACGGTCAATTAATGGGCGGTGAACCAGGATACGAAATTGACGGCGATGAGGCAAAGGCTCAGTTTGAAGCCCTGAACTGGGGTGAAAGTGTCAAAATTGAGATGACCGAGGTGCTTCCAGAGCACACATTGGAAGAGGTTCAGGAAGGTCTTTTCCGGGATCTTCTGGGCTCATGCAGCACTAGCCACACCGGTGAATACGGCCGAACGACAAATCTTCGCCTCGCCTGCCAGGAAATTGACGGCATCATCCTTAATTCCGGGGCGACCTTTTCCTTCAACACCTTTGTCGGAGAACGCACTCCCGCCAGAGGTTACCAGAAGGCTATCGTATATGCAGACGGCGAGGTGGAAGCAGATGATGGCGGTGGTGTCTGTCAGGTAGCTTCTACGCTCTACAACGCAGCCCTCTATGCTGAGATGGACGTCACTGACAGGATGGAGCACAGATTCCTTGTCTCCTATGTCCCTGGGGGGTTGGATGCGACAGTGTACTGGGGCGTACAGGATTTCTGCTTTACTAACACTACCGACTACCCCATTCAGATTCACGCTTCAGTCTCCGGAGGACAGGTCCACATGAGCATTTACGGAACCGATGATTACGGTCACAGCGTGCGGCTGGAGTCTTCTCAGGTATCCTCTGACAGTGAATCTGTTTCCTACGAGGCGTTTCAGGTTATCTATGATTCTTACGGAGATCTCATCGAACGAAGAAGCTTAGGTATCAGCACTTACGAGAGACATTAATTATCACAACCACGGACTTGGTTAAGCTGGGTCCGTGGTTCATTATATATTTTACGAATCCTATTGATTTTTCTTGAAAGCTGCGGTATTCTGGAATCGGCGGAAAACAATCAAAAGGAGGTCAGAACCATGGGAAAATTCATAATCAAAGAGACTAAAACAGGCATAAAGTTTGACTTGAAGGCAGCTAACGGTGAAGTGATAGCCACCTCCGAGGTCTATGCTGCTGAAGCTTCATGCCGTAAGGGCATCGCAAGCGTAATTAAAAACGCCCCTATCGCCAACATTGAGGATCAGACAGCCGACAATTATGAAGTCCAGAAGCATCCCAAGTTTGAGATTTATCTGGACAAGGGCGGAGAATTCCGCTTCCGTTTGAAAGCCACCAATGGTCAGATCATTGCAGTAAGTGAAGGCTATAAAACTATGCGTAGCTGCAAAAACGGTATTGCTTCTGTCCAGAAAAACGCTGCTGATTCACCAATTGAGAAAAACTAATCCTTATAGCAAAGGTCCCGTCCTGCAGGACGGGACCTTCTTTTACTCCAGAATAGCTTTATGAAAAACCTTTTTACCTTTTCGGATCACAGCACCTTTTTTCAACACATCTGCACCTACAGTAACTGTGGGATCAATTACCTTATTGTCATCCAGGAACACACCACCCTGCTGAATAAGACGCCGCGCTTCACCGTTAGATTTAGCCAGTCCGCATTGCACCATTAAGTTGAGCATACCGATTACTCCATCAGCGAGCATATCTTCCGCAATAACTGTTGTGGGCATATCCATGGAAGCACCATCAGAAAAGATCGCCTTGGCGGCATTTTGGGCTTTTTCTGCCTCTTCTACTCCATGAACCATTTTTGTAAGTTCATATGCGAGGATTTCTTTGGCATGATTCAGCTGACTTCCCTCCCAGGAATCCATTTCTTCGATCTGTTCCAGTGGCAGGAACGTCAGCATCCTAATACATTTCATTACATCCGCATCGCCCACGTTTCTCCAGTACTGATAGAAGTCATAGGGTGACGTTTTATTCGCATCAAGCCATACCGCATTGCCTGCAGTCTTTCCCATCTTGTTGCCCTGAGAGTCTGTCAGCAGTGTGATTGTCATAGCATGGGCATCCTTGCCGAGCTTTTTTCTGATCAATTCTGTTCCGCCAAGCATGTTGCTCCACTGGTCGTTGCCTCCGAACTGCATATTGCAGCCGTAGTGCTGGAACAGATAGTAGAAATCATAGGATTGCATAATCATATAGTTGAACTCAAAGAAGCTGAGGCCCTTTTCCATGCGTTGCTTATAGCATTCTGCCCGCAGCATGTTGTTCACAGAAAAGCACGCACCGACCTCCCGGAGCAGTTCTACATAGTTCAGGTCAAGCAGCCAGTCTGCATTGTTTACCATCAGCGCCTTGTCGTCGCCAAATTCAATAAAACGCTCCATCTGCTTCCGAAAACACTCAGCGTTATGGTCAATATCTTCCTTAGTAAGCATTTTCCTCATATCCGTACGACCTGAGGGATCCCCGATCATGGTCGTTCCGCCGCCAATCAGCGCGATTGGCTTATTACCCGCCTGTTGAAGACGTTTCATCAGCGTCAGTGCCATAAAGTGTCCGGCAGTCAAGCTGTCAGCCGTACAGTCAAAGCCGATATAGAACGTTGCCTTGCCTTCGTTGATCATGTTCTTGATTTCTTCTTCGTTGGTCACCTGGGCAATAAGCCCTCTTGCAACCAGTTCGTCATAAAGTGTCATAACTGTCTCCTTCCAATAATAAAAGCCCTCTGCTCACGCTGAGCAGAGGGCGTGTTTACGCGGTACCACCTCTGGTCGCCGACGTCTCGCGGCGTCAGCCTCGGGGAGTTTTCAACTCCAGCGCTTTAACGGGCGCACCCGCAACAGCCTACTAAAGAATTCAACTGCCAGGCTCAAAAGTGTAATTTCCACAGAGACCGTCTCCCCTTTTCACCATCCAGGGGTTCTCTTTCCACGGGGAACTCTATGTACTGATCTTTGTCATCGCCTTTAGAATATTGCCATGAGTATATCAGAATGAGGAAGCATTGTCAAGGTTGTTTACATGGCCACCTTGTTGAGCTCGTCCTGAATTAGCGCCATGGTAACAATGCCAAATCCGAACAGGGACAGGATCAGGTACAGAATACACAGGCTTGAATCCTGAGGCAAGTTGTTCATCTCCCGGATTCGATTTACCTTTCCTGCTGCTTTATAGTACCAATAGATTGTATATATGCCGCAGGTTACAATACCCAGCAGGATTACCATGCCGCCGCTCGTGTCCTCAGTTTCTCCGCTAGCACTGTTAAGATCATTAACTATACAGTAAAGCCAGTACAGAGAATAAATCCCGCATGTGATAATGCTTAGCACAATACACAAGGGAATACTGCGTCTTTCGACTGGCGCACGGTAGCCACGAAATTGAACAGCGTTCATGGGTGTCCCACAAACAGGGCAAAAGCTCGCACGATCGTCTACATCAGTTCCGCATTTTGGACAGAGCATCTTGTTTCCTCCTTATTTCAGCTTACAGAAATTGTTTATATATTATACAGAATTAATCGTCTTATGTAAAGCCCCTCTCTTTTGTTTCTAGCCTTCAAACGTCCTACATCCCATTTTATCTACATGTTCGATTCTTTTCAGCTGAAACAGGATTTGCGATTTTCAGTCGAGTGCTGTATAATAAATCGAAAAATGAATCTGAGAGGTCAGGATGCTAGTGAAAAAACTGTTTGAGTTGGAAGATAGGAGCTTTTACCAACGCACCTTTATTTTGATGATCCCAGTGATTCTGCAGCAACTTATCACCATTGGTATCAATTTCATGGATAATCTGATGATCGGTGCTTTCGGTGAGACTTCTATTGCTGCGGCAGCCTTTGGAAACCAGGTTTATGCATTTTTCCAGTTTCTCTGTATGGGACTTGGCTCCGGTGCAGTTGTAATGTCCAGCCAGTTCTGGGGCAGGAAAGAAACATCTGCTATGCGGACCACTGCCGCAATGGCGCTGCGTGTCACTGTAGTCATCTGTGCCGTTTTCACGCTGCTCTGCACAGGATGGCCTGGAATAATCCTGCGGGTGTTCACCAATAATGATGCTGTCATTCAGGTCGGTATTCCCTATATGCGCTTGATCGGCGCAACATTTCTGCTCGCAGGCCTGAGCTCCACGTCCACTTATCTGATGCGCAGCGTGGGAAAGGTCAACATCCCCCTGATCGGCTCAGCCGTAGCTTTCATTCTGAATCTTTTCTTCAACTGGGTTTTCATATTCGGCAAACTCGGTGCTCCAAAGCTTGAGCTTGTCGGCGCTGCAGTCGGTACTATCATTGCACGTGTCTTTGAGTTTCTTTTTGTTTTTGGGTATTTTTTGGTTCGTGAGAAAAGCTTCTCATTCCGTTTTAAGCACTTTTTCCAACCCAGCGGTACCCTGCGCCGTCAATATGTTCGTTTCAGTCTCCCTGTGCTGTTCAGTGATTTGCTGCTGGGACTGAGTCTCACCCTGACCAGCGTGATTTACGGACATATCTCTGCAGAGATCTCTGCAGCCAGTTCCATCACGGCAACCATGGTTCAGCTCTGTACGGTGGTCAATGTCGGTATGTCCGGTGCCTCCGCAATTATCATTGGAAATACAATTGGAGAAGGCGATCTCGGCAGGGCGCATCGGCAGGGAAATACCTATATCCTTATGTCCTTCCTGTTCGGGCTGATTATGCTTATCCCGCTGTCGCTGATCTCAGGTCCGTACACGGGTCTTTACAGCATTCAGCCAGCAACACGTGAAATCGTTCGCTCCATGTTCTTCTGTGCATACTTCATGCTTCCTCTTGAGACGGTCGCCTACATTATCTCGAAGGGCATCCTTCGCGGCGGCGGTGATACACGGTTTCTATTGCTGGCGGATTCCAGCTGTGTCTGGTTCATTTCCCTCCCTCTTGGTGCACTGGCTGGTCTTGTATGGCATCTGAGTCCGGTTTGGGTTTTTTTCTTCCTGCGGGTGGAGTTCCCGTTAAAGGGGATCGTCTGTTTTATTCGATACTGTACAGGAAAATGGATTAAGGAAATCCGAAGTCATTAAAAAGAAATATAAGCGGGGCCTGTGTCATTCAGTACATCAGGCCTCGCTTGCTGTCCCGGGTCGAAAGGCAGTACAGGAAGCATCGGTCGTCAGAATCAGGATCCTAATTCTGAAAGGATTCACATCCCGCATGATCAGCATAACGGCTGTTATCTTGATCTTTACTGTTCATCCCGAATCGATTCATTTAATGGTATAATCGGCTATTTTGCCCAGCCCAAAGTCGTCTGAACAGCCTTGTGCCATCCTGCAAGTTCCCTGGTGCGGGCTTCTTCGTCCATTGCAGGATTGAACTCGCGATCCAAGGCCCAGTTTCTGATAACGTCCTCCTTGCTGGACCAGAATCTGACGGCCAGGCCGGCAAGGTATGAAGCTCCCATCGCCGTGGTCTCAACACACTCAGGACGCTGCACCCTGGCATTGATCACATCAGCCTGGAACTGCATTAGAAAGTCATTCTTGCAGGCTCCGCCATCAACCTTCAGGGCGCTGAGCTTCACTCCGGAACCCGCTTCCATTGCCGCCAGAACATCACAAGTCTGGAAGGCGAGAGATTCCAGCGTTGCACGAATCAGATGATACTTGTTAACACCGCGAGTCAGACCGGTGATGGCTCCCCGTGCATAGGGATCCCAATAAGGCGCGCCAAGTCCGGTAAATGCAGGAACAACATAACAGCCGTTCGTGTCGGGCACCCTGGTGGCAAAATACTCAGAATCCGGAGCGGTATCCAAAATCTTCAGCTCATCACGCAGCCACTGAATTGCGGCACCGGCAACATAGACGGAGCCTTCGAGTGCATACTCGACCTTGCCGTCAAGCCCCCATGCCACTGTGGTCAGCAGGCCATTGTTCGGATATAGGGGCTTATCACCGATATTCATCAGCATAAAGCATCCGGTACCGTATGTGTTCTTAGCCTCCCCGGGGGTGTAGCATGCCTGGCCAAACAATGCAGCCTGCTGGTCGCCGGCGCATCCTGCGATCCTGATCGGGCCCCCGAAAAACTCGGGATCTGTCTCGCCGAAAATGCCGCTGGATGGCATCGCCTTTGGCAGCATACACTTTGGAATCTCGAGCATGGCACAGAGATTGTCATCCCATTCCATCGAATTGATATTAAAGAGCAGCGTTCTTGATGCATTGGAATAATCGGTGGCATGAACTTTTCCTTTGGTCAGCTTGTAAATCAGCCAGCTGTCCACAGTACCAAAACACAGTTCTCCCGCTTCCGCTCTTTCGCGCAGGCCCTCGACATTATTGAGAATCCAGCGAAGCTTCGTACCGGAAAAATACGGGTCAAATACCAGCCCAGTTTTGTTGTAAGCCTCATTCGAGATGCCAGGATACTTCGCTGTCAGTTCATCCTTCATCTCCGCAGTTCTCCTGCACTGCCACACAATCGCATGATAAACAGGCTGTCCGGTCACTCTATCCCAGACGATGACAGTCTCACGCTGGTTGGTGATGCCGATCGCTGCAATGTCCTGATAAGTAGCGCCAGCCTTCTGCATCGCTTCCCGTGCAACAGCCAACTGCGTCTGCCAGATTTCGTTGGCATCGTGTTCTACCCAGCCAGGATGAGGATAATACTGGGTAAACTCCTTCTGGGCAGTTGAGCACATTTCCCCCTTTTCGTTGAAAAGGATACATCTGTTGCTGGTTGTTCCTGAGTCCAGCGCCATTACATACTTAGCCATGCCATTGCCTCCTATCGTTTGATGTTGAAGTAGCTGTCTGTCTTTTCGCTTTCGCGCATGAGGGCCAGACGGCATCTTGTATGGTCAGAAAGTTCATCAGCTATGAAAAGTATAGCACACTATTCTGGCAAATGCATCAGATACACGATCAGATTTTTCCCTAATAGTATACATATTCACCCACTTTTTTTAATGCTCAATACAAAAAACTCCGAGCCAGCAGTTGGCTCGGAGTTTTAATTGGTGCCGGTAGTCGGGGTCGAACCGACACGGTGTTGCCACCACCAGATTTTGAGTCTGGCACGTCTGCCAATTCCATCATACCGGCGAATTTATAGCTTATTATAATCTACGGTATTTGAAAAAGCAAGCCTTCTCCAAATGTTTTGGGCTTTTTTTATAATTTACACGAAGAGCCTCATATATACCACTCTGTTTTTTACGGAACTGCATTGAAAAAACTGTGGATTTTCCAAGAAAGTATGGTATAATACCAGTGTATGGACTCATTCCATACAGAATCACAAAGTATTCCTAAGGGAATATAAAATATTTAGGAGGTAATTCCAATGCCCACACCTGTTGTTGTTGCATACGGCAGAACCCCTTGCTGCCGCGCCCGCAAAGGCGGTCTTGCTGATATGCACCCCATTGATTACGCTGCCCAGGCTCTTAAAGGCGTCATTGCCAAGGTACCCTATATCCAGGAGCATCCTGAGGAAATCGGCGACGTCATCACTGGTTGTGCCATGGCTATCAACGAGCTGAACCTGAATGCCGGCCGTCTGATTGTCAACCGTGCAGAACTGCCCGATGATGTTCCCGCACAGACCATTAACCGTTTCTGCTCCTCCGGTCTGCAGGCCATTGCTACTGTTTCCCATGCTATCGAGTGCGGTGAGTACAAGATTGGCATCGGCGGCGGTGTCGAGTGCATGACCAAGTGCTTTGGTCCCTTCGATTATATGAAGTATGGCAACCCCTGGATCATCGAGAACTATCCCGGCGGCTACATGACCATGGGTCAGACCGCTGAGAACGTGGCCAATGACTACGGCTACACCCGCGAGATGATGGACGAAATGGCTCTTACCTCCCACACCCGTGCGGCTATCGCCCGGAAGAACGGCAAGCTGGCTCCCTCCATCATTCCTGTTGTGAAGCCTGACGGCACCGAGGTCACTTATGATGACGGTATCCTGGCTGACCTGGACGGCAACCTCAAGACCTCCATGGAGAAGATGGCCGGTCTGAAGACCTGCTTCGTGCCCGAAGAAGAGGGCGGCAAGGTTACCGCTGCTTCCTCCTCTCAGACCACTGACGCGGCTGCTTACGTGATCCTCATGGATGAGGACTACGCCAAGGAGTTGGGCATCAAGCCTATCGCTAAGCTGATTGACTTCCAGGTCGCCGGCTGCGACGCCACCCGTATGGGCATGGGCCCTGTCTACGCTGTTCCCAAGTGCCTGAAGCATGCGGGCATGCAGCTCAAGGATATGGACGTCATCGAGCTGAACGAAGCCTTTGCTTCCCAGGCTCTGGCTTGCGTGAAGAACGCTACCAACGATCCCATGCTGGAAGACTTCCAGCAGATGTGGGACGACGCCAAGGTTAACCCCTATGGCGGCGCTATGGCCCTGGGTCATCCTATGGGCGCTACCGGTGCGTTCCTGACCTGCAAGGCTCTGGACTATCTCCAGGATCCCGAGACTGCCGGCAAGTATGCCATGATCACCATGTGCATCGGCGGCGGCATGGGTGCCTGCGGTATCTACGAGCTGCTGTAATATTCGCAATTAATAGAGAAAAGCCTGTCGCTTTGCGGCAGGCTTTTCTTATTTCAGTATCAATGCGGTATTCTTTCTGTTATTTCTTCTAAGCAGCTGCAAGGTCATTATAGCTCACAGCAAGTGTCCACGCCTTAGCGTCCCAGGTACAAAATCATTTTCATCCAGTTTATCGTTTTCCGGATTCTGAACTCCATTTGGTATGCGGTGATTGAGCGTTTCCAGGATAATGAAAGCTTTTCTGCTTTCTTATAGGTATGAGAATTGCCCGGAGTGCACTCCGGGCAATTCCGTCATTCTACATTCACTGTTAATTCGTCATTCACAGCATCCACAATCATCGTGCTGCCGGGTAGAATGTCTCCCACCAGAATCTTCTTCGCAATGAGCGTCTCTACCGAGTGCTGAACATACCTGCGCAGAGGTCTTGCACCATATAGCGGATCGTAGGCAGCATCAATAATGAAGGTTTTTGCGGCATCGGTAACCTTACAGTTAAGCTGCTGCTCTGCAAGGCGCTTGTTGAGATCCTTGATCTGCAGATCAATAATACCTGTGATATTTTCTCGCGTCAGCGGTTTGTAGAAAACAATCTCATCAAGACGATTCAAAAACTCGGGGCGGAAGGACCGTTTCAACAGGGCGTTTACCTGATCTCTGGCTTCCTCGGTAATCGTTCCATCTTCTCCGATCCCATCCAGCAGATACTGTGACCCCAGATTGGACGTCAGGATAATGATTGTATTCTTGAAGTCCACTGTTCTGCCTTGTGAATCTGTAATTCTGCCGTCATCCAATACCTGCAGAAGGATGTTGAATACGTCGGGGTGAGCTTTTTCAACCTCATCAAACAATACAACGGAATACGGCCTGCGGCGGACAGCCTCTGTGAGCTGCCCCCCCTCCTCATAGCCTACGTAGCCAGGAGGCGCTCCGATGAGACGGGAAACACTGTACTTTTCCATATATTCAGACATGTCAATACGTACAATATTCTTTTCTGTATCAAACAGCGTCTCCGCCAGGGCCTTGGCAAGTTCCGTCTTGCCTACACCGGTGGGGCCAAGGAACATAAAGCTGCCGATTGGACGATCCGGATCCTGAATGCCGGCACGTGACCGCATGATTGCCTCAGAAACAGACCGCACTGCCTCATCCTGCCCGATGATCCTCTTGTGTAAGGTCTCCTCCAGGTGAAGAAGTTTCTCCTTCTCACCTTCCACAAGCTTTGCAACCGGGATTCCGGTCCAGCGCTCAATAATCTTGGCAATTTCATCCTCTGTAACCTTGTCACGGAGCAGAGTGCCGGTATTGCCGCTCTGTGCGGATTGTTCCGCTTCCTCCAGGGCTTTCTGTGCCTCTGGGAGCTTTCCATATTTCAATTCTGCCGCATGCTCAAGATCATAATTCTGCTCCGCTTCTTCGATCTGACGGCCAAGCTTTTCAATCTCCTCACGGAGCTTCTGAACTCTGGAGATATCGCTCTTCTCGTTTTCCCACTGGGCCTGCATAGTGTTAAACCGATCGCGCTCATCCGCCAGTTCTTTCTGCAGTTCCTGGAGTCTGCTCTCTGACAGAGCATCACTTTCATTTTTCAGTGCTGCCTCTTCGATCTCCAACTGGATGATCTTTCTGCGTACTCGATCCAGCTCGGTCGGCATGGAATCCATTTCTGTGCGAATCATGGCGCAGGCCTCATCAATGAGGTCAATGGCCTTATCCGGCAGAAAACGGTCCGTGATATAGCGGTCGGACAGTTTTACCGCCGCAATGATAGCAGGATCCGTAATCTTAACGCCGTGGAACACCTCATAGCGCTCCTCCAGACCGCGGAGGATTGCGATAGTGTCCTCTACGGAGGGCTCCGCAACCAGCACCGTCTGGAACCGGCGCTCCAGCGCGGGATCCTTTTCAATATACTGCCGGTACTCGTCCAGGGTCGTTGCGCCAATGCAGTGAAGCTCTCCCCTGGCCAGCATGGGCTTCAAAAGGTTGCCCGCATCCATGCTTCCCTCGGTTTTTCCCGCACCGACGATAGTGTGCAGTTCATCGATGAACAGCAGGATCTGGCCCTCGCTGGCCTTGACCTCATTGAGAACCGCCTTCAGCCGTTCCTCAAACTCGCCACGATACTTTGCTCCGGCAACGAGCGCCCCCATATCCAGCGAGAAGATCGTCTTGTCCTGCAGATTTTTCGGCACGTCTCCGCGGACAATCCGCTGAGCCAACCCCTCAACGATAGCAGTCTTGCCCACGCCGGGTTCACCGATCAGACACGGGTTATTCTTACTCTTACGGGATAGAATACGGATCACATTGCGGATCTCCTCGTCACGGCCTATTACCGGATCCATCTTTTTCTCCCGGGCCTGCTTCACAAGATCAGTGCCGTATTTATTCAGCGCATCATAAGTTCCTTCCGGATTGTCCGTGGTCACTCGGGCACTTCCCCGCACGGACTGCAGTGTCTGCAGCGTCTTCTCGCTATCAACGCCGTAGGTCTCGAAAAGCTTCTTCATGCGGCTGTTTGCCTTGGTCAGAAGGCCCAGCAAAATATGCTCCACCGAAACAAAATCGTCCTTCATACTGTCAGCGACAGCCTCTGCTTCGGTCAGCGCACTGTCAACATCCCGGTTAATATAGACCTTGTCGGCCTCCCGGCCTGTTCCGGTCACAGCAGGAAGCTGCGCCACCAGTTCCCGCACTGCTGCGGTGAAAGACGGCACCGTGACGCCCATCCTGGTCAGCAGTTGGGGCACGAGGCCGTTATCCTGCATCAGCAAAGCCAGCAGAATATGGCACTGCTCGATCTGCTGGTTGTCGTGCTCTGTGGCAATGTTTTGGGCCAGCTGAATGGCTTCCATAGACTTCTGTGTAAACTTCTGAACGTTCATCTCTCATCTTCCTTTCCACTTGGAATATGTTTTAGCACTCTCTTGCCTTGAGTGCTAATTCTCTTTGTGTTCATAGTACCGCCGATTGCTTCATTTGTCAATAGAGATTTGTAAATCATTTGTGAATAGTAAGCGGGGCGGCAGTGCCGCCCCTTCTCAGTCATCGATCATAAGATGAAAGACCACATTGGCCATGGTGTCCATCTCTCCTAACGTGGTGTATTCCCGGACGCTGTGGATCTCGTGCATCCCAGTGGCCACCACCAGGCACTCGATACCGTGAGCAGACATCATGCTGGCATCGCTGCCGCCGCAGGCGCTTTCAAACGACGGAACGATACCGTTTTTTTCACACGCAGTTTTGAACCTCTGCCGCAGCTCAGAATCCTCTTGGAGCGCCCAAGCATTGTAGACCAAAGTGGTCTCAACGTCGCAGGTTCCGCCGTATTTATCCGCGGCATCCCGGAAGCATTTGACCATGTGATCCCGCTGCCGTAGCGCCGACTCATGGAGCAGTGAACGGGTCTCCCCTTCCACAAAGCAAGTCTCCGGCACGATGTTGCCGCTGTCTCCACTTTTGATGATACCAATATTGGCGGTGGTGTACGCATCCACCCTGCCCAGGCGCATCCCAGACACCGCATCCGCTGCCATGGCGATAGCATTGATTCCGTCTTCCGGTTTCAACGCCGCATGAGCTGCCTTTCCGGTGAGATTTGCAACAATTCGGACTCCAGTGGGCGCTGCGATCACCGCTCGTCCTATCTCCCCGTCCGTATCAAGTATAAAGGCCTTTTTCGCCGTAAGCGTGTCATAGCGGAGCCGTTCCGCTCCCTGTACAAAATATTCTTCGCTGGCAGAAAAGACCACTTCTATGGTCCGGTGTCGCATTCTCAGCTTCCTGATCCGACGCAGCGCAGACAGAAGCTCCACAATGCCTGTCACGTCATCTCCGCCGAGAATCGTAGTTCCGTCTGTATGGATCAGTCCGTCAGGTTCCACAATCACTTTTTTGTTTTCACAGGGAGTCACCGTGTCCATATGGACAACAAACATAATGGGCTCTTCTCCCGTGGTGCCCTGCAAACGTCCGTAGAGATTACCACTTCCGGTCTCCGGGAAGGCATCATCCTCCCAAGTCTCAAGACCGATGTCCTCCAGTTTTTTCCTGAGGCATGCCCGAATTTCCCCCTCGTGCTTCGAGGGTACGGAGTAGGCGGTCAGTTCCAGAAACTCCTGCAGAATGTCCATAGTAACCTCCATCCATATGAAAAATCGTCGCAAGCTTAGCTTGCGACGATACTGGAGCGGGTGACGAGGCTCGAACTCGCTACCTCCACCTTGGCAAGGTGGCGCTCTACCAGATGAGCTACACCCGCAACTTGCATGAGTAATTATACATCCTTTTCCGGGAATGTCAAGGGATATTTTCGTTTTTTCGGATTCGTTTTCCCTGGGAGTTCACCTTGTTTTTTAAACAGCAATCATGTATAATTTATTCGAAGTCCATGCAAAGGAGCGATTTCCATGGAATCTGAACCCAGAGGGTATTTGCACAGCAAAGTGGACGTAAAAGTGCTGATCCTTTTTATCCTCGCAAGGATTGACATCCCGCTGTCTGGACAGGAGATCTTTGAGGTCGCCTACCAGGATGACAGTCTGAACTATTTTACGTTGGCAGAAAGCCTGCCAGAGCTGGTGGAATCCGGCCATCTCCAGACGGATGACCGCGGCAGATACTCCATCACTGACAAAGGTCGGAAGCAAGGTGCCGAAGTGGAGGATTCTCTGGCGATTCCTGTGGTGCAAAAGGTTTCCGCCTCAATCGCGGAAAAGCAGATACAGCTCCGCCGGGATGGCTTTGTTACCACTGAGGTGTCACAGGACGAGAACGGCTATTGGCTGGCAACGCTCAATTACCGGGACGACGGTATGCCAATGATGCATCTTTCTCTGATGGCCCCTAACGAGGATCTGGCCAAAACTATGGCTGCAAATATGAAAAAACAGGCCAATTTGCTTTATAAGACCAATCTGGATCTCACCATTCCATCAGGAAAATCGCAGGTGTAACATCATGAGGACTTTTCCCGCGCTGATGAGATTATCCAGATCCGGATGGTACGCTCCTGATCTGTACTGGAAGCACCCGCTCGATCACGAGCGGGTGCTTTGATTTGTTAAAAGATTTTCTTCACAATGGGTATCCTTTTCAGTACCCACGTGATTGCAAGCCCGCAGAAGACCACAAGAACGACCCATACAATGCAGGCGGGAAGCACGTGAATCCTTGGTTCCAGTGCCTGATATACCGGGCCAAGCGCATGCCGGAGCATGCCCTCCATCAGGTAGGTGCCAAACACACACCCTCCCAGGGACACAAGCACCCTGCTGAGCCTGCCCGGTGTTTTCTGCGTCGCAAACAGCATTCGGACCGTGGCATATACCGCCAGTACGGGAAACAGCATCCAGCCATTGTGATAGCCGATTCCTGACATACCGCCTCTGCGTATAGAGACATCTGCCAGTATGAACATAATAATCACGGATGCGGAAGCGAGAACCCACAGGATCAAAAGGTGCTTTCCATCCATCTTGTCCCAGGAATAGCGGTGTACAAGGTAATACCCAAGCAGGAAGTAGAACAGTTCCGGTACGAGCAGCATCTTTGTGAGACTTTCATTGAACTGTCCCCAGTCCGTTAAAATCCCTACTGCTGCAGCCACACCGAACAGGATCACATACAGACTGATCATATACTGGAACGTGGTGTCGCTCATGTTCCGTGCAAGAGGACGAAGCAGCGGGAGCATCAGCATCGCCCCCAAATACGCATACAAGTACCAGTATGGCGCAGAGATTCCCTCCGACCAAAATCTCTTAATGAAATCGAGCGGGCTCGGATCCACGTAACCCCAGCGTATCCAGAACAGATACAGTATTCCGGAAAACAGGATCAGTGCTATCAGAATTCTGGAAGCCCTTTTTTTCAGCACAGCTGACAGAGGTTCCTCCCGGTGAAGCAGCAGCCCTCCGGAAACCATAAAAAACAGCGGTACTGAGATTTTGCATAGAATGCCCAGCAGCAGAGATGCGCAATAATTCACCGGACTGACATTCTGCACCATATACAGTTCAAAGCCCCGTTCCTGGCTATGGTTGAATACCACGCCAAAAATAGCAATCAGGCGGAGCACTTCAAAGTCCAGTCTTTTTTCTTTCATAACAACTCCTAGCGGAATACCTGTAGATTTTCGTCGAAAACCTCTGTACGGCAGGCACGTGAAAAGTCTGGGGTGCAATCCGGAAGATATCGTTCAATGGCCCGAACCAGCAGCGATGGATTCAAGGACGGGTTTTGTGCACAGATTGTTGTATCAATCCGAAGCTCTCCCGATCCGATCCGTCCTATTGAGGCAGATTGAATCATCGGCCGGATATCCGTCTCAGACAGACCTTTCTTGGTCTTCTTTTCTACAAGAATCTGCTCCCGCTCAAACAATTCGGTGATTCTCCCCTGCTGTTCCGCAGATATGCCGCTGTCGTATTCCAGAAACACCTCGCAGCGCAGATATTTCAGTTCCTTGATTTTCCTATCACTGTCATAAGCCTCCAGGACCCGGATTCCTCTGGGAAATCTGGGATTCAGCAGTTCCGGGAGCGCTTCCAGTGAAACGTTTTCTTCCTGCAGCGTGAAATCCAGCAGCTCGCACCTGCTGCTCATTCCCACACTCAGGGGAAGTGCAATGGAAACATAGGCATGAGGACTCATGCCCTGTGTGAATTTTACATGCAGTCCTGCTCGCAAGAATACTCTTGGGAACAGCGCCATAGTATCAAGATGCGAGATGTATATGGCTTTTCCGGTTTTTTCAAACAGCAGTCTATTCATCGCACGGCCCTCCGTGATACAGGAGATTGGCTCCGCAGCCGGTGCACTGCTTCCGACAATCCGGAGTTATCTCAGAACGGTATGCAGCCTCGCGCTCACGCCAGAAGAAGTCCCTTGATACACCTATGGAAACCGTCTCCCACGGGAAAACCTCGTCCTTTTCCCGTTCCCGCTGTGCATACCATTCTGGCTCTAGGCCACAGTCAGAAAAAGCCTGCATCCATTTGTCCATCCGGAAATAATCCGTCCAACCGTCCATTTTACAACCCAGCTCATGCGCTCTCAGAAGTACATTACATAGCCTTCGGTCACCGCGGCAAAGCGCGGCTTCCAGCATGCTCAGATCCGAAGGGTGGTAGGCGTAACGAATAGCCTTGCTGGGCATATTGGCTTTCAACAGTGCACAGCGCCGCAGATACTCCTCCGGCGTGATCTGGGCTTCCCACTGGAAGGGCGTGCCGTTCTTTGGAACAAAAAATGAAGTGGAGACTGTGATGGTGCAGCCTCTGGATTTATTGGGGCTGACCTCCTTCCACGCTTTAAGGATCTTGTATACGAGAGCGGCAATCCCTATGACATCTTCATCGGTTTCCGTGGGAAGTCCCAGCATAAAGTAAAGCTTCACCTTGTTCCATCCTCCCGCAAAGGCAGTGGAACAGGACCGCAGTATATCTTCCTCAGTGACATTCTTGTTGATGGCATCCCTCAGCCGCTGTGTCCCTGCTTCCGGGGCGAAGGTCAGCCCGCTTTTACGAACCTTCTGCACCTTCTCCATGAGCTCCACGGAGAAATTATCTGCGCGAAGGGATGGCAGGCTGAGGTTAATTCCTCTAGGAACACAGTAATCCAGCATTCGATCTGCAAACTCTCCAAGTTTCTTGTAATCGGAAGTTGACAGGCTCGACAGGGTCATCTCGTCATATCCGGAATCTTCCAGGGATTTCACCGCCAGATCATAGAGTCTGTCAGGGCTCCTCGGCCGTACAGGGCGATAGCAAAAGCCGGCCTGGCAGAATCTGCATCCCCGTATACAGCCCCTGAACAGTTCCACAACCGTCCTGTCATGGACAATCTGGGTGGATGGTACGATGTTTTTTGTTGGATAATAAGCTGCGTCCATATTCTGAACGATTCGCTTCTTTACAATCGCCGGAGCGCCCTCAAGCGGTATGATTTCCCGGATTGTTCCGTCCTCATTGTAAGTATGTTCATAAAACGAAGGTACATAAACACCGGGAATCCTGGATACTTCCTTCAGAAAAGCATGCTTTGTCAGGCCTCGACGTTTGGCAGAACGATAACATTCTATGATTTCTACATCCAGATCCTCACCTTCACCCTCTGCGCAGAAATCCAGAAAGTCTGCCATGGGTTCGGCATTGTAAACGCTGGTTCCTCCTGCAAACACGATATTTTTCAGGCTGTCGCCCCGATCTTTGGACCGCAACGGAATATGTCCGAGTTCCAGCATGTTAAGCACGTTGGAATAGGCCATTTCATACCCAATAGAGAAGGCGATCAGGTCAAACTCCTCCATGGGATCATGACTCTCGAGAGACCACAGCGGAAGGCCGTGACGGCGCATCAGCTCCTCCATATCTCCCCAGGGAGCGAACATTCGCTCACACCATACTCCATCCATTTCGTTGAACAGCCCATAAAGGATACGCAGCCCGATATTGGACATGCCGATCTCATAAGCGTCCGGAAAGCAGAAGGCAATCCGGACCTCAATCTCCGATTTGTCCTTTATGATTTCATTGTATTCTCCCCCGGTATAACGTGCGGGCTTCTGTACCTGGGGCAAAATTCGATTGATCAGATCAGTCATAGTACATCCTTATCTGTATCGCATCTCCGCAACGACCTGTCCGCCGGAATTCCAAACCCTTCCGTCTCCTGAAACCAGCAATTCATCGTAAAACTCCAGAGCGATCTCAATCGCTTTATCATCTGCGGGGGTTTTACCTGTCATCGTTTCAGGATTGAAGATTTCCATGCTGTACTTTTTCCTGAGAAGATCTCCGGGACATCCACAATGGGGGCAGAACTCAGCTTTATCTGAAACCTGTTTTCCACACTCGGGACAGCTGATCAGCATATACATTCCTCCTACCAGTGTATCCATTTATGCTTAATATTATACTGCCTATCCAGGAAACCCGCAAGTACGAACAAATAAACCCCGTGATTTTTCCGCGAAACTATGATATTATGAGAATACAGGAGGCGATGCATATGGAACCTCAGGAGCAGCTGGTTTTCGATATTGAAAAGGATCCTTACAACTATGTCATGCGAGTGGTGTTCTGCCGCTGGAAACCCTTCATTCTTCAGGCTATGGATTCCGATGAGGTAACCAATTTCTCCCGGTTTATCAAGCAGCTTCCCATCACGCAGAAAGTTCTTTCTCAGAACCTCAAAGCGCTGGAACAGGACGGACTGGTTATGCGTACCGTGATTCCGGAAACTCCCCCCAGGACAGAGTACCGGCTTACTGATCGCGGGAAAACCCTGATCCCTATCCTTGACCAGGTCTATGACTGGGGCTGGCATGTGATGCAGGAGGAGAAAATGCCTGTCGACGCTCTAGGGGAAATGTGGCATGGATATCGGGAACAGGATACCGAGTTCATGCTCCATCCCTACAAGAAAAACAGAGGGTTACCTTGAGGTAACCCTCTTACTTTTTTGTGCCTTCTTCACAAATGGTAAAAACTGTGTTACGCTGAATTCATAAGATACTATATTATTCTAGAAAGGATGGTCTTCATGTCCTGCAGCAGATACCCCAATATGTTCAAGCCCATGACGATCAAAGGCATCACCTTCAAGAACCGGGTGTTCGCCTCCCCCATCACCACCAACCGCATCGTGGACCATGGCTATCCCACCCCCGAAGGCATCGACGTCTACGAGACCAAGGCCCGGGGCGGCTTTGCCACCGTCACCCTGACGGAGTCCTTCGTCAACGACTCCTATGCATGGCGGCATGAACACGGTCTCAACGTCTATGAGCGCAATATGACCACCTTTAACATGGAGTCCATTATGACCCTGACGGAAGCCATCAAAGCCCACGGGGCCGTCGCCTCCATCCAGATCAACCATGTGGGGGCCATGAACCATCCCGACACCATCAAGGGCCACAAGAATCCCATCGGCCCCAGTGCATTTGTCCGGGAGGACGGTGTACAGGTTGAAGAGATGACCCGAGAGCAGATTGAGGAGACCGTCAACGATTTTGCGGAGACCGCATGGAACTGCAAGGCCCTTGGCTTTCAGATGGTATGTCTCCACGGAGCCCACGGCTGGCTTCTGAACCAGTTCATCTCGCCCCGCTTCAACCACCGCACCGATGAGTTCGGCGGCTCCATGGAAAACCGGGCCCGGTTCCCCATCATGGTATGCGATAAGATCCGGGAGGTCTGCGGCAACGACTTCCTCATCGAGTACCGGATGTCCGGCTCCGAGCGTGTGGAGGGTGGCCAGACGCTGGAGGACGGCATCGAGTTCGCCAAGCTGATCCAGGATCATGTGGATCTCATCCACGTGACCTCCGGCTACTATCAGGACCATGTGGGAACGAAAGCCTTCTCTTCCATGTTCGATAAGCACGGCTGCAATCTGGATCTGGCGGAGGCCATCAAGAAGAACGTCCATGTGCCCGTCATCGCCGTGGGCGGCTTCAATCAGCCCGACCAGATCGAAGAGGCCATTGCCTCCGGCAAGTGCGACTTTGTGGCCATGGGCCGCCAGCAGTTCGCGGACCCTGCCTTTGTGAACAAGACCCTCATGGGCAAGGAGGACACCATCGCCCCCTGCCTGCGGTGCTCCTGCTTCAATCCTCTGGCTTCGGATCCCGGTGCCCGGCCTATTCCGGAGCTGTGGCACTGTGCCGTCAACCCCTGGGGTCAGAGAGAGCTGCGCTGGCGCAACGCCCCCCGTCCCACCGGCAGGCGCAAGGTGGTTGTTGTGGGCGGCGGCGTATCCGGAATGTATGCAGCCGTCACCGCTGCAGAGCGGGGCCACGACGTTACTCTGATTGAGAAAGAGGACAAGCTGGGCGGCCTGCTGTGGTTCACCGAGGTGGACACGGACAAGGAGTCCCTGCTGAAATTCCGGGATTCTCTTGTGGCACGGTGCAAGTATGCCGGGGTTGATATCCGGCTTAACACGGAAGCCACGAAGGAAATGCTGGAAGAGATGAAGCCCGATGCGGTGATCTGCGCCGTAGGCTCCCATCCCTTTGTGCCGCCTATTCCCGGGGTAGAGAATGCCTCCCATGCTCTGGAGGCCTACAAGGATATTGAGAAGATCAGGGGCAAAAAGGTGGTCATCATCGGCGGCGGCGCTATCGGCTGCGAATCCGGGTACTTCTTCGCCAGCGAGTGCGGTGCGAAGGTGCAGATCCTGGAGATGCGGGACGAGATGGCCAAGGACTCCTTCCCCTCCCAGAGGGCGGCCCTGCTGCCCAGAATGGAGAAAGCCGGCATGATCCTTGACTGCTCCGTCACCACGAAAGAAATTCTTCCCAATGGAGTTAAGTTCCTGGATAAGGACGGCAACGAGCAGTTCGCTGAAGCGGACATCGTCTACTACTGCTGCGGCAACCGCAGCAACGCCGACATCGTGAAGTCCCTGGAGGGCTGTACCCCATGGTTCGTCACTACCGGCGATGCGGTGAAAGCCAGAACTGTCAAGCAGGCTACTTATGAGGGCTTCTGCGCAGCGATGGATATTCTCTGATTGATAATGCCGAAGGGGCTGTGAAGCATCCAATGCTTCACAGCCCCTTTTTCTCAGAGAAGTCTGTGCAGTGCTTTGTATATTAAACCACTCTTTGGAAGAAACGACACAATGCTGCCGTCAGAAAAACACATGCGGTAGAGATACACCGCAAAAAACAGCGCAATCAGTAACCAGGCACACCTTGAAACCCATCGTTTTGGAATCTTACCACGAAGCAGAAATACGATCCCTGTCGGCACCATGGTGAAAAACAGCGGGTGGTAGTCGAATGCGGAAAGCAGGTCACCATGAAGAAATGAAATCCATGCTCTGGTCATCCCGCAGCCAGGACAGGATATTCCCGTAAGAAAGCGGATCGGGCAGTTGATGCCAATAAGATGGAGGAATCCGTAAAAAGCAGCAATCAGGAAAACGGCTACCAGAGGTTCATCTTTGCGAAGCGGTTCCTTCATTCCGCAAACACCTCCAAAAAACCATGGGGTCCAAAGACCCCATGGCATGGTGCGGATAACAGGACTTGAACCTGCACGGCGATGCCATTGGAACCTAAATCCAACGTGTCTGCCAATTCCACCATATCCGCATTTTTAATAACTATATCACAAACTGCGAGAAAAAACAAGAAAAACTCCGGACCGTTTCGGTCCGGAGTTCTCTAATCAGCGTTTGATCTCCATGGGAATCTTATAGCGGTCCTGATACAGGCCCAGAACTTCAACGTTGCTGTATGCACCATCGGAAATTTTGTAGTGGCGGCGGCCTCCGACCATGATAATGTCAGCAATGTTGACGTTTGTCCGGACTCTTTCATTGCTGGCATTGGCGCCAGGCCGCTCCCAGAAGATCGCTGCGATATCCTCTCTGGGAATCTCAGTGGTCTTGAACGCTTCCTTGATGACGATGGCGTTCTCAAAGCAATACACACCGCCGCGAAGGATCTTGATAACGAGGGCAAGAACAGCAAGCCCCACCACAAGCAGCGGAATACTCACAAAATTGAAGCCACCCTTGCTGATGCTGTAACCCATTACAGCTGCACCAGCGACGATGAGTACGATGGCCACCATTAGCACACCGCTGTTTGCCAGCGGAAGCGGCTTCGCCTCTCCCAGTTTTGCACCATACTTTTCTTCCACAATTATGCCTCCTTGACAATAATGTAAAAAACTGTAGTTTAATATACCACAGAAGACGATTCTTGTCAGTATTTTTTTTGTGAATCATTCTTTTTTTCGTATATTGTCTGTTAGCTACCTAATAATTTATGCAATCTGACGAGATTCCCAGATCATGCGTCTACTGAAGTCCCGCTACTCCTTGTGCTGACACTTTCTTCTTTGCAATCCCAGACTTTTATGGTATACTTTTCCCGTATTTTATCCTAGGAGTGAATCTCATGGAGCTTAACAGGAACTCTCCTGCAGAACTGTTACATCGAATAAAGCATGATTCCGCTCGATATACGGGCTGTTCTTTTTGTCTTTTTGCAAACACGGAGGCTGTGTCATGACGGATCTTATGAGTCCGCAAATGTCAATGCGGGAAGTAAGCGCGATCTCCTCTCTGGGGCTTGCACACATTGGGGACGCTGTATTTGAGATACTGGTGCGGACTATGCTGATCTCCAGAGGCGATACTACAGGAACACATCTGCATCAGGATACCACAAAGCTTGTAAATGCCTGCGCACAGTCAGAGGCAGTAAATCTTCTGCTTCCGATACTGAATGAAGATGAATTATCTTTCTACCGCCGAGGCCGCAACGCTGATGTGCGCCACATTCCGAAAAATGCCACCCACGCCCAGTATTCAAGAGCTACCGGACTGGAGTGCCTGTTTGGCGCTTTGTATCTTCTTGGGCGCAGGGAACGTATCAATGTGCTATTTCATAGCATCACGGAGGAACAAAATGCCACTTGATGCCATCTATCTAAGTCATGTCGCCCAGGAACTGCGGAACTGTCTGACGGGGGCCAGGGTCGACAAAATCCATCAGCCTTCCAGGGATACTGTGGTTCTTGCGCTGCGGGGTCAGTCTGGTACATTTCGTCTTCTGCTCTGCGCCAATTCCTCCCACCCGAGGGCCCATATCACCGCGGTCTCATTGGAGAATCCAGCATCACCGCCCATGTTCTGCATGCTCCTAAGGAAGCATCTGACCGGTGGTAGGCTTCAGGATATTCTTCAGCCTCCCATGGAGCGTGTGCTGGACTTCACATTTCAATGCACTAATGAATTCGGCGAGGATGTCAAACGGCACCTTGTCATAGAGCTCATGGGCCGCAATTCCAATCTCATTCTCTGTGGAGAGGACGGACATATTATCGACTGTGTTCGACGGGTCGATTATGACATGAGCCAGCAGCGGCAGGTGCTCCCGGGGCTGTTCTATCATCTTCCGCCCCGCCAGGATAAAGTCAGCCCCTTCGACATCACCCTTGCGGATCTCTCCGGCATGCTGGAGGAAATTTCCTCCCCTGTCCGGCCGGACAGCTTCCTCCTTGATCATTTTGCTGGACTCTCTCCGCTCATTTGTCGGGAGCTTGTTTCACGTTATGATCCGGAGCTTGAAGATCTCAACGCACTTCCTCTCTCTGGCCGATATACCTTTGCCGCTTATCTGATCCAGGAATTCAGCAGAATCCAATCTGACGCGGGTACTCCATACCTGCTGATGAAAGGCGGTGAAGCCTGGGACTATACCTATGCGCCGATTGTTCAGTACGGAACGCTGGTTCAATCCTGCGCACAGGAGAGTTTTTCGTCATTGCTTGACCGGTTCTACGCCCGTAAGGATGCAGCCGCAAGGATGAAATCCAGATCCTCGGGTATTACAAAAACCGTGACAAACCTCAGGAACCGTGCCGCCCGTAAACTGGCAAATCAACGCAAGGAGCTGGCTGCAACAGCGGACCGTGATGCGCTTCGCATCAAAGGTGAGCTGGTCACTGCGAACCTCTACCGAATCGAGCGCGGGCAGACCCGGCTTGTAGCGGAAAACTATTATGATCCGGAACTGAAGTCTATCGAGATTCCTTTGGATCCCACCCGTTCTCCGCAGCAGAACGCCGCTAAGTTTTTTAAAGACTACAACAAGGCAAAGAATGCTGAAATCTATCTCACGGAGGAAATCCGGAAAGGAACTGCGGAAATAGACTATCTGGACAGCATACTGGACGAGATTTCCCGGGCAGAAACAGAAAAGGACCTTATTGAAATTCGTCAGGAGCTGGTTTCCGGCGGATACGTCCGCGAGCAGGACAGACGAAAAAGAGTCAAAACGCCGCCATCGCGTCCCATGGAGTTTACCTCCTCCTCCGGATTGCGGATCCGTGTGGGACGTAATAACAGCCAGAATGATCAGCTGACTTTGAAGTCTTCCTTCAAAAGCGACCTTTGGTTCCATGCTCAGAAAATACATGGCAGCCACGTAATCCTTTCCTGTGAGGGCGGCGATGCAGACGAAGCGTCCGTAATGGATGCCGCACGACTGGCAGCATACTATTCCCAGTCCCGGAACGGGCAAAACGTTCCCGTTGACTACACGATGGTAAAAAACGTTAAAAAACCAACTGGTGCGAAGCCGGGCATGGTAATTTACGACCATTACAATACTGTATACGTAACTCCTGAGCAGGGCGTATTACCAGGGCTTTTGAAATAGCCATACTGATAAGACGTGTTTATCTGGCAACAGATAAACACGTCTTTAACTGTTTCAGCAATGATAAATAGACTAAGCCTAAAACAGCTAGTCTGGCTCAGGATCATCCTGATAGCAATGAAACAAGAATAATAATAACATTTATGTCATATTAGTACATTACAATAACTGTTCCATCCGCCTCCAAGCATCGCAGAAATGACAGATTGCACCTGCTGTCATCCCCCATATGATATGGCCGTCCACCAGGAAGCTTCCGGCATACGGGCGTTCCAGGAAAAAAGCAACGGGAACACGCAGAACACAGGAGACCTCGGCTGAATTGACCTGCATTTCTTTGGTATCCTGTTCGGAGATCATGCAGACAAACACATCAGTAAGACTTCCAAGATAGGTTCGGACTGCAGGAAGCCGGCCGAGGAAATCACCGGGATTTGCCAGGATTCCCAGTTCCTCTGCCATCTCTCTTGCCGCTGCTTCAGCTGGGGTTTCCCCAGGTTCGATCCTACCTCCCGGAAAACACGGATCCCCTGCCTGAGATATTCCCGCAGCACGTACCTCAATCAATATTTCCCCGGTTTCACGAATCAGCGGCAATACCACCGCATATGACGGATGGCTCAATCCGTGTGTTGTCAGGCATTTGCGGAGAAGCCTTTCATTCTGTTCAGTAATCCTGTAAGAATCTTCCATGTAATTTCCAGCTTTCTGAGCATATCAGTTATTATTCATACCATATTAGGACACCTCAGCGGTGTCAATTGTCTGCTTCTTCCACATGCGATTGACAAGGCCATGCTGGAGAAGTATCATAATCCAGGAGGAGGTGTATCCCTTGAATGTTGAAAACGTGCATCTAAGCGAAGACAGAAACGCAGTGGAAATCATCGATCAGACCCTGTTGCCGGGCAACAAAAGGGTTCTCCGATGTGCTACTCTGCAGCAGTGTCATGAAGCTATCGTTTCCCTTCGGGTACGAGGTGCCCCAGCTATAGGGATTTTCGCGGGGTATGCTCTTTATGTCCTCGCAAAACAGCTTCCTTCCGCTGACCCGAACACCTTCCTCCAGCAGCTGCACAGCCAGGCTGATTTTCTGGATTCCGCTCGGCCTACCGCAGTGAATCTACATCATGCGCTTGACCGAATGCTTAAAACGGCTAAGAGCAACATCAGTCTCTCCCGGGCAGCACTGCTTGAAACACTTCGGCTGGAGGCAGAAACAATTCAGCGGGAAGACATAGATATGAACCGCACCATTTCCGAATACGGGCTCAGTCTGCTTCGCCCCGGATGTGGGATCCTGACCCATTGCAATGCAGGGCCTCTAGCTACTTCTCTATATGGGACCGCCCTCGGTCCGATACTTCTCGGGCAGGAACGGGGATACAGTTTTCACGTGTATGCGGATGAAACCCGTCCTCTTCTGCAGGGTGCACGGCTGACTGCCTATGAATTGCAGGAAGCGGGAGTGGATGTTACGCTGATCTGTGACAGCATGGCATCGGTCGTTATGGCTCAAGGCCGGATTCAGGCTTGTCTTGTCGGCTGCGACCGCATCGCCGCCAATGGTGACACTGCCAACAAAATAGGCACTTCCGGTCTTGCGATTTTAGCAAAGCACTACGGAATCCCATTTTACGTTCTGGGGCCTTCCACCACTATTGACCTTGCCACTCCATCCGGTGCCGATATTGAGATCGAGCAGAGGGACGGCAGCGAGATCGTTGAAAAATACTTCGCGAATCGGCAAGCTCCGGAAGGAGTTCCCTGTTACAATCCCGCCTTTGACGTCACCCCGGCATCAATGATTAGTGCCATTATCACGGAACGTGGCATATTCCGCTACCCATACCATGAGGTATTTGAGCAAACGTTCAGCTCATAAGAACACAGGGCTGTGAGGCAATTGCCTTCACAGCCCTGTTCCCGCTTACCGTATCTGTCCTGTCCCACGGACCACATATTTGTAGGTACAGAGCTCTTCCAATCCCATGGGACCTCTTGCATGAAGCTTCTGCGTGGAGATTCCCATCTCGCAACCAAGGCCAAATTCGCCGCCATCGGTAAACCTGGTGGAGGCATTATGATATACCGCTGCGCTGTCAACGCAGGAAAGGAACAGATCCGCAGCCGCCTGATCAGCGGTGACAATACAGTCAGAATGTCCGGTATGATGCTCGGAAATATGCTCGATGGCTTCTTCCACTCCACCTACCACTTTCACCGCGAGAATGTAGTCCAGAAACTCCGTATCAAAATCCCTCTCCCCGGCAGGCGTCACATGCAGGATAGCGTTGGCTGCCCCATCCGCGCGAAGCTCCACCGGATTGAATCCGGATTCCATCCGCTTCGTGCAAAGTCTGTTCTGTAGCTTCGGAAGGAACTCCTCTGCAATGTCCCGGTGCACAAGAAGTGCTTCCATCGCGTTGCAAACAGACGGACGACTGGTCTTGGCGTTTTCAATTATATTGAGAGCCATTTCCTGATCGGCCGCCTTGTCTATGTAAACATGGCAGATACCGGTTCCGGTCTGGATACAAGGTACCTTCGCGTTCTCTGTTACGGCCCGGATCAGTCCAGCCCCGCCCCTGGGAATCAGCAGATCCACATAACCCACCGCCTGCATCAGATCGGTCGCGCTCTGCCGCGAGGTATCCTGTATCAGGTTTACCAGTGTCTCGGGCAGTCCCGCATCCCTTAAGCCTGCGCGCAGCGCTTTCACAATTGCGTTCGCAGAGGAAAAGGCCTCCTTGCCGCCTCGGAGCACACAGACATTGCCGCTTTTTAATGCCAGTGCGGCCGCATCAGAGGTAACATTAGGCCGGGACTCATAAATAATGGCCACCACACCCATCGGCACAGCTGTTTTCTCGATCAGCAGGCCGTTGGGACGTTCTACCCTGTGAAGCACCTTTCCTACAGGATCCGGCAGACTGGCGACCTGGCGGATTCCCTCAGCCATGTCGGCGATTCGCGACTCGCTGAGTGCAAGCCGATCAAGCATGACAGGGGCGATTTTTCCCTGTGCAGCTTCCAGGTCATCTGCATTTGCAGCAAGGATTTCAGCTTGATATGTCACCAGAGCGTCAGCCATCGCCAGAAGGGCACGATTTTTAATCTCGGAGTCCGCACGTGCAAGCACAGATACCGCACTTTTCGCACATTTAAGGATTTCAAGGGTTGTCATTCGGATGCCTCCTTCTTAAGAAACCGGGTTCCGACCTGCTCTCCATCCAGTATCGCATATAGAGTTGCAGGCTTTTTTCCGTTTGCAATGATCATATCACAGCCGCCTCGGGTGGCAATGTCTGCAGCCCTCAGTTTGGATGCCATTCCGCCAGAGGCCAGAGGGGACCCCTTGCCATCGGCCAGAGCCAGCACCTCCGGCGTCAGATCTGATACCTCGCGAACCATTTTTGCGCTGGGATCCTTATGTGGATCCGCAGTGTAAAGCCCATCAATATCGCTGAGGAGAATCAGGAGCTCCGCCCTCACCAGTTTTGCAACAATTGCCGACAGGGTATCATTCTCACCTATTGTGGTGTTTACACCGATCTCATCGGTGGACACCGCATCATTTTCGTTGATAATCGGCAGTACGCCCAGTTCCAGTAGTCTTGTGAGAGTATTGCGAAGATTGGTACTGCGATGGGGATCGTTTACATCGTCAGCTGTCAAGAGAACCTGCGCCACATTGTGGTTGAACTCAGAGAAGAGCTTGTCATAAATATACATCAGCTCACACTGACCTACCGCTGCTGCCGCCTGTTTGGTAGGCATATCTTCCGGGCGTTTCCCAAGTCCAAGTTTTCCGACTCCCATGCCGATTGCGCCGGAGGAAATCAGGAGTATCTCATTCCCGGCGTTCTTAAGGTCGGACAGGACTTTGCAGAGCTGTTCCACCTGACGGATATTCAAGTGTCCTGACGCATGAGTCAGCGTGGACGTTCCAACTTTAATACAGATTCTCATAGCAGACGGCTCCCAATCAATTGCATTATTTCTGAATATTATACAGTATACAGTCTTTCATTAAAATCCGCAAGTCTCGGATGATTCGCGGCTTTGTTCCTTCTGAGGTTTCCGATCCGCAGTTTCCAGATGTCCGTGAATAGCCTGTCGGATTGAGGGAAAGGCCCTGCCCAGCCGGCGGATCATGTATCTTCTGCGGTTCTGATAGTCCGCCAGAAGCCGCCTTTGCTTTTCCTCCAGCTGTCTGCGCTTTAATTGCAGGTCCTCCAGAGTCCCGGTTACCCTTGTCTCCAGCTTATGCCTGCTTTCAAAAACCTTCTCCTGGCCGGTACCGATGACCGCGGCAACCTTTTCTCTCCTCTCAGCTATTCTTTCCTGGCCGTTTTCCTTCATCTCATCCAGCTTTGCATCCGCTGCTATTGCAGTGTTTCCCAGACGATCTGAGATGGAATCACCGACTGAGTGGAGCGCTTCTGCCACTTTCTCCATTTCACGTAATCGGCGTTTGATCCCGATGATAGTCATAAGCGTTATCACTAGGTCCGTCAAGAACAGCGCCCCCAGAGAGCATTCCAGCACTATCCCCAGTGTATCCGGAATTATGTCAACCATTTTCAATAACGCCGGGTGTACCAGTTTTACGACAAAAGTTACCGCAAGTCCCCACAGAACAGAAAAACGAAGACAAATGTATCCGCCAAGATTGAAGGGTTCTTCTGTATAGTCCCACCATCTGGTGCTGAACACCTGCTTCAAAGCCCAGCCTCCAGCCAGTTCTACTATTGTACAGAGAGCCATCCCTCCCAGAAACAGCAACAGCACATTGTCGGAGATGGGCATCAGGAGAAGAAGCACGCCAATCATACCAACTCCGTAAATAGGGCATACCGGTCCATTAAGGAATCCGCGGTTCACTACCTCTCCGGTACTCAAGGCTGCGTAGCTTACCTCTGTACACCATCCCAAGAACGAATAAATGAGGAAGAGTGCGGCCAGCTGATAAACACTGTAAGTCATATCCGCCCTCCTTCAGATAATCAGTCAGAACGCCGCATGTACGGCGGCGTCTGTCGATCAGTTAAACTTGAATATTCTGTCAGCAATATGATAAACCAGAAGCTCAATCTTCCGGCCAACCCGTCCCGGGAGATTGCTGACTGTTGCAAGAGAGCAATACTTGAGCCGCAGGCGAAGCTCCGGGTGATCCTGCAGAATATCCTTCCATAGCTTTTTCTTTTTTTCCAGCGCTTCAATCGAACCGTCCAGATTCAGCAAGGTTCCGCAGATGGAGAGCATCATGGAAAGGTACCGGAACATATATCTGGCCAATCTGGGTTGTTCTTTTTTCAGTTCCTCCAGGTTATAGTATCCGAACATGAGCTGGGTCACGAGAATCTGCTGGTCCACGCGTTTAACCATGATCTGCTCACTGACAGACTGGTCTGCCCGTCCTATAAAGTAGCGGTAAAGATCCACATCCATATAATAAATACTCTTTACAGCAGGGAGCGGATAATACACGAAGATGTTGTCCACATAAAAAGTATGCTTCGGCAGTTCAATTCCGGTTTCGCGCAGGAGGCTTGTTCTGTAAATAACCGAGTGCATCAGCAGATACTGTCCCGTACGGAACCTGCCGCACTTCTCCCAGCTGAAAATGCTTTCTACCGGAAATACTCCGCGATAGTTCACGGCGTGACTGGTACTGTCTGCAGAGTGCTCATATACATAGTTACAGATCATCATATCCAGGGGGTCCTGTCCTTTTGACAGTTCTTCCAGTCGATCCAGCACTCTGTTGAGATCCGAAATATTCAGCCAGTCATCAGAATCCACGACCTTATAATACATGCCTGAAGCATGACGGAGGCCCTGATTTACTCCTTCCCCATGGCCACCATTAGGCTGATGAATGACTCGGATGGTTTCCGGATACTCACTCGCCAGACGGTCACAGATGGCAGGAGTCTCGTCTGTGGAACCGTCATCTATCAGAATAATCTCAACGCGATTTCCACCAGGAAGTAATGTCTTAATGCAGTTTTCCATATATGCAGCGCTGTTGTAACAGGGTACCGCAAAAGTAATAAGTTTCATTTTTACCGACCTTTCTGTTTATCCCTGTTATCCTACAGCATTTATCCATATAAATCCATTGATAATCTATACAAAAAGGAAGAGCCTGAAGGCTCTTCCTTTTCGTTACAGGCGTTATTTCTTCTTTCTGCTCCGCGAAATTGCGATTGCAGTTCCGAAGCCAGCAACAAGAAGAACTGCAATTCCTGCAGCAGCAACCGGTATCCTGGAGGCGGATTCTTCGCTCTGCGAAGGTTCTTCCGGAGAAGGCTCCTGCACCGACACTGTCTGATCTTCAGAAGCGGGATTCTCTGCTTCCTCCGGCTGTGCACTGACCGTCCCGTATTCCTCAACTGAAGAAGACATCTCCAGTTCGGCTTCCGGTTTCTCAGGCTCCGTTTCGGCTTCCGGTTCTTCAGGCTCAGGCTCTGGCCATTCCGCCACACCGTTTCCGGACAGAGTTACGTTTCCATATGTGCCCGGCACCACTGAGGTTGTTGTATCAAAATATACTGTCACCGGCTGATCTGCCGTAATACAGGCTGGGTCCATGATATCCAGATTGGATACGTATGTATCCCCGGTAACCTTCCAGCAGGAGTCTCTGTCAAAACTCAGGCTGCATACTCCCGTGATGGTCTCGCCGGCAAGATAATCCCCGTACAGGACAGTACCTTCCCACTGGGAGTTCTCAAAGCTGATGTTGGCAGAGTTGGGGCCATTGCCAACATCCGGTCCACCTCCGCCCTGGGAATAAGCGCCAATGAAAAAGTCGCCTTTCAATTCTGTAGTCTCGTCGTTTTCTCCCGTGAGATCCCAGGTTGTCTGATCATTCTCGTCTTTGAAAAGGACTGTTGCAGAGCCCGCTCCTTCCACACTGAGAAGCAGATTGTCTGCCGGAATCATGCCCTCATCCAGTTTGGTCGGATCGCCGTATTCCTCGTAGTTCCGGTTTACCATTTTAGACGCTTCCACATATACAGGTGTGGATGAATTCTCCACATAGATCACCGCAAACTTATTGCCTCCAGAATAGCCGGGCGTTTTTGACCTGTCTGTGAACCACCAGTCCAGAGAATCTTCATAGAATTTAGGATTATTTGCCTTGTCCAGGAACATATTGAGCTGAGAATAGCCCACGCCTATGGAATCCACATCGATCTCTCCGGAAGCCATCTTCTCTCGCATCGTATCAGGATCGCCCACATCATACGCGTTCTTCATCTCGTCGGCATCGAAGTATGCTGCTACTCGGGAGTTGCAAACATGTACGCCGGTCTCTTCAGCCTCCGCGTTGCCGCCTGCTCTGCACTTAATGCCCATGACCCCGTTTATGTCACAGTTATATGCATAAATGTATCCACCGGACGCAGAGCACAGGCCTGCATCAAGATAAGAAGTCAGACTTGAGTTGTAGCAATACACCCAGCTCTCATTGGAACCAATGGAATAAACGCCGGCACACCGCAGTCCGAATGTCTTGGTGACTACCTGGTTTGCAACAATCATACCGCCGCCGGAGTCTGTGGCCAAAGCTGTGCCTGCCTCATCGCCGGTAACAATCACTGTCACATCATCCGGGTGATCCTGATATGCACCTGCCATTTTCCCTTCTGCATTTCTCTCCATAGTACCAAGGCTGCTGTCGGGACGTTTTGACGCGGTCAGGCTGGCAGCGACCCGGTTCACCATGCCGTCCTCCAGAATAAGATCCGTTCCCTCAGTATTCAGAAGAATCTGTCCGCCTGTAGATACATAAGGGCCGTGTCCGCCGGAAGAACAGGAGAACACATTTCCGCCCTGAATATAGATTACACCGCTCGCTGTAGAATATATGGAGTTCACCGTTCCCAGAATCTGCGGGTTCCGGAGCGTCAGGCGGGAGGTGGCCTTGTTAAGGCAGGTCCCCGCCGGGGTGGTGGCGTCTCCGCCGTCCGCATGGATTGCTGAGCCCATGCCGAAGAAGTTGCCCGCCTCAGAGGGACCTCTTCCATAAGTGTAACAGTAGGAGGTAAAGTCCTGCAGTTCCAGATCCCCTCCGGACTGTACAAACACAGAGGCGGTGTTGAGGTGTGTGTTGTCTACCGTATTGGGAGATTTCACATCCGACGGATCTATTTCCTTGTATAGATAAACACAGTATAGCTGCACAACACCCCGGGCCGGACCTTGGGTAACGTTCTCATAATAGTTGTATACCCGAATCAGGTCGTAGTCTTTTCCGTATACCAGCTTATCCTGTTCGTAAATCCCGTTGATGGCTTCAGCTTTGGACATGTACTTTGCCTCATCCGTATCCTGGTAGGCTTTGACCATCTCATAGACCTTACCGTCAGCTGCATAATAAGCACCGGTGGAAATGCCCATGGTATTTGAATACTTTGCAGTAGATCCGGTATGGACACCAAGATATTCATATACATCAGGCGGAAGCTCAGCGCCGTCTGCAACGGCACCTTTTACAAGTTCCGGCGCTTCATAGTCAAACGTCTGATTCATGGACGCCGGATCACGGCTGTCATCGGGGTCTTCCTCGAAGGACACATGAATGCCCTCGGAATCAGAAGAAAAGGCATACGAAATGTCATACTCATTTTTTCCTTCAGCCTCTGCAAGGTTCTGGCCATCTACGTTCAGTGAGGAAATCCTATGCTGATAGTCCGCAACAACATGGAATGTAATCTTGTGCATGCCGTCCAGCATGCCAGAAGGCAGAGTAAAGCTTCCATTAGGCTGAATATAGCCCTCCCCTGCGCTGTCTGCAGAAAACGGACGGCTTCCGTCTTCTGCAGTATCGACAAAATCTCTTGTGTCGTCGGTTGCAGCATAGTTCTCTGCCGCACTTCCGCTCTCACCGTAGAATGTGCCGGGACAGCTTAGGAAGGTACCGTCTGCAATGGAGTTTACTGTACCCGGGATTGACCAGCCGGAAGTCGAGTTGTAATCATAGATCATCCGTGGGGAAAAAGTAGTCACGCCCTCTGGAAACAGCACATACACATCCCCGTTCTTGTTGTTAGAGGATATTGTCTGGGCCCCGTTTCCAACCGTCGTCACCTCGTAGCCGCCCAAAGTGGCAGGGATCATCACCACATTCCCGGATTTTTCTTCACCTGTACCCCAGAGAAGCGTGACTGTGGGATCTGATGCCCCCATCATGAATGGGTCAAATCCGCCCATGCCAGGCCCGCCAGGCATGCCGCCGGGAGGTGGCCCTCCTGGCCCTCCTGGCCCGCCTGGCCCGCCCATTCCCATTGCCTGGACCACCTCGTAAACCCAGTATCCTTCCACTTGATTTCCCTCTGGAACGGGGGCCTTGTCATTCTCCTCCGCTGCCCATACAGGCATGGCAGAAAGGCTGAAAATCAATGCCAGCAGAAGAAGTATCGACAGGAATTGTTTTCCTTTCATATCTATCCTCCTATTCCATATCTGCATAAAACATCTCACAGGAAAAATATAGCGGCATTTGCGTTCTTTGGCAATCTCAATATACAAATCCAACAAACAGGGAATATTCTTACATCTAAGCGATCTTTCCCCTGACTGACGGACCCTCTGCTCAGAAAAACGACATTCTGAATAGCAGTGGTTTTCTGAAGCAAGCTCTCATCTCACAATTGGATATACATGCAGTCTGTGTACCGGGTGATTCTTCTGAACACCAGTGGAAGCAAACCTGATCCGTCTTTCTGGCGCATCAGTGTTGCAAGGGGGCAATCATCTGCATTCACACCACAGCAAATACAAAAGGAAGGGACTCTGATTGTCTCACAATCAGAGTCCCTTTATGTATTTGCACGTGGACCTGGCATATTGTTTCCTCAGATCAGGCACGCGAACACGCAAACGGATCACTGTACCATTTTTCCATGTTTCGCGCGTCATACAACGGTTGCTTGAAATGGTTCATAAAGAAAATCATCAGAACACGCTTGCGAAGATCGGTTCCTCGCCATACCTGCGCCCCCAGCTTAGAAGTATTATCTCCGAAAGGGAGATAGCGTCGTTTCCTTTAAAGAGCTGAAAAGGCCATTTCCCGGGAATAATTGCCCTTCAAGCTCGGAGCGGATGGATGGGCGATTGGGAAAAGCTACAACGAACTATTCACACTTTTTGATAGGATGGCGAATAACAGTTTTCTGCTTTTCTGCAGGAACTTTTCTTGCATCAGACAAGTATATCTCGTGGTGCAGTCTGCTTTTGCTCAAATCATTTTTATAACCATTTTTCTCTATGTAAGCATTCATCACGGCAACACTGGCCGGTTCATCGTCAAAAGCGCCATGGTGCATAATCTGAACGCAGAGGCCCTCTTCGATTGTCAAAAACTCTGCTGATGAACAATCAAGCTTTTTCTTCAAAGTTGCAGTTTTTACTGCCCAGTCAAAGTCTTCCTTTGAAATGAAATCGGGTAAACGAATCACTGAAATCCAGTTGAATGATGACTTATTGGAATAATCTATCCCATCCGCATTATCTTGCCACCAGAATCCCTCAAGCGGTGGTACTACATATTCGAAGAAGCCTTTGATTTTATATGCGGTTCTGTAGCTCATTTTCAGTGTATATGCCACAGCATACAGAATGCCGATAGCATGTTGATATGCACCGCCTTCTTTGTTAGGGTCCCCGCTTCCCCTCACAGCAATAAAGTTGGCTTTTGGTACGTTAACGATTTCTGGCTGATTCTTTGGCATATAGAATTCTTTATATTCCTTCTTGAAATCAAAAGCCATTTTGCCACCTCCAAGGTTTGTTATTAATCTATCATATACAATTATTGGGCGTAGGACAATAATGCTACTGAAGGTATCTGCACCGATTTTGATGTTTCGCGTGACAAATCGAGAAAAGCCGGTGCATAGGCCAAAATGAGCTGCATTCTACTACAGTCATCGCATCATAAAGTGGTGCACTAAAAACCGTTATTTATACTCGAATTATTACTAAACAGGTAAAAAGAATGAGGGACACCCCCGGTATCAGCGGGGATATCCCTCATTCTGTGACATGGAGCGATATGCTACGTCCACGTCCTAATATGGTCCGAGTGGCGAGACTCGAACTCGCGGCATCCTGGTCCCAAA
>JAEEGL015296285.1_pt1 | contig 63832 bp, 45 predicted proteins | sample 9134231 | NCBI WGS metagenome assembly JAEEGL01 (sample SAMN16246548, study PRJNA631951) | gut metagenome | biome: gut microbiome; feature: rumen; material: fiber-attached | host: Bos | place: Iran: Karaj | collected 2018-10
GAAAAGAGAAAATGAGATAATTGTGCCGAGAGCAAGGAGAGGCTCCGAAAGCGTGCTGGCGCACGGTGAGGAGGCTTGACGCAGCTATCGGTGCAAGTAGCTCTTTTTCTCTCAAATGGGTTTTTAGAGGTTCCCTTTATTAATGTCTGCTCATCAACCGTGAAAAAGCTTCATAGCGCAGCTTGAAGACTTTTGTCCGCCCACAGGGCGGAATGAGCTTGACATCAAGGAATGTGTCCGCCTTAAAAAGGCGCTGAAAGCGTATTTTTAGGGCTTTCCAAAGTCCTCTTTGAGGACACATTTATTATAACACACTATTTTGTTCAGCGATATCGGATATTTATCCTTGATATCGACATTTTGCGCAAAAAAACGTTTTCATATCTGTATCGTGAGCGTTCTTCCGGTACCGCCTTTATATAATGGTATCGGCGAAATTTTTCTCCACCGGCGGGGGCGGGAGGGGAAAAATATCCTCAATCGGTTACACTTGAAATACTTTGTGCAAATTTATGTTACCAAAAGCAATATCACGATATCAATACAGAGAAAAACATGGTATAATATCATCAGAAAGAATACGACCAATATTTAACGGAGGAACAAAAATGAGAAAAAAAACAACCATTATCACAGCGGCTTTAATTGCGTTACTGACACTCGGCTCCTGCGGACAGCCCGTGGCTACCACTACGGCGGCTGCCACGACGGAAGCTCCCGCGGCGACGACCACCACTTCCGCCACGACGGAAGCGACCACGACTACACCTGCTCTCGAGCCGGAAAGAGCAGAGGACGGCTCGATGTATGTCGATCTGTCGAACGGGCTTCCCGAATGCTTTGAGATATCGAACGGCTGGACGAACGGCGATCCGTTCAATGTAACGTGGTACACGAACAATGTGCAGTTCAACGACGGGAAAATGCAGCTCATCATAGACAATGATGCCACACCGAAGAAGGGCATTCCCTACTCGGGCGGCGAGTTCAGAAGCAAGGATTTCTACAGCTACGGACGCTATGAGGTAAGTATGAAGGCTATCAGGAATGACGGCGTTGTATCGTCGTTCTTCACCTACACGGGTCCTTCCGACAACAACCCTTGGGATGAGATAGATGTCGAGGTACTCGGCAAGGACACCACACAGGTGCAGTTCAACTACTATCTTGACAGCAAGGGCGGCCACGAGTATATGCACGACCTCGGGTTTGACGCATCGGAGGATTTCCACACCTACGCGTTTGAGTGGCATAAGAACAGCATAATCTGGTTCGTTGACGGCGTTGAGGTGTATAAGGTCGAGAAAGAGGACGCGAGCAAAATACCCTCGACTGCGGGCAAGATCATGATGAATGCGTGGTGCGGCAAGGGTGTTGACGGCTGGCTGAAAGCTTTCGATGACACAAACGTCCCGCTTACGGCAGAGTACGAGTGGGTAAGATATACTCCCTTTGATGAATGATTTTACCGAAAGCTCCCGGTATCGGGGGCTTTTTGTTTTTGTGTGGATGTGCTTCTTTTCCTTCGGCTTTACACCCCAACACCCCTTTTAAGATCGCAGAGACCTTGTGGCGCAAAACAACAAGTCTGTAAGCGCGGGCGAAAGATAACGTTCTGCCTAAGCCTTCTACGCGTATCGTGCGCGCTTTGACGCCAACCTGCACTGCATCATGCAGTGGCGATGGCAGAGCCCCCGATCTGAATATCTCACATCTCACGTTAAGCGACCTCTCAAACAGGTCTTTGCGGGAATTTGTAAGCAGTCTGTTGTTGAATTGCACAATTTGTTTCGATGTTTTTGTTGTATAATAATGAAACTGTTCAAAAATACTTGATTATTTGTTACAATTCGGTTATAATTATAGTGACATTTTATGGAAAGAGGGGGTGCCCGCTTTGGAGACCGGAAACACACTAACTGAATATCTTCATAATGCCCGCGGACATCTCCGGACGATCAACCGCCACAAGCTGCTCGTTATGAAATACTGCTTCAAGGCGGGACTGTACGGACAGGGCTTGCTGCACGACCTGTCGAAGTATTCCCCGAGCGAATTTCTTGTGGGCGTGAAGTATTTCAACGGCACGCGAAGCCCGAACACGGTGGAGCGCGAGCATCTTGGCTACAGCGGCGCGTGGCTGCACCACAAGGGTCGTAACAAGCACCACTTTGAATACTGGATAGACAACAAACCCGACGGCGACAGAAATATGGCGGGCGTGAAGATGCCCGTGAAGTATGTCGTGGAGATGTTCTGCGACCGTATTGCCGCTTGCCGTGTTTATCTCGGCGACAAGTACACCGACGCTTCGCCCTACGAATACTATGAGCGCTCGCACTCGCACTATATGATACATCCCGAAACGGATAAGCTGCTGTACCGCCTGCTTGTGATACTGCGCGACTACGGCGAGGAAAAGGTATTCGCGTACATAAGAGCGCGCGTTCTGAAATAAAACGGGGACCTCTGAATACCCATTTGCGAAAGATCGCGTCATCCGCGCCGAATACTTCGTCAAGTCTCCTCACCTTGCGCCGGCAAGCTTTCGGAGCCTTTCCCTGTCTTCGGCGCTGCTGCCACATTTTCTCTTTTCAAAGCGGTTTTTAGAGGTACCCATATGGAATTTATACTCGGACTGGCAGTGATCGTACTGATACTGCTCATACTCGGCTTCGGGCTGGATGTGATAATCTTCGGTGCCGGCGTCATTGTCGGAATTCTGGCGGCGCTTACGGAGCTTTTCTTCCTGTACTGCGACATCCGCCTTATCTTCTCGAAGCGGCGCAGCGCTGTATTTACGCACATAGCGAAGCAGGGCAGGGCGAAATACGACACCGCGTTCTATATGACCGATGAAGGGGAGCTGCCGAACATCTTCCCGTGTGAGGTCATTATGCGCAAAAAGCTGTACGACCCCGAGAAGACCGTGAAGGTGCACATCGACGCGAGGAAGAAATTCGTGTACGACCGCAACGCCCTGCTGACCATACTGTTCGGCACGCTGCTGTGTGCGCTGTTATGCTTCTTCTTTGTGGGCGGCGCATTCCTGCTTTTCCGGGGATTTCCGCGGTAAGGCATACTTTTTTACGGAGGCAATGAAATGTTTGCGAAAATATCGAGCGTGGGGCTGTTCGGGCTCAACGCGTTTCCCGTAACGGCGGAGATAAGCGCCTCGCAGGGCGTTCCGTCAATAGATATAGTTGGACTCGCCGACCAGTCGGTACAGGAGAGCCGGATGCGCATCAAGGCAGCGATACAGAACAGCAAAATGAAGCTCGGCTCGCTCAAATGCGTGATAAACCTCTCTCCGGCGAGCGTGAAGAAAAGCGGCTCCGGCTACGACCTCGCAATACTTGCGGCAATGCTCACGGTGGCGGGGTATATCCCCGGCGAGCTCGACGGCAAGGCGTTCATCGGGGAAGTATCTCTCGGCGGAGAGATATGCCCCGTGGCGGGTGCACTCGCAATGGCGATAGAGGCATCCAAGAGCGGCATTACCGAGCTGTATCTGCCGTATGACAACGCGCGTGAGGCCTCTGTGGTGAAGGATATCAGGATCTACGGCGTAAAGACGATAAGTGAGCTCGCGGCGCACCTTACCGGCAAAAAACTGCTGATGCCTGCCGAGCCCGCTCCGATAACGGAGGAGGACTACCGCGCAGAGCTGGATTTCTCCGAGGTAAAGGGTCAGGAGGCGGTCAAGGCTGCAATAGAAGTCGCTGCGGCGGGATTTCACAATATGCTGATGATAGGCCCGCCCGGTACAGGCAAAAGTATGATAGCCAAGCGCATACCGACCGTCCTGCCGCGAATGAGTTTTGAAGAGAGCATCGAGACCACTAAGATACATTCTGTTGCGGGAATGCTCTCACCCACCTCGCCTCTCATTACGAAACGCCCGTTCCGCAACGTCAGCCACACCGCATCATCGGTGGGTCTTATCGGCGGCGGGAGCATCCCCAAGCCCGGCGAGATCTCCCTCGCACACAACGGTGTGCTGTTCCTCGATGAGTTCCCGGAATTTGACAGAAGGGTGCTCGAAACGCTCCGCCAGCCGCTCGAGAACGGCGAGATAACGATATCGCGAGCCGCGGGAGCAGTCACCTACCCGTGCAATATAATGCTCGTCGCGGCAATGAACCCCTGCCCCTGCGGAAATTTCGGCTCCCCGATAAAACGCTGCACCTGCACGGTACAGCAGGTAGCGCACTATCTCGGAAAGATAAGCCAGCCGATACTCGACAGGATAGATATTCAGACGGAAGTTTCCTCGGTAAGCTACGATGACCTCGCAAGCAAAGGCAAGAGCGAGAGCTCCGCAGCCATGGCCGAGCGCATAGCCAAAGCCCGTGAGATACAGGAAAAGCGCTTCAAGGGCACACAGATACGTTCAAATTCCGGTATTACACCCGACATGCTGCACGAAGTGTGCGTGCTCGATGAAAAAGCCGGTCAGTATCTCAGACTTGCGTTCGAAAAGACCGGCCTCTCCGCCCGCGCATACGACCGTGTGTTAAAGGTAGCCCGCACCTGCGCAGACCTCGACGGCTCCGAGATAATCGGTAAGTCCCACGTCGCCCGAGCCATAAGCTACCGCAGCTTGGACAGAAAGTACTGGGGCGGCGCAGTAGCGCTCTCGTAAGAGAACGCGTCAAGAGAGCCGCTGCCGCTCGAGAAAAGTGGCTCGCCTTTGGGCGAGCCACCCGAGGAAGAGGCGTTGCCTCTCCCTCGGGCTCCCATACCACTTCCTTTGTACGACAAAGGAAGCGAAATCGTTGAGAATGTATGTATGACACTCTGCTCCTGCTACAGACCGTGAAAGGAGCAGAACGCTTCGATCTCGTCACGATTCAGAATCGTTCGCCGCAGGCGAACACCACAATTGTCAATTGTCAATTATCAATTATCAATTCCCCCGTCATTCATTGCAGAATGAATGACGGGGGTGAGGATAGAGGGATATATATGGAAAAGTTAAAGATAACGATGCTCGGCGATTTTTCAATGACTTACGGCGAGAATACCGTTACCGAGCAAAATAAACGTTCTAAGAAAATGTGGACGCTGTTACAGTTCATGATAGCAAACCATAACCGCGAGATCTCGCAGAACGAGCTCATCTCCCTTCTCTGGGGAAGCAAGGAGAGCGATAACCCCGTCGGTGCGCTCAAGACCTCGCTGCACAGACTGCGCGCCTGCCTCGATGTCCTCGGTCTGCCCGATGATGCCGAGATAATCGTAAATTCCATGGGGACTTATTCCCTCAACAGCCGCCTTAACTGCGAGATAGATTTCGATGAATTCGACTCTCTGTATAAAAAGAGTATGCTCGCGCAGTCGGAAAAGGAAAAGACGACTATCTATTTACAGGCTATCGACCTTTACAAGGGAGATTTCCTGCACCGCTCGCGCTCCGACAGCTGGGTGACACCGATAAATAATTATTATCACTCGCTGTACCTGCGCATTGTACACGATACTATAGATATTCTGTACAAGCATAAATATTATAAAGAGTTGATAGATGTCTGCAAAAAGGCATTCGATATCGAAAAGCTCGATGACCGCATTCATCTGTATTACGTCAAGGCACTGCTCGACATCGACGAAAAGTCCGCCGCAAAGCAGCATTATACCTATGTTATGGACTTGTTCTATAATAAGAATGGTATAAATCCGTCTCCCGAGTTCGTGGCGCTGTACGAAAAAACTGTCAAGGACGATAACAGCTACAACGCCGATTTCGGCATTCTCAAAGGTCAGCTCGACAGCATCGACGACGGTATCGGCGCGTATTACTGTGAGTTCGCGTTCTTCAAGCACGTTTATCAGCTCGAGATACGCGATGCCGTGCGCAGCGGGAGACCTACCAACCTCTGTCTGCTGACAGCCGTGTCGAAAACGCAGGACGAGCTGGAATCCAAGCAGCTCAACCGCGTTATGACCAAGCTCTCCGACTGTATCAGCTCGTCCCTGCGTTCCCGCGATGTGTATTCACGCTACGGCGCGTCGCAGTATGTCCTGCTGCTGTCGAATACTACCAAGGAGCAGGCGGAAATGGTCCTCGACCGCATATTGAAGCGGTTCAAGCGGGACAACCCGAAAATGAACTGCACGCTGCTGTATAAATTCGACAAGGCGGGCAAACCAAAGCTGCCGCAGGAGGGATAATGAACTACAAGACCATAGAGGGCAGCGCAGAGGATCGTTTCATCGAGAAAAAGAGCGAGTTCATCGGCTATATCCGCCACACCGAGACCGAGCAGGATGCGCTGGATTTCATCGCGGAGATACGGGCAATGCACCGCAAGGCCACCCATAACTGCTACGCGTATATCCTCCGGGAGAACAACCTATCCCGTCACAGCGACGACGGCGAGCCCGGGGGAACTGCAGGTGTGCCGATATACGAAGTCCTGCGGAAAGAGGGACTTACCGATGTGACCTGCGTTGTGACGCGGTATTTCGGGGGCGTGCTGCTCGGGGCGGGAGGCCTCGTCCGGGCATACACAAAGGGCGCGAAGATAGCCTGCGACGCTGCGAGAACACTTGATATGCGCACCGCGGCACGGCTGATACTCACGCTGGCATACCCGTACTACGGCAAGATCGGCAAATCGCTCGAAGGGTATGACGTGCGCGTCGAGAACGAGGAGTTCGGCTCGGAAGTGCGGATTTCGCTGTATATCCCCATTGAGTACGTTGAGGCATTCCGCGACGAGCTTATCGAGACCTGTAACGGCAACATATCTGTAGAAAAGGACTTAGAAACAGAGTATAATTTTAGTAAAAGTGACGAAATTTAAAAATTCCCTTCCGAAAAAGAGGAAAAACGGAAGGGGATTTTGTATTTATATATAGGGGAAAATATTGATCGCTGCATTTCCGCAAAAAGCGGAGATGAGGATATGTTTTATTGGAGATATAATGTTACCGAGAGAAATTACACAGGAAAACGAAAAGAAGATACTTTCGCCCCACGCTTGTCTGAGCGCAGACAGCAAGGGCAGAGATATATACGAGACACCGTGCGACATACGCACGGACTTTCAGCGTGACCGCGACAGGATAATACATTGCAACGCCTTCCGCAGACTGAAGCACAAGACGCAGGTATTTCTCATCCCTAAGTCCGACCACTACCGGACGCGTCTTACGCATACGCTCGAAGTCTCGCAGATAGCGCGGACTATCGCAAGGGCGCTGCGGCTGAACGAAGACCTTACCGAAGCTGTCGCGCTCGGCCATGACCTCGGGCATACCCCATTCGGTCACGACGGCGAGCGGATGCTGCAAAAGCTCTATCCCGCGGGGGATTTCCGCCACTTCAAGCAGAGTGTCCGTGTGGTGGAGAAGATCGAACGCGACGGCAAGGGGCTCAATCTGACGCAGGAAGTCAGGAACGGCATACTCTGCCACACGAATATGACCGCGGATACGCTCGAAGGTGTAGTGGTCAAGTTCGCGGATAAGATAGCTTATCTGAACCACGATATAGAGGACGCGGTGAGGGGCGGTGTGCTCGACCCCGCGAATATCCCGAAGGACGTTATCGCCGTGCTCGGGAATTCCAAGAGCAAGCGCATAACCACGCTCGTTACCGATATAATCGCAAACAGCGGAGGCGATGAGATACAGTATTCCCCGGAGATAAAAGAGGCGCACGACAAGCTGCGCTCGTTCATGTTCGAGGAAGTATATTACGCCGAGGTGACTAACCGCGAAAAGGACAAGGCCTGCCATATGGTGGAGTTCCTTTTTGAACACTATATGAAGAACCGGGAAGCGCTTCCCGGGCTGTACCGGCGCATTGCCGACGAGGATGGGCCCGAAACTGCGGTCTGCGACTTTATCTCCTGTATGACCGATGAATATGCCATTGATCTGTTCAAGGAATTGTGCATTCCGAAGCAGTGGATCAGGATATAATTGACGGTGCGCACAAACTTTGTGCGCCAATAAAGCAGGTTTATAAACGCAGGTGAAAGCTGACGATCGGCAGAAACTTTCTGCGCGGATCCGGAGCGGCCGCGTCACTGCAGGATGCAGAGGGGCCGACGTGAGGCCTTTGCGGGAGATCGAGGGCAGGGTCCTCGATCTGAATGATCTTCCTCTCTCAATCTTTCTTGAAAGGCGGTGCTGTATGCGGCTGCCGGACAGTTTTCTGGATGCTCTCAGAGCAAGCAACGACATAGCGCAGGTGATGTCATCTTATGTCGAATTAAAGCGTGCGGGGCGTGACTATGTCTGCTCCTGTCCGTTTCATTCCGAAAGGACACCTTCCTGTCACATATTTACCGACACGCAGAGCTTTTACTGCTTCGGATGCGGGGCGGCAGGCGATGTTATCAACTTTGTGCGGCTTATCGAGCACTTTGACTATATGGAAAGCGTGCGCTTCTTAGCGCAGCGGTCGGGTATGACCGTACCCGAGGACGGCATTGACAACAGCGGGGCGCAGAAGCGAACGAGGCTGCTTGAAATGAACCGTACCGCGGCGAGGTGGTTCCGCGACATCCTGCTCTCCCCCGAGGGGAAAGAGGGGCTGGATTATCTCGTTGAGCGTCGGCTCACACCGAATACCATACGCAAATACGGTCTCGGGTTCGCCCCCGACGGCTGGCATAATCTGCATTACTACCTTCGCGGCAAGGGCTTTACCGATGATGAAATGGAGGAAGGCGCTCTGCTCGCGAGGAAGAACAATTCATTATATGACAAGTTCCGCAGACGGGTGATGTTCCCGATAATAGACAGGCGGGGCAATATAATCGCGTTCGGCGGAAGAACGCTTGAAAAGGACGCTCCCGCAAAGTATCTCAACAGCGACGAAACGATAGTCTTTCACAAGCGCGAGAATTTGTTCTCGCTGAACTTCGCGAAAAATACAAAAGAAAAGTTTCTGATACTCTGTGAGGGGTATATGGACGTCATTTCGCTCAACCAGGCGGGCTTCGACAATGCCGTTGCCACGCTCGGAACGGCGATAACACCGCAGCAGGCGAATGTTATGAAGCAGTACGCCTCCGAGGTGGTGATATCCTACGACGCGGACGGCGCGGGTCAGAAGGCGACGATGAAGGCAATAAACCTGCTCGGAGAGGCCGGAGTTACCGCAAGAGTGCTGAACATACCGGACGCCAAAGACCCCGACGAGTATATCAAGAATTTCGGAGCCGAGGCGTTCAGACAGCTGCTTACGGGGACTTCCACGGCGCTCGACCACGAGTTCGGGCGGCTGAAAGCCGGGATAGACACCGATACCCCCGCGGGTAAGTCGGAATTCCTCAAAAAGGCAGTGGGCTTTCTCGCCGGCATCGTGAACGATACCGACAGAACGGTGTACATATCCGAGGCCGCAAAGATAAGCGGACAGCCGATAAACGCGATAACCGAGCTCGTGAAGGACAGAATGAAGCGAAACGCAAGAGCCGAGCGGCGCAACGGGGAGCGCGAGCTGATAAGGGGAACGATAAAGCGCGACCCGATAAATCCCGACGCGCTGACATTCCCGCGTGAAGAAAAGGCGGAAAGAGGCATAATCGCGTATCTCTTCCACTCGCCGGATATGCTCGTGAGAGTTGAGAAGCGGCTGACACCGAACGACTTTCCCACCGAATTCAACCGAAAAGTGTATGAATTTATCGTAAATTGCATAAAAAGCGGCGGGGATATCAGTATCGGGTCGATAGGAAGCGAATTTTCGGCAGAAGAAACGTCAAGAATAACAGCGATGTGCAGGCAGGCCGACAGGCTCCCGTACAGCATACCGCGGCTCGACGAATACATAGATGTGCTTCTCGATCACAGGGAGCACGCAGGTGAAAAGCCCGTCACGGAGCTTTCCGAGGAGGAAATGCTTCTCAGAATTGAAGAGATACGCCGCAGAAAAAGCGGTGTTTCGGAATAAACCGCATACCCCGGACGGAGCCGGGAATGTAACAAAAGGAAAGGACGTTGTAAAACAAATGTCAGAGTTGAAATCGGCGCTTACCGAGCTTATCGAGCACGGCAAGCAAAACGGAAAGCTTACCACCCAGGAGATAACGGACGCTCTTGAAACATGTGACTTCGACGCGGAGCAGATAGATAAGCTTTACGATGACTTTGAGGCAAACCACATCGACATCGTGGACGACTTCACGATAGATGATGACCTCGACTCGGCGCTGTACTACGCGGGCGAGGATGACCTCGATATGGCGCTCTCGACCGACCAGATGGCGATCGACGACCCCGTAAAGATCTATCTGAAAGAGATAGGCCGCGTGCCGCTGCTCACTCCCGAGGAGGAGATAGAGCTTGCGCAGCGTATGGCGCAGGGCGACCCGAATGCGAAGAAGCGCCTGTCCGAAGCGAACCTCCGACTGGTGGTAAGTATCGCAAAAAGGTATGTCGGGCGCGGTATGCAGTTCCTCGATCTGATACAGGAGGGCAATTTAGGCCTTATCAAGGCGGTCGAGAAGTTCGACTACACGAAGGGCTACAAGTTCTCGACCTACGCGACATGGTGGATAAGACAGGCCATTACTCGTGCAATAGCCGACCAGGCGAGAACGATACGCATACCCGTACACATGGTCGAGACTATCACGAAGGTCAAGAAGATAAGCAGCACGCTCTTACACAAGAACGGCCGTGAAGCTACCGCGGAGGAGATAGCGGACGAGCTCAAGCTCCCGCTCGACAGAGTGCGCGAGATAATCCGCATATCGCAGGATCCCGTATCGCTCGAAACGCCGATAGGTGAGGAGGAGGACAGCCACCTCGGGGACTTCATACCCGACGAGGAAGCTCCGGCTCCGGCAGAGGCAGCGTCGCAGATGCTCTTAAAGGAACAGCTCGACGAGGTGCTCGGCACTCTTACCGAGCGCGAGGGCAAGGTGCTGAGACTGAGGTTCGGCCTCGACGACGGCAGGCAGCGCACGCTCGAAGAAGTCGGCCGTGAATTCAACGTTACAAGAGAGCGCATAAGACAGATAGAAGCGAAGGCACTTCGCAAGCTGCGCCACCCGTCAAGAAGTAAGAAGCTCAAGGATTTTCTTGAGTAATATATAATAATCAGGATGAAGTAAAAAAATTATGTTAAGAGAAAGGATAGTACAGAGTATGGAAGCAGCAACAGCAGAGAAAGAGTTAAAGCAGCAGGGTGACCTTGTATTCGCGCTTGACATCGGTACGCGCACCGTCGTGGGTATCGTAGGCGAATACATAGACGACAAGTTCTATCTCCAGGACTATGTCAGCGTTCCGCACACAAAGCGGGCAATGGTGGACGGTCAGGTCGAGGATATCAAGCAGGTGGCGAAGATAGTCGCGCAGGCTAAATCAATACTCGAGGAACGCAACAGCGTTGAACTGAAAAAGGTCTCCATAGCCGCCGCGGGACGTGCGCTGAAGACCGTGCAGGTGCAGATGGAATTCGACGTTTCCGACCGCGATGTCCTCACCGAGGATATCGTCAAGTCCATGGAGGTCGAGACGATACAGAAGGCGCAGTCACAGCTCGATGCGAGCAATACCGGAAGAACGCTCTTCTACTGCGTGGGACACTCAATAATCAGCTACAGGCTGGATGATTACAAAATAATCAGCCTTGAAGGGCACAAGGGCGACAGGGTAACTATCGATCTGGTGGCGGCGTTCCTGCCGAGCATCGTTGTCGAGGGTCTGTATTCCGTAATGGATATCAACGGATTGGAGGTAACGAGCCTCACGCTGGAGCCTATCGCCGCGATGAACGTTATAGTTCCGCCCGAGATAAGGCTTATCAACATCGCGCTGATAGATATCGGCGCGGGTACGTCCGATATCGCGATCGCGAAGAACGGTTCCGTTGTCGCTTATGCTATGGCTACAACGGCGGGCGACGAGATAACCGAGGAGATAATCCGCACTTACCTCGTTGACTTCAATACGGCGGAAATGATAAAGCAGGCGTGCTCGAACGGCGAAGAGACTATCGAGTACCGCGATATTCTCGGAAATCCCCACAAGGCAAAGGGCACCGACGTTGCGGAAATGCTCACGCCGGCAGTGGAAACGCTCGCCGACACTATCTGTAATTCCATAAAGGAAGCGAACGGCTCATCCCCCGCGGCGGTATTCCTCGTAGGCGGCGGAAGCCTTATCGAAGGCCTCACCCCGCTCGTTGCGGAAAAGCTGGGGCTTGACGAGACAAGAGTCGCAATAGGCGGCGGTGACTTCCTCAAAAATGTCGATGAGTGCGGCGCAAAGCTCGGTGCGGAGTACGTTACCCCGCTCGGCATCGCGGTTACATCCATGCTTGACCAGGGCTACGACTTCTCCGTCATCACCGTGAACGACAGCAAGGTGCGCGTATTCGACACCAAGCAGCTCAGCGTTTACGAGGCGCTCACTATCGCGGGCTACAAGTCCCACGAGATAATGGGCAGGAGCGGCCGCAACCTCACATATACTCTCAACGGTGTAAGAAGAACGATAAAGGGCGGCGCCATGACCCCCGCGGAGGTGTTCGTCAACGAGCGTCCCGCGTCCATTATGACAAAAGTGACACAGGGCGACAGGATCCGTATCACGCCTGCCACGAGCGGCTTTAACGCGTCCGCGGCTCTGTCGGATGTTGTCGGATACGATCGCTTCAACAGCGGCGTTGTTGAATTCGGCGGCGACAAGTACGCTATCGGCCTGAAAGCTATCGTCAACGGCGAGAAGAAGGACCCCGACTATCAGATACAGCCTCTCGACAGCATTGAGACCTCCGGTATCGTTACTTTCGGCGACCTGCTGCGCGTTGTTGACGGCGGCACAGAGGGCGTGGAATACCGCGTCGGCGAAGACCCCATCACCGAAGACTATGTTCTCGAAAACGGCGATGTTATCCGTATGTATGACACCTACGGCAATATCATCGGCGAAGATATCGATGTGCCCGAAAAGCCCGCTCCCGCAGCTGCGGAAGAGCCCGTTAACAACGGCCCCGTCGTCGCGGTAAGAGTGGCGGACCTCGAAGCGGCACAGAAAGCTGAAGAAGAAGCCTCCGACAGCGATAAGGCTGACGAAGCGGAAGGCGAAAAGGAAGCGGCAGCCGATACCGCCGGTGAAGAAAAAAACGCGGCAGATAAGCAGGACGAGTCTGCGGTAAGACCCGTCAAGTCCGCAAATGCCATACCCTTCAACGGCGGCGGTATTCATGTTGAGATCAACGGCGACGAGGTGATACTGCCCCCGAGAAACGGCGACTATATCCTGCTCGACCTGCTCAACAGCATCAATATTGACCCCGCTGTTCCCAACAGCGAGATAATACTTGAAATAAACGGCGCTCCCGCCAATTTCAGCAGCTACATCTCCAACGGCGATAAGGCTGTCATAAAGGTTCAGGAAAGACAGGAGAGAAAGATCGCTAAATGAAGTTAAAAGCATTTCCTCGGCATCGGGGAACACGGGTGCTCGCGGCAGTTGTCGCGTCGGCGGCCGTGCTGTCGGGCTGCGGCAGAGAGATAGACTACGGCGAAGTCACGCTCCCGCCTGCTTATACCGAGGCGGCGCCCGACCCCGATGCCACCAAGGAGATACAGCAGGAAACGGTCATAATCCCCGACCTGCTCGCGCATGACACATATTCCCCCGCGGATGCGGTCATCGACCCCGTGGATCACGACGAGACATACCAGCTCGAGTTCAGCTCCGATGCGCAGTCCTATACCAGCGGACTGACGGGCTTCAACGGCACGGGCTTTATCTGCCTGTCCGATTACGCCTGCGCGTCGCTGATCGTGACCGTCCCCTCGTCGCAGTACTACGACCTCGGCATACGCCTTTGCAGCAACAAGACCAAGGTCGCGGTGATAATCGGCGGGACGGGAACGCAGGTACCGAGCTATGACGGAACCTATACCACCGTTGACGGAACGGAGGTCGGCGCGGTATATGCCGGCGAGGGCAACGAATTCGAAACATATACGCTCAAAGGCGTGTATCTTAACAGAGGCGAGAACAGAGTGACGCTCCAGTCGCTCTCGGGCGCGGCTTATATCGACGAGCTGAACGTGAAGAACGGCAGCACTGTGCCGAAGCTCGCGTATGAGGTATCGAACTCACCCGTTGACCCAAACGCCTCGATGAATACCAGGATAGTCAAGCGGTATCTTGCCGACGTTTACGGCAACCGCGTCATTACGGGGCAGTTCTGCTCGACCGGCACCGAGACCGAGATCAACGCGATCTATATGTCAACCGGACGCTATGCCGCCATGCGGTGCTCCGATATCGGCATCTTCACCTCGCATTACGACGGTTACGACAAAAATGACGAGAATGAGATAAACACGATGATAAACTGGTGGAAGCGCGGCGGGCTGGTAAACTACTCGCTGTACTGGTATTCCCCCGACGATATAAAGTCCTCCTGCTTCTCTAAACTGACCGATTTCGACCTGACAAAGGCTGTTACCGACGACGAGATAGCTGTGCTCAGCCCCGCGTCGCTCGAGGCGTATGTCAAGACCGGCCGCGTGAGCCACGAATGTGCGGCGCTGATAAATGATATGGATATTGTGGCGCAGAAGCTGAAAATGCTTGAAGCGCAGGATGTTCCCGTATTGTTCCGGCCGCTGCCCGAGGCGGGAAACGGCTGGTACTGGTGGGGCTGCGACGCAGACAGCGGCAAGTGGCTGTACAAATTCCTGTTCAGGCGCTTCACGGAATACCACCGGCTCACGAATATACTGTGGATATGGGACGGCGAGAGCTACGACTACTACCCCGGCGACGAGTATGTTGACTTCGTCGGTATGGATATGTATGTGCGCAGCGACATTTCGGGCAACTCCCGCATGATGGATGCGATCGGCTATACGATCAAGAGCAAGGGCACCGCGCTTACCGAGTGCGGACGCATACCCTCGCCCGACGTTATCAGGCGCGACGGCGCATACTGGCTGTGGTTCGCACTCTGGAAGGGCGATTATATCATCAACAGCAACGGCACTATCCAGTATTCCCATGTCACCGCTACCGAGCTCGATAAGGCTTACAATAATGAGCTTTATATCACGCTCGATGAATTACCCGATTTCTCACGCTATTAAAATAACAGGTTTATCCCCTGCTTCCGGCGGGGGATAAACTGTTTCCGGCAGCTGCAATAAAACGGAAGGTACCCCATGCTCTTACGAACACAGGGTACCTTCTTGGTTTGGATATATTGTTTAGAAGCTTTTCGATGAGGGGGTCGCAACGCATTGCGAGACATTTCTAAAAAAATATACTCGACCCTCGGATAATATTCTAACACAATTAAGTCAAATTGTAAATAGCTGACAGCAAAAAAACTTGAACTTTCTGAAAAGTTTCACATATTTGCCAAATATGTACACGATAAAATGTGAAATATTACAAATTTGTGATAAAACGCATAACAACGGGACAGCCCGAATAAGCTGTAGTACAAGAAAACTTCAAGGAAGGACAGATAGAAATGGTAGTATGCACTATGACGAAGAAGCAGATACTGCGGATAGCCGGGATAGCGCTTGTGGGGATAGCTGCGGCCGTAGTCGTGGTATTTGCGGTGATAGGCTCGGTAACGGCATCGGCAGACGCGGTGAAGCGGCCGGTATGCAGTGTTGACAGGAGCGACGGGCGTGTGGCGCTGACATTTGACTGCGCGTGGGACGCATCCGACACAGACAGGCTGCTGGAGATACTCTCCGACGGCAATGTCATGGCGACATTCTTCGTAACGGGAGAGTTCTGCGACGCACACCCCGAAGCAGTCCGCAAAATGGCGGCGGCAGGGCATTCGATACAGTGCGCGTCCGACAAAAATATACACATTGCGGGGGCGAACATCAACGACCTTATCGCCGATACGAAAGAGGCCGCCCGCAAGATAAAGACGATATCCGGCAAAGAGCCGAGGTTCTACCGCCCGCCCTACGGCGACTGCGACGACAAGTCGCTCACCACACTTGAAGGCATGGGCTACGTCGTTGTACAGTACGACATTGACAGCAAGGATCTTGATGACCCCGATGCGGTATCCGTGAGGAAGCGTGTCGCAGACAAGGCAGCATCGGGGTCTGTCCTCCTTTTCCATAACGACTGTGCGGTCACGGACGAAGCGCTTCCGGGAATTATCACCGCACTACGCAAGAAGGGGCTGGAGCCCGTGAAGATCGACGACCTCGTTTTCACGGACGATTACACGACAGACGACAAGGGCGTTCAGCACTACCGGCCTGCGGTATCGACCGCACTGCCGATAGTTTACTGCGATTACAACTCCGGTCTGAACTCCGCATTTGCGAAAATGCGCGCCAACCTCACCGTTCAGCAGATCTACGACCTGTCCTCCGTGGGAAGAGTCGGCCTCGTCGATGAGATAAAGGCATTCCTCAGCGAGGAAGAGCTCTACGCAGTGCGCGAGGCGACCTACGAGGAGCTTATGGACTGCTACCTCGTGCTCGTCTATGCCGCCGAAAATTACGGCGCCGGTGGAACCTATACCGACCCCGAACCCGATAAGGTGCCGCAGATAGTCACCTCGCCCGGGAATTCCCCCGAGCCGCCCCCCGATGCGGATATCATCCCCGAGGATGACAGCTGGGAGAACTATATCAAGTGAGCGCGCAGAGCCGGAAGAACAGAGAGCCGCTGCCGCCTGAGACCGGGGCAGCCTTATCCGAAGAAAAGGTTCAGCCTGTCAAAAAACCAATCCATATCCGTTTCCACTACGGCAATGACGCGAGCGAAAGGTGACAGAAAGCAGAGACTTACGACGCGGATCGCGGGTGCCGCGTGGCAAAGGGGCTGACCGACAGAACGATGTCAGCCCCTTCTTCTCAAGCGTAAGCGACTTCTTTGACACGCTGCGGCGCAGATGTGACAGTCTGCGCCGCTTTTTCGTGTGAGACAGGATAGTATGAATTTTTGTGCTGTACCGCAAAAACTCTTGACATTTGCGGCATTTAGCTGTATAATACTATATATAGTGCTTGAAATAAGCCGGAGGCGCGAAATGAAGTTTTACAGGTGGAATAAACACTACCTCGGGTGGGGTATAACCGCATTTATCGTAATAGCCTTGTCGATAGTGCTCGTAATGACCTTCAACAATCTTGATGGCATCGGCACCGGTATAGGGAATTTCTTCGGGGCCATAAGCCCGATAATCTACGGCTTTGTTATCGCTTACCTGCTCGCACCTGTCGTAAGGACGTTCGAGACAAGGGTTTTCGGAAAGGCATTCAAGAAGTACGACGCATCGGTACAGCCGAAGCTGAAGTTGAAAAAGATAACCTCCGACGATGATGTTACACACGAAGAGATAGATTTAAAGCCGTATGTCACCAACAAGGTAAGACGCGGCATAAGCGTTGCGGTGACATTTATCATCGTTTTCGGAATAATCATCGGTATGATATTGGCGTTGGTACCGCAGCTCGCCACAACGCTCAAAATGCTGGTGGCCAATATCCCGTCGTACATCCAGAACATAAGCAAATGGGTCACCGAAATATTCCAGGACAACCCGAATATGGGAGCCCAGGTCAACAATATGATCAATGAGGCGCTGTCCTCGCTGCAAAGCTACCTGAGTTCCGATATGATCCCCAAAATGGGTGACTACCTCGGATTTCTCACAAACGGTATCATGAGCCTTGTCGGCACGATAATGAACATCATCTTCGGTATCGTGGTCGCAGTTTACTGCTTGTACAGCAAGGAGCTCTTCGCGGCACAGTTCAAAAAGACGCTCTACTCCGTTGCAAGCATCAAGCGCGCCAATAAGATACTCATAAATATGCGCAAGGTCCACAGGTCCTTCGGTAACTTCATCACCGGTACGCTGATCGACTCCTTCGTAGTGGGCTGCATAACCTTCATCGCCACCACGATAGCGGGAGTTCCCTTCTCTCTGCTGGTATCGGTCATCATGGGCCTCACGAATATCATCCCGTACTTCGGCCCGTTCATCGGACTTGCACCGAGCCTTGTGCTGATATTCATGGAAAACCCCGTAATGTGCATCGTATTCACGGTGATAGTGCTCATCATACAGAACCTCAACGGCAACATCATCAGCCCGAAGATACTCGGCGGAAGCACGGGACTTACCAGCTTCTGGGTAATATTTGCCATCCTCGTGGGTCAGGGAATTTTCGGCTTCTGGGGCCTTATCATCGGTATCCCGCTGTTTGCGGTCATATTCAGTACGGTCAAGGCATTCATCGCAGACAGGCTGGAAACGAAGGGTCTTCCCCCCGGATCTTATGCCTATACCGATATAGCCACATTCCGTGAGGAGGATATGACGCCGGTGTCTCTGTCGGAAACTCTGGCGGCCGAACAAGCGGAAAAAGCCAGAAAGGAAGCCGAGGAACGCGAGCGCAGAAAGACTGCGAGCCGCGAACGAAGAGCGAGAATTGCCGCTAAAGTACGCAGCGTCGGAAAATCCGGAAAGTCCGGGAAAACGGTCAGATCGGTAAAGGGCGGCTCAGTCAATAAAAAAGTCAAACCGGTAAACAAGAAAAAATAAGGAGGCATATAGGTCTATGAATATGGAAAAGATCAAAAGAGATTACGGCAACGTTATCTGGACGGGCAAAAAGCGCATCCTCGGTATGCCTATCTCTTTTACGCGCTATATTCTCACAGATACGACGCTGTACAGCAAAATAGGTCTGTTCAACATCAAGGAGGACGAGATCGAACTGTACAGAGTGTATGACAAGAACCTGACATTCACCCTCGGTCAGCGCATCTTCGGCGTCGGCACGATCACCCTCATATCGAAGGATATCGACAGCCCCGAAAAGAAGCTGGTCTCTGTCAAAAAGCCGCGCGAGGTTAAAAAATTCATCGACGACGCAGTAAAGTCTCAGCGTGACAAGTATATGGTACGCGGCAGAGATATGGTCGGCGCAAGCATCGAGATGCACGACGAACTGATGGGACAGGAATTCACCGAAATTTAAACGGATTTGCCGTTTTAACTTAATTGACAATTGTGGTTGTCTATATTCGTTGTCAGACTGTCAAAAAAGCAATCCATATCCGTTTTCACTGCGGCAGTGGCGCGGGCGAAAGCTGCCGAGTCTGCACAAAGTATTGACGCGGATTGGGTCCAGCGTGTCACTGGATTGTCGTTTGAAAGCGCGCATCGTGCGCGCTTTTGACGACAATCTGCACTACATCCTGCAGTGGCTGGCGCGGAGAGTCCAGAGGTGTCTCCCCTACAGGGGAGGTGGCACGAAGTGCCAGAGGGGCTGACCGACAGACCCGACGTCAGGCCCCTTTGGCGGGGGTTCCGGGGGCAGAGCCCCCGTCTGAACGTCTGCCCTCTTCTCAAGCGTAAGCGACTTCTTTGACAACGATTTAAAACATCGCTTTCCTGCTTCGCCGACGTTTTAAATCGTGACAAAGCAGGAAAGCCTTAAAAATTACACATATTGCGGCGCTGAAATTTGTTGCGATTTGTGCATATTTTACGAAATTTCGCAAAAACAGCAAAAAAGTTCAGAAACCGTGTCACCTTTTGGGTGGTAAAAGCGTTCTATATAGTAGAGGCCGGATGTTACCGGCGAGAGATATTATAGTGTGTTGCCGGAGAGGTAAACGGCAATACCGGATAACAAAAAAGAAAGGACATCAAAAATGAACAAGCTGATCAAAAAGACCGCCGCAATTGTAACGGCGGCACTTATGACGATCTCGTCCATCGGTGCGGAATGCTTCGCACTTGCACCGGCAGACGGTGTTTCGGTAGCGGAAACTACCGTAGCGTTCGGCGCTATCGTCGCAAAGCCTACCTATAAGGTAAAGGGCGGAGCAGGTGTCAGAAGGGTGCTCCTCACCTGCGCGACAAAGGGAGCAACTATCTATTACACCACGAACGGCACCGTGCCCACCACCAAGAGCAAGCAGTACAAGGCAAACACCTTCATCAAGCTCACCAAAAAGACTCAGATAAGGGCTATCGCGGTCGTAGGCAAATCCAAGAGCGAGGTAATGACAAAGACCTTTCAGGTAGCAACGCTTTATGGCGACGTTACAGGAGACGGTAAGATCAACTCCACCGACTATGCACGCCTCAAGAGCTACTTCAACAAGACCACGGACTATATCTGCAAGGATAACGCGGACTGCGACGGCAGCGGAGGTCTCAACAAGACCAAGGACTTAGGCGTCCTCGCACAGTACCTTAACGGCAAGATATCCAAGCTGCCCGCCAAGTATGTTTCCTCGACCCCGACCGTATCCTCTACACTCGCGGCACCCACGGTATCGCAGACAAAGATATACGGCGGCGTGAGCGTATCGCTTTCCGGCTCGGACAGCGGAGCTACATACTACTACACGCTCAGCGGCTCCACTCCCACCAACACGAGCAGCAAGTACACCTTCCCCTTCAACGTTGAGAAAAACGCGACGCTGAAGGTCGTAAGCTACAAGGACGGCGCGTACAGCTCCGTAAAGACCACCACTATCAATATCGCCAAGGCTGCTGCGGTATATGCCAACAAGGATCCCGCGCTGACATACGAGCAGATGTTCGACCTTGAACTCAAGTGCTCATCCGAAAGTTCGATCGTTTACTACACCACCGACGGCACCGACCCCAAGACCAGCAACACGGTCGCTGAATACAAGGAGCCTGTTCCGGTCAACAAGGACACCACCGTCAAGGCTTATGCCAAGGCAAAGGGCTGCGCGGACAGCGACGTTATCACTTTCGCATACAAAGTAAACGCTGCATTCAACATCACCGGCACCGTATGGGACGATACCCCCGGCACCTCGACAGTTTCCGAGGGCAGAAAGACCAATGGCGAAGTCGGCATTGAAGGACTCAACGTTTATCTTATGAACGCAAGCTCCGTTGTAAACGGCGTAAATCCCGCCAACAACTATGTCAAGAAGACAGTTACCGACAAGAACGGCTACTACGCTTTCGAGAACCTCGTTCCCGGCGTGGAATACAAGGTCATGTTCGAGTACAACGGTCAGAAATACCGCGGATACGGCTCGCTCGTTGACGGCGGCAACCAGGCTATCCCCGTAGATGTTCCCGAAATGATGATAACGAACAAGGGCGCTTATACGCTGTCCTCCTCGGGTCTGTGGGACAATCAGCTCAGCACGGTCAACAACTACAAGGCCGCTATCACCGATTCCTACTTCACGATGTATGCAGCTACCACAAGATCGTACACATCGGCTACCGCGAACGTTGACTTCGCGCTCATATCCAAGAACTACGGCATTCTCGACCTCGAAATGAAGGTTGAGGGTCAGACTTCCGCAGGCACGGCAAAGAAGGGCGACAGACTCACCTACACTATCACACTCACCAACAACTCGCCTATGGCTATCAACGCGCTCAAGGATGTTACCATAGCAGCATATATGCCCAGATGCTGCACAAGCTATGATGTTCAGGTAAGCGGCGGCTCCAGATCGCTGTCACAGCCTTTCGTGAACTCCATGGGCTTTATGGAGATCGATATTTGGGATCTGACTGGTTCCAACGGCCTTGCGCCCGGAAAAACTATCACGATAGTTATAGTTACCGCGCCCGATAAGGTTGAGACCGGCGATGTTCTCAGAGCTTACGCGGAAGTAACATCATACAGCTTCGCATTCCCGTGCTATGATTACAACTCTGTTCCCGGCAACTTCACATCAGGAAATGTCAGGGAAAAGGACGAGGCTACCTGCGACACTATCACGATCAGTAGCGTTGCGGTAGAAAATACCACGACCAAGAAGATCACCGCTATACGTTCGTCGTATCAGTGCTACCTCGGCGATGCTCCCAAGGAAGACGCTCTCATAGTTGTAGTTAAGAACGCGACATCGACCGATGATGCTATCGTAGGCGCTCCCGTCGGCGACAGTATCGTATGGAAAGAGCCCGAGAGAAAGCTTATCGATGGTGAGCTTTACCTCTACTTCACAATCCAGCCCAGCAATATCCAGTCCGGCAAGACCACCATTACGGTATATCTCGCCGCAGATCCGAAGAAAAAGGTAACTCTTACAGTCTATGTAAGAGAATAAGCCGGCACTTGAAAAGCGCGCATCGTGCACACCTTTGGTGCCATCTGCAATGCCCTCTGCTTTGCACACACGATATACAGTTCCGACCCTGTGGAAATACCCGCGGGGTTGGTTTTTGTTATTGTGCATAAATTTCTAACAAAAAATTTGTACAAATTACCGCCCTTGTGCAAAGCGGATTTTACTGCTATAATTAACTTATACGGTCACTGCACCGCCCATAATTTACAGGAGGACAAAAGCACATGAATTACGGCTTTTTTGACGAAAAGAACAAGGAATACGTTATCACCCGTCCGGATACACCCTCGGCCTGGGCGAACTATCTCGGCTCACCCGAATACGGCGCGATAATCTCGAACAACGCGGGCGGCTACAGCTTCGTAAAATCCGGAGCGAACGGACGCATTATCCGCTACCGCTTCAACTCGGTCGCCACCGACCAGCCCGGCCGCTACATCTACATCCGTGACAAGGACACAAACGACTACTGGTCCGCATCATGGTCCCCCGTGTGCAAGCCGCTCGACAGCTACAAGAGCGAATGCCGCCACGGTACGGCTTACACGATCATCACATCGGAATACTCCGGAATAAAGTCCGAGACATTGTACTATGTTCCGAAGGATGCCACCTACGAGGTATGGCGCGCAAAGATCACCAATACGAGCGACAAGCCCCGTAACCTCGCAGTTACCGGCTACTGCGAATTCGTAAATGACAACAACTATGAGCAGGATCAGGTCAATTTGCAGTACACCCTGTTCATTTCCCACACCTACTTCAAAGGCAACTACATTATCCAGAAGCAGAACGAGTTCTTCAATGACCCGCGTCTCAACCGCTTCCTCGGCCTCGCGGTGCAGAAGATCGACAAATACTGCGGAGACAGAGACAAGTTCGTCGGAAGCTACCACAGCTATGCTAACCCTGTGGGCGCGTCCGCAGACCTCAACAACGACCTCAACTTCAACGGCAACTCCTGCGGCGCATTGCAGACCGATATCACCCTTGCACCCGGCGAAACAAAGGAATTCGTCTATGTTCTCGGCCAGAAGCCGGAATACGAGGCGGAAGCCGTTATCGCAAGATATGAGAAGCCCGGCGTATGCGATAACGAGCTCGAGGTGCTGAAAACCTACTGGCACAGCAAGCTGAACAATCTCCAGGTACACACCCCCGACGAAAATTTCAACAACATCGTCAACGTGTGGAACGCTTACAACTGCTTCATCACATTCACATGGTCGCGCGCGGCATCGTTCCAGTACTGCGGTCTGCGCAACGGCTTCGGCTACCGTGACACCGTACAGGATATCCAGGGTATCATCCACCTTGCACCCGAAATGGCAAAGAAGCAGATAGTATTCATGCTCTCCGCACAGGTTACGAACGGCGCGGGACTCCCGCTCGTAAAGTACACCCACAAGGCGGGCGAGGAGAACACTCCCGACGACCCCGATTATGTAAAGGAAACGGGACACCCGAGCTATCGTGCGGACGACGCGCTGTGGCTGTTCCCGACAGTTTATAAGTATATCTCCGAGAGCGGCGACAGCGCCTTCCTCGACGAGGAGATATTCTACGCGAACAACGGCGAAAAGGGCACGGTATATGACCACCTGAAGCGCGCTATCAAGTTCTCGATGGACAACTTAGGCGGCCACGGAATGCCCGCAGGTCTGCACGCAGACTGGAATGACTGCCTGCGTCTCGGCAAGCTCGGCGAATCCACGTTTGTTGCATTCCAGCTCGTTTACGCAATCAAAATACTCAAGAAATACGCGGAAGAAAAGAACGACACGGAGTACATCAAGTACCTCGACGATGTTATGGCGAAGCTCGATCCGATCCTCGCTGCCTGCTGGAACGAGGACAGATGGATCCGCGGCTACAAGGAGGACGGCACTGTCATCGGTCAGCGCACCGACCCCGAGGCAAATATGTGGCTCAACCCGCAGTCGTGGTCGGTCATTTCCGGCTATGCGAACAAGGAACAGGCCGAGAAGGCTATGGACAGCGTAGAGCGCGAGCTTAACACGCCCTATGGCGCTATGGTAATGTATCCGCCTTACAACAAACACGGCTTCGACGGCGCGCTCATGCGCTGCTTCAACGCCTGCACCAAGGAGAACGCAGGTATCTTCTCACAGCCGCAGGGCTGGCTGATACTCGCGGAGTCCAAGCTCGGACACGGCGACAGAGCATATAAATACTGGAAGGAAGCTTCCCCCGCCACATACAACGACAAGGCCGAGAACCGCGTCCTCGAGCCGTATGTATTCGGTCAGTTCGTTGAGGGTAAGGACAGCCCGTTTGCCGGACGCGCTCATGTTCATTGGCTCACCGGTACCGCTTCCACCGTTATGGTAGGTACCACAGAGGGTATCCTCGGCCTCAACCCCGAGACCAAGGGCATCGTTATTGACCCGTCTATCCCGTCCGAGTGGAAGGAATTCACCATGGATAAGACCTTCCGCGGCAAGAAGCTCCACGTTACGGTCAAGAACCCGAACGGCTCGCAGCACGGCGTAAAGAGCGTTACCGTCAACGGTACAAAGCTCGACGGCATTCTTATCGAAGACTCTATACTCAAAGACAATAACGAAGTTATCATTGAAATGTAATATTTCCTCTTTACCCCGCTTACGGCGGGGTAAAGCACATTATAATGCAACCTGCGGCACAGGCGGGGAATTGCACATTAACGCGCGATCCCTGACTTGCGGCCGAGGAAAGCATATTATCATATTATAAAGGAATAGTTATGAATTTAGCAAACAAACTCACGATGTTTCGTGTGATACTTGTGCCGTTCTTTATTGCGGCGCTGATGATCCCGATGATACCCTGCCGCTTCACTGTCGCGCTGGTGATATTCGCGCTCGCGAGCATCACCGATATGCTTGATGGTAAGGTCGCGCGAAAGTACAATATGATAACCGACCTCGGGAAATTTCTCGATCCGCTCGCGGACAAGGTGCTTGTTGCTGCGGCGCTGATATGTTTTATCGAGCTCGGTTACGCGCCGTCATGGGCGGTATGGCTCATTATCGCGCGGGAATTTATGGTCTCCGGCATTCGCCTTATCGCTGCGGGAAGCGAGAAGAAGCTGGTCATTGCAGCGAACATCTGGGGCAAGCTCAAAACAGCCTCCACAATGGTCGCTATCTGCGTGATACTTGTGCTGCACATACTCGCGGACGACTTTGCAGTCATCGGAGAAGCTTTCCCGACGCAGCTTATAACCGACATACTGCTTTATATCTGCACATTCCTCACTGTGCTCTCGGGTATAATCTATTTGTATGACTACCGCGAGGTGCTGAAGGAGAGCAAGAGTTGAAAAAGGTACTGATAGCGGCAAAGACCACTGATGCCTGTCGTATTCTCGCGGGGCATATCTCGGACGGCTACGAAGTAACTACCGCCACCGACGGAATGACCGTCCGCGGCATTGACATCTCGGTTTACAGTTTTATCTTTGTCTCCGTGCCGCTTGAAAACGAAAGCGGGCTGGAACTTCTTTCGGAACTGCGCGAACGCACCGCCGCCCACCTGATAGCTATAGTGCGCGAGGAAGCTGCCGACGCAGCATTCCGCCGCCTTTCCCCTATCGGCGCATATATCATCACAAAGCCAGTATTCAAGGGCTCGCTCATGCAGGCTATCCGCTTCTGTGAAATGCACGCCGGCAGCGAGATAGAGTTCCGGCAGCGTATTGCCGAGCTCGAGAAGCAGTCCGAGACCGACCGCGTCGTTACCCGCGCAACGCTTATCATAATGGGCAAGGAACAGCTCGACGAGGAAGCCGCCCACCGCCGTCTCCAGAAGCTCGCCATGGACATCCGCCAGACCGTCGAGAGCACCGCCCGGGATATCATAGAGGGAGCGTTGATTTAGAGAGGTACAGATGCGGTGCAGATTGTCGTCAAAGCACGCATGATGCGCGCCTATAGACCTTTTTAACGGCGGTCAAAAGGAGCTCCGCATTTTAAGGCAATACCGCACAAAGAGACGCACGCGTCTCACTTGCATATTATTCCGGCAGATTGTACAGAAATTTCTTGACTTACGCCAGTAAGCCTGCAAAATTTCTGTACAATCTGCCGAAAAATCTGACTGCGCGATACACGCACGCTCTTTGTGCGGTATAGCCTTAATATTGCACAAAAAACGATTACAAAAACTGAACGAAATGACAAAATTATCCTCAACAGCCTGCGCTGCCGCCAATTCTATTGACAGGAGCAGAAAACTGTGATATACTAAATAGGATAGCATAGATGAAGTTTGCACACCTGTGTAAACGATATTATATACACGGAAAAGGAGTCTATCTATGGCTGAATTCACCAAAGAAGATTTTGATAAGGTTAAGGAAGAAGATTACGTCGAGGACGAATTCGGACTCGGGCTGAAAGGCTACCTTATCGTGCGTATGGTTTTCTACGCAGTCGGTATTTTCACGATACTCGGCGCGCTCCTCGCACTTATAACCGGTTCCACGACACTAAACGACCTTGTCAGCAACGCCACCGGTCTGAACGCGACTTCACCGATACTCAACGACGGTTTCACCGGATTGCAGATCTGTATGTTCGTACAGGCGTTCTACACCATAGCTTCGTTTGTATGTGTCGGCCTGCTCTACATCAAGCGCACAAGGCTGTTCGCGTTCATCGACATCGGCCTGTTCGTAGTGTTCGCGGCGATATTCTTCATAATGGGCTCGTTTGAGATATTCTTCGGGACAGCATGGTTCCTGTACTTCCTGCTCAACCCTGTTATCTCGTTCGTAGCGCTGTTTGTGGGCAAGCACTTCGACTATATGCCCATGATGTGAGAAAGGAGCGGTAATATATGATACTCGGATTATTTGTTGAAAAAGTCGGATGGCCGGTGATCCCGCTTGTGCTGGAGATACTCAGCGGTCTGGTTCTGCTCGGCGGTTTAGCCTTCATGGTATTCAGACACATCTACGAAAAGGGCGAATCGAGCATTGACCCCAATTTATATGCTCTGATCTGCAAAATAGCGGCGTGGACGTTCCTTATTTACATCGTGCTTGAGATTATCGCGGCTGCTGCGTGTGTATGCGTGAACGATGCCTGCCGGTATAATTACCACTATGATATACAGAAAGCGACCTGCCCGTTCTGCAACAGCCCGCTGTTCAAGAACAACCACTCATCCGCTTCCGATATTCTCACGCTCGGCATTTACTTTGACGCTTTCATCGTGAACGCGCTTGTTACCAACGCGATAAAGTTCTTCAAGGCTATGATCGAAAGCAAGAGAAAGGCATACTGATACAGCAAACAAAAGCTCCCGTCGATCGGGAGCTTTCAGACTGTCAAAGAAGCCGCTTGCGCTCGAGACCGGGGGCTCTGCCCCCGGACTCCCGCCAAAGGGGCCTAACGCCGGCCCCTCTGGACTTCCCGCGCCAGCGTGACGCTGGACCCATTCCGCGCCGAAAGTCTCTGCTTTCGTTAAACTTTCGGCCGCGTCTATAGTATAGTGAAAAAATGCTTTTTTGACAAACTGAAAGCTCCTGTCGATCGGGAGCTTTTTTGATTTGTTCAAGAATTCGCTCACGCTTGAGAAGAGGGACTCTCTTAACACCGTCTGAGCAGCGCTACGCACGTTGCGCCGATACCTTTGCCGGCAAGACCGAGGCCTTCCTCGGTGGTTGCCTTGACACTGACATTTTCTACACCGGTGCCGAGTACCTCTGCAATATTCTCGCGCATCTGCTTTATGTACGGCGCGAGTTTCGGCTTTTCGGCATTTATCGTGCAGTCGAGGTTGGACACCTCGAACTCGCACTCCTTTATCATCGAGTTTACTTGCTTCAGCAGCTCCAGACTGTTTGCACCCTCGTACTGCGGGTCGCTGTCCGGGAAGTGCTTTCCGATATCCCCGAGCGAAAGCGCTCCGAGCATGGCGTCCATTACCGCATGGACAAGCACATCCGCGTCGGAATGCCCGAGCAGACCCAGCTCACATGGTATTCCCACACCGCCTATGATAAGCCGCCTGCCCTCCGCGAGCAAGTGTACATCATATCCGTGCCCTATCCTTATCATAGCGCTCTCTCCTTTCGGCAGGTCTTCGGGGGTGGTTATCTTGATGTTACGGGTATCGCCGTCCACCAGTCTGACGGGCTTGCGGAGCATTTCCGCTATCCCCGCATCGTCGGTAGCTTCTTTCCCCGAGCGCATCATTTCGTCATACAGGTCAGCCCTGAAAGCCTGCGGTGTCTGTATCGCGCGCAGAGAGTCGCGTTCGGGGGTTCCCCCGGAAAAGCCGTCCCTGTCATACTTAATCGTGTCCGAAACGCGCAGCGCCGGTATCGCAGCACCGTGCTTATTCGCCGCCGCGATGACCCGCTCTATAAGCTCCACGCTCACATACGGGCGCGCCGCGTCGTGTACCAGCACGATATCGCTGCCGGAACACTCAGCAAACGCCTGTCTCGCGGATGCCGTGCGAGTGCCGCCGCCGTGTACCACCTTTTTCAGCTTGGTAACACCATATTTTTTGCAGAGCCTTTCTATGCGCTCACTGTCGCATTCCCGCGCAGCGATAACTATATCCGCCACCTGCGGGCAGTTCTCGAACGCGAGCGCGCTCTTCACTACGACGGGAATGTCGTCGATCGTCGCGAACAGCTTGTTTATGCCGTTCATACGCTTTGACGAGCCCCCCGCGAGTATCAATACATCTGTTTTCATCTCATCCTCATTTCAGCTTCAGCTTTCCTATCTCGTCCGTCCAGTCATACGCGTCCGTCATATCCTCCGCTATCGTGGAGGTATCTACACGCAGCGCACTGAACATTACCATGCTTGTCCGCCTGTACAGCGGGATGTCTATCGCGAGATCATCCACCGCTTTGCGGCACATCGCCGTATAAAGCGCTTCCGCACGCTCGTTCTCATCCGTGATATCACCGCTTATCTCATAATCGTACCCGCGCAGCTCCACGCCGTAGTATTCCTTCGGGAACAGCTCCGACGCGTCACAGTTCCACGAGCCCGCCCATATCTCATGTGTGCCTGCGGAAACGCTTTCCCACAGCAGCCCGGGGTCGGAAACATCAGTAACGTTCAGCGTTATGCCTATCTCGCCGAGCAGCTCCGCGCCGCCCGTCAGCGCCCCGTATGCGGGATGCTCTCCCGTTCCGCCGCCCGCCACCTGAGCGTAGAATATCATTCTGCCGCCCTCGGGAGGTGATACGATAACACCGTTTTCATCCTCGACATAGCCCGCGCGGACGAGATACCCGCGGCAGGCCGCTTTCACGGCTTCACGGCGGTCGGCATCGGACATTTCCTCCGTAAATATCGGCTCACCGTCGGCATTCACCGAATACGGCGGGATGTACCCCTCCGCGCTCGTATCAACGCGCACTGTGCCCGCCTCGGGATAATCCGTGAGCTCGCAGCTTTCGCCGAAATACGCCTTGACGGAGCTTTCTTTATAATAGTTTATCGCCGTGGCAAGCGCCTTGCGCAGATATATGCCCGACTCGGAAACGGGGTCGCCGTCAATGTTGACGGTATCCGCATTAAGCCCGATATATCCGTAGCCGCCGTCTCCGATAACGGCCGTGCGTATCTTCTCCAGCGAGCGGTTGGCTTCCTCGGTGGCTTCAACACTTTTCGCGGAGCCGTCGGTATATGCTGCGTCAATCCCGCCGTCCGCTATCAGTGCGGCAGGGTCGCTGCCGGCGGGCACAGCGGCTATCCCGATACAGCTTGTCAGCGGCGCACCGCTGTAATAGTCGTGGTTCGCGAGCAGCGTGAACATCCCGTTTTCGCTGCTGCCGAATTTATAAGCTCCCGCGCCGAGAGGCTGCCCGGCATGAGCCGCGAGAACTCCCGCAGCGCTGCCTTTCGCGAAGCCGAACTTCCCGCGGTCGTAGTCATAGAGCGCATCCACGCCGTAATAATGTAGCGGCGCAACGATGATACCGGGCAGAGCGGAGAGGAATTCCGCGCCTTTGCCCTTCACCGTCACGGTCAGGCCGAACTTTCCCGTCCTGACGATGCCCGAAACAGTGTTGACGTGCTCGCGCGGTGTGTCCTCGTCGTATTGAAGGCTCGTGATATACTCGACGGCGATAGCGTAAGCCTGCTTGTCTAAGGCACCCTCGTCGCCGACGGTCATACTTGCGAGCTGGCGGTAATTCCTGCCGTACATATCGGCAACGTCGGAGATAACTGTATTCTTGTCAGCGCCCTCGGGCTTTTCGTAAGATCTGTCTATCGAGAAGAAGAACAGGAAAAGGTCGTTCGGGTCGGGATAAGCCGACGTGTAAATGTCATAGGATGAGTCGCTGTACAGCGTTTCCACGGTCTCGTACTGCTTTTCGAGCACAGGCAGCGTCAGCCTTTCACGAAGCAGCGGTATTATCTCGTCCGAGGAGAGCACCTCCGCAGCGTCCTCCACGGACACGGTATCGGCAACAGCGCTGTCGTAGCGGTAATTCGCAGCCCCGACGATGTTGCAGCCGTACAGGTCACGGTCGCCGCCGTAAGCCGGGTCGAGCAGCACATACAGCGAGAATATCACATCGTCCGCGTCAAGCGTCTCGCCGTCCGCGAACCGTATGTCCGAGCGCAGCGCGAAGCTGTAGGTCGTGGTATCGCTCTCCTCGTCGTAAGACGAAAGTATGTCGGCAATGCCGCCGTAATCATACATTTTCCCGCCGTAGCGCTCACTCTCGCCCGTAACTCCGCCGAGCACGGTCTTTCCGGAACGTGTCCGCCCCGCGAGCCGCACGCCCGTGAAGCTGTCCACCAACCTGTCAAAGCGGGTGCTGCCCGAGAACGGCGTATAAGCGGTATTTATGGTATCAACCGCCACAACGAGCGGTTTTTCTTCCTTAACGGCGGTTATCTCCGCCTCACCCTCTATCGCTCCCACAGAAGTCTCCGTCTGCGAAGCGGAGGAAGCAGCCGTGGTCCCGGCAGCAGAAGTTACGGGGGAAGCAGTAACGTCCGGAACGGATGTCTGCGCTGCCTCACCGCCGCACCCCGCCAGAAGACACAGAGAGAGGGAGAGAGAGATAAGAGATGTAAAGACTTTTTTCAGAGAGATCCCTCCTTGAAGAGAGTTGAGAGAGCGCAGAGAGCAGAGAGATTGAGAAGGACAGAAGGGGGCTCTGCCCCCTGACCCCCGCAAGGGCCTCACGTCGGCCCCCTCGACGCCCGCGCCAGCGTGACGCTGGACCCAATCCGCGTAGTTATTCTCAGATAATAACAGAGCTCGTCCCGCCGCGTCACAAGACCCTGCAATGGGCGCAAGTGGTCTCTGCAAAATCCCGCAATATTCTTTTCCTTTCTTCGGCTAATTGCCAGCCACAGCAGCAGGCTTGGATTGTCAAGGGGGAGGCTTCGAAAAAATTTTACGAAGGAAAATTTTTTTGGAGTACCTAAATGCAGGATGCATTTACAGATGTCGTCAAAGGCGTGCACGATGCACGCATAAAAGCGACGTCAGATTGACAAATTCAAGACTGTCTGCTGTATAATTGGCAAGCCGAAGAAAAAAAGAACTGATCTACACTCTCCCATTATAGAACAAAAAACCGATTTTGTCAAATCGGTTCCTGTCGAAAAAAGCCCATTGACAGAGCTTCCCAAAACGGTTATAATTATAGTATCCCAAAAAGAAAGGCGATCAGGTAAAATGAACATAAGACGAGCCGAAAAAGACGACATCCCCGGTATAAACTCCCTGCTGCGGCAGGTTCTCGAGGTACACCACAAGGGCAGACCCGACCTGTTCAAGAGCGGCTTCAAGAAATACACCGACGACCAGCTCGCGGAAATCATCGCCGACAACGACCGCCCCATTTTCGTCGCGGTGGAGAACGGAACTGTCCTCGGCTATGCGTTCTGCATTTTGCAGAAGCACAAGAACGACAACGTCCTCACCGACATAACGACGCTTTACATCGACGACCTCTGCGTTGACGAGAACGAACGTCAGAAGCATATCGGAAAAGCAGTATTTGAGCACGTCAAAGCCTTTGCGAAGTCCACAGGCTGCTACAACATCACGCTGAACGTGTGGGAATGCAATCAGCCCGCACAGCGCTTTTACGAGAAAATGGGCATGCTCCCGCAGAAGACCTGCATGGAGACGATACTCTGAAGGCAATACCGCACAAACAGCGTGCGCTTATTCACACGGTATTGCCTTAATATCAATCCGCGGAAAAGCCGAAGTCCCTCACCCACGCAGCGATAACGAGCGGCTGCATATTGGTGAGTATCTTGCCCTCTTTGATCTCGGTGGTGTCGGAAACGCTCTTTCTGAGATCGGCCACGGACTTCCCGAACTTAGTTCCGTCCGATGTTGCGAACAGGATGATCGTCTTCCCGGAGAAGTCATACGCTTCAAGGAACGAGTTAATAATAGTAGGGGCGGAGTACCACCATATCGGATAGCCTAAGAAGATAGTGTCATATCTCTCGATACCCGCATCTTTGTCCGCGAGCTCGGGACGGAAGCTCTTATCGGCAGCCTCCTTCGATGTGCGGGACTCCTTGTTGCGGTAATCGAGATCCTCTGCGGTGTAACGGACCCTGGGCTTTATCTCATACATATCCGCACCCGCGGCGCTCGCAATTATCTCGGCCTTCTTCGCCGTTATGCCGCTTGCGCTGAAATACGCTACCAAAACCTTGCTCATATCACAGTCCTCCTGTATGTAAAATTTTTTCGATCTCTGTAGCTTATGGATATTATGTTGCCCCCTTTTTCAGAGGGGAAACAAAATGTAAAACTACAGTTTGCTCAATCTGTGAACAGTGAATTTTTATCGGCTAAAGTCGTATATGACTATTATAACATAATTATTTACAAATTGCAATATTTTTTGTGCCTTTTGACAAATTTTTGTAACGCGAATAACAATTGCCGTAAATTGAAAAAATGCGGCCGGATATCACGATTTTTTTGTCAATTGTGACGAAATTTTCCTGCTCAAAAATGCTCCCCGCTGTCGGGAAATAATCGCCGGCGCTGTCGGAAACTTTCCGGCAGGCAAAGACAAGTCCGCTTGTAATCGGCATTTGCGGAGCCGACGCCCCCCAAAAATGATGTTAAGCCGACGCTTTCCTACATTAAAGGGAAATTCCTTCCGGATTTCGCCCGCGGCAAAAATATTACTTATTTCCGCATTTTTGTGTATTGCTTTTTTTACGGATTTGTTGTATAATAGTACAATAAAATGTCGGATAGTATCATCCCATTGAGAGGAAAAAACCGTTCATTCATTAAAGGAGAGTATCATTATGGCTGATAACGAGATGAAAGCAAAGCTCAAGGACTTTATCTGCTCCACCCTCGGCGTTGAACCCGACGTCTTGGAGTACGGCACGGAACTCTTCGGCGACAGCTCTATCGGACTCGATTCCGTGGATTCGCTTGAGATCATCTCTTACGTTGACGGTGAATTCGGTGTGGATATGACCGGCGTCGGCAAGGAGCACTTCCTCAGCATCGACACTATTGCCGCTTATATCACCGATCACAAGGAATAATCCCCGTCACACCAGATAAAAACACCGAACCTTTGCTGCGAGGAAAAAACGGCAATGGTTTTTAGTGTTGTCCGAATATAATTACCACCTGCCATGGCAGGTGTGACCGAATAATAAAAAGGGAAGGATGTCTGCCAAAGTGGAAAACGACAGAACTCGCTGTGTGATAACAGGCCTCGGAATGATATCCGCAATAGGCGGAAACGTTGAGGAGTGCTGGAAAAACGCCGTAAACTCCGTATCGGGCATAGAGCACACAAAGACCGTGGATACCGAGAACTGCTACTCGGACTACGCCGCGGAGGTGCGTGACGATACGCTTGAAAGCCTGCCGGGTACGGAAGGCATGGACAGAGTTTCAAAGCTCTGCATAAAGGCGGTAGCCGAAGCGCTCGGAGATGCCGGCCTCGGGGATTTCGGCGGCGACGAACGCGTCAGCGTCATTATGGGAAGCTGCGTGGGCGGTGTTGTCAGTGTCGAGGAATACTATACCAAGGGTAAGAGAGCGGAGCTCGTACCGCAGATGCCCATTTCCGCCATCGCCTCACAGGCTGCGGGATACTGCCACGCGGGCGGTGTTGTCACAAATGTTGCCAATGCCTGCGCCGCGGGAACGATAAGCATTTCCTACGCCTCCGACCTTATCAGGGCCGGAAAGGCGGATGTAGTCATAGCGGGCGGCGCGGATGCTTTCGCGTCGGTACCGTATGCGGGATTTACCTCCCTGCACGCACTGGACGCAGGTCCCTGCTCACCGTTCAACCATCTGAGCGGTATCACGCTCGGTGAGGGCGCGGGAGCGGTTATCGTGGAATCTTCCGAACACGCCGAAAAGCGCGGCGCAAAGATATACTGCGAGGTGCTCGGCTCCGGCGTTAGCAGCGACGCCCACCATATCACGGCTCCCAGACCCGACGGAGAGGGTCAGATGAACGCTATCCGCGAGGCTATCGAGGACAGCGGCATCACCGAGGCCGATATAGACTATGTAAACGCGCACGGGACCGGTACCGCCAAGAACGATGAGGCGGAGTTCCTGTCCCTGCATACCATATTTGACGGAAAGAACGACGACCTCTCCGTAAGCTCCACCAAGGCCATGACCGGGCATTGCCTCGGCGCGGCGGGTGCTGTTGAAGCTGTATTCGCGATAAAGGCGCTCTGCGAGAACACTGTGCTCCCGACTATCGGATTTTCCGAAGAAGACCTTGTTACGCTCGGAGAAAGAGCCGGAAAGATAGACTTCTGCCCGAATGTTCCGCGCAGGAAGGAGCTTCGCACCGTAATGAGCAACTCCTTCGCGTTCGGCGGCAACAACGCGTCGATCGTCTTCGGCAAGGAAAAGGGCAGTGTGAAGCTGGAAGCCCACAGACCGAAGATCTGCATCACCGGTATGGGCATAGTGACCCCCGCCGGCAACGGCACCGCAAAATATATCGAGACCTGCAAAACGACGCTTGACGGCCCGAACCTCTGTTCCTCGGTAGGCAAAGAGGATTACGACGAGCTTGATCTGAAAATGGCGTTTTACCGCAAGCTCGACCGTTTCAGCCAGTTACAGGCAGTCTCCGGAATGGAAGCGCTGCAGGACGGCAATTACAAGGTGACGGACGACAACGCCACCGATATCGGTATAATCGTGGGAACGTCCGAGGGCGCGCTCTCGCCGGTCTGCGATTTTGAAATGCTGATAGCGGAAAAGGGCAATGCGAACGGAAGCGCGTTCAAGTTCCCGAATACCGTTTATAATGCGGCGGGCGGTTACCTGTCGATATGCTCCGGCATAAAAGGGTACAACGTTACCGCCACCAACGGCGGGCAGTCGGGACTTTTCTCGGCAGCTTACGCCATGAATGTGATAAGACTCGGCCGCGAGAAGGCAATGCTCGCTACCGGTACCGACGAGAACGATGATATAATCCGCGAGCTGTACACCGCACTCGGACTTGTTTCCGACAAGCACGTTGCGCCGTATTCCGGCTCGGACAGTTTCGTGCTCTCCGACGGCAGCACCACTCTGCTGCTTGAAGAAGAGACCGCGGCAAAGGAAAGAGGCGCGAGGATCTACGCCTACGCAAAGGGCTACGGCGCCGCACACCACAACGTGGCTTACAGCGAAGTCTCCGGCTCCGATGAGGCCCTTGACCGTGCGATAAACGATGCGCTCGCCGACGCGGGACTTACTATTGCGGACATAAGCGCGGTGGTGGGCTTTGCAAACGGCTACAAGGCTATGGACGATATCGAGCTCGGTTCGCTGAAACGTGTGTTCGGCGACAGACTCGCTGCACTGCCGATACTGTCGGTAAAGGAGCGTCTCGGCGAGGGCAGAGCGGCTTCGGCAGCTCTCGGCGCGGCACATGCGGCACTTATGCTGCACGGCGACATCGCAGATGACAACGCTTACTTCCTCGGCGCGGACGGCATAACGAAGAGACAGACCGTAAAGGGCAGCGAGCTTGACAACATACTCGTGCTGTCGATCGGCTCGGGCGGTTCGTTCTGTGCGCTCGTGATAGGCAGATAAGGAGCGGTACGATGAAGGTTGCAATAATAACGGGAGCGTCCCGCGGTATCGGCAAGGCATGCGCGATACGTCTCGCAAAGGACGGTTTCACGGTCGTGATAAACTACAGCCGCAGCGAGGACGAGGCCAATGCGGTCCTCGCACAGATAAAGGCTGACGGCGGCGACGGTATGACATACAAAGCGGATGTGTCCGACCCCGCGCAGGTAAAGCAGATGGTCAAGGACATCGACAAGCAGTACGGACAGATAGATGTGCTCGTGAACAATGCCGGTATCGTCCGCGACAGCTTCCTGCTGATGATGAACAACGACGACCTCGACAAGTGCTTCGACCTCAACGTAAAGGGGTATTTCTACTGCGCACAGCAGGTGGGACTGAAAATGTTCCGCAGGAAGAGCGGCGTTATAATCAATATGTCGTCGGTGAGCGGCGAGCTTGCGCTTGCCGGACAGAGCGTTTACAGTGCGGCAAAGGGTGCGGTCAACTCGCTTACCCGCGTGCTCGCTAAGGAGCTCGGCGCAAAGGGCATCCGCGTGAATGCGGTAGCTCCGGGATTTATCGAGACCGAGATGATAAACGCGCTTTCCGACGAGAAGAAGGAAGAATACCTCAAAGATATCCCGCTCCACCGCTTCGGTAAGGCCGAGGAGGTAGCGGCGGTAGTGTCCATGCTCGCATCCGACGAGTTCTCGTATATGACGGGACAGATAATCACACTTGACGGCGGTATCTCACTATGATGTACATCAACGAAATAAACGACAGGATAAAGCAGCGCCCGCCATTCCAGATGATCGACAAGGTCACGGAGCTGGTGCCGAATGAGAGCGCAAAGGGCATAAAGTGCGTTTCGGTCAACGAGCCGCACTTCATCGGACATTTCCCCGGCGCGCCGATAATGCCGGGCGTACTGCTGATCGAAAGCTGCGCACAGCTCTGTTCGCTCGTTATCGAGCCCGACAGCAGCGACGACAAGCTGTATGTGCTGCTGAAAGTTGACGGCTTCAAGTTCGTGAAGCCCGTTATCCCCGGCGATGTGCTGGAAATAAGCGTTGTAAAGACCCGCGGCGGTGCCGGACTGTACGCCTTCGACGCAGAGATAAAGGTCGAGGGAAAGACCCACGCCAAAGGCTCTATGACGTTCACCGCAGTAAACAAAGACGCGATCTACAACAGATAGTCTTTGCAGACAGCACGGGGTCTGCGCGCCCCGCTGCACCAGATCGATCTGATTTACGACACAGCAAAATCTCGCAGGATTTTACTAAACGTATATAAAACGTGTATTCCCCCGCCGGTGCTGACGGGGGAATATATGACTAAAGAGAAAAGGAACGGTGCAAATGCCCGAGAGATCCCAAAAGAAGATTATTGTGATAAACGGCAGCCCGAAAAAAGACAAAAGCTTCACAATGACCGTTACAAACGCATTTGTGAAGGGCATTGAGCAGGAAGGCGGCGTGGCCGAGCTTATCAACATTTCCGACCTCGATATCACCCCCTGCCGCGGATGCCTCTCATGCTGGGGACGCACGGCGGGCGAATGTGTCATAAAAGGCGACGATATCCCCATGCTGCGGGAAAAGCTCAAAGCGGCAGACCGCATCGTTATCAGCTTCCCGCTGTTCTTCTTCGGTATGCCGGGAATGCTGAAGGTGGCTGTTGACCGTCTGCTCGGAATGCTCGAAACATACCGAGGCATGATGCCTTCCCCGGACGCAGATCTTGCAAGCAGAATGCGCTACGCAAAAGAGGGTCAGGGCATTGCAGTCATATCGTCCTGCGGCTTCTCGGAGTCCGCGGCGGTGTTCGAGCCGCTTCGTGAGCAGCTTGAGCTTATCCTCGGCAGAGGCAACTACACCGCGATATTCTGCCCCGAGCTCAAAGCGCTGATAGATACCGGCAAGGGGCGCAAGCTCCCGGCTTACCTCGCTAAAGTCGAGGCCGCAGGGGTGACTTTCGGCAAAGAGGGCAAGCTGGACGAAGCAACAATGGCAGAGCTCTCAAAGCCGCCGTTCATGCCCGAGACATACCGGATACTGACGGAGAATTTCTGGAAAGAACAGGAAGGCAGTGATACCCGATGATAAAGATAGCTGTTGATCTGAAAGGCGCAGACAGGCCGCAGAACGAGCTCGTATGCGGAGCGCTCGCGGCGGTGAAGGAAACGGATGACCTGTTCGTGTACCTGTGCGGCGACAAAAGCGTGCTGGAGCCTTACATAGAGGGAACAGAGCGTATCGAGCTTATAGACGCGCCCGAAGTTATAACAAACAACGAGGATCCCACCGAGGCGTTCAAGAATAAGAAGAATTCGTCCCTTGTGCGCGGCATTGCGCTCTGCAAGGACGACCCCGATATCGGCGGATTTGTGACCTGCGGAGCTACCGGCGCGGTGTTCGTTACTGCAATGATGCAGCTCGGGCGTATCGCGCGCGTCAGTCCCATGCTGCTGGTGGAGCTCAAGAAAGCTGACGGCTCCCCGCTGTGTATCGTTGACTGCGGTGCGAATGTGGATTGCCGCCCCGAGAAGCTTGTCGATTTTGCCCGAATGGGTATCGCTTACATGAAAGCCGTGGGAGTGGCCGAGCCGAAAGTCGGGCTTTTATCAAACGGCGCCGAGGACAAGAAGGGCAATGCCGTGACCAAAGCGGCCAACGAGCTGCTGCGGGCAGACATTCCCGCGTTTGACGGCAATGTCGAGGGAACTTCCGTGCTTACCGGGAATGCCGATATAATCGTATGCGACGGCTTTTCGGGGAATATCCTGCTCAAAACTGTCGAGGGCAGCGCAAAGGCGGTACTGTCGCAGCTTCGCGCGATGCCGGGCGTTGAGAGCGCCGTCGGTGACAGCCTCGACAAGCTTTACACGCTGTATGACTACAACTCGCAGGGCGGAGCGGTGCTGCTCGGGACGAAGCTCCCTGTCATAAAGGGACACGGTGCCGCAAACGCCGAGACTATACGCAATATCGTGCTTTCGGCCTACCGCCTCGCAAAGAACGGGCTTACCGACAAGATAGAGGCAGAATTTGCCGCGAGGGTGTAAGCTATTCATTTCTCCCGCCTGCGGAGAAAACTTTTACAGAGAATTAAAACCGACCCTGCATAACGTGCAAGGCCGGTCATTTTTCTTATATATCTTTCGTTCTACACTGTTTTTGGTTGCCCTTTACTTTCTCTTGCGGGAAACTGCCATAAGGCCTGCGGAAGCGAGCATTACGACTGCTGCGCCTGCGAGATCCTCAACGCCTGTGGAGGGGTTACCGCCCTTGCTGCTGTCAGAAGCAGCCTGTACATCGCCTGTTGCTGCGGTATTATCCTCGGCAGGAGCCGGAGCCGGAGCGGGTTCAGCAGACGGGAGCGTCTCGTCATTGGAGTATGTCAGTGCGCCGAGTGTGATGCCGTGACCCATGAATGCGAGGCCTGCGGTCTGGATGTGCTCAAGTTCCTCTGCGGGGATGGTGAACTTGATCTCACCGCCGTCCTGGCTGCACACATAGGTATCCTTGTTCTCGGAGAGCTCGGGTCCTACGAGGTTGCTGATGAACGGCCAGCCCGTATCATTGATCATGGGCTTTACGCACCAGTAGTTCTGACCCTCGATATCCGCGATAGAAGCATCTGCGGTGTATGTCAGGGTGAATACGGAATCTGTGGTAGCGCCCTCGAATTCCTCTGCGGGAACTACTGTGCTGACGCTCCAGCCGGTCTTGAGGTCCTTGTCGATATCGTAAGCTGCGGCGCTTACTGCGAGCATGGATACTGCGGCTGCCGAAGCGGCTGTTACTGCTAAGATCTTTTTAATGTTCATAATTATCAATTCCTTTCGTTGATATTGGGGAGAGCCTTTCTCCCTTCTGTGATTATAGTTTACCACTTTCGTCCGGTTATTCATACCAAAAACATAATATTTATATCACTTTTTTGCTGTTTTTTATGAATATGATCATCTGTTTAACTCACCAAACGGCTATCCCGCCGCCTGGGGTCGGTATTATGTATTGTCCTCACGCTGCCCCCACCTTGAACGGAAGAAGCGCTCGCGGTACTCTCCCGGAGTTGTCTTGGTGAACTTCCGGAAAACGTATATAAAGTGGCTCTCCGTGCCGAATCCGAGATACTGTGAGATATCGGAGCAGGGGTAATCCGAGAATTTCAGCAGGTTTTCCGCTGCATCGACTTTTTTTGAGAGGATGTACTGCTTCACGGTAACGCCCATTTCCTTGTGGAACAGCTTGGAAAGGTACGGCGCGCTCAGTCCGGTTATATCCGCGAGATCTTCGAGCGTTATCTTTGAGTGCAGATTGTCATAGATATAATCAATACATGTTATCACGGGGCGCGAGAGCAGCTTGTTCTTGTGCAGCTTCTCCATTCTGCGGGAATAGTCGTCCACGACCTCGCGGTGTATCTCGTCCACTTCCGCAACCGCTTCGCACTTGTCAACACGCTGTATGTATATGTCGCTCAGATTGTAGGCTTCCTCCATGGGCAGCCCGCCCTCGATGCAATACCGTGTGATAAAAGCAATGGTGATGATAAGGTGGTATTTAAGGTTGCGCAGCGGGTCCTCGCTAAGCTTGCCGAGCCCCTCGCTGTCAAGCGGCTTGAACAGGCGCAGCGCCTCTGTGCGGTTACCCACCTTCACACTCTGGTAGAACTCCATTTCGCGGTCATAAGACAGGTGTGTTATCATATATTCCCTGTTCCGGAATTCCATATCCGAAAGCAGCTTCTTCATATCAGGCATCGGAGATATCCCCCTTTCAGAGAGCAGAGAGTCGCTTCGCTTGAGAGGTCGCTGACGCTCGAGAGGATTTTTAAGAATGAGGGCTCTGCCCTCAAACTCCCGCAAGGGCCTCACGTCGGCCCTTGACCCGGCGGCGGCGACGGCCGCTCCGAATCCGCGTCGAGAGTTTCAGCAGAACGTTAGATTTAGTCCGCGTTTATAGCGCTGTTTAAGAGGCGGGCAAAAGTCTCTGCGAATTGAGCACGCTCTTGCTTTTTATTCGCCCCCGCGGGCAAGCGCCCGACGCAGTCCGCGTAGAGATGTTCTGCTAATTGTCGTCTTTCGTTCGCGTTAAAAGGTCTGATTTTACATTCGCAAGACTGTTGGCGCGGGTAGAAACAAATATTAAGCAGATAATTTTGACGCGGATTCGGTGCGGCCGTCGCCGCTAACGGCCGGTCATAAGGAGCAGAGCCTATATTACAAATATTATATCACAAAACATCAAAAATTGCAACAAAAATTCGAAACAAAAGTTAAAAATCCGATATCACATCAAAACCGATTGTGGTATAATACAGACAGAAAATCGGAAATATCTACTGTAAACAATTGTAAGAAAGGAACGTGCTATATGAAAAGATATAAATTATTATCCGCCGCAGTTGCGGCGATATGCGTAGTATCCGTCGGTGCCTGCGGCGGTGGCGGCGGCGCGAGAACAGAAGCTCCCGCAAACACCAATACCACCACTGCAGCCCAGACCGAGGCTACAACAACAACTCCCCCCGCTACACTAAAAGAAGAGGACAAGGAAGCTATCGCAGAGATAGAGACCGGCTTTGAAAAGCTCGAAAATCCCACTGTAAAGCTCCTCGCAAACTTCGACCTCAACCCCGCGGCCGGTAAGCCGAAGGGCGTTGCGCTCGAAATGTTCGAGACACAGTGCGGCGGTAAGATCGAAACTACCCTCTGCTCGTGGGATGACCGCTATGACAAGCTCTCCACCCTCGTGCTCGCAGGCGATGCTCCCGATATGTTCAGCGCGGAAGACCTCGATATCGTTCCCGGCAACATCATCGCCGGAAAGTTCCAGTCCATGGATCCGTATATCGACTACGATTCCGACCTCTGGTCGCCGATGAAGCATGTCAATGATATGTTCAGCATCAACGGCAAGCACTTCCTCGGCGTGACATCCACCGACGCGGGCGTTGTCGTTATCTACAATAAGAATACCATTACTGAGAACGGACTTCCCGACCCGGCACAGCTCCTTGAAGAAGGCAACTGGAACTGGGATACGTTCTACGATATGATGATACAGTTCTGCGACCGCTCGGCCGAAAAGTTCGGCATCGACGGCTGGGAATTCGAGAACGCTTTCGCAGTAACTTCCGGAACACCCTACATCGACCTTATCGACGGTCAGCTCGTAAGCAACCTCGAGAGCCAGATGATAATGAACGTTCAGGAATATATGCTCAAGCTCAAAAAGAACGACCTTCCCGTACCGAAGGGCGAATACGCATGGACCGTTCATCCCGAGAAGATAGCCTCCGGAAAGACTCTGTTCTATCCGCAGGGCGCGTATGTTCTCTATGAACCCCAGAATGTAGCAGCTTTCGGCGAAATGGAAGACATTATGTTCGTTCCGATGCCCAAGTGCCCGCAGACCGAGGATTACTACCTCCCGAGCGTTATCAAGGGCTTTGCGATACCCACGGGCGCTTCCAACCCCGAGGGCACAGCAGCTTATCTCAACTGCGTAATGGCTTGCCGCGACAACGAAAAGGCTATCGAGATCGAGCAGAACCAGATCTTCGAGGATTACGGCTGGACGCAGGAAATGTATGATATGCTCCTCAAGACGAGAGAGCTCACAGAGGCTCACCCCGTATTTGAATACTACAAGGCTATAAACGACAACGTTTATGACTGCATCCTCAACCCCTCGAAGGAATCCTACAATCAGGGTACTCCGTGGTCTGACACCGTCGGCAGCATAAAGTTTATGGTGCAGAAGGAGCTCGACGCAGCCAACGAAAAGCTCAAAAATGTCTGAGCTTAACTGAATCAAGCTAAATTTCTTAAATTCTTACTTCATTTTTGTTCTCCGGAGAAGCCGCGGTGTGTAAGCATCGCGGCTTCTCCATTTGAGAGAGCTCCCTTCACGCAAGGGGGGGTGGGGGCAAAGCCCCCACAAAAAAATCCCCCTCCCCGGTGGGGAGGGGACAGGGGGTGGGGGTATAACGTGATCAGACGGAAGAATGCGACTTGACGTATTCTACGACCTCTTCTGCGTTGCAGAACGCCATAGATACGCAGGTATCAGCACAGCCGTAGTAGATCGCTATGCGGCCGGTGTCGGCATCACAGAGCGCCGCACACGGGAATGTAACGTTCTGTACATCGCCTACGCACTCGTAGAGCTCTCTCGGGTTGAGGAGATACTCCGCACAGCGGTACTTTACCTTCCACGGCTTGTCTATATCTGTGATGCAGGCGCCGAAACTGTAAACGAAACCGTTGCAGCTCTCGAGAACGCCGTGGTAGAATACCAGCCAGCCCTCGCTCGTCTCGATCGGTATCGGACCCGCGCCTATCTTCTTGGATTCCCAGCCTCTGAGCGGCCCCATAACGTGTCTGTGCTCGCCCCAGTACTTCATATCGGGAGACTGTGAGATATACATATCGCCGAAGGGGGTATGGCCGCTGTCGGACGGACGGCTGAACATAACATACTTGCCGTTTATCTTGCGGGGGAACATAACGCCGTTGCGGTTGAAGGGCAGGAACGCGTTCTCACACTGGTGGAACTCTTTGAAATCCTTTGTCCAGCCCACTCCGATAGTGGGCTTCCAGCCGTAGGCGTTGCACCATGTGATCCAGAATCTGTCCTCTATCCACACGCAGCGCGGGTCGTAACCGTACTGCCACGGATTGGCTTCCGCAGTCTCGGGATCATCGTTTATCCAGTCAACGCGCTTCTCGCTGATATCCCAGTGGATGCCGTCCTTCGAGAAGCCGGAGTGGATAGCCATATTTCTTTCCTTGTCGTCAACCCTGAACACGCCTGCAAACTTATAGTCGCCGCATTCAAACGGAACGACCGCGCTGTTGAAGATGGAATTGCTGGTGGGGAGCAGGTCTCTCGGGATGATCGGGTTCGCGTCGAAGCGCCAGATGACGTCTTTGCAGCCCGCGGGCTTGTCCTGCCACGGGATATTGGGGAGGGATGTGCCGTTGATGATCTTTACGCTCATAGTCTTGACCTCTTTCTTTTTAATTGATTTATTTCCGCGGTGCCGCATTTTGCGCGGACACCCTTTACAGCCTTTGGCTTACACAATTATTATATAATATACCGCAAAAAGTGTCAATATTAAAACCTACAAATTTCCCGAAAATGTTTTAGGTAATATCCACATTGTCGTAACTTAATTTAAGTAAATTTCGTTTGCTTAACCTAATGTGAATTTTCACATTGCATGCCACACACCCTTGTTTACCCGTGAAAAATAACCGTTATGTAACCGGGGACTTACCGGTTTTTATTTTTTATACAAATAATTATGTGAAATTTTGTAATTATGCACTATTGTGATATAGTGGATTTTATGCTATAATTGTACTATATACAAGTGCGCGCAAGGGGGAGGTGCCTCTTTTTCCCATTTGTCCGCATAAAGTAAGAATGGAGGGTTTACATGGCATATTTCTCTTATGTTGCAAACGATGTAAACGGTGGCGTTGTCAAAGGAAAGGAATACGCGGATGATTATATGGCGCTGGTCGAAAAGCTCCGCGAAAAGAACCTCTTCTGTACGCAATACACCGAGATCGAGGAAAAGCAGGCCGATGCTCCTTACAAGTTCAAGACAAAGGACCTCGCGTTCCTGTGCCGTCAGCTTTCGTCAATGCTGACCGCAGGTATAAGCCTCGTAAGATCGCTGCATATCCTTTACTCGCAGGAAGAAAACAAAAAAGCGAAAGCCGCCTTGCTCGAGATCTACGAGGATGTTCAGAAGGGACGTTCATTCAGTGAGGCAATACAGGCCCGACCCGGCGTATTCCCAATGCTGTTCGTAAGTATGGTCGCCGCAGGTGAGGCATCCGGTAACCTCGATGTCATCATGTCGCGTGTTGCGGACTTCTACCTGAGCCAGAACAAGATAAACAACCAGATCAAGGGCGCACTTACATATCCTATCGTACTTATGGTGCTGCTCATCGGCGTATTCTTCGGTCTGTTCATCTTCATCATGCCGATGTTCCGACAGCTCGCCGGTGACGATATCCCGCCCCTTTCGGCGGCGATGTTCGCAATAAGTGACTTCCTTATCCCGTACTGGTGGACGATACTCCTCGGCGTTGGCATCATCATCCTGGTAGTGCATTTCCTGAAAAAATCCCCCAAATTCAAGCTGAAATGGGACGAGGTCAAGGTAAAACTGCCAAAGGTAGGCCCCCTGCTGATAATCATTTACACAGGACGCTTTGCAAGAACAATGGCTAACCTCTACGCATCCGGCCTTCAGATGGTGGACTGCATAGAAAAAGCTGCCGATACGCTCAACAATGAATATTTAGCTTCTCTCTTCCACGAAAGTGTTGTTGAGGACGTAAAACACGGCGAGGCTCTCTCCGCCGCGATAAGCAAGATAGGCGTGTTCCCCGGTATCTTCACTTCGATCATAATGGTCGGCGAGGAATCCGGTGCACTCGACGATATCCTGAACAAATCTGCCGACTACTATGAGGATGAATCCGCAACGGCGGTCGCAAGACTTACCGGACTGATGGAACCTGTAATGATCATCTTCCTCGGTCTTATGATCGGTCTGATCCTCGCAGGTATCTTCCCGATACTCTACGGTGGTATGGCAAACGTCGGAAACGCATGATTCACGAAGCAAAAGTAAAAAATTAACAATAACGAGGTGCTATATGTTATCAATTGATATTACCGATAAGCAGATAAGGCTTGTCAGAGGAGCGCTCAACGGCGCAAAGATCCGTGTACTTGAGGTCGAGACCCGTGACCTCACAGCGGGAAGCATTACCAACGGATATGTTACCGATATCCCGATGGTAGCAGGTGAGATCACCGATATCATCGCGGAAAAGAACATAAAGGACAAAGAGGCTATCGTCTGCATCAACTCCGGCTCCATTCTTTACAAGGACCTTTCGGTCCCCAAGCCCAAGAAGATCTCCAACTCCCAGGCCATCGAGTCGATGATACTCACAACAATGGGTATCACGAAGGAGTACAACATTTCATACTCTATAGTAGGTGAAGACAAGGACGAAAACGACCAGCCCGTCCTGAAGATACTCGCCACCGCCGTTCCGCAGAGAATGGTCGATGGTTATATCAGACTCTTCACCCAGCTCGGTATCAAACTCCAGCAGATCAACGTTTCAAACAACTGTATCACACGTCTTATCACAAACACCCCCAAGCTCGAGGCGTCCATGCCCCTTATGCTCGTACAGATAGACAACGACTTCGTCAACATCAACCTGTATGAGGACAATCAGCTGACACTCTCGAGATACGTCAGAGTCGATCCTTATGACTACAACAATGACGACGATTATGTAAACCAGGCGGTTTACGACAACGTGTTCCGTACGCTGCAGTTCACCAACCAGCGTAAGAACGCCAAACCCCTCAAGGAGATAATGTTCTACGGTCAGGTCAAGGACTTCATCTCCCTGTCCAACGCAGTTGCTTCGTTCAATGTTCCGTCGCATATCCTCAATATTCCCAACAACATCGTAACGTTCTGCGACTTCGACTTTGCCGAATACGCAAACGCGATAGGTGCGTTCTTCAAGATCAGAAAGGATCTCGACCACGTCAACCTGCTCGATGCGGGCGCAGTAAAGGAAAAGAAGGGCGCAAGCAAGTTCGTGATCGTTATGGCCCTTGCCGTGATCGCTTCGATAGGTGCGGTATTCGGCGGAAAGATCATCTGCGACGGTATCGTTTCAAATACCGAGACCGAGGCAAAGAAGATCTACGATGAGGTCCACAGCCCCGAAAACGACGCAAAGAAAGCAGAGCTCGCAGAAAAACTCGGGGTGCTCGAAAGCATAAACAAGTACGCTACCACGCTTGAGGAAGCGAGCGAGCTCTTCAAATACCAGCCGAAGGGCATTTCGGAAGTCAAGGACAAGTTGGTCGAGGCGCTCAGATCCGTTGATGAGAAGGCACTGTTCATGGACGACATCCAGATATCCGGTTACAATGTTACTTGTAATGTTCGCTGCTACAATGATGAGACTCCTACGAAGTTCGTAAGAGCACTTATAGACCAGGACTACTTTGAGCAGATCACTTATGTGGGCTTTACCGGCGAAGAGATCGAAGAAGACGGCGAGGCTCTCAAGATCGAAGAAAAGAAGGGCGATTACAGATATTCGTTCAGCATCAGTATGAGACTCAGAGGAGGCAATGGCTATGAAATTAAATAAGATTGAAAAAATAATTGTGGCGGTGATCATACTCGGCATTATCCTTGTCGGCGGTGCGTTTATGTTCATAGTACCGACATTTGATAAAATGGATAAGGCCAACAAGGCACGCGACGCAAACCTGCTTGAAAAACAAAATCTCGAGGCCGAGCTGTCCAGACTCAACACCATAGACAGCGAGATCACCGAAAGCAAGACCGAGGCGATAAAGCACGAAGGCGATTTCTACCCCGATCTTACAACTTATGAAACCTCCGAGATCGCAATGGCACTTATGAAAAAGTGCAACCTCGAAGCACACGAGATCAACGTAACTACCATGAGCACATACGACCTCACACTTGAATATTCGGATACGCCTGAGATCGAATACGACCTCAAGACATTCGCAAAGGCTGCAAAGAATGCGGGTGAAACTTCCGACGAGACAGCTGTTGCCGGGGAAGGCGGGGAAATTGCCGCAACCGGAGAGTTCACTGACGGCGGCAAGACATACACCGTAAATATCGGCTCCGTATCCGGCGCACAGATCCTTGATGATACCGGTGAGGTAGTTGAACCCTCCAGATATTCCGAAAAGATGAAAAAAGTCCTGAAGGGCGCTGTATGCAGATTTGTACAGGATAACCACACAAACATCACAGTGGCATGCACAAAGGCAACTTATGATGTTACAGGTAAATTCTCTGACTATATGAAGTTCGTGGACTATGTCTATGGCCTCCAGAGAGCATCCATGTTCACCAACGTCGATATACCCATGACAATGGCTATACCCACGGAAGAGAAAGAGGAAGAAGACGAGAACGGACCTACCTACTACGTTCGTGAGGACGGCACGGTCGTTTCCGGCGAGGAAGCCGGCGGCGGTCAGATGGTCGTTGAAGATAACTCCGAAGTCACCAAGACCCTTACGATAACATTCCTCAGCGTTGAGCCTATGGATCCGCTGAAGACTGTTGATGCGGGCGGAACAAATGTAGTAGTGGATCAGCGTCCTGCCGTTTATTAAGGAGGAACGGTCATGCTTAAATTTTTCTACAGACTGAAGCGGCGCGGCGGCGTTGTACTGTTCATGGTCATAGCTATTATGACACTGCTTATCGCAATGGCCACCACCGCGTACTTTACAGCACGAAGCTCGTATAAGACAGTCATCAGTAACTACAACTTCTCACAGATGTACATCGCCGCGACGTCTGTCACCGATATGGTGATAAGCGCGGCGACCCAGTCGGCACAGTATTCCGATTCGAGCAAGAAGGCCGTTGCGGGCAACAACTATTACGACGAGCTGAATAAGGCGCTTCAGGCTCTTAAGACCAAGGAGCCCGGCACCGCCGCGGCTAAGTTCGTGATGCTGTCCGATAACATCAAGGGACTGTATAATTCCTCCGGCTCTATCAGCGACGCCGCCGTATTCAACGCGGTCGCGAACGGTGAATCCACCGAGCCGGGTATCCTTGACGCGGTCAAGGTCGTTGTATCGCTCGACCGTATCTCATGGGAAAGCGACACCCCCGCATACAGCGGAAAGCACGACAAGCCCGCCGACGACTGCCTCTCGAGGTATTACTACACGTTCACAACAACTGCTTACTACAGGCATAACAGCATAACGGTACAGGATACTATTTATAATGTTGCGGGCAAGACCTCGAAGAAGACCTCCGAGACCCCGGATTTCAGCACGTTCTTTACTTCGACCGGTCAGTACCTCAAGGAAGACGGTTCCAAGGACAAGAACGGCCAGCGTGTCGTTGTTGTTGACTGCGACTCTATCAGCGACAAGACCTATTTCCAGAGCCGTATGACTATCTTCTCCGCTATGTCGCGTTCCAACAAATTCATGGGCGGTGTTACCGCTTCCGGTGCGCTTTATCTCTGCGGACAGACATCGACCGGCGGCTGCACCGATTCCGGTAAAACGGATAATCTCCCGGCACCCGGAACCGACGCAAAGGGCAATTATAACAGACACGACTGGTTCATTGGCGGCGATTTCGCTGTACTGAATACCAATACTCATCTCAAATTTAACGGAAACAATCTTTATGTCAAGGGCGACCTTATTGTAGCCGCAGACAGCGGAATAAGCGGTGCCGATAACATTTTTGTTGAGGGTAATGTATATATCCTTACCACAACATCAACGATCGGCTGCAACAATCTTTATGTCAAGGGCGATATAGTTGCCGGAGGCAATCCTTCAACCCTGAATCTCAGTAATGCATGGAACAAGCGCGACACTAAAATAAAGACTGTTGCCGATATGATCAAAGAGATAAAGAATAAAATAGACGAGGTAAGGACTACTGCGTCCGACCTTTCGTCCGACAAAACAAAGAATGTTGTGTACGACACAAACGCATTCCAGAACACCGCTACAGGCAGCACAGAGTTTGATTCCCATAAGTTAAAACCGGGCGACGGCTGCAAAAACATATATATGAACGGTACACCCAAAAACTTTAAAAGCGGCTCGGCACCTTCGTACACGTCCGGCGTTCCCACCAATATAAATGTTGATATCGCCGTACAGGTCGAGGCTGGTGACACCTACAAGACGCAAAAGGTAACAGTATCGCTTGACACCATATTTGATACGAGCGGAGCAAACAGCCCGATCAAGGAAACAAAATTCGCGAACCTTACTTCTACCGCTGCAACTATCGAAAATACGCTCAACATAGACTTTACTAACTATGACCCAAGTAAGTGGGAATTTGAAAAGAATTCTGACGGTGTTGTGACCGGTTTAAAGCCCCTCTCATTTGAGACAGCAGACGGAGATACTGTTACAGCCACTTGGACAGGAACTAATGCTTACGATATGTGGAGCAATGATGCAAATACAGCTGTCTTTAAATTCACAGCAAAAAACGGAAAGGTTGCGACAGTAACAGTAAAGGGAAACAAAAAACAATGGACCCTTGATATTCCGTGGTGTAAAGATGGCTACGCTCTTTATCTGCAAGGTAACGGCGGCGACGGAACAGGTTTCCCGTTTGACGGTGAAGGCGCAACGATCAACATCGGTACGGTTGCAAGCACGGTCAAAAAGGTGACTGTCCCCACGGATGACGGAAAAACCAAGGAAAAACTCGTGGCTGACCCCGATAACGCTATGACTATCGTTCTCAAAGGCAACTTCAACGATTCCGGCGCAGGCGCCGTAGTAGATAATCATGGCTTCAATGCTTTCTCGTGGACAGGTAAGAAAAAATTAGGTTCTAACCCTTATGTTACCAAAGTGCTTCTTGTTGACGACACTGACTTCACATCATCTGCCGTAGGCGAGGTAGTCTTTGAAATGGGCAATATTTCAAGCGGATATACCGACCCCGAAACAAGCAAAAACTATCCCGATAAGTCCTATATGCCCTACAGAAAGCCTTATAAAGACGGCAGCACACCCAAAACCCCCGTCAAGGCTGTTGTAACGTACTATATGTCGCAGAAGGAGTTTATAGGAACTCTTGACCAGTATGACGGCGCTGCGACCGAGCCGTGGGAAAAAATGGACACTATCAAGACTTACTTTGATAAGGGCAGCGACCCGAAGGCGAAGTATGATAACAGAGTAATGCTTGTTTCCAACAAGAACAACGGACTGGCTATCGACGGCCTGCGAATGGGCAACCTCTTATGCGGCTATATCTACGCGCCCAACTCCGCGCTTTACAACTACGGCGACGGTAAACTGCCTGTATTCGGCGGAATGATCGTTTCCGACTATGCTGCTATAGACGCGTACTATCTGTATGCCGAACCCAACCCCGAGTACATCATTTCGCTCGCAAGCGCACTCGAGAACCCGGATGAAAAGTCTCCCGATGATCCCGAAGAGACGCCTGCCGACGGCTTCTGGTCGATCTACGGCGTTGAGCTCGGAAGAAACTATATCGGATAAAACGGCAAAGCCCTCCCCCCGCGGGGGGAGGCTCATACGAAAGGACATCGTGAAATGAAAAGACATATATTTAAAAATAAGGGCTTTACCCTTGTTGAATGCATTGTTGCGATAGCCGCGTTTGCCGTTATTACGTCTATGGTCATGATGATATTGGCGGGCACGGCTACTACGCAGCAGAAGTCGATGAAAGCGGAAGCCGACTTGAATCAGCTCGTCGAAAACGTTGTCCGCGATGACAGCGCCCAAAAGTTTGATACAGACACATCAAAAACACTTCTTATGAGCGTAGGAGGCTCTACTATCAATTTCAGTATGACCTACAATTCCATAAGCGGTTACAAGAACTTTGTTGTCTGCCCCGGGTGCAATAAGACGTTAAACAACATCGACTTTATGACCTGCGTTTACGACCCCGCCAGTACAGCAAACGCAAGATATGTGACCGATATCGCCCTTAATCCGAGCCATCAGAGCTACAAGGCCTGCTTCTGGTTCGACCCGAAAACAGACGATTATGTCTGCCCCGACTGCGGAAAGACCTTCAAGGCCTACAGCACCAGCGGTGATTCCACCGAACTCTGGTGCGAAGACTGCCAGTCTTTGCTCGGAGCGTCCGACTTCACATTTGACCACTATAACGGCGGCTTTTCCTGCAACAAATGCGGAAGTTCAAGAGTTTCCGACAAGAAGGTAAAGACCGAGAATTCGACCGATTCGCCTTTCTCGGTAGGAAATATGCAGGCAAACGCGATAAGATTCGGCAAGCTGAAGGAAAATAAGCCCGAGGCTGATGAGATCAAGACATTTATGGTAATGTCCGACTCGGAAAACAAGAATTTCCACGCATCGCTTTCTTACAACCCCAACACGAAGGTTACTCTGCCGGGAACTTACAAGCTCCAGATAGACTCGTACAATATCGGCGATGCCACAGCAACGATCAAGATCGAGATGCCCCCCTGCTATATCTGTGATGTGGTAAGAACATCGCAGAGCTGCGACGGCGCGGTCGTCACCGAGGGTCGCAGACACGCCGACATAAGCGTTATGCCGCCCGACAAATATGACGATTATACCGACCACACGGTAATTACTATCAGTAACATTACCACCAAGGATACAGGTACTTCGTTCTGGTTCGAGTTCAAGCTCACCAACTACGAGAACAACAACTCGTTCGAGGAAGATTACAAGTCAGACGGCGGTCTTTCAAAGTTCTGGTTCGGCTGGTCAACTTCCAACTGCTCTTATCCTATAGCTTAAAGAGGGGTGATGCTAATGTTTAGACTTCTCAGAAAACGTCTTTTCAAGACGAATAAAACAAAAGGCTTCACCCTTACCGAGCTTATCGTTGTTGTAGCGGTGGTCGCGCTGCTTATGACATGCGTCGTGGCTTTTGCCGCACCTGTAAGAACAGCTGTAAAGGGCGCTACTTCAAAAGCCGACTGCCTCACCATAAATCAGCTCGTATCGTCGTATATCCAGCACAAGCTCGCTTACGCGAACAAGATCGAGGTGTTTGTGGGCAGGGATTATAACGACGCCGGCTTAATAAGGGAAGCGTATCTTGGAAAAGACGGCGACTCCTCCAATAACGGATTTGCAGGGCTTACAAAGATCTCCGATGAGGAAAATCACCCGGGTATGATGGTACTGCATTACTGCACGGACAAAAACGACCCGACGAAGCACACCTTCAAGCTTTACGATTTTGCGATCGAAAAGACAGGTTCGCATGACTGGGTAAGCAGTATGCCTACAAAAGAACAGCTTTTCAATGACGACCCTACGGACGCCAAGAAGTGTGTTGAAAGCAATCTTGTCTATCTTGACGAGTTCTACGGCGGTTATGAGTTCTTTATGGCATTTGACGGCCCGGCGGGAGCTCCCGACAATGATGTTGATACGGCAAGCTTAGCGAATGTTCAGACAAGGCGTGCTTACCTCAATATGCATATCGATTCCTACAACATCACCGGCGAATGGGGACATAATTCCTTCTCGAGAAACGATATTATCGACTATTATCTCAAGTATACATCCGACGGCAACTTCTCCAGCAAAATGGATGATTACAGGAACGAAAGGGTTGCTACCGAAAAAATATCCTTCACACTTGAGAATATCAAGATGAAGGTTGAAACCAAACTGGTCGATACAGACGGCGACGGTACCGAGGATACAAAGAAGACTTTCCCGAAACTTGACGGATTGAAGATCCACCGCGGAAACGGAGCCGGCGGCTACGATACCGACGTAGTGATCTTCTACAATGTCAGAATTTACGACATTACGACCGACCACATCGGATAATAATCAAACACTTACCCCGCGCTGCATAACGCGGCGTGGGGTGACAGTGATCAGCGTACAGCGTATGTGCGTTGATCACTGTTTCCTACTATTCTTTACAATAAAAAAGCATCGCCGAAGCGATGCCTTAGAAGCCATATATTATCAGATCAGCGAAGTGTACCACGATATGATCGTTCCGCCGAACAGGCAGGACGCAAATATTCCTATCGACAGGTACGGGCCGAACACGACCTGACGCTTGCAGCTCACGGACTGCACCTTTCCGTTTTCGACATACGCTTCGGGATCCTTCTTGCTGCGGACGTTGCCGATAACGATAGATACCGCGAATTTCGATATATCGGGGAGCTCCTCGGTGAACATAGCGTTCAGCGCCGGGATGTCCGGCTTGCCGCTCCAGAGCTTCTCATCTATACATTCCGCCTCGATATCGGCGCTGCCCTTGAAAAGGCTGCCGTATATCGCCTCGGTCTTACCTTCGAGAACGTAGATACCGTTCTCCTTCTGCTCGTCGTACCATTTCTCCGCTATCTCGGCGGCTTTCTCCTTAGCACGCTTCTTGGCACCCTTCGGAACAGTCATAAGCTCTATGCAGCCGCCTATCGCACCGAGCACGATGCCGATGCCCGCAGCGGGGATGATGTTCTTCCAGCCGAGCAGCAGTCCCGCAGCCGCCATAAGCTGCATATCACCGCCGCCCATCGCTCCGAACATCGCCAGCACGGCGAACGGAACGGCTACCGCAGCGGCTCCGATAAGGTGATCGTACCACGGCATCGTGAAGAACGCCATTGCGACCGCATCGGGAGCTTCCGGGGAATATACCGTCTCCGGGTCATACACGACCGCGGAAACTATCGTGGCGATAACACCGAGCACGGTAATGACAAGGCTGCAGCCGTAGGGTATCTCCATACGGTCGATGTCAACACCGCTCGCAACGACAAGCGTTCCTGTAAGAACGAACATTATGCCGAGGCTCGCGGAGAGCCCGAAGAACACTATAGAGGCTGTATAGGCCAGAGCGGTAGTCAGCTCGACTATCCAGTAGCGCGGAGAGATCTTCGCCTTGCAGAAACGGCATTTCCCACCCAGAAAAATGTAGCTGAGTATCGGGATAAGGTCGATATTGGAAAGCTGCTTTCCGCATGACATACAGTGAGAGCGGTTGTGAGCGCCGGAAATGGGCTCGTGCCGCGGAACACGGATTATCACAACATTTAAGAAGCTTCCGATCACCGCACCGAGAATAAACGACAGAACAATGAATATCACGGTGTAGTAAACGGGGAAGCGTTCATCGAATATGCTTAACATACAGGTCTTCCTTTCGGATAGATTTGTTCGGACTGCTTTTGTCCTCTTCCATTTTATCACAAAACAGTCCCGATATCAACCTTTTTTGTCTTAATTTCAGAAATTTATTGGCGGAAGTCGAAAGATACCGCATAAATATTACCCACCGCTGCCGGAGCAGGCTCCGCGCGGTGAAAAACCGGAGGTCAGCAAATGAAAAACATACCCATAGGTCAGATACTGCTCGAGAGCGGCTATATCACGAAGCAGCATCTTGAAGACGCGCTTGTCAAGCAGAAGGAAACCGGCAAAAAGCTCGGTGATATGCTGCTTGATCTCGGCTACGTCTCCGAAACGCAGCTCGCGCAGGCTTTGTCCCAGAGACTGAAAGTACCGTTTATCGACCTTACCACCACCAAGATCGAGACGGAGGCCGTAAAGAAGATACCCGAGGCGGTAGCAAAGAAAAACTGCGTTATCGCCTATAAGATCAACAACGGCCGTCTCTACGTCGCGACAAACGACCCCGTAAACTTCTACATCTTTGAAGAGCTGAAGATCCAGACGGGAATGGAAATAAACGCCCAGCTCGCGACCCGCTCGTCCATTACCGAGGCGATAGGCAGAGTTTATTCCGCGGCGACCGTTTCCAACGTTATGGGCGATATCGATAAGGAATACGATGCCAACGCGGCTCTTATGCAGGAGCAGGCGGACGCCTCCGAAGAACGTATCGATAATGCGCCGGTAGTTAAGCTCGTTAATACTATTATAGAATCCGCTTACCGCGACAGGGCTTCCGATATCCATATCGAGCCGTTCAAGGACAGGACGCGCATACGTTATCGTATAGACGGCGAGTGCGTGGAGAAAATGGCGGTCAAGCCCCAGGTCCACAACTCACTTATCACCCGTATCAAGATCTTAGGCGGTATGAATATCGCCGAAAAGCGTATCCCGCTCGACGGCCGTTCCTCCGCTGTCATCGACGGTGTTACGCAGGACCTTCGTATCTCGACTATCCCGACAGTTTACGGCGAGAAGTGCGTTATCCGACTTCTTGCAACGGGCGACGAGAAAGCGAGAAAGATCACCGACCTCGGTATGACCGACTACAACTACGAGATGTTCAAGCAGATGATACGCTGCCCGAACGGAGTTATGCTCGTTACGGGACCTACTGGTTCCGGTAAATCCACCACGCTGTACGCGACGCTCGGTGAGCTTTCCAAGCCGAACGTAAATATAGTTACCGCCGAAGACCCTGTCGAAAAGAAGATCGATGGCGTAAACCAGTGCCAGATGAACGAAAAGGCCGGTATGACCTTCGCCGCAGCGCTTCGTTCCATACTCCGTCAGGACCCCGATATAGTCATGGTCGGTGAGATCCGTGACGGTGAGACCGCCGATATCGCTATCCGTGCAGCTATCACGGGACACTTAGTGCTCTCGACACTGCATACCAACGACGCCGCTTCGACGATACTCCGTCTTGTGGATATGGGTGTTGCGCCGTACATGGTTGCGACCTCGCTTATCGGCGTTATCGCACAGCGTCTCGTTAAGCTCCTCTGCCCGGAATGCCGCGAGAAGATACTGCTGACCGACCCCGCGGACTTACGTCTTGTAGGCAAGGAACAGCCCGTTGAGATCTACCAGCATCACATCGGCGGCTGCCGCGCATGCCACCAGACCGGATTTAAAGGCAGAACGGCTATCCACGAGATCATCGTTTCCACAAACGATATCAAGGAACTTATCGCGAACAATGCCACTGCCGAACAGATAGGCATCCAGGCGCGTAAGAACGGTACCAGACTGCTTCGTGACAACGTTGCAGATATGGTTCTCGACGGAAGAACAACAATGGACGAACTTGTCAAGGCAACATACTCTGTATAACGGATAATTTCAGGATTGGAGAAAAAATATGAGCAGCAACAACGTAATCGACATCAACCAGATACTCGACGAAACCAGAGCAATGGGCGCATCCGACCTTCACTTCACCGCAGGTCTCCCGCCTATAGTACGACTTCACGGTAACATCAAAAAGGTCTCCGGTTATCCGGACTGCACCGAGCCGATCATCGTAAACGTCATCAACCAGATAACGTCTATCAAGCATAAACAGACTATCCAGAAGGGTCTCGACGCCGACTTTTCGTTCGTGTCGAACTCCGGCCACCGTCACCGTGTAAACGTATATAGACAGCGCGGTTATCACGCTGTTGCAATGCGTCTGCTGAGAAACGATATCCCGACACTTAAAGACCTCTACCTGCCGGAGATCCTCGGCGACTTCGCGCTCAAGCCCCGTGGCCTCGTGCTCGTTACAGGACCTACTGGTTCCGGTAAATCCACCACCCTCGCGGCGATGATAGACCACATCAACCGTCAGAAGAACTGCCATATCATCACTATCGAGGACCCGATAGAGTATCTCCACAACCACAAGCAGTCCATGCTCAACCAGCGTGAGATAGGCGTCGATGTCGACAGCTTCGCAGGCGCTCTGCGTGCCGCGCTCCGTGAAGACCCGGACGTTATCCTCGTCGGAGAGATGCGTGACTTCGAGACTATCAACGCGGCCGTAACAGCGGCGGAAACAGGACATCTCGTTCTCTCCACACTGCATACCACCGGCGCCGCAGATACCCTTGACCGTATCATCGACGTTTACCCGCCTCACTCGCAGGGTCAGATACGTTCCCAGCTCGCAAACTCCATGGTCGGCGTTGTATCGCAGACACTCTGCGCAACTACCGACGGTAAGGGTCGTGTGGCCGCCCTCGAGATCATGGCCGCTACAGACCCGATCAGAGCAATGATCCGTGAAGGTAAGATATTCCAGATACCCAGCTCGATCGCAACCGGTCGTAAGGACGGAATGTTCTCCCTCGACCAGGACCTCGCAAGACTCGTCCGCAACGGCCGTATATCCAACGAGCTCGCCCTGTCCAGATGCCAGGATCCCACAGAATACAAGAGATTTTTACAGATGACATAAGAGAGACCCCCGTGCATTGTACGGGGGTTGAGTTTTTTATAATTTGATGCATCCCGCATCGGTTCTTTAGCGGCTCGGTTAATAGACGCCATACTTCTCTGCCGCTGCAGACGGAAAGTATGTCGCACCGCCGGCAGAGAGCCGCATCAATGGCATTCTGACTTACCTGCGGACAAAAAAGCTCTCCTGCCGTGTCCGGCAAAACGCTGTCTGCTTTTTGCACAATTTATTTCAACAACTTATGCTGTTTTTTACAGTTTTCACGAATTTTCCAAAAAATCGCAAATATCTTCAAAATTCGTGTCACTTTTTGGGTATAAAAAGCGTTTTATATAATAGAAGCGTGAAAAGTAAGCCCCCTACAAACAGCGTACTTAAATCCGGGCTTCCGAAAGGGAGGACAAGCTATCATATTCCCCGCCGTCAGCGGGGAATGCGTAACAAGGAAATCAAGAGCGGCAGGCATAAGGCCTCCGCCTGAAATATGACCATGGAGGAATATATTATGAGATTAAGAAGATTTACCGCAGCGGCGCTGTCCGCAGTTCTCGCGGCAACTTCCTTCGGTATCTACGCCGAAGCCGCGGAAGACAAGGCGATGAAGACCGAACTCACCTACGTCAAGGAACGTCTCACCGTTCCCGAAGGCTACACCGACTTCAACTACACCACCGGTACTTATATGGACAAGACCCAGTACACCTTCAGGTGGAACGACCCGGAGAACAAATGGGGCGCGTATATGAATGTCTCCATTGTGGGAAGAGTTATAAGAAGCGTCGAGATCCACGACCAGTCCTCCTACGACTGGTCAAGATCGTTCGCGAAAATGTCCGAGTCGAAGCTCCGCGCGGCGGCAAAGAAATACATAAACACGATAAACCCCACAATAATGAACCAGACCGAGATACTTGACGACACGTTCAAGATAAACCTCGAGGGCAACCGCGCTACCATGCAGTTCAGACGCTCCGTCAACGGTGTCCCCGTTACCGGCCAGACCGGCAGTGTAACGATAAACAAGAATACCGGCGAACTGATAAGCTACCGCTACAACTGGATAAACGGCGCGACTTTCTCGTCCACAGACGGCGCTATATCTGTCGCGGACGCACAGACGGCATACACCAAAGTCTTCGACTCCGAGATCATCTACACCTACTCGACAACGTGGGACGAAGAGACCCATAAGCGCGTCAAGGAGCCGCACCTGATATACAATCAGACCGATTACGGCCAGATAAACGCCTTCACCGGCGAGAAATCGACATTCGAGGACTACGGCTACTACGATGATGATGATGACATCGCTGATGACGACGAGCCGATCGATGATGAAATGGCAATGGTGGCGGGCGACAACAACGGCGCACAGATCGTATTCACGCCGGAGGAGAAGGAGAAGCTCGAAAAGGAAGACTCGCTGATAAAGGCGGAGCAGGAGCTTGCCGACCTCAAAAAGCTCGGTATATTCTTCCTGCCCGACTCCGTTGAGGTGGAATCCCAGTATTGCAGATACGACGAAGAAGAGGAATGCTATATAAGAAACGTAACCTTCTCGGTAAAATACGCCGACTTCATCGACCTCAACAATGAGGAAGTAATACCGAGACCCACTTTCAAGGAAGACCGCACCGTTTCCGGTGACTTCGGCTACAACGCCGAGACCGGCGAACTCTACTACTTCAGCAACTACTACAACGATACCGGCAACGACCTCACCGTCTCCAAGGGCAGAGCCAAGGCTGTATCGGCGGCAAGAAAGCTCCTCGGCAAGAAGTACGACAACTTCGCCAAGCTCGAACAGACCTCCGAAAACACGATATCGACAAAGTTCGACAGTGAGACCTTCAAAACCATACCGATAACTCCCCGCACCACAAAGCGTTATTACTCTGCAAACAGAGTGGAAAACAAGATAAAGTGCAGAGAGGAATATTACAACATCACCGTGGGTAACAGCGGCTATGTAAGCGAATTCAACGTGTACTTCGATGAAAAGCTGCAATACCCCAAGCCCGACAATATCATCACAAAGGAACAGGCATACAAGAACTTCTTCGACCAGGTGGAATACACCCTCAAATACCGCTGCGCATACGACACCAAGAATAAGAAGGTAGTTTCCGCGCTCGTATATGCGGCAAGCGATTCGCTGCGTATAGACGCTTTCACAGGCAAGATGACCAACTACAACGGCGTGGAGCTTCCCGCGGTATCGCCCGAAAGCAACTACACCGACCTCGAGGGCAGTAAATACGCGGCTTACGCAAAGAAGCTCGCAAGCTACGGTATCAAGCTCATGGACGAGAACGGCAAGCTCGATGAGAACTCGCCGATCACAGCGGGCGACTTCCGCCAGCTTCTCAATTATGTGGGAATGTACAGCCGCTACTACGACGAGACCGATATCGACGACGGCAGCTCCGAGCAGAAGCCCAAGACCCTCGCACAGCCGAAGGACACCGACAAGCTCCGCAGACGCACCGCAGCGCAGATACTCGTTACCGCCGCGTTCAGCAATTCCGGCGTGCTGATATCCGAATATCCGGGTATCTTCAAGTCCACATTCAGCGATGTCAAGGACACCAGCGCATACATCGGATATATCGAAATAGCGGACGCTTCGGGGCTTCTGAAAGGCTCCAAGGGTAAATACTACCCCAAGGCATACTTCACCAGAGGTGCCGCTCTGAAGCTCATTTATGATATGCTCAACCAGTGATATAAAACGATACATCCCGGACTCTGAACAAGGGTCTATCCTCCATACTTCCGGCCGCAAAAAGCCGTGCATTGCCCGCCCCGCATTACAGCGGGGCTCCGGACAGTGTACCGCAGCCGGATCATTAATTCAGCCACACCTCTCATAAAATATCTCTATCTCTATGGCAGAGCCGCACAGACTTCGGTTTGCGCGGCTTTGTCATTTGCCGGAGCGTCTGCGGTTGACAACCCCGGCCAAAAATGATATAATGTAGTCGGCGGGCATACGCCTGTATAAGTATGCCCGCAAGGAAAAGCACTTACGCGGCAGGGCGGTATGCGTATCCCGATAAGAGCAGTCATTGAATACGGACGGTCAGTTTCTCTGCCTACAGCACGAAACGCTCCCTTTCTCCGGAATCTTACATAAGGTTCCCCGGTCGGCGGTCTGCCGAAAAAGGGGGTGATGCTCACAGTGATGATAACCTTAGCTGAATTGTTACAGATACAGTCGGGACAGGTTCTCGCTATCTGCGCGATTATCACTCTGGTCATCTACATATGTGACCATAAAAACGGCAAAAAGAAATAACCGCCCAGTGTGTCCAAACCCGGCGGTTATTATCTTTTTGAAATAATCCTAAGGGAGCAGACCGTTCGTGACTGCTCTTATCGTTTATATTATACCACACGCCCTGCTGTTTGTCAAGCATAATATGGCAAATTGACAACCAAAAAATCTTGACAAAGACAGCGAAAAGTGCTATAATTTATCGGTAATTTTAAAAAGAAGGAAGATAGTTGTGAAAAGAGAAGATCTCAGAAACATAGCAATAATCGCACACGTCGACCACGGTAAGACCACCCTCGTCGATGAAATGCTCAAACAGAGCGGTATCTACCGCGAAAATCAGGCGATAGTCGAGCGCGTAATGGACAGCAATGACCTCGAACGCGAGCGCGGCATCACCATTCTCGCGAAAAACACGTCCGTGACTTACAAAGACGTCAAGATCAACATTGTTGACACCCCCGGCCACGCGGATTTCTCCGGCGAGGTGGAGCGCATACTCAAAATGGTGAACGGCGTTCTGCTGCTCGTTGACAGCTTCGAGGGAACTATGCCGCAGACCCGCTTCGTATTGCAGAAAGCGCTCGAACTCGGGCATCAGGTGATAGTTGTCGTAAACAAGACCGACCGACCCGATGCACGCCCGAAAGAGGTAGTCGATGAGGTGCTGGAGCTCCTGCTCGACCTCGACGCCACCGACGAACAGCTCGAAAGCCCCGTTATCTACTGCTCCGGCAGAAACGGCACGGCTTCGCTCGACCCCGACAACCTCGGCGAGAACTTCATCCCGCTGTTCGATATGATACTCGAGCACATCCCCGCCCCCGAGGGCGACCCCGACGGCGAGCTCCAGCTGCTCGTATCGTCGATAGACTACAGCGAGTATGTCGGCAGAATAGCCATAGGCCGCATAGAGCGCGGCAGCATAAAACAAAATCAAGAGGTCACAGTCTGCGACTACCACGGCGCAGTACAGCCTTTCAAGGGCAAGGTGGTCAGCCTCTACGAATTCGACGGCCTCGGCAAGACCCCCGTGCAGGAAGCTTCGGTCGGCGATATAGTATGCTTCTCCGGCATCGAGGGCATCACTATCGGCCAGACGGTATGCTCACCTTCGGCTGTTGAGCCCCTGCCGTTCGTGAAAATAAGCGAACCCACCGTGGAAATGACCTTCTCGGTAAACGACAGCCCCTTTGCGGGCAGAGAGGGCAAGTTCGTCACCTCCCGCCAGATACGCGAACGCCTCGAGCGCGAGCTGCTGAAAGATGTATCTCTGCGCGTAAAGGAGAGCGACGTCCGCGACGCGTATGACGTTGCCGGCCGCGGTGAGATGCACATGACCATACTCATCGAAACAATGCGCCACGAGGGCTACGAGATTTCGATAAGGACTCCCCGCGTGCTTTTCAAGGAGATCGACGGCGTAAAGTGCGAGCCTATGGAAAAGCTCGTCATTGACGTTCCCGAGTCGAGCGTCGGCTCCGTAATGGAAAAAATGGGCGTTCGTAAGGCCGAGCTGCTTGAAATGCACCCGGTAGGCTCCCGCACAAGGCTCGAATTCAAGATCCCGTCAAGAGGACTTTTCGGCTACAGAAGTGAATTTCTTACCGACACAAAGGGCGAGGGCGTGCTGAATACGCTGTTCCTCGGCTACGAGCCCTATATGGGCGAGATCCCCGTGCGTACTACCGGCTCTCTCGTGGCGTTTGAAACGGGCGTTTCCAGCGCTTACGGCATCTGGAACGTTCAGGACAGAGGCGCTATGTTCATTGACCCCGGTATAGATGTATATGAAGGAATGATAGTCGGCGTATCTCCCAAGCTCGGCGATATAAACGTCAATGTCTGCAAGAAGAAGCACCTCACCAATACCCGTGCGAGCGGCAGTGACGAGGCGCTGCGCCTTGTTCCGCCCAAGCACATGAGCCTTGAAGAAAGTCTTGAGTTCATCTCGGACGACGAGCTGCTCGAAGTCACCCCGAAGTCCATTCGCCTCCGCAAGCGTATCCTCGACCACGAGAACCGCGCTAAAGATGAAGCGAAGAGAAGAAAAGCGTAATACAGTCTCCACCCCCTCCCCACAGGAGGGGGCTGTTTTTTTATGTGGGGACTCAGCCCTACGCCCCTGCCGGAACAACAAAAATACCCGCCTCGGATGAACCGGGACGGGATCTGGTGCGGCTTTGCCGCTGGCGGAGAAGGAGGGATTCGAACCCTCGAACCGCTTTTGACGGTTACGCGATTTCCAATCGCGCGCGCTCGACCGGGCTACGCGACTTCTCCGTATAAGCCCTGCTGCTTAATATATCTTAAATATTTTAGCACATTTCGAACGTTTTGTCAATAGTTTTTTTAAAAAATAATGAAAAACCTGCACAAAAAAATGATTGGCGATCACGCCGCCGCCATTTACAGCGGCGCCAGCGTGTCAAAGAAGTCGCTTACGCTTGAGAAGAGGGCAGACGTTTAGACGGGGGAGCTCCTGGCGTTTGCCTTTAAGCGCCGCATCCGTGCGGCGGTCTGAGCAAACGCTTCAATGCATCCTGCATTGACCCCCGGAACCCCCGCCAAAGGGGCCTGACGTCGGGTCTGTCGGTCAGCCCCTCTGGCACTTCGTGCCACCTCCCCTGTAGGGGAGACACCTCTGGACTCTCC
>JAEEGL012651463.1_pt1 | contig 63761 bp, 57 predicted proteins | sample 9134231 | NCBI WGS metagenome assembly JAEEGL01 (sample SAMN16246548, study PRJNA631951) | gut metagenome | biome: gut microbiome; feature: rumen; material: fiber-attached | host: Bos | place: Iran: Karaj | collected 2018-10
AAGCCGCCTTTCTGACTCTTCCGGTAGAAATAGGCACTGTAAAAGGCCAGTGGTTCATGTACCTTGAACCAGGCAATACGGAACGCCATCATGACGTAGGCTACCGCATGAGCTTTGGGAAACAGATAAGCGATTTTAGCCAGGGAGTCGGTATACCAGCCGGGAACGCCCAGTTCCTGCATTTTTTCCAGCCAGCCGTCCTGAAACCCGCCTTTTTTTACCTTTCCTTTCCGTACCGCTTCCATGATTTTGAAAGCCATTTTGGGATCCATGCCCTTGGAAATAAGGAACAGCATGATGTCATCACGGCATCCTACAGTCTGCTTGACTGTGGCGGTCCCAGATAGAATCAGGTCTTTTGCGTTTCCAAGCCATACGTCGGTACCGTGAGAGAAACCGGACAGTCGCACAAGCATGTCAAATCCGTCAGGTTGGGTATCTACAAGCATTTGTCTGGTGAATGAAGTACCGAACTCAGGAATTCCTATGGACCCGGTTTTTCCGATGATGGGGTCATCATCCGGTAATCCAAGAGGCTCCGGCGACTTGAAAATCGCCATAGTCTCAGGATCGTCAAGTGAGATCTTCTTTGCATCTACGCCGGTCATGTCCTCCAGCATGCGAATCATTGTTGGATCATCATGGCCCAGCATATCGAGCTTTAGGAGGTTTTCTTCCATGCAGTGGTATTCAAAATGGGTAGTGATGATATCTGTGTTGGGATCATCCGCCGGATGCTGCACGGGGCAGAAATCATATATCTCCTTGTCTCCTGGGATGACCACCAGACCGCCTGGATGCTGGCCTGTGGTGCGTTTTACTCCGGTGCACCCCGATGCCAGACGGGCCTCTTCCTGCTTTGACAGGCTGAGATCCCGCTCCTCCGCGTATTTGAGCACATAGCCGAATGCGGTCTTATCTGCTACGGTGCCGATAGTACCGGCCCGGAACACATGGCTGGGACCGAACATCTCAACGCAGTGAGCGTGTGCCTTGGCCTGGTATTCTCCCGAGAAGTTCAGGTCGATATCCGGCACCTTGTCACCGCCAAAGCCCAGGAATGTTTCAAACGGGATATCAAATCCGTCCTTGACGTACTTCTCCCCACAGATTGGACAGAATGCATCAGGCATATCAGCGCCGCAGCCATATCCCTCCCCTGCATCAAAGTCTGAATGCTTACATTTGGGACAGCGGTAGTGGGCAGGAAGTGAGTTCACCTCTGTAATCCCGGACATAAAAGCCACCAGTGATGAGCCTACCGAGCCACGGCTTCCCACCAAATATCCGTGCTCCAGAGAGTCCGATACCAGCATCTGGGCGGACATGTATATCACATCGTAGTTCCGTCCCAATATGGCTGATAGCTCTGTCTCTATACGTTCTACAATCATCTGAGGAGGCTTATCTCCATATAGGTCTCTCATCTTTCCGTATACCAGTTCTTTGAGCTTCTCCGCAGAATTCTCGATAGACGGGGGGAACAGGTTTTTCGGTACAGGGCGGAGTACATCGCACATGTCTGCAATAAGATTTGTATTGGTAACAACGACTTCCCGGCACTTATCCGGCCCCAGGTAGGAAAACTCCTCCAGCATCTCATCAGTGGTCTTAAAATAGAGGGGTAAATCCCTGTCAGCATCGTCATACTGCTTTGTCGCCAGCAGAATATGCCGGAATATTTCGTCCTCCGGATTCAGAAAATGCACGTCACCAGTGGCCACTACAGGGATATTCAGTGCTTCGCCAAGACGCACAATGGTTCGGTTGAAGTCACGAAGCTGTTCGTCATCCTTGGCAGTTCCGCGTTCGATCATAAAGCGGTTGTTGCAGATGGGCTGAATCTCAAGGAAGTCGTAGAATGCTGCAATCCGAAGCAGTTCATCCCATCCACGGTTCTCCACTACAGCCTGAAACAGCTCTCCTGCTTCACAGGCGGAGCCTACCAAAATGCCCTCACGCCATGCTGTTAGTTCACTTTTGGGAATTCTGGGCACCCGTTTATAATACTTCAGATGACCGTAGGAAATCAGGCGGTAAAGATTCCGTAGACCTGTATTATTCTTTGCATACAGGATAATATGGCGCGCCGGCAGTGTGGAAATCCGATTCCCAGCCTGCCGCTGTATCATAGCGTCGTTAATCTGGGAAATCCGTGTGATTCCCTGCTCTTCCAGCATAGAAAAGAATCTCTCAAGCATATAGCCAACGGTCATGGCGTCATCCACTGCCCGATGATGGTTGAAATCCGGAAGGCTCAGGGCGTCCGCTACTATGTTCAGTTTATACTTACCTAGACCTGGGAGTAAGCCCTGGGCAATGACAAGCGTGTCAAGATATGTAGGAGCAAACTGCAGCTCCAGTTTTCGGCAGGCCTCCTTTACAAAGCTCACATCGAAGTCCGCATTGTGAGCAGCCAGAGGACGGTCTCCGCAAAATTCCAGAAATGCAGAAATGGCTTCGGAAAGCTTTGGCGCCCCCTGGAGCATTTCATCTGTGATGCCGGTCAGCTCCACAATCTTCTGGGTGAGCTTACGCTCAGGATCCACAAACGTCTGGAACTTCTCCGTCATCTTGCCATCTTTATATATAGCAGCTCCGATCTCGGTGATATGGTCTTCGGTGAAGCTTAGACCTGTGGTCTCCAGATCGAATACTACATATTCCTGATGAAAGTCAAAGTCCGCCTGTCCTTTCACCGCGATCTTGGCGTCCACATCATTGACAAAGTAGCCCTCACAACCATATAATACCTTGATTTTCCCCTTGGCGGAGCTCATAGCGTCAGGGAATGCCTGCGCAACGCCATGGTCTGTAATGCCAATAGCCCGGTGCCCCCACCGGGCGGCTGTGGAAACCGCTTCTGCTGTATCGGTTACAGCATCCATAGCGGACATTTTTGTGTGTAAGTGTAGTTCTACGCGTTTTTCCTCTGCAGTATCCTGCCGGACGGGTTTTTCGCATGCTTTTACTGCAGCAGGTCTCAGTACGATATCGTTGTCATAATTGCTGTATGTGAGTCTGCCATGAACCCTGATCCACATCCCCTTGGAGATCTTTTCAAGCAGCGGATGGTTCTTGTTCTTGCCCTTTTCAACGAACAGATTCACACGGACAGATCCGGTATAATCCGTCATGTCAAAACAGGCAACACTTGCTCCGGATTTCAGATCCCGGCTGGTAACGGAGAACACCTCACCCTCTACAGTGACGCGGTCATAGTCCAATGAGATATCGCTCATGGGGGTCACCTGTCCCCGCATTGCCTTACCGAAAATCAGTTCTGACGCCGGTGCCGCCTTCTGCTTAGCTGAATCAGCTGAGAAAGAAGGAGTAGGAATCTGCTCCATAGTCTGCTGACGCATGCGCTGTGTCGCTGCAAACAGTTCTTCCGACTCCGCATCAGAACTGGATTCCAGCTGGATTTTTACGTCAGTGCCGAACATTTCAGAAATCCACTGTTCCGTTTTCCTCATGTAAGGAGTCAGCATTTCCTTACCGTTCCCCTTCAGGGTTATGGTCAGTGTCTGGTCGGTAAGGTTATAACTGCATCCGGCCATAATCGACATTCCAGGCGCAAACTGCTCACAGACGTACTCAGCCACATCAGAGCAGCGGAACGCAGGAAGCCGCTCCGGACCGTAAACTGTCCGCAGCTCCATCTGTCTGATATTGTAGGTTCCGGCAATTCCGCGTTCTGCTTTCCGAATCATTTGCAGCGGAAGATACTCCTGTAGCTGCACCGTCACGGAAACGCCTCTTTTTTCCATGTCAATCTCAGCATGAAAGACCTTGACCTGGTCAAGACGCCGGCGGATCTCTTCCTCCGGCTCATAGGCACTAAACAGATCCAGAAGCCTAACGGTGTTTTCGTTCATTTTGATTCCTTCCCGATTATGTAAACCAAATCACAAGGTGTCGATATATGCCATTAGGGCATCTGCCAGCTGATCATATGGCAGCGTTTTAAGCTTCTTCCCCTTGGCAAACAACACGCCGCAGTCTTTACCGCCAGCAATACCCACGTCCGCCTCCCGGGCTTCGCCTGGTCCGTTAACGATACACCCCATCACCGCCACAGTGATGGGCTTTCCAAGTCCACGTATCCTCTGTTCCACTTCTTCTGCCAGCGCAATTAAGTCAATTTGCGTCCGGCCACAGGTGGGACAGGAAATGAGCTCAGGTCCTTCTTTACGCAGTCCAGCAGCCTGAAGTATTTCTTTGGCAGCGACAACCTCCTCTACCGGGTCAGCAGTGAGGCTTACACGCAGCGTGTTGCCGATGCCCATGCAAAGAAGGGCGCCTATACCCATGGCGGATTTTATGATACCCATATGTCGGGTGCCAGTCTCAGTTACTCCAAGATGCAACGGATAATCCGTTTTTGTGTTCATCAGCCTGTAAGCTGCAATGGTCATGGGCACGGAAGAGGCTTTCATGGAAACGCATATATCACGGAAATCCAGATCTTCCAGAAGACGTATATGTCCTAATGCGCTTTCCACCAGTGCTTCAGCGGTGGGATGTCCGTATTTAATCAGAAGATCCTTCTCTAAGGAACCGCCGTTGACACCGATGCGGATGGGTATCTTTTTCTCCCGGCAAACGTCCACAACAGCCCTGACATGTTCTTCTCCCCCGATATTACCAGGGTTGATACGGATCTTCGAGGCGCCGCCTTCCGCTGCTGCAATGGCTAAACGGTAGTCAAAATGGATATCCGCCACCAGCGGGAGTGGAGACTCGGAAACTATTTCTGCGAACCCCTTTGCTGCGTCCATATCGGGCACGGCAAGCCGGACGATCTGGCAGCCAGCTGCCCGAAGTGTTCGGATCTGCTGAAGCGATCCTTCCACGTCCGTAGTTTTGGTGTTGAGCATGGACTGAATGCTCACCGGAGCGTCGCCGCCCACAGGGACATTGCCCACTAGAATCTGTCTTTTCACACTATCACCCCGTCACAAGCCGCAGAATATCATGGAATGTTACTACCAGCATAAAACCCAGCAGCACAACCAAACCGGCTGCGTGTATATATGCCTCATATTTGGGATCGATTCTTTTTCGAGTGATGGTTTCAAGAATCCAGGTCACCAACAGCAGGAAGATGTGCCCGCCATCCAGCGCCGGGATCGGAAGCATATTCATAAACGCCAGGTTAACCGCAATAAACGCACCAAAATAAATGACGTTCATCACGCCCTCTGACGTGTTCTCCGCGTTTTTCCCGGTCTCCTGTACCGCGTTGACGATACCTACGGGGCCGGACATATCTTTGAGGCCGGCTCGTCCGGTGACCAGGTCCAGCAGGCCCATTTTCACCATTCTACCGAAGTCCACCGCCGTACGCCAAGCGTTTTTCAGCAGTGTTACAGGCGTTTTGTCCTCCGTTCCCGCAAAGGTGATGCCGAAGATGTGAAGCATCTGTCCGTCAACTTCATAGTCCCGCTTCACCATCTCCAGATCATGCAGCACCAGACTTTGCCCGTTTCTCAGCACAGTCACGTCCATGGTGCCCTCGCCGGCTCGTTCTGTCAGCATGGAGAAGTCTGAAAAAATATAAATACGGTCATCATTGATCTTCTCTACCACATCTCCCACCTGCAGGGCGTTTTCCCCTTCCAGCGGGCATCCTTCCAGGAAGCCGGTGATCTCTGTGGTACGGAAGCCGGCAGCAGTTGCATACAGGATGATCAGAATCACAAATCCGGTGAGGAAATTCATAAATGCACCGGCTGCCAGAATGATGATCCGTTTCCAGGGTGCCTTGGCTGTAAAGGAACGGGGATCATCACTTTCGCCGTCCTCCCCTTCCATGGCGCAGTAGCCGCCGATGGGAAGGAGGCGGATGGAATATTCGGTCTCTCCTTTGCCCCAGTGCAGAAGCCTGGGACCCATAAAAATGGAAAACTCGTTGACCTTGACGTCAAAGAGTTTCGCCGTCAAGAAGTGTCCGAACTCATGGATAAAGATCAGAAAACTGAAGATGAGAATTGCGATGACGATAAACATAGGGTTGCTCCAATCGAAATAAAATGCCCTTCCTACCCCTCGTAGACCGATGCACGTGCCTGCCGGTCTGCGGTCAGTATATCCTCCAGCGAAGGCGCGTCCTTCACGGCCACGGTGTCCATAGCACGTCGAACTCTGCGTGGAATATCATTGAACCCGATTTTGTCCCGCAGGAACAGATCTACCGCTGCCTCGTTTGCGCCATTTAAAACGGCGCAGGCTGTGCCGCCACGCTCCGCAGCATCCACTGCATAGGCAAGGCACGGGAAATTCACCGGATCTGGCGGCAGGAAGGTAAGATCACCGCAATGCAGCAGATCCAGTGGCTCGCAGGGCGACTCCATCCGGGCCGGATAGGTCAGCGCCAGCTGGATGGGCAGGCGCATATCAGGCACGCCAAGCTGTGCCATAATGGCACCGTCCCGGAATTCCACCAGAGAATGAACAATGCTCTGCCGATGGATCACAACATCCACCTGGGATTTAGGCAAACGGTAAAGGCGCATAGCCTCGATTACTTCCAGGCCTTTGTTCATCATAGTGGCAGAGTCCACAGTGATCTTGGGACCCATGGTCCAGTTGGGATGGCGCAGGGCGTCCTCCCGGGTCACGGTCTCCAGCTCCTCAAAAAGTTTGCCGTAGAAGGGACCGCCGGAAGCGGTCAGGATCAGCCGTCGGATCTCACTGCGGTCTCTGCAGCCCATCAGGCACTGGAATACAGCGCTGTGCTCGGAGTCCACGGGCACGATCTCCGCGCCGAAGCGGTCGGCAGCGTCCATAACCAGTTCCCCTGCGCAGACCAGCGTCTCCTTGTTGGCAAGGCCAATACGCTTTTTTGCTTCAATGGCTGCAAGGGTGGGGCGAAGGCCCACCATGCCCATGACAGCAGTGATTACCACATCTGCGTCAGGAATTGTGGCGGCTTCCATCAGCCCCTCCATCCCCCATTTGACGGTGACGGGGAGACCAGTAAGCTTCTGCTGCAGCCGCTCCGCGGCCTCCTCGCTTCCCATGACGCACAGCCGGGGCAGGAATTTTCTGGCCTGCTCCTCCATTCGCTCCACGTTTTCATTGGCGGTAATCGCCGCCACCCGGACCCCAAGGTGCTCCGCTACGGACAGGGTCTGCCTGCCAATGGAGCCGGTGCTGCCGAGGATTGTAATACAGGTTGCATTCATATTGGTCCACGCTTTCTGCTAAAATGGGGCTGGAGAACGCTCCAGCCCATTTTTTTACTTCAGCACTGGGAGCAGGAGCATCATCAGCTCCACCACCGGCGCAGCAAAAATCACACTGTCAAAACGGTCCAGCACACCGCCGTGTGCCCGGAAGATTGTGCCATAGTCCTTAATGCCGGTCTCTCGTTTGACCATGGAAAAGCTCAGATCCCCAACGATGGAAACCAACGATCCCACCAGGCCGATAAGCCCGGCATATACATAGCGGTAGCCAAGTTCGAATGCAAACTGCATCACAATGCCGTAAATCAGCATGGAGATGATTCCGGCTGCGAGACCGCCAATCGCTCCCTCAATGGTTTTATGCGGGGAAAGCACCGGCGCAAGTTTCCGTTTGCCGAAAAATCGTCCGGCAAAATATGCACCGGCATCGGCAATAAAGGGGATCATAATGGGGATCAGTACCAGAAACCTCCCCTGCTCCTGCATTAGAAGACGCAAAATGCCGCTGAGACAAAGGGGAATCACGATTCCGGCGAAAAGGGCACCGGTGACGCTCTCAAACCTGACCTTCGGGTATGCCAGAAGCGCCTCAACAAACAGCACCAGCGCAAAGACAACCGCTCCGATGATAAAGGGAAGCACCGGGCTCCCCAAATAGCTCCAGATGGGGATCAGCAGCGCTGCGAGCATGCTGTACAGCAGCATCCTGGGATGTTTGAGAATCCCGGTGGTCAGCAGCATCTCCCTGGCGCCTACCGCACAAAGAAAGGCCAACGCCAGTGCCGTGATGATCTTCGGGCAAAACAGCAGGATCACCAAAAGGAGCGGTACGCCTACCGCCGCCACAAGCAGTCTTGATTTCATGGTCAGATCCCTCCAAATCGCCGGTTCCGGGTCTGGAATGCTTCAATAGCCTTATCCAGCTCTCTCTCGTCAAAATCGGGCCATAGTACATCGGTAAAATACAGCTCGGCATAGGCCGCCTGCCACAGGAGAAAGTTGGAGATCCGAAGTTCTCCTCCCGGGCGGATGATCAGATCCGGGTCAGGAATATCTGCTGAATAGAGCAGGCCGGAGAAAGACTCCTCCGTAAGGGACGCCGGATCCGTTCCGGTCTCTGCGCAGTGGACTGCCCACTTCCCGGCCGCACGCAGAATCTCATCCCGACTGCCGTAGTTGATGCAGAGATTGACCTGGGAATCCGTATAGACCTCAGATTCCCGCATGGCCTCCGAAGCCAGTTCCTGAAGCTCCGGGCTCAGGGCGGTAAGATCGCCGAAGAAGTTGATCTTCACATGGTTTTTCTGCATATCCCTTATGGCTTCCATAAGATAGTCTTTCATAAGGGACATGATCTTGGAGACTTCCTCCCTGGGACGTTTCCAGTTTTCCGTGGAAAAGGCGTAGACCGTCAGATAAGAGATGCCGATCTCTCTGCAGTAGAGGGCAATCTTCCGAAAGGTCTCCGCTCCGGCGGCATGGCCTGCCGTACGGGGCAGAAGCCGCTTTTTCGCCCAGCGGCCGTTTCCGTCCATGATGATGGCGATGTGCCGGGGCATGGTCCCCTGGAGTTTTCCGCGCAATGCCATGGTGTTGTTCTCCTCTTGTGAAAACTTGGGAAAGGGTCTCCCCTTTCCCAAATGTATTCAGGCGCTCATCAGAGCTCCATCAGTTCCTTTTCTTTCTTTGCGCACTGTTCATCGACCTTTTTAATATAGTCGTCAGTGACCTTCTGCAGATCCTTTTCTGCCGTTTTCTGGTCGTCCTCGGTGATTTCAGCCTTCTTCTGCATCTTCTTTATGGCGTCCATTGCATCCCGGCGGACGTTGCGGATTGCGACTTTGCTTTCTTCGCCGTACTTCCTAACCTGCTTGCTTAGTTCCTTGCGTCGTTCTTCCGTTAGCTGCGGGAAAATAAGCCGAATGACCTGACCGTCGTTCTGTGGATTGATGCCAAGATCACTCATCTGAATAGACTTCTCGATGGGCTTAAGGAGAGTCTTGTCCCAGGGAGTAATCAGCAGCGTTCTTGGATCAGGAGAGGTTATGGCGCCGACCTGGTTGATGGGGGTATCCACCCCATAGTATTCCACGCTGATCCGATCCAGAACTGCAGCGTTGGCGCGGCCCGCACGTACCGAGGCGAACTGTCCCTGGAGCACCTCGATGGTTTTGTCCATTTTTTTGGAATAAGGTGACAAATCAACTTTCATCTAAAACGCCTCCTAAACGTATTTTACCCGTGAACGTATGTGCCGATGTTCTCGCCCATAGCTGCCTTGAAGATGTTCTCCGGCTGCTTGAGAGCAAAGACGAACACAGGGATATTGTTGTCCATGCATAGGCTGGTGGCTGTGGAGTCCATAACCTGAAGCTGCTTTGCAAGAACCTCGCCGTAAGTGATATCATCGTATTTTTTCGCATCCGGATTCTTTGCGGGATCAGAATCATAGACACCGTCGATATTCTTGGCCAGCAAGATTACATCCGCATCGATCTCCGCTGCCCGAAGCGCTGCGCCGGTGTCGGTGGAGAAATAGGGGTTACCAGTGCCGCAGCCGAAAATCACTACGCGGCCTTTCTCCAGATGGCGGCAGGCCTTGGAGCGGATATAAGGTTCGGCGATCGCACGCATCTCAATGGCGGTCTGGACCCGGACCTCAACGTCCCGCTGCTCCAGGCAGTCCGCCACAGCCAGAGCATTGATGGCGGTAGCCAGCATCCCCATGTGATCCGCACGGACCCGCTGCATCCGGTCTCCGCCGTCCTTCAGGCCCCGCCAGAAGTTGCCGCCGCCGACCACGATTCCTACCTGCACGCCGGCCTCCACACACCGCTTGACCACATCGCACACTTTGCCGATCACATCAAAATCCAGGCCGCGGCTGGCGTCACCGGCCAGCGCCTCTCCGCTGATCTTCAGCAGGACCCGTTTGTATTGCGGTTCGCTCATATTTCTCTTCTCCTTTATGTCGCACAGTTCGTTCTTATTTTACCCCAACTGAGGGAAAAAGGAAAGAGCCAATGCGGTATTTCCCAAATAATTTTCGCTTTGTTCATCGTTTGAGAATTCCCAGCAGTCCCCGGACAAAGCCCCTTCCGATCTCCCGCCCCACGGTATTCGCCGCGGAGGACACCACCTTGCCGGCGGTCTTGGATGCAGCGCTCTGCTTCTTTTTGGTGCTTTTCTTTGGCTTCTCTGTTTCAGGCTTCTGGTCCTTCTGGGTCTTTTCCTGCTCCCTCTGAGCTTTTTCCCGGGCCTTCTGCTCCTTGAACTGTTCTGTCATATTCTGGGGTTTTGCGGAATTCTGGCTGGTCGTCTCCTGCGTCTCATCTTCCGCTTCCTGGGCTTCCGCCTGGGCGGTCAGCGTCTCGAAGGCGGAGATGCGGTCAATCATCTGGTCGTATTTTAAACGAAGAGGACTTGCTTCGATGACCGACCTGACCACGTTCTCATCTGCAATGCTCATGGAGCTGCGGGGCGGCAGGATGCCAGCCCGCTCCACAATGGTGGGAACGCCCTTCGGATCCAGCACGGAAACCAGAGCCTGCCCGGTCTCCAGCTGCTGGAGTACGGTCTCTGTATCGAATTCCGGATTCACCCGGAAGGATTTGGCGGCATAGCGCAGGGCCTTCTGCTCGTTGGGGGTGTAGGCCCGCAACGCGTGCTGTACCCTGTTTCCGATCTGTCCAAGGACGCTTTCGGGAATGTCCGATGGATTCTGTGAAATGAACCAAACGCTGACGCCTTTGGAGCGGATCAGCCGAACTACCTGTTCCACCTTGTCCAGCAGCGCCTTTGGGGCGTCCTTAAACAGCAGGTGCGCTTCGTCAAAGAAAAAGGCGATTTTTGGCTTATCCAGGTCCCCTACCTCTGGCAGGAACTCATACAGCTCCGACAGCATCCACAAAAGGAACGTGCCGTAGAGCAGCGGATGCTGGAACAGTTCCGAGCATTCCAGGATATTCATGACGCCCCGGCCGTTTTCGTCCCAGTCGAACCAGTCGCGGATATCCAGGGCGGGCTCCCCAAAGAATTTGTCGCCGCCCTCGTCCTCCAGCGTCAGCAGAGCCCGTTGGATGGCGCCAACAGACTGGGGCGCAATGTTGCCATACTTGAGTTTGTACTCCTTTGCGTTGTCGCCCACATACTGCACCATGCTTCGCAGATCCTTCAGATCCAGGAGCAGGAGCTCCCGCTCGTCCGCGATCCTGAAGATGATGCGCAGGATACCGCTCTGGGTGTCGTTCAGGCCCAGCAGTCGTGAAAGCAGCTCCGGTCCCATGTCGGAGATGGTGGTCCGGACAGGATGACCCTTCTGCCCGTAGACGTCAAAAAACCGCACCGGATAGGTAGTGTAGTCAAAGTTCTCGATATGCATGGTGTCAATGCTCCGGCGGATATGTTTGTTTTCTGTGCCGGGCACGCACATGCCGGTGAGATCGCCCTTGATATCGGCAAGAAATACCGGTATGCCCATATCACTGAAGGATTCCGCAATGACCTTGAGCGTTACAGTCTTGCCAGTACCTGTGGCGCCGGCAATGAGTCCGTGACGATTGCACATGGACGGCTCCAGATATACCCGTTCGCTGCCGGTGGCCAGCCAGATCTTCCCCTCTTCCTGTAAATACATAGCGGTTCCTCCTTCGTATGAAACAAGCCGTCTACCGGGGTAGACGGCCTATGGTTGCGGGCATTACCCGTCTAAAAGTATTATATCACGGTCTTGTATCCTGTCAATCCTAAGTTTACTATATATGGGGCCGTGTCAGGGATTGCACACCCCGCAGGGCAGGTATCCACGGGCAATCAGATCCTCTCTGGAATCCCGTGATAACACCCTGTTTTCCGGGTTCATCTTCGCAGCGCTCTCACAGTCCGGACGGTGGAATCGCATGGTGCGCTGATTGAGGATGTATCCATCCTTCCCGGGTACCGGTGTTTTATGCTCCGCAACAGTTCCGGGGGCCCAGTCATCACAGGGCTCTGCACTGAACCACAGGAATTCTCCGTCGGTGTAAGCTGTAACGGACCCCTGACGGTCCGTACGGAAGATCTCCGCTCCCTCATCCCGGACCGCGTCCAAAACCCGGGCTGCGGGATGTCCGTAGGGATTGTCAGCACCACAGCTGAAGAATACATATCGGGGATGGACTGCCTCAAGAAAGCGGCAGGTGCTGGAAGAGGCGCTGCCGTGGTGACCCGCAACATACAGGTCCGCAGAGAGATCCCGGCTGGATTCAGTCATCTGCAGCTCCGCCTTTGATTCCGCATCGCCGGTGATCAGGCATCTGAATTTTCCAAAAGTGAGAAGCACCGCCACTGAACGGTCATTCTCGATCTCATAGTTCTCCCGGCCCGGTCCCAGTATGAGAATCTCTCCATCACCCATGGGATAACGATCCCCGGGATACGGCGAAAGAAGTTCCGCACTGCTGTCAGCGAGTTTCTTCTGAAAGGACCGGTAGATACTCGTTTCTGCCTCGTAGTCCGGCGCGATCACCCTGTCCACTGGAATGTCGGAAAGTACGCCGATCAGTCCGCTGATATGGTCCTCGTCGTAGTGGGACGCAACCATGATGTCGATTCTACCGACTCCCTTATCCCTCAGATGACGCACTACCAGGGAGGAGGTTTCCCGACCGCCGCCGTCATACAGGAGGTAATGCCCGTCCATCTCCGCCAGAATGCAGAGTCCCTCTCCCACGTCCAGCATTTCCACGGAGCAGGCAGCCTCCGGGCCATCTGGCGAAGCGTCGTTCTCCGGCGTCATACAGGCGCATCCAAAAAGAAGAAATATGGCAGCCGCCATGGCCAGCAATCCGGTTTTTCTCACGCATCCCACCCCTTTTGTATAATTTACCATAAAACAGCCTCTGCCGCAATTGCTCTGCTCCCGTACCGATACCCGGAAAAACAGCAAATAATCCCCGAATAGGAATTGCAAAAGCGGCAAAAACCGGATATAATAATGGGACTTACACAGATTCACACGGAAAGGATGTTTCATATATGGCAGAGATCTTCGAGGAATCCTCCAATTTCATCCACAACTTCGTCACGGAAGACATCGGTCCTGGCGGACAGTTTGAGGGTATGACCGTCCACACCAGGTTCCCGCCGGAGCCCAACGGATACCTGCACATCGGGCACTGCAAGGCTTTGATTATCGACTTTGGCACTGCGGTAAAATTCGGCGGACTCTGCAATCTGCGTATGGATGACACCAATCCCGCCAAGGAGGACACAGAATACGTGGACGCCATCCAGGAGGACATCCACTGGCTGGGCTTTGACTGGGGTGACCGGTTCTTCTACGGGTCAGACTACTTCGAGCAGACTTACCAGTACGCTGAGGAGCTGATTCAGAAAGGGCTGGCCTATGTATGCGAGCTGACTCCGGAGCAGTTCAGGGAATACCGGGGAGATCTGACCCATCCTGCCGTCTCCCCCTACCGGGACCGTCCCATGGAGGAGAGCCTGGATCTGTTCCGGCGCATGCGTGCGGGAGAATTTCCCGAGGGCAAATACACCCTCCGCGCAAAGATCGATCTGGCATCCGGCAACATCAATATGCGGGATCCCGTGCTCTACCGCATCCGCTACATTGAGCACCATCGGCAGGGCACCAAATGGTGCATCTTCCCCATGTACGATTTCGCACATCCCATTCAGGACGCCCTGGAGGGCATCACCCATTCCCTGTGCTCACTGGAGTATGAGAACCACCGGCCCCTCTACAACTGGGTGGTGGAAAACGTTTCCATCCCCTATCACAAACCACGTCAGATTGAGTTCGCACGGCTGAACATCAACTACACTGTCATGTCCAAGCGCAAGCTCCGCCAGCTTGTGGAGGAAGGACTGGTATCCGGCTGGGACGACCCACGGATGCCCACCCTGTGCGGTCTGCGGCGCCGGGGCTATACCCCCAAGTCCATCCGGAACTTCTGTGAACGCATTGGCGTCAGCAAGGTATACTCCGTGGTGGAATACGCGTTTCTGGAGCACTGCCTGCGGGAGGATCTCAACGAGACTGCAAAGCGCGTCATGGCCGTCACCCGGCCTGTTGCGCTTACCGTTACCAACTATCCCGAGGGGCAGACCGAGCAGTTCGAGATCGAGAACAACCCCGGCCATCCCGAGGATGGCACCCGGATGGTCAGCTTCTCGCGACACCTGTTTGTGGAGGCTGACGACTTCCTGGAGGCTCCGGTTCCTAAGTACAAACGCCTCTATCCCGACGGCCCCGAATGCCGCCTGAAAGGCGCGTATCTGATCCGCTGCACTGGCTGTGTCAAGGATGAAGCCGGCAATATCACCGAGATTCTCTGCACCTATGATCCCGACTCACGGGGCGGCGATCCCGCCGACGGCCGGAAAGTCAAAGGCGCTACAATCCACTGGGTTGATGCGGAAACCGCTGTTGAAGCGGAAGTCAGGCTTTACGACAACCTGTTCACGGATCCTGATCCTGATGGTGTGGATAAGAATTTCCTGGACTGTCTTAATCCGAACTCACTTACTGTAGTACGTGGTGCAAAGATAGAGTCTTCTCTTTCCTCCGCGTTGCCAGGAGATCATTATCAGTTTATGAGACTTGGCTATTTCTGTGCAGATAAGGACTCAACACGAGGACACCTGATATTTAATCGTTCTGTCAGTCTTAAAGACGGCTTTAAAGCTAAAAAATAGACAAGTGAAGCGGGGTGCGTTATCATTACGCGCCCCGCTTGTTCATTCTTCTGTATCTTCGTCGGTCTCCTCCGCTTGCTCTTGTTCATCAGTCGTCAGATCCTGCACCTCGGCATTATGATCATAGTCCTCAGCATTTTCCGCGGCTTCCTGAGCGGCTTTTTCTGCGGCATCAGCCTCTTCCCTCTGCTTGGCGCGGATATCAGCGGATGAAACCTCACCCTCTTCCAGTGCCTTGGCTACAATACGTTTGTCCTGATCTGTGGGGCCAACATCCATCTCTTCTCCACAGTAATTATGCATTGTGTCAACAGTATCCAGCAGCTGGTTGAACAGTTCCGCCTGCTCCGATGTCATATCAACCCGCTTGAGTTCCGCCATGTTGCGGTAGACATCCAGAATCCGGAAGCTTCTCTGACCGGCATTCTGCGTGATATAGTTATAGATAGGAATATAATTTGCGTCTGTGATGCTGACTGTCCCATCGTCACCTCTGGCAAAGGTAAGATTCAGAATCAGAGATTGTTGAGACATGGGATTCTCAGGATCTGTATAGAAATCACCAAGACCATACGCTACAAAACACTGCTTGATAGTACCGTCGGACATCTCTACCCGTTCAAAGCCCATTTTGCTTACCAGATGGGAGTGTGTTCCAATGATTACATCCACACCGTTACTGAGCAGAAGGTCTGTCAGTTCCTCCTGCGGCTTTGATACTGTCCGGCTATTCTCGCTTCCCCAGTGAATTAATGCTACGATTACCTCAGCGCCGGCATCTTTCGCCGCCTGCACATCCCTGCGGATCTGGTTGGTACGCAGATCCGACCAATAGTCAGAATAGTCAGTATAGAGTGTGTTGAGAGCATACTCACAGCCTTCCGGCATGGTAACGGAATCAGTTCCCTTGGTATATGCAAGGAATGCGAATTTGATCTTATGAATATCCCGAATATAAGCACCGCCGTCCTTGTCTCTATCCGCTTGTGACAGATAGGTACCTACAGAGCGAAGCTTCGCCACCGTCAGGTAGTTTTTCGTTGAAACAAGTCCTTCGATACCGTTGTTAAGAGCATATGTATTTGCTGTTGACATCAATCGGAAGCCAAGACCCCGCAGAGACCCGGCAAGCTCAATGGGAGCGTTATAGTATGGTTCTCCACCGTACGGCATGTCATCCACCATAGTGGTTTCAAAGTCTGCTACAGCGTAAGCAATATTGTCAGCGGAAAAGTACTCTGCTATATCAGCAAACGGTGTGTTGAAGTCATAATTGCCGTTTGGCAGGGTAGCTGCACGCACTTGCTCTGCTGAAACAGAGATATCCCCTAGAAATGCAATCGTGGCAACGGGAGGGCCGTCGTATAGTTTTTCCTCAGCTTCGTCATCCAGCTCCTCCAAATCCATATCAAGCTCATCCAGTCCCTGGTCAAGAGGTTCATTGAAGGAGCCATTAACAAACCGAATGACAAAAAAGCCCGCTACTAACAGGATCAGTATAATGACGCCTGTCAAGGTGCGGCGTCTTCTGCGCTGCTTTCGGATTCGCAGCTGACGCTGACGTTCCTGTGCCTGCTTCTTTCTGCGGGCACGTTCCTGTGCCTCAATCTGTGCAGCATTATCAATATATTCCACCCGACGGAACTGCTGAACATCAGCCTGATAAGGCTCACGGGGTTGAGATTCATTTGCATTCAACGGTCTGTTTCCGCCATGCTGCTGTGCCATATCTCGGCTCCTCTCTGGAAAATGCGTGCACCTATTCTACATCATTTTCATCGAGAAAACAATGAATATTTTTTGAATTATCCATGCTATCGCTTGCGAAACTGCAACGGTATGGTATACTCATAAACGATTCTATCAAAACCGCGGCTTGGCGCAGAAAGGAGTTCCTATGGCAAAAAAACGAAAAAAGCGCCGTAAACGCAGCCGTAATCCAGGTATGGCACCGATCCTGCTTGTACTTCTGGCTTTGACACTGATAATTCTGCTTCTAATCCGTCTGCTGCTGCATACAGGAAATACCACGGAGGAGCCTGCACATGTAACAGCTGTTGCACAGGAAACACTGCCTCCGTCCTATCTTAGCATTGACTGTTTTGGCATGGAGAACGGTTATAAAACCTATAAGTCTGAAGATTTAACCGCAAAGCTTGGAATTGATGTTTCAGTTTATCAGGGAAATATCGACTGGCAGAGCGTATCCGAAAGTGACGTTGATTTTGCAATTCTTCGGGCTGGATACCGCGGCTATGCGGAGGGAGAAACCGGAGTTGATGAGTATTTTATTACAAATCTGGAGCAAACTGCATTGCATAACGTCGATGTCGGTATCTATTTCTTCTCTCAGGCAACAACAGAGGCAGAAGCTGTAAATGAAGCTTTGAAAGTACTGGAATTAGTGAAAGGTTATGAGATCAGATATCCGATTTACTATGACTGGGAACCAGTTCCAGACGGGGATGCAAGAACAGCTTCCATTAGTTCCAGTGAGCTGACGCGATGTGCCCAGGCTTTTTGCCAGACCATAGAATCTGCCGGTTATCAGGCAGGCATCTATTTTAATCTGGATATGGCCTCCCATTATTATAATCTCAGAGACCTGAAGGATTATACCTTTTGGCTCGCAGAATATCAGGATACCCCATCTTTCCCATATGCTTTTGATATGTGGCAGTATACCAGTTCAGGGGAGGTTCCTGGTATCTCCACTGTAGTAGATCTGAACCTCAGTTTTCTTCCTGTTGAATAATACGGATCTCATGATCCTCGCTGCACAATGCTATGACATACTCTTTTGCCCGAAACACAGAAAACACTAGTTGGCTCCCCTCCAGGTGCCAGGTTCCACATTCCCGATAAAAGTTCGTTTGATTTGGAAATCCAGGTAAACCAGTACCTAAATACTTATAATAGCTCTCTTTCAGCGTCCAAAGGGTAAAAAAGGCCTCTTCGCTCTTCCCTTCCTTATCAAACCACTGATATTCCTTATGACTCATTACGCGTTTTGGAAGAATCGGCAGCACAGAGCGTATCCGCTCGATGTCTACCCCTGCAGGCCTGCTGGAAACCACTACGGCTGCAGCTCCTTTCGTATGGCTTATGCTGATTTCGGGACCTCCAGAGATCAACGGTTTACCATACGCATTGTGTGTAAGCGTCCAGCTTTCTTCCCGATCTGTCTCTGCGCTTTTTATCAGATGTCGGGAGCCGGTCACGCCATTCGAGAAATATCCATAATACAACGTTACCATAAGCACCTCAAAAAAACAACCAGCCGGCCTCATTGGAGGCCGGCTGTACTTTTTAAATTACTCCTGGCGCATCCGCGCAAAGCAGTCAGAGCAGTATACGGGTCTGTCAGACTTGGGCTCGAAAGGAACCTTTGCCTCGCCACCGCAGGAAGCGCAGACAGCTGTAAAATACTGTCTGGGACCACGCAGCGCATTTTTACGAGCATCGCGGCAGGCTTTGCAGCGCTGAGGCTCGTTCTGGAAGCCACGCTCCGCATAAAACTCCTGCTCGCCTGCGGTAAACGTAAACTCATTGCCGCATTCTTTGCAGACCAAAATCTTATCTTCGTACATAGTTTCTCCCTCTCTTTTACAGATTAGTTTTTGCCCTATGTCCAGGACACGATCTTGGTGCAAAGGGCGTTTGTATATTTGCAAGCGGCCGGAGAAGCCGAACTCGCCATAACTGGGGACATACGGGCCGAACCTTGCCTTGCAAATCTACAAAAGAGCGGGCGCGGAAATGGCGGGTATATATCCAATAGCGGCATATTAGCCGATTTAGCGTATAAATTATAACACAGCACAAAAAAATGTCAAATAAATAATTGAACTTTGTATTATTTTTGTATATTTTCTATAATTTCAGCAAGAGTGTTTGCAACAGTTTGCGCTGTAGACTCCTCACTTGCCTCTACCATAACGCGCAAGAGCGCTTCAGTGCCAGATGGCCTGACAAGTATACGCCCGTCTCCGGCCATACGCTTCTCCTGTTCACGGATTGCTTCCTGTACAGAAGATGAAGCTATGAGGGCTGCTTTTTCCGCGCTGTCATGCGGGCCTGGAACATTTACCAGTATCTGCGGATAACGTTCAATCTCTGAAGTCAGGCGGCTCACAGGTACACCGTATTTTGAAATGATACTCAGAAAATGCAGAGCTGTCAACTGCCCGTCACCAGTGGGCATATGATTCAGGAAAATGATATGTCCGGATTGCTCACCTCCGAGAACAAGGTTCTCCTTCACCATCATTTCCCGTACATTCCTGTCTCCCACATCCGCACAAAGTATGCGATAACCGTGCTTTGCTGCGTATTTGTGAAGGCCCATGTTGCTCATGACCGTGGCAACAAACCCGTTTCCCCGAAGGTCACCTGCATCTTTCATGGCAGAAGCAATCAGCGCCATGATCTTATCGCCGTCAATCTCGTTGCCATGCTCATCTACAGCCAGGCATCTGTCAGCATCTCCATCAAATGCGATTCCCACATCATAGCTGCCGGCTGCAACCTGCCTGCCCAGCTCATCCAGGTGTGTTGAGCCGCAATTTGCATTGATATTGACGCCATTTGGTTTGTCGTTAATGTAAGTTACATCTATGTCATAGCGGGCAAATATCCGCTGAGCCGTAACAGAAGCGGCGCCATTGGCACAGTCTACCAGCACCCGCAGGTCATGTGGATCTCCCTTAACAGTAGAAACAAGATAACGTATGTAGGCATCCATGGCATGTCGATCATCATAGGTAATGCCGATATCTCCGTTTTGACATGTAGGGAGCTGTTCATCAGACAGGATCAAATCTTCAATGGCACTTTCTGTTTCGTCCGGGAGTTTGGAGCCGTCAGGGCCAAAAAACTTAATGCCATTGTACTCATAAGGATTATGAGATGCAGAGATAACTACGCCTGCAGCTGCTTTGCTCCGCACAGTAATCAGCGCAACAGCAGGAGTGGAAATCACACCCAGCGTATGAACATTTACGCCGCAGGCAGTTAAACCTGCTGTAATAGCACCTTCCAGCATATCAGAGGAGATACGTGTGTCTTTGCCTATGACTACTACAGGCTTTCCTTCATACTCTCGACGGAGCACAAGCGCCGCCGCCTGGCCGATACGGTATGCTAGTTCCGGGGTTAGCTGACGATTGGCAATTCCGCGGATACCGTCTGTTCCAAATAGTCTGCCCATAATTCTATCTCCTCACTTTACTCTATGCGGAGCTGTCCATCATCTCCGCCAATACGTTCAATTCCAAGGTGATTGTAGGCGAGCTGAGTTACACAGCGCCCACGTGGTGTGCGAGTCAGAAAGCCTATCTGCATCAGATATGGCTCATAGACATCTTCCAATGTGACAGCCTCTTCTCCAATCGTCGCAGCCAGTGTATCCAGGCCCACAGGACCCCCGCCATAATTCTTGATAATTGAGAGAAGCATCTTGCGGTCTGTATCATCAAGCCCCAAATAGTCCACCTCAAGGCGGTTGAGAGCATCTGAAGCCGCTTTTTTGGTGATGATACCATCGTTATAAATAAGTGCGAAGTCCCGTACGCGCCGAAGCATACGGTTTGCCAGCCTTGGTGTCCCTCTGCTGCGGGAGGCAATCTCAAAGGCACCATCCGGATCAATTTCAGTACCCAGAAGCGCCGCACTGCGCAGCACGATTTTCTGCAGTTCCTCAGGCTGGTACAATTCGAGCCGGAGGGAAACACCGAACCGGTCCCGCAAGGGTGACGAAAGCTGACCAGCTCTGGTTGTAGCTCCGATCAGTGTAAACTTAGGGAGGTCCAGACGAATAGAATTTGCTGATGGACCTTTGCCGATGATGATATCTATGACATAGTCTTCCATTGCTGGATAAAGAAGCTCCTCCACCACACGGTTAAGTCGGTGAATCTCGTCAATAAACAGAATATCACCTTCGCTAAGGTTTGTCAGGAGCGCAGCTAAATCCCCTGTTTTTTCAATTGCAGGTCCCGAGGTCACACGCAGATTAACACCCATTTCGTTTGCAATGACGCCTGCCAAAGTCGTCTTTCCCAGGCCGGGCGGTCCGTAAAGCAGCACATGGTCCAGCGGCTCATTTCTACGGCGAGCTGCCTCAATATAAACAGAGAGATTACCCTTGGCTTTCTCCTGGCCTGTGTACTCTGCAAGGGTTTGAGGCCGGAGATTCGCCTCACCTCCATCGCCGGGGATCAGAGAGGTAGAGATCAGAGGGGTATCCATTTCCTGTGCAAATTCCAGTGCCATATGATCCCTCCTACTTCACCGTCATGGCCCGAAGGGCCTGCTTAATAATATCCTGTATCTCCAGGTTCTGTACATCAATACCTTTCATGGCTGCTGAGATACTGCTCTGGTCATAGCCCAGCACCTGCAGTGCCTGAACCGCCTCAGCAGCCTTTGACCCCGGCATCAGTACAGGTGCCGCTCCACCGTCGCCTGAGGAGAAATCAAGCTCTGCCTGGGTCCCGAGTTTATCCTTCAGCTCCAGAAGAATCCTTTGCGCAAGCTTTTTCCCTACACCCGGCGCTGCCGTCAGGGATTTTTCATTCTGTGTCACTACTGCCATGTTGAGGCCATCTGGAGTTACCGTGGAAAGTATTGCCAGCGCCGCCTTGGGCCCTACTCCGTTAACTCCGATCAGGAGCTTGAAAGTCTCCATTTCTTTTTTGGTCGCAAAGCCGTAGATATCGAAGGCATCTTCCCGTATTGCACAGTGTGTATAAAGCCGGGCCGTGTCACCGATCCGGAGTTTGGCCATGGTAGTGGTAGTGGTGTTCACAGAAAAGCCCACGCCACCGCACTCCAGGACGACCAGTCCCAGATCGATGACAGAAACAGTGCCGTTCAAATAATAAAACATAGATTTCTCCTTAATTGTTTTCCGAAAGAAGCGATGTTGAACTCCTTGCATGGCATAGGGCAAGTGCGAGGCCATCCGCCGCGTCGTCCGGCTTTGGAATATCAGTCAGGTGGAGAATTCTCCGGGTCATATCCATTACCTGTCGTTTCTCCGCTTTTCCATAGCCAACCACAGCCTGTTTAACCTGCGAGGGTGTGTATTCAAAAATAGGCACGCCATACCTCTGGCATGAAAGGAGGATTACACCTCTGCCGTGAGCAACCTGAATGCCGGTAGTAATATTGGTGTTAAAAAAGAGTTCTTCAATACTGACCGCATCAGGTTGTGTAAGTTTCAGAAGCTCATTCATATCCTCGTATATCAGGCTTAAGCGCTGCGAAAACGGCATTCCGGCAGGGGTCGTAATAGCTCCGTAGCGTAGCATCTGAACGCTGCCGCGTTCCGCCTGGATCAATCCGAAACCAATGGTAGCAAAGCCCGGGTCAATTCCGAGTATCCGTTTCATAGTCCCATCACCAGTCCCGCCGCAGCACCTAAACCGATAAACAGGATTGGGTGCACCTTTTTACCAAAAACAGCATATAATAAAGCAAGCACCATACCGGTACCCAGTGCTTTCCAGGAGATCCACATTTCTGCTCCGGGGTTGATCTGAAGCGCAAGCTTAAGGATTCCAAAGCCTGCTGCAGCGATAAGCCCCACAGAAGCAGGCCGAAGTCCCTCCAGAATGCGTCGAACTATTATACTGCCGCGGAAGCGTTTGAGAAATCTTGAGACAATAATAATCACGATAATGCTCGGCAGTACAAGGGAACAAGTTGCAAGCAGCGCTCCGGGTACTCCAAACGCTGTATACCCGGCATATGTTGCCATATTGACCCCCATGGGGCCAGGAGTTGATTCGCTGACGGCAATCATGTCTCCAAGCTGAGCACGTGTAAACCACGGATATCTGTCTGCCATGCTATAGAGAAACGGCAGCGTTGCAAGACCACCCCCTACGCTGAGAAGCCCTGTTTTGAAAAACTCCGCGCACATCAGGAGCAGCATCATACCGTATCCCTCCTGTCACGAAGGTATCCGGCGATTAGTCCTGCTGCCGCAGAAACAATCACAACCCAGGCAGGAGATATTCCCCATATAGCAGAAACAAAGAAAACAATAACAAACAGGCACCATCCAAAGCCGTCTTTCACTCCGGATTTAACTAGCCTCAATACTGAAAAGCCAACAAGCACAACAACAGCAACACGAATTCCTGCAAGTGCGTGCTGTACAGCAGGAATATCTGAAAAACTGGTTAACAACGCAGCAATAACTGAGATAATCAGCAGACTGGGCAGAATCACACCCAGAGTAGCAAGGAAGCCACCCGCTATTCCCTTTTGCCGTGTCCCGATAAAAGTAGCAGTGTTGACAGCTATAACGCCAGGAGTACACTGCCCGATGGCATAATAGTCCAGAAGCTCTTCTTCCGTGGCCCAGCCCTGCCTCTCGACGATTTCACGCTGAAGCATAGGCAGCATTGCATAGCCTCCTCCAAAGGTCAGAATTCCGACCTTGAAGAAGCTCCAAACGAGTCTCAGATATTCCATGATCATTCTTCCTTCACGGTAAGGCTCTGTATCAACGGATTATATTGATATTCTCTAAGTTGTAACTTCCTGTCCTTCCAGTCAGGAACTGCAGACTCTACAAGCGCCCAAAACTCAGTTCCATGATTGAAATACCTGCAGTGCGCCAGTTCGTGTACAAGGACATAGTCAATTATATCCACTGGAGCAAGAAGCAGGAAAACGCTGATTCGAATTATATGGTTTCGATTGCAGCTTCCCCAGCGATGTCTTGCCGTGGAGATCTTCATCGAACTGTACGGAATCCGCATAGCACGCGACCAATGAATCAGTCTCTCACGAACCAGGGGCTGTCCATGTTTTTTCATAAGGTCGATAATATCCTCCCTAACCAGATCAATCTTACCGGAAGGAAGGATCAGATTTCCGTCCTGAATTGCTGCAAGGGCATGTGGGATAATCTGAATTGAAAGAGGCATGCCACAAAGCCGAAGCATTTCTCCGTTCTGAAGCGTGGTGTTGTCCCGAGCCTCTTTGCGTTGAATCATGACAGCCTGATTGCGTCGTATCCATTCAGCATGTGACATAACAAAACTGTCAATATACTTCGCGGCACATCTTTTTGGTGCCCTAACAACAATCTCACCCTCTGAAGTAATCTTCATGTTAAGGGTTCGTCGGTCTGATCGAATCAGCGTATAATTCATCCCAGATACTTCCAGAATGCACAGGCTGCAGTGGCCGCCACAACAAGGCCGATCAGGATAAAAGCTGCTATACGGTGCCACACAGGGCGCGGCTGATACGTGGAGCTGGGATCGATTTTAAGCGTGGGGAGCTTATCCTCTTTTTCTTTCCTGTCCATGTGGGACCTCCGATCAAACATGTTGTTAACTTTATTAATATATCATGACATGTCCTGCTTTTACAAGCACAATATTCAGGAAGAAGCCTTATGCAGAGGCGTCAGCCTATTTCAGCTTTTCTCGATAAACACGCAGTACATTGCCAGAGAAAACCGCTTCGATCTCACGAGCAGTAAAACCGGCACGTTCCATTGCCAGTGCAAGTAAAGGCATTTTTGAGGCATTTGCCACCTCAGGCACATTATCGATGCCGTCAAAGTCCGAACCAAGCCCCATAACATCAATACCGCCGACATTCCGTATATGCAGAAGATGTGCTATCATCTCATCCAGCGTTCCGGAACTGCCTTTGTGAAGGAAATCCCCTGCAAAGTTCAGTCCCATGACTCCGCCTTTATCCGCCAGTGCCCGGATCATGTCGTCTGTAAGATTTCTGGAATGATTGCAGACAGCTCTCGCATTGGAATGAGAGGCAACGAATGGGCCGTCCGTATACTTGACTACATCCCAAAAGCCTCCATCCCCAAGGTGGCTCACATCCACGATCATACCGATTCGGTCCATTTCCCGCACGAACTCAATTCCCTTCGGTTTAAGCCCCTGCATTGATCCGTGCGTGTTGTTAACGGTAGTTCCGGGATAACCAAGCTCATTTTCAAAGTTCCACGTCAGCGTTAACATGCGGACACCAAGCCTGTATAGATTACGGAGAGCCTCAAGGCTCCCCTTGCAGACTCCGCCTTCCTCCACTGTGAGAAGCGCTGAGAGTTTTCCGGATTTCCGGTTATTTTCAATATCCTCATATCTATATACGGGCAAGATAACATCTGCGTTTTCTTCAATTTGCCTGTAATACTCATCTATTAAAGTAAGAACATGCAGCAGCGGATCTTCCTGATCCTTAAGGAATACGAACATAGCGAAATTCTGAACAAGATAATTTCCAGCTCTCATTTTCTCAAGATCAACACTCAAACGGTTGCTGCGAAGGCTTCCCTTCTCAGAACACCCCATGCGCCACATGGCGGAAATTGTATCACAATGCATATCAGCAACTGAATACATGCCATCCCCTCCTATTTCTGTTAGTCTACCGAATTCGCAGATGAAAATCAAGTCCGGACACTTGTAATTGCATGAAGTAACAGCTATAATAGTCACACTTTAACGAAATGATGTGATACAATGCTGAATATTGCCATTGCAGGCACCGATACAGGCGCCGAAAACTTTATCGAAGCCTTTCACAGGCTTGGGGCTCAGGCTGCTGCTGTTCTGGAATCAACTGACCTTAGCGGCTTCGATGGTCTGGTTCTCCCTGGTGGTGCAGATATCGATCCCGCATTATTTGGAGAAGAAAACCGCGGAAGCAGGCTTATCGAGCGTGATCGGGATTTGCGGCAGCTCGAGATTCTCGATTACTTTGTACATGCGGGGAAGCCTGTGCTAGGAGTTTGTAAGGGTCATCAGCTTTTGAACGTGTATTTCGGCGGTAAACTCTGCCAGCACATTCCTGAACATGCGATACATGAGTGGATCGGTACGGATCAGTCTCACATGAGCCGGTGCCTTCCGGACTGTTTCCTGTCCGAGCTTTATGGTACCACAGAGTTTTCGGTAAACAGCGCACATCATCAGGCTGTGGTAGTTCCGGCTATTGGTTTTATTCCTGTTCAGTGGGCACCGGACGGAGTGTTGGAAGCCATGGTTCATGAAACGCTTCCAATCTCCGGACTTCAGTGGCACCCTGAACGCATGTGCCTTAAGCACCGCAGGACAGATACAGTGGACGGCCTTCCGGTCTTTCAGTGGTTTCTAAGCAGAATTCGTGCGTAGTTATCGAAAAAGTGATTGCTATTACAGCTCACAGGCCGTATAATAAAACAGTAATTCGCCAGAAAAAAGGAGTCCTTTTTATGCGTATCCGGATCTCATCTGACAGCACCTGCGATCTGAACCGGGACTATATTGACGCTCACAAAGTTGAGATTATCCCGCTTTACACCAACATGGGGGATCAAACCTATCGTGATGGTGTGGATATTACTGCCACAGATATTTTTGCCCATGTAGCTTCAGGCGGCAGTCTGTGTTCCACAGCCGCCAACAACGTAAGTGACTATCAGACTGTTTTTTCCAAACTGCTTTCTGACTGTGATGCAGTAATTCACATCACTATCAGCGCTGATTTTTCCTCCTGCTATCAGAACGCCTGTGTCGCGGCGGAGGATTTCCCGGGACGCGTTTTCGTAGTAGACTCTCGCAATTTATCTACCGGTCACGGACATGTGGTCTGCGAAGCAGTAAACATGGCAGAAGCAGGGGCTCTGTCGCCTGGTGAGATTGCAGCTGCCCTTCAGGAGCTTGCCGGCCGTGTGGATGCCAGTTTTGTACTTGACCGATTAGACTATATGGTTAAAGGCGGACGCTGTTCTGCAGTTGCAGCTCTTGGTGCAAACCTTCTAAAGCTGAAGCCATATATTGAAGTCGCAGACGGTAAGATGCGAGTTGGCAAGAAATACCGCGGAAATTTCGAGAAGTGCATTTTGGAGTATGTCAGGGACAAACTGCAGGGGCGGGATGATCTCGTACTCGACAGGATCTTCATCACGCACACTCCAGTACAGGAAGGCCTGGTAGAAAAGGTCCGTGCTGCCGTAGAGAATTATGCAGGCTTTAAGGAAATAATAGAAACCGAAGCCGGGTGTACTATTTCCTGCCACTGCGGCCCGGGCACTCTTGGTATCCTATTTATCCGCTCCAGATAATGTTTTTCCAGCAGGTTTATTCACTCGTTTCTCAGATCCCATGTGGTTCTGTTCTCGGCTATGGTCAAATTGCCAGGATACTTGGCAAACCAAGAGCTGCCCGTCAGGTTGGTTGGGCAATGCGGCACTGTCCTGATGGCCTGCCCTGGCACAGGGTGGTCCGGAACGACGGTTCTATTGCTGTTAATGTCCACCCTGATCTTCAGCGGAGCCTGCTTGAAAGTGAGGGTGTTGCCTTTCTTTCAGACGGGCGTGTAAATATGGCTCTGCATCTTTGGATCTCAGCGTCTCCGGAAAGTTTAACTTGACAATGAAGATACAAGCTGATAATATATTACAGTCGATTCGGAGAGATGTCCGAGCGGTTTAAGGAGCCGGTCTTGAAAACCGGTGATCCCAGCAATGGGACCGTGGGTTCGAATCCCACTCTCTCCGCCATCTCCTACTGATATTGGTATGCGGAAGTACCCAAGAGGCCGAAGGGGCTCCCCTGCTAAGGGAGTAGGCGTCTAAACCACGCGCGAGGGTTCAAATCCCTCCTTCCGCGCCATGATTTATCCCGGTATTCACAATGAATACCGGGATTTTTTGTTATGGCTTGAATATACCAGCAGCAGTATAGGTATTTATATTGAATACCTATACTGCTGTTGGTAATAATATAGAATCAGTACTCAGATATAATACCACAAACCAGCGAAGCTTACGTTTTCTAAGCCATCATCCGTTTTTCCTTTATAAGAGAGGCTGCAGTGATCACTGCTACAATGATATTTGATACAATCCCGACGTAGTTCCTGATTACAACGCTGAACACTGAATACATCAGCAGATTAACGATAAACGCAAGCTTCAGCCAGCGTTCGTTATGCTGAAATCGAAAAACTGCAACAGAGTACTCCAGGTTTGCAGCTATCGGCAGCCAGCCAAGAAAGCCCCGGTTATTGAACAGCATCCCGAGTATCACACCAAGTGCAATTAACGTCCACTCTACAGCTTTGCTTTTAATCTCTTTAATTGCTGCAAAATTACGAAGAATTGAAACAAGGTTCTGAGCTGTACTGCTGTAACCTTTCAGAATAACAGAACCAAGACCGTAAAAAACCTGACTCAGGCTCTGCAGGGCAAGGATATCCCGTTTCGTTTTTCTTGTTCCGCTGACAGAATCCGATGCCATAGCACACAGGCTGAAAGCATTGCCGGCAATTATATCAAATCCGTTCATTTGTGAAATCGCTCACTCCTAAGGACCCCTGATTTGGAAAAGCATGCGTGTATTATACCGCAAAGCATGATTAATTGGAACAATGAATCCACCGATTAAACGTAAAGCCGCGCAGAAAACACTGCGCGGCTTTGTGTTTTATTCTTCGAAATTTGTCTCATCCACATAGAATGTGTTCACCGTAGGTGCAGGGGTCTCCTCCGCTGCTTCCGTTGCAGTTTCTACAGCCTCTTCAACTGCTTCTACAACAACTTTCGATGTCTCCTCAGCGGTCTGAGCAGCTCCGTCAGTTATCTCTTCGATACCCTCCTGAGCTTCCTTGGCAACTTCTTCAGCAGGCTCCTCAGTGCGGATCTTTACAATCTCATCGTTAAGGCGGGCAATCTGAGCTTTTGCGTCCGAAATCTTATCAATCCAGGGCTGATATTCCTCCATATCCGCTTCAGTCTGGGCTTCATAGTCCCGGAAGAACAGGCGGCCCAATTCCGTATACGCCTTTTTCATCTTGTCCTCTTCGGATGTGATAGCAAGCTTAAGACGTCCAACCGCCGCAAGATTCTTTGTCTGCTTTGCAGCATTCTTTGCCACATCGGAAGCAGCATCAGCCACAGTACTTGCTCTGGTTCTGAATTTATCAAAGAAAGACATAAAACCACCCTTTCATAAGTAGTAGCCTAATTGTATTCCGTATTATGCGGATTGTCAATAGTCCTCAGAAAAGCCCTGTAATCATGCCGTTTTCATCGATGTCAATTTTCTCTGCAGCAGGAACTTTAGGCAGGCCAGGCATTGTCATGATATCCCCGGTAAGTACCACGATAAAACCTGCACCAGCTGATACGCGGACTTGAGACACGCTGACAGTGAAGTTTTCGGGACGTCCAAGTTTTGTTTGGTCATCCGTCAGGGAGTACTGTGTTTTGGCCATGCAGACAGGCAGGTTCCCGAACCCCAGCTGTTCCAGTTTTGCAATTGCATCAGTGGCGGCTTTGGAATAGCTTACGCCGCTTCCGCCGTAGATCCGTTTGACAATGGTTTCGATCTTCTCAGCGATAGGCCGATCCAGTTCATAGGAATAGCGGAAGTCAGCCTTCTGATCACACAGACGTATGATCTCGGAAGCCAACTCTACGCCGCCTTCGCTTCCTTTGCCCCAGACTTCACTGAGTGCAACATTTACACCGTATTTTGCGCATTGCTCCCGGATCATCTGCAGCTCTGCATCGGTATCGTTGGAGAAGCGGTTAATGGCTACCACAGCGGGCAAACCATACACCTGTGTGATGTTTTCCACATGCTTAAGCAGGTTGGGAAGTCCCTTCTCGAGTGCTTGAAGGTTCTCCTCACCAAGTTCCGTCTTGGGCACACCACCGTTATACTTCAGAGCCTTCACCGTTGCTACAATTACCACCGCATTGGGAACCATGCCCGCATAACGGCATTTAATGTCCAGGAATTTTTCAGCACCGAGATCAGCGCCGAAGCCTGCCTCTGTTACCACATAGTCAGCAAGCTTCAGAGCAGTATCCGTAGCTGAGATGGAGTTGCATCCATGGGCGATATTGGCGAAGGGACCACCATGGACAATAGCAGGATTATGCTCCAGAGTCTGAACAAGGTTCGGCTTAATTGCGTCCTTAAGCAGAACTGTCATTGCACCCTCCGCATGAAGATCATGTGCAGTGACAGGCTCACCTTTACGGTTATAGCCAATAATGATCCGTGCAATACGCTGTTTCAGATCCATCAGGTCGCTGGACAGGCAAAGAACAGCCATGATTTCGGAAGCAACTGTAATGTCAAATCCGTCCTCACGAGGCACACCCTGCATTCTGCCCCCAAGCCCGCATACGATATTGCGGAGCTGCCTGTCATTCATGTCAACGCACCGCTTCCAGGTAATGTTCTTCACATCAATGTCAAGAGCGTTGCCCTGCTGAATGTGGTTGTCAATCATGGCAGCCAGCAAGTTGTTGGCTGCGCCAATGGCATGAAAGTCACCCGTGAAATGAAGATTGATATCCTCCATTGGAACAACCTGGGCATATCCACCGCCTGCTGCTCCGCCTTTTACGCCAAAGACAGGGCCAAGTGAAGGCTCGCGTAGACAAAGCATTGTAGATTTCCCCAGACGGCACAGGGCATCGGCCAGTCCCACACTGGTAGTGGTTTTTCCTTCCCCGGCAGGAGTCGGATTGATAGCGGTAACCAAAATGAGCTTCCCTTTCCGCGGGGCATCCTTCAAAGTGCTGAGGTCCAGTTTGGCCTTGTATTTGCCGTAGTATTCGAGCAGTTCCTCATTGATCCCAGCCCGGGTGGCAACTTCCTTAATCGGAAGCATAGCCGTGCTTTGTGCAATTTCAATGTCAGTTTTCATGATAACACTCCTGTTACAGAATTAATGTCCGTCCGGTGCAGGTTAAAAAATATAGCCGACTGCCCGGGACGATTTGCCCAGACGGTCGGCACTGCAAGAACCATACTCCATGTGGTTTATTCCACTTCCGTCAGTTGTATGGCTAGTAACAGCATATCACGCAAATAAAGGTTTGTCAAGGAAAAACGGGGTTATTGCAGAATACAGTTTCCGCAATAACCCCTTGGCTTATTCCTTCACTTCGCCGGATACAGCATCATCCTTATCTTCTGCTGTTTCATCCTGCAAGCTGTCAGATGGCTCCCCTTCTATATCAGTCATGATCTTATCTTCTTGTTCTTCAGTCGTTTGATCCGGATCTTCCTCGAACGATTCCATTTCCGCTTCCGCTTCCGGATCCGAAGGTGCCTCATCCCCTGCTTCTGCTGGTATTTCAACAGTCCGGTTCACATACAACTCTTCCGGCTCGTGTTGCTTAAACACCTTGTTATAGAACAGAAAAACAACCGCAAAAACTACGCAGATCCCAGCGACAAGCTGACTAACGCGTAGGTTCGTTGTACCCAGGTATAGGCTGTCAGTTCGCAATCCTTCAATGAACATACGTCCCAAACCATACCAGCCCAGATACATCACAAAAACCTGTCCGTCATATTTGCGGCGTTTTGAGTAGAAATGGAGGATCAAAAAACCGAGTATATTCCATACAGACTCATATAGGAAAGTGGGATGTACATATATGGTAGAACCAGCACCATCTGTTAGGCCCATCCTAAGGAAACTTTCAGTTGGGCCTCCATGAGCCTCACGGTTGATAAAATTACCCCAGCGTCCGATGCTCTGGCCGATCATCAGCCCGAGTCCGCCCACATCAAGCATAGGAGACGTTCGGATCTTCTTCACCTTTGTGAAAATAATCACGGCAAGCGCTGCTCCGATAACTCCACCATAAATTGCAAGGCCGCCTTCCCATACATAAAGCACGCTGATGGGATTATCCCGATATAGGTCCCAGCGGAAAATGCAGTAATACAGCCTTGCACAGACAACAGCTGAGGGTACAGCGCAGATAAGCATATCGATGATATTGTCTTGCGACAGGCCAAATTGTTCACAGCGTTTTATAGCATAGAAAACAGCAAGCAGAAAACCTATTGCGATAATAATACCATACCAATAGATAGCCTTGTTCCCAATGGTAAACGCTACACGTGAAGGATTAAAACTCAACCCAAGCTCTGGAAAAGAGATGTCATAATACATGTCTAAGCCTCCTGTTTCAGCGGACAGATTAGTGAAAGTACTGATTTCTCCCGTACTGCATGTTCCTCTATAAAATTTCTGACGTCATCAGGCGTAATCTGAGCATAAACCTCAGGAAAACGCAGATAGTCGCAACCGTCAAAATAACCGCTTGAAAGCCGGTAACAGATACCGTCAAAGGAGTCCAGTCCCCTGATACGTTGTCCCAGAGAAGCTCTGCGTATACGTTCGAACAGTGCAGTATCCACTCCTTCAGCAGCAATGCGTCTTGCCTCGTTAATGATCTCCTCCACAACCGCATCAGGCTCATCGCTGTCTCCGGCAAAACTCAGATTCGGCATTCCGCGTATACACTCATAGCCGGCACCAAAGCCCGCATCAATCAATCCCTGTTCATAAAGCTTTTGATACAGTGGTGAGGAATCTCCGCACAACAGTTCTGCAGACAGGTCTCCAAGGAGCTCCTGCCGTAGCCGTTCCTGACCCTCAGGCAGTTCCGGGCATTTAAAGGCAAGCGCAAACATTGGCATGGATACCTCCATATTCTGACAGATGCGCTGCTGGGCAGGAATCTCGGGTTCAATCGGGCCATAGTCACGCTCAGGAGTCTGCCCCGACCCGTCCGGCAATACTTCTCTGGCGATCTCAGCAACCCGTTCAGGTTCTATGTCCGCAGCAACGCAGAGAACCATATTTGCCGGATCATAAAAAGCATGGTGACAGTCGTACAGCATTTCTGGAGTAATCTGACCTATGCTCTCCACTGTACCGGCAATGTTCACCTTCAGCGGATGGTTCTTATACATTGCACGGTAGAGATTCTCTCCAAGCCGAGACCCGGGATTGTCCTCGTACATTCGTATTTCCTGCGCAATAATTCCCCGTTCCTTTTCCACGGTCTCCTCAGTGAAGTAAGGTACCGACACAAAAGACAGGAGCAACCTGAGATTGTCCTCAAAGGAATCCGTGCATTCAAAGTGATAGGCAGTCATCTGATAACTGGTGAAAGCATTAGGGCTGGCTCCCGTGGCGGACATGTCCTGCAGTGCATGTCCATCTACTGTGTCGAACATTTTGTGCTCCAGGTAATGTGCCACTCCATCTGCAGATTGGATGTGCATTCCATTGAAGGTAAAACTGGTGTCCAGAGACCCGTAGTTAGTGGCAAAAAAAGCATACTTCTTTGCAAATCCGGGTTTCGTCACCACGAACACACGAAGCCCGTTTGAAAGTGTATCAGCGAAAACCGTCTGATCCAGGCGGTCATAAGTTATGCGCTGCATCAGTTCTCTCCTTTCAGGAAAAAGATCGTGTCCAGCCGGACAGATCTGGCTGCCTGCTTTATCTGTGCTGGAGTTACGGCCTTCACGGATTCCAGAAGTTCCTCCGGGGAATATGTGAATCCGCCGATCTCCTGGCTAAGGTAAAAATCCTCCATACGGCCAAGAGAATCACTGCTTGAACGCAGTGCTGTGCAAAGGGCATTTCTTACAGAGTTGATCTCGTCATCTGAAATCTCCCCTGTCCGGCAGGCCTCAAGCTGCCGGAGAATCTCTTCTTTCGCTGCTATATACTTCTCCGGGTCAATACCGGAGGATACAACCATTACGCCCTTGAATCTGTCTAAACCGGAACTGGCATAATAACAAAGGCTCAGTTTTTCCCGAACGTTTCTGAAGAGCTTGGATGTAATGCCTCCTCCAAAAATGCCATTGAACATCAGCATTGCCGGATATTGCGGATCGGCAGAGTTTATGCCGGTACGAAAACCCATAACCAGGTTGCCTTGCTGTACATCCATTGTTTCACTGAGTTCTCTTATAGAATCAGGCATGGGGCCTAAAACAGTTCCCACCTTGTCAACCTGGTACCGAGGAAGTCCTGAAAGCGCTTTGCTTAGGCAAGAAACAAGATGTTCCCTGTTTGTATTGCCGGCAAAGACGATTTCAATTCTCGATCTGCCGATGATATACCTATAGTGGTTATAAAGTGTCTGGGGCGTGATCTGCTCCACCTGTTCTTTTTCTCCGTTTTTGCTGATACCATAAGCCTCTCCGGCAAACATTTCCTGACGAAGTCTAAGAGCAGCATAGACACGCTTGTCATTGATCTGTGCCATGATGGCGTTGCAGAGATTGACCTTTTCGCTTTCGACATAGTCTCGGCAGAAAACACCATCCTCCAAGACAGGTTCAAGCAGGAAGCTACCCAAAAGCGCACAGATATCACCCGTCAGATCCTCGTCCGGAGACGCGTAACGCTCTCCAACATAGTCAAAAAAGAATCCAACCGCCTGAACTTCGCCCTTTTTCCGAACGGTTGGCTGAACTCCAGCTCCATACCGCTGGTCCATCCAGGCAGAAATCTCCTGCATATTCGGGCATATACGGCAGCCACGGAGCAATACATCCGGCAGCAGGGCATTCATTGCCGCTTCTTTCTCCTGCAGAGGACGCAATATGTTGAGAGACAGATAATTCGTTCGGAAACGGTCTGTATTCAGGACCGTCAGAAATACATCAGGAAATATCTCCATGCGGTATTTTTCCATATTCACTGTCCTTTCATTTCATTCTACCCTATTATACTACGAAGCTTCAAAAAGGCAACGAAAATATAATACTTGTATCATCCTCTTGAATCATGTAGAATAAATCCATACTTTTTGAAAAGAGGTCGCCTTATGCAATGGCTTGAGGTAAGCATCCATACAACCTCCACAGGAATTGAAGCCCTGGCAGATTATCTTACTGCCAACAGCTATGACAGCTTTATTCTGGATGATTCCGAAGATTTCAGGACATTTCTGAAAGATAACGTTCAATACTGGGATTATGTAGATGAAGATCTCGCGAAACAGATGGAGGATATTTCCAGAATCAGATTATTTATAGAGCAGGACAACGCTCCCACTGAGATCGAAAACCTTAAGAGTATTCTTGAGCGTTTTCGGACTGTTTATGGCAAAAATGCCGGAACACTGGAGTTGAGTTTGGAGGATGTTCGTGAAGAGGACTGGGAGAACAGCTGGAAGCAGTATTATCAACCAATTCCGGTAGGTAAAAAGCTTCTGATAGTACCATGTTGGCTCAGTTCAAATGGTTACCCCGGACGCATTCCCCTTCTGCTGGATCCGGGAATGATCTTTGGAACCGGCTCTCATGCCTCCACTCAGATGTGTCTGCGAGCCCTTGAGCATATTGTATCTGGCGGAGAACAGGTCATTGATCTGGGCAGCGGAAGCGGCATTCTTTCCATTGCCGCGCTTTTGCTTGGCGTTGAAGCCGCTATTGGAGTGGACATCGATCCCAAAGCAGAGGATATTGCCCGGGAAAACGCTGCTCTTAACGGTTTTACTTTCCCACGTTTTAAAGCAGTTACCGGCAATGTCATCAGTGACAGGTCAATGATGGAACATCTGTCTGCGATTTCTTATGATATTGTGCTTGCTAACATTGTTGCCGATGTGATCATCCCGCTCTCATGTATGGTTTCCCGGTTTATGAAGCCAGGTGCTCGTTTCATTTGTTCCGGTATTCTTGATGTCCGGCTGCCGGAAGTGGTCTCAGCATTAGAATCCGCAGGCCTGCAGATTATTCAGCAGGATCAGCAGGACGATTGGTGTTGTCTGATTGCAGCCTTGAAATGAGGGAATATTTATGACCTATCGAAATAAACTTCTGCTGCGGCGTATTCTGATAATCCTTGCCGTAGCGGCAGCGGTATCAGCACTGCTTCTGCTCATTGTATTTACGTATCTTGGACGATATGTGGTATACACCGAAAACGGCGCATATTTCTCCTTCCACAGCCAGCCCCCAACTCCCAGCCAGGCAGCAGCTGCTGCGCAGCCCAGTGCGTTTGAGCTGATTACCGGTTCCCCTATCTCAGCAAACGAAGTGGTCGGCGATGCTGGAATTCAGCTTGATGATACGGACGTATCCGGTGTGCTGGTGGATTATGAAACCCTGAAGGATGGCTCGGGATTAAACAGTGTGGAACTCAGCGCCGCAGGAAACAACACACTGGTTCTTGAAATGAAAACCGCCAACCACGAAATACTAAACACACCGGCTGTTAACACACTTATTAGTCGTGCGAAAGCGCAGGATACTTGGCTGGTCGCTATTCTGTCATGCCTTGGAGACGGGAATTACGCTTTAGATCATCCAGAGCTTGCTTTGCGGATCAGCGGAGGTGCCTACTGGGTTAGTGAGATAGGAACCTATTGGCTGGATCCTGGACATCAGGATACTATTGCCTATGTCACGGGAATGATCCGCACCCTGTCAGAAATGGGCTTCAATGAAGTAATCCTAAACGATTTTTACATGCCTACATCAAGCAGTATAGTATATGACTTTGGTGGGAAGTCAGCACAGGATATCGGTGAAGCTGCATACTTGTCTATTCAGGAGAACACGGTAGAGTTGTGTAAGCTCGGACTGCTCATCGAAGATCCGTATGAAGAGCACCAGCTAAGCAACGTGGCAGATCGCATCTATGTGTGTTTTGAGGATGGCAGTTCTGTACGTCGATACGCTGAAAACCATGCCGATCAGTATCTTGTGTTTATTACAGGCTCTCATGATACCCGATTTGAAGATTATGGAAAAGTAGAGTCAGATGGTTCATTTACCAGCGATGCCGTCCCTGACGGTACGGAGGCTATACCTGACCAGTCCGATGAAGGGGAACCTGAAGAAGACGCAGAAGAAGAGCCTGAGGATGAAGAAACAGATGATTATGGCTAGTCAGAAATCGCCCCGCTGATTAAAACCAGCGGGGCGTTGCTTTATTCTTTTCCGTTCCAGCAATACGTGCAAATTTTATCTCTATCCAAACCAATCGCTTCAAGCAAACCGTTTAACGACTGATAGCCAAGAGAATTGAAACCAAAACGCTGGCAAATGGATTTAAGCATGCACTGACCGCGTTCCGTGTTAGCATCAGCGTATTCGTCCATATGCTTCAAACCCTCTTCCCCTTCTAAAGACTGTACCGTTTGACGTGCCAGCAATTCCATCTCAGATTTGCTGCTGGAGAAGTTTAGGTATTTGCATCCATACATAATGGGAGGAGATGCGGAGCGCATATGAACCTCTTCTGCACCACATTCATATAGGAAATCTACTGTTTCCCTAAGCTGTGTGCCTCTTACAATAGAATCATCAATAAAGAGCAGTTTCTTCCCCTCTATGAGTTCAGGAACGGGGATCTGTTTCATTTTGGCAACCTGATTGCGTATGTCCTGGTTGGTAGGCATAAAAGACCGCGGCCAGGTTGGGGTATACTTGATAAACGGGCGGGCAAACTGGGCTTTGCTGGCATTGGCATATCCAATTGCATGGGGGACGCCAGAATCCGGCACACCGGCAACGTAGTCAACATCTTGGGCAAGTCCTCTTTGCCGATCTGCTTCAGCCATGATTTCTCCGTTCCTATAGCGCATGACTTCAACATTGACACCTTCATATCTGGAATTCGGATATCCATAATAGGCCCAAAGGAAAGCACATATTTTCATTTTATCCCCAGCGGGAGCGACAGTCTCATAGTTATCAGCCGTAATTCGTACAATCTCATGGGGACCGAGTTCATACTCATCTTCATAACCGATTTTATGATATGCAAATGACTCAAAGGAGATACAGTGGCCATCCTGATTTTTCCCGATAAACACAGGAAGTCGTCCGAGTTTATCGCGGGCTGCCAGGATATATTCAGGTGTCATGATCATAATCGTTATAGATCCACGAATCATTTCCTGCGCATAACGGATTCCCTCTGTGAGAGAGTCTTTTTCGTTGATCAAGGCGGCAACAAGTTCTGTCTCGTTGACTTTGCCGGAACTCATTGCCATAAACTGATGGCCGTTGGATGTAAAATGCTCCTCTACCAGTTCCTCAGCATTGATAATCATCCCGATAGTCGTAATGGCGTAAAGTCCAAGGCGGGATCTTACAAGCAGCGGCTGCGGATCCATATCACTGATACAGCCTATACCGATCCTCCCATGGAAGCTCTGAAGGTCCTTCTCAAACTTAGTACGGAAGGGTGTGTTTTCAATATTGTGAATCTGTCGCTGAAAACCGTCACTATCGTCATAGATGATCATTCCTCCGCGGCGGGTACCGAGATGAGAGTGATAGTCTACGCCAAAGAAAATATCAAGTGTTACATCCCGCTTGGAAATAGCCCCGAAAAAACCGCCCATTCTGTCACCTAACCTTTCTGTAGCCTCTGTCACCGTTTACTATGTACTTATTTTATCGGATTTTCCGATGGCACGCAATACATAAAGCCTATAATATATTCCATTCATGACTGCCTTATATCTATTCAATATGCCATGATTCTCCACATTCTGTAGGGAAGAGCACAAATCGATACGAGTATAAACAGCTGGTGAAATTGACACTTGTAGAGTAGGAATGGTATAATAATTATATATCTAAGTATTCCTTTTGGAATCTGGAAAGGAAGCGATAACTATGTCCGACCGTTATAAGAATCTGACAGAACCTCTGGTGCTGCGGAACAAGGTGTTAAAGTCCCGGTTCATCTATCCAGTGGCCCAGCCTCATTTCCTCCAGGCCAACGAGCTCTATCCCAGTGACCCCATCGTTGCCTACTACACCAACCGCTGCAAGAACGGTGTGGCACTCATTCTACTCCATGATCTGACGGAGCTGACCCAGAGATTTGGGTTTGCTGATACAGGCCACTTTGCCATGTACGACATTGATGATAAAGGATGCCAGAATGGTTTCACACAGTTTGCAGAGTATGTACACTATTATGGCTCTATGGTATGTCCCGAGCTCAACATTGACAACCGTATGCCTCTGCAGATTAATGATCCCAATTTAGACTCTGGTCCCAATCCGTTCATGGTCATGATGCAGGGTATGGGCGGCCCCGAGGATCCTGACAATCTGCCTCCCGGCCCTCCGGTAATGCCCGGCAGCGACAGCAATGAATCGGATCCCCTTGAATCCCTGATCGAGGGTGCCCCAGGCATGCCAAAGCCCCACAAGCTCCCTGAGGGAGTAATGAAAGCAGGTGCACCAGGCGCACCCATGGCCGGCGCGCGTCAGATTCAGGGTGACCTGTTCGAATACTATATCCAGGCAACCATAAAACATGCAAAAACCTATCAAAGTCTCAATTACGATGGCGGCTATCTTTGCCTTGCCAAGCACAACTTCATGATAGGCAAATTCCTCTGCCCCAAGGAAAATAAACGGACTGACGAGTATGGCGGCTCACTGGAAAACCGTATGCGCTTCCCAGTTGAATTAATCCGGCGGATCCGTGAAGCTATGGGAGATGACTGGCTCTTTGGCATAGAGTGCCCCAGCATTGAGGAGGACGGTCTTACACTGGAAGAATGTGTTACATTCCTCAAAACCGTAGAGCCGTATGTAGATTTCATGCAGCTGCGCGTCATGCATCCGGATCACCAGCCTTATCCAGTATGCGAATCTGCAGAATTATCCGCAAAGCTTAAAAAGGCGGGCATCAACATTCCAACCTTTGTCAGCACCTACTATAAGGATTTGGACAGTCTGAATAAAATCATAGCAGACGGTAAAGTCGACGGTGTAGCACCAGGTCATCTGATGATCTGCAACGAAAACATGGGCGAGATTCTTCGCAACGGCAACGGTGAGGATCTAAATCCATGTATTGAATGCCATTGCTGTCGTGGAACCTCCTCCACCGGAGACTGGATGAGTCACTGTACAATTAACCCACTTATTGGTATGGAGCATCAGGCGTTCCGGTTCATTGAGCCTGTCACAAGACAGAAAAGAGTTGCAATCATCGGAGGCGGCCCCGGCGGTATGAAGTGTGCCATGTGGCTGAAGGAACGCGGCCATACACCCGTGATCTTTGAAGCTACCAACGATCTGGGTGGGCAGATCAAATCTGCCAATTATCCCACTTTCAAATGGGAGTTGAAGCGGTATCTTGATTTCCTGAAGAATCAGATGATCCGAAAAGGTATTGAGGTACGGCTTAATACTACGGCGACACCCGATATGATCAAAGCCGAAGGATTCGATTCCGTCGTTGTTGCAGTAGGTGCTTCTCCCAAGCTGCCTCCGGTAGAAGGCGCAGAAACCGCCAGATGGAACGGTGTCAATATTTATGGAAACACAGATAAAATCGGGCAGAATGTAGTAGTCATCGGCGGTGCTTCGACCGCTGCCGAAGCTGCATGCTATTTAGCTGAAAGCGGGAAAAATGTAACTGAGATCTGTAGGCAAGGCAGAATCGCATATGATCTCAACCCCATTAGATCTATCGGTTATATGAACTCCCTCGCAGTAAAACTTGGCGTAAAGGTCAAGAAGCAGGCAACAACTCTGAAAATCGAGCCGCATCGTGTTACTTTCCGGAATGCCCACGGCATAGAGCGCGTCATTGAATGTGATGACGTCGTTGTCACTGGCGGCTTCTCTCCAAATTCTGCTGCTGCCATCGCATTTGCTCAGGCAGCACCCGAGTTTTACATGATTGGTGACTGCCGCCAGAGCGGTACAATGCGTCATGCAATACGGGATGCATATGCTGTTGCGATGCAGATCTGAGAATAACAAAAGGACGTCGGTCTGAAATTATCCCTAAAAGTTAGACATTATTTGCATTATTCTCCCCGAAGGGTCTGGTATCTGTGTTAATCAGGTGGCAGGCCCTTCAGTTTAAGCACGGTTCTGAGATTAAGGTAGTATCTTCGGATTACAGTTTTTATTGCGCACCTTGAAAGCCTGGAACAAATCCTCTTCACTTTCGATATCGGCAGTTGCTGGCAATGCGTATTTGGCTTGCCCCGAACCGGTTACGCCCAACTGCTGTTTTTCTATCAACTTAAAAAAATCCAAAGCATATTTCACATCACTGAATATTCTGAAAACCAGCAGAGGGACTTGCGAAAACAATATTCGCAAGTCCCTCTTTGTTGCAATAATCTTGTGTATTTAAGCAGTTTCCGAGATATCAATGCTTTGGGTACTTTTCGAAAAGCCAGTAGTTCTTCCGATTTCACTCTTTAGTATCCAGATAACTTGATAAAGGCATTCGTTTTTAGGTATGCGTTCTCAGCTCTTAACCGCTGTACTTCCGTCAGCAGATCTTCCTCAGCTTCAGGCTTGAACTTCTTTGCAGGACGTCCTTTGCTTCCCCTGCCTCAACGTTTTTTCAGCCTCTCTGAGCATTCTTCAATGTAAGTTCACTCCCATTGTCGTACTCGTTTATAACTGTTTATGTAGTAAAGTTGTGCTGTTGCTCTCTAAGACAGCTTCTCTTGTTGCATAGTCGCTATGACTTCTATTTGATTTCTCCTGTGTACCTTTTGTTTTGTTTCCTTTTGATATAAAACAACACCCCACTTGTTAGCAGTATTCCATACTGACTAACAAAACGGGGTGCTGTTCATCATCCAGCCGTCCGTTTTATTCTTCTTTATTTCTAGAGAATTTATCTAGAATAGAAGAGCCCACACCTGCTGCCTTTCGGCCAACTTCTCTGCTGAGCAGTTCTGTCTCTGAGCCGCCCTTCTTTACCAGAATTATCCTGCAGTCCAGTCCCAGAGTTGCTACCACAGCGGTAAGCAGCGCCCAGGGGCCAGCTGCGATGCCAATAGCAGTGCCTACAATGCCTGCATTCAGCGGGATGTTCATCACTGTCTCATCGTTCCGCATCACACGTATTCTGGCGATATTGCCCTGCTTTACCAGTTCTTTGACTCTTGCAACAATCTCATTTGTTTTCATGTTGTTCTGTTCGTTCACGACAAAAGCCCCCTCCTCCGGATTATAATGGTCTCTATCATGATTGTACACCCAGTTTTCTGGATTTACAATCGGTTATTATAAATAACGCCCGCTCCGGCGGAACCAAAGCGGGCTGACCGATGAACTCTGTCACATATATATTGACGCCAAAAGGCAGTATTATAAAAAAATATGACCCGCAGACATAAGTCCGGAGTCTAACGCAACCACAATTCAGCGTGCACTTACAGTGACTTCATCACCAAAAATCAGGTCATCAACATCCATTGCGTTTCGGCCTCCTTTCTATTAAGTTGTGAACGTCCGCAAACATATTCATAGGGACGCACCTTCTTCCTACAAGTGGTGTTTTAATTATAATACGGTCGATTGATAAAGTCAAGACAAAATTATGTTAACAAATTAAGAACAATCGCTTGCGTTTTGCGTGCATAGCACCACTATATCTTGCATTATGGTCAACCGGTTTGCACTATATTTTGTGTATAGACTTCATGTCCTGTATGGCTGTATCTAAATGCGGCTCTAATTTAGTAATAATTACACAAATTATATGCTTTGTTTTAGTATTTTGTTCTATATATCGGCATGCCCCTCACCATCTTGTACCACTTATGGACCAGAGTTCCTCTTCTTCTGGGAGTATTTTTAGACTCTGGAGGCCGAATTCCTGCTGAAGAGTTAGAGTGTTGCACCGTTTCTGGCCAATCATAGCGGATATACGTTTGGGGTGGACAGAAAGGACAGCATGCAATCCTTTTTTTCCAGCAAGTACTTTCCTGGCGCGCTGAAGATACATTCTTGAAAGAACCAGTTCTCCCAATGCAGGATGATAAGCTCCAGCCACAACCTTTCCACCGCTCAGGTCATCTGTCGGGTTTAAACCAAGTCGAATTACCGGAATTCCCGCTTCAAGAAACAGTTCATAAAGTTCGGCGCACAGGGTTACTGCCTGCTGAACTGTATGCGGTTCATAGTCCCCCTGATTCATACGCTGTTCCAGTTCTGTCCCACTGAGAACAACTGTAGGATATATCCTGACACCATCCGGATGAAGTGCAATAATCTGCTTCGCGGTGTCAATGGATTGCTGCCCATTGTCTCCAGGAAGTCCTGTCATCATCTGAAGGATCACATTGAAGCCATGTTCCCGCAGACATGCAACAGCATATATTGTATCTTCTTTTGTATGTCCACGTCTGGATAGCTGAAGCACTTCTGTATCCATGGACTGACATCCGATTTCCACTGTGTCCACGCCGTACTTTTTCATGATCGAGCAGACTGTATCATTGATAGCGTCCGGTCTTGTTGAAAGACGTATAGATTTCACTGCTCCGGAATGAATAAACGGTGCAGCAGCCTCAAAGAAATCCTGCTGTGAAGGAAGAGGAAGCGCAGTAAAGCTCCCGCCGTAAAACGCAAGTTCACAGTATTCTCCAGCACTAGGGAGCGCAGCAGCAATCTGCTCATGTACGATTTCCGGCGTAACAGGCCTGGCTACGCCAGATATTGTTCTCTGATCACAAAATACACACTGGTTCGGGCATCCCAGATGAGGAATAAAAACCGGTATGATTCTCTTTTTTGCCATAAATCCTCCTTAACAGAGAATCAGGCGGCAAGGCCGCCTGATTCTTACAGTACTTCCGGGTACAGTCTGGAAATGGCATCTCGAGCCGCATTCTGTTCCGCCCGTTTTTTGCTGCTTCCTGAACCGAAGCCTACTGTCACACCGTTGAGACTTACCTCTACCGTAAAAGACTTATTGTGGTCGGGGCCTGTCTCCCCGGTAAGATAATACGCAATTTGCTGATCCTTGTTGCGTTGAACCAGCTCCTGGAAACGTGTTTTATAATCCTGATTCCCAGGTATTTCCTGTGGTTTCTGTAGAATCAGACGTGTTATTATTTCACGTACTACATCCATTCCGCCGTCCAGATAAGAAGCCGCCAACACCGCTTCCACTGCGTCGGCAAGCATGGACGGACGGTGGTTCCCGCCGGTATGACTTTCGCCATGTCCCAATCTCAGAACTTCGCCCAAGTTCAGCTGAAGAGCTGTTTCCGCCAAGCTCTTTTCACAGACAAGTTCTGCGCGGAGCTTTGTCAGCTCTCCCTCCGGGCGATTCGGATATGTCCGAAAAAGATACTCTGCCGAAACCAGGCCCAGAACTGCATCACCCAGAAACTCCAGGCGTTCATTGCTGGATTCTCCATTACGGCGGTGTTCATTTGCATAAGAACTGTGAGTCAATGCATTCTCCAGCAGGGCTTTGTTTCGAAAAGTATAGCCCAGTTTTGCTTCAAATTCAGAATACAATTATCTCTCTCCTTCAGCTCTCGGCACGATCTCGGGGAAGTATCATTTTATCTATATTTTCCGCTATAGAATCGCAGACTCCAGTCTCCACACAGATCTTCGCCTGGCGGATAGCGTTCATCATAGCGTAATCATCTGAGGAACCGTGTGCCTTAACCACAGGTTTCCGTACTCCCAGAAACATGGAACCTCCAACTTCTCTGGAATCCAGAACCTTTTTGAAATCATTCACGCCGCTCCTGCAGAGCAGATACCCGATCTTGCTTCCAAGGTTTTTGCTGAACATTGCTTTAAGCTGATGTGCCATGAAAATTGCTGTACCTTCCACAGCTTTGAGGAGTACATTGCCCGTGAATCCATCACAGACTACCACATCAGTGCTGCCCAGCGTCACATCTCTCGCTTCAATATTCCCGATAAAATTCAGATAGCCGGCATCGGCTGCCTGTTGGAGAAGCTGATGAGCCTGCTTCTGAAGATCTGGCCCTTTTTCTGCTTCTGCGCCATTGTTTAGTAGGGCAACTCTGGGATTCTCTATTCCAAGATACTTTTCAGCATAAAAGGAACCCATAAACGCGAACTGTAAAAGGTATTCAGGCGTGCAGTCATTATTTGCTCCTGCATCAAGAATAACGCATTTGCCTTTCTCAGTAGGACAAACAGGAGAAAGTGCAGCCCTCCGGATTCCCTTAATCCGGCCTGCTACAACAGATGCAACTGTCAGTAAAGCGCCAGTGTTCCCAGCAGAAACAAAAGCATCGCCGCCATTGCCAAGAAGCCTGGCGCCAACCATAATTGATGAGTCCTTTGCCTTTAGCACCTTCGCAGGAGCGTCACTCATCCCGTAAACCTCTGAAGCAAAAGCAATCTCCACTCCAGGCGGAAGCGTGTCAATACCTTCTTCCTTGAGACACTCTAAGATACGATCGCTCTGTCCAACCAGCACGATCTCAACACCAAACTCCCGCGCAGCTGCAACAGCACCAAGTACAGGTGCTTTCGGGGCATTGTCCCCACCCATGGCGTCAACGATTATCTTCATCGGATGCTCCTTCCGCAGACCCGCAGCCGGGCTGCTATTTCATCAATGGTTAGTAGGGATCGTTGGGATACCGCCAGATAACGGTCATGTTTTTTCCCTTTAAACTTGTAGTTCAGCTGATCTATTATGCCAAAGTTCACATTCATTGGCTGAAACTTGATTACGGTTGGATCTGAAATATATCCCGCCAGAGCTCCAATAGCAGTCCAGGTAGGAAATGCGGCAGGCGCTTCTCCAAGAATTCGGAGTCCGAGTTCTAATGAAGAAAGGAGCCCTGAAGCTGCAGATTCCACATATCCTTCAACACCTGTCATCTGTCCGGCAAAAGCAATCATGGGATCCTGCTTTGCCGCATATGTAGCATCCAGCAGTCTCGGAGAGTCCAGGTACGTGTTGCGGTGCATAACACCATAGCGCAGATATTCTGCGTTCCGAAGAGCAGGGATCATGGAAAAAACGCGTTTCTGTTCAGGCCATTTCAAATGTGTCTGAAAACCAACGATGTTATAGATACTGCCCAGTGCATTATCCTTGCGTAGCTGAACCACTGCATACGGTTCTTTCCCGGTTTTTGGATCCTTTAGGCCTACAGGCTTAAGGGGGCCGTAACGGAGGGTATCCACACCGCGCCGGGCCATTACCTCCACAGGCATGCAGCCTTCAAAGACCATCTTATCCTCGAAGCCGTGTACCTCCGCCTCCTGAGCACTAGCAAGTTCCCTTACGAAATCAAGATATTCCTGCTCATTCATAGCGCAGTTTATGTAATCAGCCGTTCCTTTGTCATATCGGGATGCAAACCAGCACTTGTCCATATCCAGTGAATCAAAGCTAATAAGCGGAGCCGCAGCATCAAAGAAGTTGAGGCCTTTTGATCCTCCGAAATATGAAGAAATAGCATCTGCCATGGCGTCAGATGTCAGCGGTCCGGTTGCAATCACCGCCGGACTATGAGGGATGGAAGTGCATTCCTCGTGAATAACGGTTATATTGGGGCAAGCCTCTATTGTCTCTGTGATAGTTCTTGCAAATGCTACCCGGTCAACAGCAAGAGCTCCCCCGGCTTCTACCCGGTTTTTCTCGGCACTTAGCATGATCAGACTGTCAAGGCGTCTTAGTTCCTCCTTGAGAAGCCCAACGGCATTGGCAAGGGAATCACCACGCAGGGAATTGGAACACACCAGTTCACCAAACAAATCTGAAGCATGAGCAGGCGTTTTCTTGTTGGGTTTCATCTCAACAAGAAGAACTCTCAGCCCCAGCTTAGACAATTGCCATGCAGCCTCACTGCCGGCCAAACCAGCGCCGACTACCGTCACATCATGTTTCATGATTATTCTCCCGTATCTGCTTTTCTTGTTGTGCTTTTCCTTCCGGACGACTTCTTTTTAGCAGTCTTTTCAGTCTTTTTTTCTGCGTCTGGAGAATTATCCGTCTTTTTCTTAAAATACCCCGGCCGTTTCTCCTCAGGAGTAAAGTTCTCGCACTCCTCGTTAATACAGAATGTCCGTTTTTGGCCCTTTCCAGACTTTTTGAATAGAGTATGTCCGCAATAAGGGCAGTCCTCTGATGTTGGGACATCCCACGTCATGAATCCACAGTCCTTGCCACGTTCACAGGCATAATATGCATATCCGCGCTGACTCTTGCGTTTGACCATGCCACTACCGCACTGAGGACAATGTCCTGGCATGCGTTCAGCTAGCGGTTTGGTGTTCTTGCATTCCGGGAAACCTGGGCATGCAAGGAATCTGCCAAATCTTCCTGCTTTAATAACCATGTGCCGGCCACATATTTCGCATATCTCATCTGTGACTTCATCCGGAACTTTAAGACGTACGCCATCAAGAGCGATTTCAGCATCCTCCAGTTCCTTTTGAAAATCCCTGTAAAAGTCGCTGAGCACATCCTTCCAGTATGCCTTTCCTTCTTCCACCTCATCCAGGCGCTGTTCCATATGGGCCGTAAACTCTACATCAATTACATCAGTAAACCGTTCCTTCATCAGACCGGTAACAACTTCGCCGAGCGGCGTCGGGCTCAGCCTCTTGTCCTGTTTCACAACATATTCCCGGTCAAGAATCGTTGAAACAGTTGCAGCATAGGTGCTTGGACGTCCTACGCCTTTTTCTTCCATGGCTTTGACCAGCGTTGCTTCGGTGAATCTGGCTGGAGGTTGCGTGAAATGCTGCTGCTTGTCTATGCTTTCACATGTGACGTTTTCTCCTTCAGACAAATCTGGAAGCGGAACGCTCTTTTCCTCTTCCTCATCATCCCTGCCCTCTTCATAAACAGAAAGAAACCCGTGGAATTTCACAGCCTGATGGTTGGCGCGGAATACATGACCCGCAGAAGTCACATCGATGGTAAGTGTATCATAGACGGCGTTGGCCATTTGACTTGCTATAAAACGACTCCATACAAGTTTGTACAGCTTGTACTGCTCTGCTGTGAGACTGCTGCGGATAGCCTCCGGATCCAGTTCCACATTGCTGGGACGTATGGCTTCGTGAGCATCCTGCGCTGCATTCTTTGTCTTATAACGCCGCGGGCCAGCATAGTATTGCGTTCCATATTTTTCCTTGACCAGGGTGCCCGCTTCTGCTATGGCTTCATCAGATATTCTGAGAGAATCCGTACGCATATAAGTTATCAATCCTACTGTCCCTTCACCTGCGACGTCAATACCCTCATATAATTGTTGTGCAACTGCCATCGCACGCCTCGGAGTCATACCAAGCTTACGTGAAGCCTCCTGCTGCAAGGTTGAAGTGATAAATGGCGGTGCCGGTGTGCGTTTTTTCTCCGACCTTTTTACAGCCGTCACGTAAAAGGGGGCATCATGAATCTCCCGCATTATTTTATCTGCCTGCTCTTCGTTACAGAGTTCCCTTTTCCTCGTGTCGCCATAATACCTGGCTGAAAACCGGCCAGGGGCCTGCAAACGCTGCAGTTCCACATCGATTGTCCAATACTCCTGCGGCTGAAATGCCCGGATTTCTTCTTCCCGGTCTACTACCAGTCGGGTAGCAACGGACTGGACACGGCCGGCACTAAGGCCCCTTCGTACTTTTTTCCAGAGCAGCGGTGAGAGCTGGTAGCCGACAATTCGATCTAGAATTCGACGGGCCTGCTGTGCATCTACAAGGTCCATGTCGATACTGCGCGGAGATTGAATGCTGCTGCTGACTACACGCTTTGTAATCTCATTAAATGTCACCCGGTGTGTGTTTTCATCCGGAAGATCCAGGAGGAACTTGAGATGCCATGAAATTGCCTCTCCCTCCCGGTCCGGGTCAGTTGCCAGAAAAATGTCCTGGCTCCCTTTAGCTGCAGTTTTCAGGTCGGAGATAATACTCTCTTTTCCAGTCATGGGAACATACTGCGGCTCGAAGCCATGTTCTATATCCACGCCCAGCTTGCTCTTCGGCAGGTCTCGTAGATGACCCATGCAGGCCATAACTTTATAATCCTTACCAAGATATTTCCCAATAGTCTTTGCTTTTGCCGGTGATTCGACAATGACAAGGTTCTTCGCCATGTTGTTCCTCCGATGCTGTTACTTAATATTCGTGCAAAACTGCTTGACCGGCCGATGTCTGACAATTTCCTGGATTCCGCTAACATCTGAGTAGACAGATTCATGTTTAAATGGAATTCTCCGGGTATAGTCTTAAAAACACAGGTCAGGTTTGTTTCTTTTCTTTTACAGCTTTCATCTGCTGTAGGTCAATATAATTCCTCTTCTCCAAGATGTCAATTCTTTTTTCGGAATCAAAGTGACGGAACAGTGACAGGAAAGCATTGCACATGCTGTGTATAACAATTTGAATTCTTATCTATAATACCGTCATCTGCCATAGAACAATAGCTGCTGCTACTGCTGCATTCAGTGACTCACACCTTGGGTGCATAGGGATAATAATGCTGCTGTCGGAGGCCGCGAGAATCTGCTTGCTTACCCCTTTTCCTTCACTGCCGATAACAACTGCAGCATGTTTCAGATCAGCATGCCTAACATCAACAGCATATTCAGAGAGAGCAGCTGATATCAAAGGTATTCTGGACTCACGGCAGCAATGAACAAGCGAGTCACGTGTTATTCTTGCAGGAGGTGTGCGGAAAATAGCACCCATGGTCGCACGGACTGTCTTGGGGCCATAGGGGTCTGCGCAATCTTCTGTTATCATAATCGGCACATCCATAGCATCAGCTGTACGGAGAATCGTACCCATGTTTCCTGGATCTTGCACACCGTCCAGGATCAGTGTTCCCGGGACTAAAGCTTTGTTTTCATCAGCAGGAAGCTCCATCAGGAACAAGGCTCCCTCAGGTGTCTCTAATTCAGAAATCTGCTCCAGGAGCCGTGATGGCACATAGACAGTCCTCACATTTCCGGGAAGCTCAGGACAGGGCGATCCTTCGCTCAATATTACGGCCTTAATCTGGTCAGGTGCCCAGCGAAGTGCTTCGTTTAGAAGTTTGGTGCCTTCTCCAACATACATGCCGTTGCGTCTTCGATGTTTGGCCGAGGAAAGCAGTTTAACTGCAAGCACCATCAATGGGTTCTGACGGCTTGTAATGTATTCAGACATTCTCAGAACCTCTGCAGAAGTGCAAGATCCTCGTTGTGGCCCATAACCATCACGGTATCTCCCTGCTTAATCACATCTTCTGCACCTGGGGCAATATTCACCTCATCTGATGTGTCGTTTTTGATCGCGAGAACATTGACGCGGTATTTTCCGCGAATATTCAGGGCGCGGATAGTCTTTCCGATCCAGTTGTCAGGAGGAGTTATCTCTGCAATTCCGTATTCTTCAGAGAATTCAATATAATCCTGGAAGGTAGCAGGACCCAAGTTTCTGACCAGGCGAACAGCCATTTCTTTCTCAGGTATCAGCACTCTGTCTGCGCCTACCCTCTCCAATGCACGTTTATATGTTTCATCCTTAGCCTTGCATATGATATAGGGCACTCCTAGGTCTTTAAGATTCATGGTGATAAGAATACTGGCCGCCAGGTCACTGCCAATGGCTACAATAGCGCAGTCGCAGTCCGTTGCACCTGACGCTTTCAGTACATTGATTTCCCGTGCGTCTCCAATGGCTGCATGAGTAGCTTGATCTGCCGCCTGGCGAACGTTTTCCTCCAACTCATCGAGCACAATTACTTCCTGACCCATATCATAGAGCTCTTCCGCAGCAGCAGACCCAAAGCGTCCTAGGCCGATTACTAAATATGTCTTCATATACTCTCCTCTCATCCCAGCAGCACCCGGGTTTCCGGGCGTCCTATAGCATTGTTAGGTGGTTCTTTAAGCATAAATGCCAAGCTGATTGTCATGATACCTACCCGTCCGAAAAACATAAACACAATAAGCAGCAGTTTGGATGCCAGATTCAGTTCCGCTGTTATTCCTGTACTGAGTCCTACAGTACATATTGCTGAAGCGGTTTCGTAAAGTGCATCAATAAGACGTACCCTGTTGGTTGCGGAAAGGACTATCGCACCAATCAGTGCAAGGCCTACAACGAGGAAACATATCGCGCAGGCGATATTGACCTGATCCTGCGGTATTTTCCGGCCGAAAACCACGATTTCCTTCCGGTTCCTTGCTACCTGCATCGCCATAAGAAACAGGAGCGCTATTGTCACGGTCTTGATTCCCCCAGCAGTGGAGCCGCTGGAACCACCGACAAACATCAGCATAATGGAGATAAGCTTTCCACTGTCAGAAAGCGCGCCCTGATCCACCGTAAAGAAGCCAGCCGTACGTGTAGTAACAGACTGAAACATGCCTGCAAGCAGTTTTTCACCTGTGCGGAGCGATCCAAGTGTCCCCGGATTATTCCATTCCAGAATAAGAACAGCCAAAAAACCAACTATCAGCAAAAGTCCTGTGGTCACCAGGACCAGTCTTGTATATACTGACAGGCGGCGCCAGCAAAGCCTGTGTATCAGGAGGTCGTTCCAAACAAAAAAGCCCAGTCCTCCGAGCACAATCAGAAAATACATTACAATGTTCACAACAGCGTCTCCGGCATACCGCACCAGACTGCTTCCGGGCTGGAACACACCCATCAGATCAAAGCCGGCATTGCAGTAAGCGGAAATCGCGTGAAATACCCCCATCCAGATAGCCTGGCCAAGAGGCATGTGAAATGCAAAACGGACAGACAGAATAAGAGCTCCAACACCTTCTATAATCAAAGTACCAGCAAGTACAAGTTTAAACAGTCTGAGTACCCCGTCCAGCTCGTTGAGTGCCATAGCCTGCTGAAGGATAAGCTTTTCTCTCAGGCCGATTCTTTTCCGGAGCATAAAAAACATGACTGAAACAAGGGTCATATATCCCAGCCCGCCTGTCTGGATAAGAATCAACAACACAATCTGTCCGAATCGTGACCATTGTGTATAGGTATCCACAAGAGAGAGACCAGTAACACACACCGAAGATGTTGCAGTAAACAGTGCTGTCAGGAAACCGCAGCTTTGTCCATCTGAGCTTGCCGCAGGAATAGCCATGAAGATAGTTCCAACAGTGATAACAACCAGGAAGAAGACAATTAGTACTCGTGTCGTCTGATCGGATTTTTTCCTCATCTCCATGTGCATAAACACACGTCTGAGCCGCTGATGCAAACCATTCCCTCCTCTCTTGATTCTGAAAAAGGTGCTGCGAACTTAGCTTCACAGCACCAGATACCATAATCTCAGCCAGCGTCCACCAGAGCCCTTGCCATAGAAACAGCTGTATCAAGAGTCTCCTTCGCGGTATCAGAACCACTGACAGTGGTATAGTCCATAATGGATAAATAGATATTCTCCATACCACACGCCTCTAATGTCCGGTTGTTATTCAAGTCAGCGCGCACAGGATTACCCGGGTCGGGCTCCAACCCATACTGTAATACATGATCCGTAAAATACTCCAGCTGCGGGTCAGTGTAAGCATCGGATACATCTCCACTCATGAGATAAAGCCCCACATCTTCCCGCGTCATGTAAAGATACATACGCTCCTGGTTTGCGCGTCCAAGTTCCGTATTTCCCACATACAGAACAGCATAGCAGATATTTACGCGGCCATTACCGTCCAAATCCGGTACCACAGGCTTCAGCACCTCATCCAGGGCTGTCAGGTCATCTTCCTGAACACTGTAATCAGTGGCTATTACTACAGTGGTATCGTACCTTTCCTGCCGTAAAGAATCGAAGGTAATAAAAGCAATGATACCAAGGACCACAACACCGACTAATACCGGCCATTTATAATGAAACCAGAACACATTTACGAACCAGTACCTGAATCCGCCCTGGTCCCTGATGGTTCTTCTAAGTTTGTTCATAGCGCGCTCCTTTGTATGGTGTCTTACACCACCTCAGAATAGTGATATGGTGGTATCTTACACCATCATAACACCTTATTATTACGAAAACATTATATTTATTGTATGTCTGGAAGTCAAGTACCATTGTTTTCATCAAATATGGCGGAATAGCATATCAATCGTACATCGAAACCGCAATTGATGTTTCGTAAAATATCCATGATTCCTATTGATTGCTTTTATTTTTCAAGGTATAATGAGGCCAGAAATGTGCTATAACGTTTTCGGATCTACTACTGTATATCAGAAGGATCCCGCAGCCCCAAAACTCCGAGACATTTAAGCTCTATTAGTGTCTCAGGTATATTTTATAAGGAGGAATACACATGTCAGAGTTATTTGTCAACATCCCTGCTATCCCTTTTGAAGGGCCGAATAGCAAAAATCCGCTTGCCTTTAAGTACTATGATGCGGATAGGGTTATTATGGGCAAGCCCATGAAAGAACATCTTCCTTTTGCCATGGCCTGGTGGCACAACCTTGGAGCAGCCGGTACTGACATGTTTGGCCGCGACACCATGGACAAGTCCTTCGGAGCCGTTGAAAAAGGTACCATGGAACATGCAAAAGCCAAAGTTGACGCAGGCTTTGAATTCATGCAGAAACTTGGCATAGAGTATTTCTGTTTCCATGATGTAGACCTTGTTCCGGAAGCCGAGGATATCAACGTAACCAATGCGCGTTTAGATGAAATCTCAGATTATATTCTTGAGAAGATGCAGGGTACCAACATCAAATGCCTCTGGGGAACTGCAAACATGTTTAGCAATCCTAGGTTCATGAACGGTGCAGGATCCACCAACTCCGCAGATGTATTCTGCTTTGCTGCTGCCCAGGTTAAGAAGGCCTTGGATATCACCGTAAAGCTTGGTGGCCGTGGCTATGTATTCTGGGGCGGCCGGGAGGGTTATGAGACTCTCCTTAACACTGACGTGAAGTTTGAGCAGGAGAATATTGCCAGGCTCATGCACTTGGCTGTAAATTACGGCCGTAGTATTGGCTTCACCGGTGACTTCTATATTGAGCCAAAGCCCAAGGAGCCCATGAAACACCAGTATGACTTTGACGCTGCTACAGCCATCGGTTTCCTGAGGCAGTACGGTCTGGATAAGGACTTTAAAATGAACATTGAGTCCAACCACGCCACGTTGGCCGGCCATACTTTCCAACATGATCTCCGTATTTCAGCCATTAACGGAATGCTTGGCTCCATTGACGCCAACCAGGGTGATTTGCTCCTCGGCTGGGACACCGATGAATTCCCGTTCAATGTCTATGATGCCACCATGTGCATGTATGAAGTACTCAAGGCAGGTGGTCTCACGGGCGGTTTCAACTTCGATTCCAAAAACCGTCGTCCTTCCAATACTTATGAGGATATGTTCCACGCCTTTATTTTGGGCATGGATACCTTTGCCCTCGGCCTGATTAAAGCTGCAGCCCTTATTGAGGACGGCCGGATCGATCAGTTTATAGAGGACCGCTACGCCTCTTATAAAAACGGCATTGGCGCGAAGATTCGTTCCGGGGAAACCACCTTGGAGGAACTTGCTTCCTACGCTGCCGAACTGAAAGCACCTGCCAATCCTGGTTCCGGGCGTCAGGAATACTTGGAGAGTATCGTCAATCAAGTGCTTTTTTCATGAGGTAGCACCATGTATGACATAGGAATTGATCTGGGCACCTCGGCAGTAAAGCTGTTACTGGTGTCCGATGCCGGAACAGTTGTGCATACCGTTTCACGATCCTATTCTCTCGAATTCCCTAATCCAGGCTGGTCTCAGCAAAACCCGCAGGACTGGTGGGATGCAATATGTGATGGCATCCCAGATCTGATTTCCGACATAGATCCTAATGAGATTGGGGGCATCGGTGTAGCAGGACAAATGCACGGGCTTGTCGCCCTGGATGATCACGGTAACGTTCTCCGCCCCGCTATCCTATGGAACGATGGCCGAACTGCTGCTGAAACTGAATGGCTAAACAATGAGATTGGAAAGGATTTCCTGTTGTCACATACTGGCAACATTGCCTTTGCCGGTTTTACCGCACCCAAACTTCTCTGGATGAAAAACAATGAGCCGGATCTTTTTAACAGGATTGCTATGGTTCTTTTGCCAAAGGATTATGTGAATTATCGGCTCACTGGTAAATACGTCTCTGATTATTCTGACGCCGCCGGTATGCTTCTGCTGGATGTTCAGAATAAGCGATGGTGCTCTGAGATGCTGGATCTCTGTGATCTGTCCTTGGAGCAGATGCCTGAGCTACATGAGAGTTTTGACGTTATAGGTAATCTTCTGCCAAATACAGCGGATATTCTTGGGTTGCCTGAATCAGTAACTGTAGTAGCTGGTGCTGGAGACAATGCAGCTGCAGCTGTTGGCACAGGCTGTCTGCATGAAGGGCAGTGCAACCTTTCCCTCGGAACCTCTGGCACGGTGTTTCTTCCCTGTGAAAGCTTTAAGATGGACACGGTAAATGCTACTCATGCCTTCCTTCATGCTGCAGGGAATTATCATCTTATGGGCTGTATGCTCTCTGCCGCATCATGTCTCAAATGGTGGGTGGAGGACATATGCAAGTCTACAGATTATGACGGTCTTCAGGCTGAAATCGACCCTTCAAAGCTTGGCAATAACCATGTTTACTTCCTGCCTTATCTCATGGGAGAACGCGCACCTCATAATGATCCTTTTGCCCGTGGCACCTTTGTTGGAATGACAATGGATACCAGCCGAGCGGATATGACCCAAGCTGTACTGGAAGGTGTTGCCTTTGCATTCCGAGATATGGTAGAATCTGCCCGTGCACTGGGCATTACGGTAGATCAGAGCACACTCTGCGGCGGCGGAGCCAAATCAGAGATCTGGAAGACAATCCTTTCCAATGCAGTTAATGTACGTCTGGATCTTTTGGAGCAGGAACAGGGACCAGGCCTTGGTGCAGCAATATTGTCAGCATTCGGGCGAGGTGCCTATGCCTGCTTGGATGATGCTGCCGGTAAGTGTGTCCGCATGATCGGAAGCATTGAACCAGACGATACTTTAACAGCTCTTTATGAAAAGAGATGCCAGACGTTCCGCAGCATTTACCCTGCGCTGAAGGCTCTTTTTCACGAAATGAAATAATCATTTCCATTGCGAAGCTAGTTTAAAGCTACATTTCATATGCAAGACAGCCGAAGGAATGTTCCTTCGGCTGTCTTTTCTCTGTTTCTTAATCAAGCGGCTTCATCGTCGGGAACAAAATTACATCGCGTATTGATGAGGCTCCAGTCAGCATCATCACGCAGCGATCAACACCGATACCGAGACCACCAGTAGGCGGCATGCCATAGGACAAAGCATTAATGAAGTCTTCATCCATCATCCCAGCCTCTTCATCACCACTCTCCCGCATTTCAGCCTGCTTTAGGAAGCGCTGACGCTGATCTATAGGATCGTTGAGTTCAGAAAAAGCATTCCCCATTTCACTGTGACAGATAAACAGTTCAAAGCGTTCTGTAAGCCGCGGATCTTCCGGAGAACGTTTCGCAAGCGGAGAAACATCCACGGGATGCATTGTAATAAAAGTAGGTTGAATCAGCTTCTCTTCAACACGCTGGTCAAAACATTCATACAGCGCATTCCCCCATGTGGCTTCCTTCCCTTCTGGGATCTCAACGCCAATGGATTTCGCTGCTTTTACCGCTTCAGCATCTTCTTCTATAGCCATAAAATCAATGCCAAGATACTGCTTAACAGCCTCTGCCATTGTAAGTCTGGGCCAACCCTTTTTCAGGCTGATCTCTTCCCCAAGCCAGGTTACCTCTGTTGTCCCAAGAAGGCTCATGGCAGCACCAGACAGGAAATCCTCAAACAGATCCATCATGTCGTTGAAATCAGCATAGGCCTCGTAGAGTTCAACTGTAGTGAATTCAGGATTGTGTTTCGGATCCATGCCCTCATTTCGGAAAATACGTCCGACCTCATAGACCCTTTCCAGGCCACCTACAATCAACCTTTTCAAGTTTAATTCTGTAGCAATACGAAGGTACATATCAATATCCAAGGTGTTATGATGGGTTACAAAAGGCCGGGCAGTAGCACCGCCGGATATGGTATTGAGAACTGGAGTTTCCACCTCAATATATCCTCGGGCATCCAGGAAATCACGAAGGTATTTTATAAAAGCGGATCGTAACTCAAATGTTTTGCGAACTTCAGGGTTCATTATCAGGTCAACATACCGCTGACGATAGCGAAGCTCTGTATTAGTAAGGCCATGGAATTTCTCAGGAAGTGGCAGCAGAGATTTTGACAGCAGCGTAACTTTGCTTGCTCTGACAGAGATCTCGCCTCGCTGCGTCTTGAAAACGACTCCCTCCACCCCAACAATATCGCCGATGTCATACTTTTTAAATGTTTTATATGGTTCCTCTCCAACCTCATCCCGGCGGACGTAAAGCTGTACCCGTCCGTCACGGTCCTGCAGATCGCAGAACGTAACCTTACCCATGACCCGTTTGCTCATGAGACGCCCTGCTACAGAGACAGGCTGCTCTTCCAGAGATTCAAACTGAGTCTGTATCTGGGCTGTTGTATTTTTCTTTTCAAATCTGGTAATCTCAAATGGGTTTTCACCGGCATCCTGCAGAGCTGCAAGTTTTTCACGGCGAATCTTTAACAGTTCCCCCAGGTTTTCTATATCGTTCTTTATGTCAGCCAAAAGAAAACCTCCGTTCAGCGTGTAATGCTTATGACTTCATATTCTATGGAACCCATGGGCGCCTCAACCATGAAACGTTCCCCCACACTTCTTCCAAGAATCGCGCGGCCAAGGGGAGAATCGTCGGAAATACGTCCCTTCATGGGATTAGCTTCCTGGGATCCAACCAGCTCGTAAGTAATCTCAACATTCTCAAAAACGTTTTTTACTGTAAAGCTGCAGCCTAGACCCACGTGCTCCGTTCCGCCTTCGTCAGCACTAATAATAACAGCATTGGCAAGTATTTCTTCCACTTCCGCAATACGGGCATAAAGCTTTGCCTGTTCGTTCTTTGCGTCATCATATTCACTGTTTTCGGAAAGATCGCCGTATCCGCGGGCAGTCTTGATCATCTCAGTAACCTGTTTATCCCGGTCGGTTTTCAGATAGTTGAGTTCGGCCTCCAGTTCCTGGAGCCGTTCAGGGCTGAGTTTATACTCTTTTGCCATATTGATTCTCCATTCTGCCGGGTCTTCCGGCTGTTAATTATTTATTACTCAACTGGAGGCGGAAGTGTTCCAAGTGCCGCCTTCAGCTGTGGGTCATCTTCAGGAAGGAGCTTTCTGCTTGCAAGCAAAGAAGCCTCCTCATCCGTAAGTTCCACCTCAATATCAGGGGTTACGCCTACATCAATAAGGCTCTCTCCGTTAGGGGTGAAGTATTTTCCAATAGAGAGATTAACACAGGAACCATCACTGAGAGTCATTCCCACCTGATAATATCCCTTTCCGAATGTGTGTTCGCCAACAACGGCGCCTTTTCCGTACTCCTGCAGGGCACAGGCAAAATACTCGGCGGCGCTGTAGCTGTTAGCATTTACAAGCACTGCCATTGGCATGTCAATACATGAAGCATCTGAGGATACAATATCCTCCTCCCCTGCATAGTTGACTGTATGGAATACAACGCCCTCCGGAAGCAGATAGTCCAGGAGATCAGTCAGTTCGGCTTTCAGGCCTCCTGGGTTATTCCGAACATCAAAGAGCAGAGAAACAGCCCCCTGTTTCTTAAGCTCTTCAACAAGCGTCTTGACAGTCTCACTGCATCCTGCATCAAAGTTTTTAATCACGATATATCCGACGCCACCAGAGAGCAGTCTGCCTTCAGCAGGAATCAGTTTCAGCGCCTTGCGCTCTACTGTAAATGCTACCGTTTTGTCTCCACGTTGAAAAGTAAGATCTACAGTGGTCCCTTCCTCACCTTTGACAAGGTTCTTAACTTCAGTCATAGAAAAGGCAGTGACGTCTGCACCGTTAACCTGAATCAGAATATCACCAGCATGAACTCCTGCGGCTTCTGCAGGTCCATCCTGTGTCACATCTGTGACTTCAAACCCTTTTTGTTCTCCCTCATCGTTTATATTGGCCATGATTGTAATACCGACTCCAACATATGAGTTGTTGATATTCTCAATGTAGTTCTGGTATTCTTCGGCACTGACATAGTAACTCCAGCGGTCACCAAGCCCGGCAATTACACCTTTCGCCATGGCGTCATTGACCTGTGTCATGTCCACGTCTCCAATGAAATACTGGTCAACCATGTTCATGATTTCATTGTATTTTTTGCTTCCCGCCCGGAATTCTTCAGAATGAGCGGTTTTAGTCAGTGCTCCGGAAACGGTACACCAGGTTATTACGCCTCCTAGTGCGCAACCCATCAAAACGCACACAGCAGCGGTAAGAATACGTCTTGCAGTTTCATTCATTTCACATCAAAACCCCGCAATAATACTCACAACTGTGGGTACGATGATCAGCAGTGCCAGCAAAGTTGCCAGCACCGCCGTAATAATCTTTCTCTGTTTTTGTGACATTACATCCTCCAGAACCATCTCAGATCCCCTGAATCTTTCTGGAATCCAGGTATTTCTTGACCATAAGCGCTACTTTGAAAATAATAGCATGGTCAAACTCTCGCAGATCCAGTCCGGTAATCTTCTTGATTTTCTCCAGCCGATAAACCAGTGTATTACGATGTACAAAAAGCTTTCGAGACGTCTCAGAAACGTTCAGATTATTCTCGAAAAATTTGTTGATGGTGTATAAGGTCTCCTGATCCAGTGAATCAATAGAATTCTTCTTGAATACTTCAGAAAGGAAAATCTCACACAAAGTGGTCGGCAACTGGTAGATGAGTCTGCCCAATCCAAGATTCTCGTAATTGATAACACTCTTTTCTGTATCAAAGACCTTGCCAACTTCAATTGCAGTCTGCGCCTCTTTGTAAGAATCAGCAAGTTCACGGATATGGTTAGCAACGGTACCAATGCCGATGACCGTTTTAATGAAGAGTTCAGATTTCAGGGTTTCCTCGATGGAGATTGCAACATTATACAGTTCTTTCCCATCTGTACCAGGTTGCACCTGACGAACCAGGACTATATCGGTTTCATTAATAGAAATAACGAAATCCTGCTGTTTCTCGGCAAACATGTTCTGCAGCACATCCATTGCCGCAACATCCACCTTGTCAACTTGCCGGATCAGAAAGACCGCGCGAGGAACATCTGTTACAAAATGCAGTTCTTTCGCGTGGATATAAATATCGCCAGGAAGGATATTATCCGTAATAATGTTCTTGACAAAGGTGCCTCTGTCGTGCTTTTCCTCGTAGCTGGTCTTAGCGCCATTAAGCGCAACGCAGGCCAGGATGCAAAGGCTTTTTGCTATTTCATCATCACCATCAACAAACACTGCATAATCGAATCTGGCACTCCAGTTCGCAAGCGCTTTAAAGGTCTTTCCATTTGAAACAACAACGCTCTCTGCAGCGGAATTAAGCCTGTGTGCCGCATCCTCGTAACGTTCGCCTAACCCTGTAGGCTCACTGGAGGCAATTACACCTCCTTCACCGTCAATGACACCAATTAATCGATCGGTAGCTTCTTTCATCTGCATTATAACACTTTGAAACATTCTGCTGGACATGGCAGTTTCCTCCTTCAGGGGACGCCGAGCGTCCTATATGCTTGTTCTGCATCAGGATTAACGGATAATATGTTCTGGCTTTCCAGATTATTTTTAATATAATCTTTTTTTATATAATTTGCAAGTACTCTTTGACGATTTGTATCGAAAAATCTCAAATAATTCCGTAATATCACCGTCATATCGGACTTTTCGAGTAAATTTGCGCAAAAAGACGAAAAAACGGAGCCTGCGCTGCAGGCTCCGTTTCGTATTTAAAATCAGAGATCAATGCACTGCTCAGTCTCAGGATCAAACAGATGCACACGGTCCGCTTCAAACGTAACATCAATACGATCGCCCATCTTCGCAGTGGTGGTGGGGTCAACCACAGCAGTAGCCTGCTGATCGCCGATGAGCAGGAACAGGTTGGTCTGCGCGCCCAGAGGCTCCACGTTGTCCACGGTGGCAGTGAACTTGTACTGCGGATAATTGTTGAGGTAGATCGCCTCGTCGTGGATATGCTCGGGACGGATGCCCAGAACGACTTCCTTACCGATGTGCTCGATCACGGCGGGCTTGCGGCCAATCTCATCGGGGAGCTGTACGGTGGCGTTTTCATTCTCGTTGCCAAAGGTAATATAGGTATGGCCGTCCTTTTCGGTGAGCTTAGAGCCTTCCAGCTTGTTCATGGAGGGAGAGCCAATGAAGGTGGCGACGAACAGATTCTTCGGATTCTGATACAGATCCTGCGGCGTAGAAACCTGCTGCATGATGCCGTCCTTCATGACGACAATCCGGGAGCCCATGGTCATGGCCTCGGTCTGGTCATGAGTAACATAGATAAAGGTAGTGTCCAGTCTCTTGTGAAGTTTGGTCAGCTCAGAACGCATCTGAGTACGGAGCTTTGCGTCTAGGTTGGACAGCGGCTCGTCGAGCAGGAAGACCTTGGGATTACGCACGATGGCACGGCCCAGGGCAACACGCTGACGCTGGCCGCCGGACAGAGCAGCGGGCTTACGGTCGAGCAGGTGCTCGATCTCAAGAATCTGAGCAGCCTCTTCCACCCGGCGCTTGATCTCCTCCTTGGGAGTCTTGCGGAGCTTCAGGCCGAAACTCATGTTCTCATACACGGTCATGTGCGGATACAGAGCGTAGTTCTGGAACACCATGGCGATGTCTCTCTCCTTGGGAGGAACATCATTGCAAAGCTTTCCGTCGATATACAGCTCACCTTCAGAGATCTCCTCAAGACCGGCGATCATACGAAGGGTGGTGGACTTACCGCAGCCAGAAGGGCCGACGAGAATGATAAATTCCTTATCTTCGACTTCCAGGTTGAAGTCGGTAACGGCAATAACGCCGCCGGCATATTTCTTATAAATATGCTTCATGGTTACACTGGACATTGAATTACCCCCATCTATTGCTAGTTTTTGATGGGTTAATTCTATCACACTAAATTTCCAATGTATAGTATCCGATTCACCAAAGGTAAAGAAAACGCTTTGTTGAATCTGACCACCGTGAGAAAAATAGGAGTATTTTCTACCCGTTTTTACAGCAAATTGCCGATTTCTTCATGGGTCAGCATACGCCATTGTCCAATTTGAAGCCCGTCCAGTGTTAGGGATCCAACTCTTATTCTGCGGAGATATATTACCGGCTTACCCCGTGAAGCTAGCATTCGTCGGACCTGGTGGTATTTCCCTTCACGAATAACGATATTACAGCCGTTTTCTGCTGGACGCAATTCGGCCGGGAGGCATTCAGTCCCGTCCCGCAGCAAAATGCCCTCGGCAAATGCTGCCACATCAGAATCATCAATCTGTCCCTCAGTGACAGCGAAGTACTCCTTTTCAACATTGTGCCTTGGTGAAATAATGCGGTGTCCCAGGTCACCATCATTCGTAAAAAGAAGCAGTCCTTCGGTTTCCTTGTCCAACCGTCCAATGGGAAACAGCTCACGGTATTCCGGTGGAAGAAGCTCCATTACGGTTCGTTCTTTTGGATCATTCGTAGAAGTCACATATCCTGCCGGCTTATGGAGCATTAAAACAACTCTTCCTTGCATGTAAACTGGCTTCCCATCAAAGAAAACACTCACTTCGTCACTGTTAATTTTCGTTTCGGGATTCCGGATAATCGAGCCGTTTACAATTACGCGGCCTGACCGGATAATAGCTTTAAGTTCTCGACGGCTAGCAACACCCGCTTCAGAAAGGAATCTATCCAGTCTCAGAATCATTTCATTGCCTCCGGTTTCATTGAATATTTAGTATAAATATAGTATTTATTTCTGCTGCGATTATTACAAGAATCATTAAACAGGATTGCTTGTTAGTAAAGTATATCACAAGGAATATGGATTTCCAACAAAAGCATTGACATTTCGTGGTAGAAACGTTATACTTCGGGTAACAGAATATCTGATGAACCATGTTTTCAGGGCAGGGTGCGCAGCTGCGGCTGCAATTCCCGACCGGCGGTGATTGCATTTGCACGAGTCCGCGCGCGCTTCTTCGGAAGTGCTGAACCGGTGAAAATCCGGTACCGACAGTATAGTCTGGATGAAAGAAGATGTGTCTCACACCTCCCTATGATTTTGTGACACCTGACTGCACGGCTGCATTCGGGTGTTCTTGATTTTAAGGAGGTCTTTTTTATGACAAACACTGCCCCTACCGCCAACCGCCTTTCCACCAAACGGATCGTGGTCACTGCCATGCTCATCGCTATCTCCTTTGTGGCGGTGCTCATCGGCCGGCTCGTTCCCAATGTGGCCGGCTTCCTGAGCTACGATCCCAAGGACGCCGTTATCGTCATCGCAGGCTTTATTTACGGCCCCATGACAGCCGTGGTGATCACTGCCATCGTCTCCCTCATTGAGATGCTGACCATCTCCACCACCGGAATCTACGGCTTCATCATGAACGTATTCGCCACCTGCGCCTTTGCTGTTCCCGCCGCGTTGGTGTACAAGAAAGTCCACAGCATGAAAGGCGCTGTCCTTGGCCTGGTGCTGGGCGCTCTATGCATGACCGGCTGTATGCTGCTCTGGAACTACATCATCACCCCCTATTACATGGGCGTGGAGCGGAGCATGGTAGCCGGGATGCTGATCCCCACCTTCCTGCCCTTCAACCTGATCAAGAGCGGCATCAACCTAGGGCTGGCCCTCCTGCTGTACAAACCCCTGGTCACCGGTCTGCGGAGCGCAAGCCTACTTCCTCCCTCCGGGGCGAAGTCAAGCAAGCGTTCCGTCCAGGTGGGCTTTACCCTGATTTCGCTGTTCATTCTGGCCACGTTCGTGCTGCTGTTCCTGGTGTTCAGCGGCGTGCTGTAACCGAATAAGGAATGAAAGACGCCTCCGCCCTTTGAACTGAACCAGTAAAAACGGACAACAGACAAAACGCCCCCTATGTAGGAGAATACTTACATAGGGGGCGAAGCCATGTCTAAACAGAAAATGAAGGATAATGAGCAGGAAATTATACGACTGCGAGAAGAAGGAAAAAGCAGACAAGAAATAGCAAATATCCTGGGACTGAAGAAAGAACAGATAAAGGGTTGTGTAAACAGATATAACAGGCGGCAGAAAAAGCAATCCATGGGGTTGCGTTCTTCCATTTGTCCCTGCATTTCTCCTGAAGCTATCGCTGCATCTCATTCATTTGCTCGATGGCGAA
>JAEEGL014928903.1_pt1 | contig 63746 bp, 41 predicted proteins | sample 9134231 | NCBI WGS metagenome assembly JAEEGL01 (sample SAMN16246548, study PRJNA631951) | gut metagenome | biome: gut microbiome; feature: rumen; material: fiber-attached | host: Bos | place: Iran: Karaj | collected 2018-10
CGCAGACGTATCCATGGACATTCTGGATGCCAGCCTCCTTGTAGTTGTTGAGTCCGCGTTCGAGGGCGGCCTCGTTGATGTCGTTGGAGAGGATGTTCTGGATGCCGGCGGCTACGAACGCTTTCGCGATGTTGAAGCCGATGCCGTTGCACTGGATGTTGTACCCACCGTACTCCGAGCAGATGTTGCGGGTGAGCATCTTGAGGCCGCCCTTGGCAGCGGCGTAGGCGCTCACGGTCTCGCGTCCGAGTTCGCTCATCATGGAGCAGATGTTGATGATCTTGCCTTCGCGGCGTTCCATCATTTCGGGAAGGACGGCAGAGGAGACGATGAACGGGGCCACGAGGTCCACGTCGATCACCTGCTGGAACTCACGGCGCTCCATCTCGTGCATCGGGATGCGCTTGATGATACCGGCGTTGTTCACCAGGATGTCGATCTGACCGACTTCGGCATGAATCTTTTCTACCAGGGCCTTGACGGCGACTTCGTCGGTCACGTCGCAGACGTATCCATGGACATTCTGGATGCCAGCCTCCTTGTAGTTGTTGAGTCCGCGTTCGAGGGCGGCCTCGTTGATGTCGTTGAAGATGATGTTCTTGATGCCGGCGGCTACGAACGCTTTCGCGATGTTGAAGCCGATGCCGTAGGAAGCGCCTGTGATCCAGGCATTCTTGCCTTCAAGGGAGAAAGGATTTGCCATATTGTTAGGTTTTTAAAGTGTTTCTGAATGCAAATATACAAACGTTTGTACAAAAATACAAACGTTTGTAAAGATTTTTTTTATCCATTAAATGTGCGTGCGGGGAATGCTGTTGCTGCGATAACTTTCCGAAAAGGAAGAAATCGCCTTGAAATGGTCCAGGATACATTTCTCAGCGGCGTTTTCATCCTGCTGGATGATACAGCGGAGCATTTTTTCGTGTTCTTCACAGACAAGTTCCACAGGAATCGTACAGGCGCCGAGGTTCCGGTAGTATTTCAATACGTCCGGCGTGATGGTCAGCAGCAGCGATGCCAGGACCGGATTGTGGGAGGCGCGGGCGATGGAGAGGTGGAAGGCGAAATCCTTTTCATCCCGGAGGTCCGTCAACATATGGGCCTTGAAATCCTCCAGCGCTTCCTGCATGACCTGGATGTCTTCTTCGGTGCGTTTGCGGGCGCAGAGGCGGATGGCTTCGCGCTCCAGCAGGATACGGACCTGGACCAGTGAGTAGAAGTCAAAGCTATGGATATCCAGGATGTTCCGGAGCTGGTTCTGCAGGACGGAGGCCTTGTGATCAGTCAGAATGGTACCGCTTTGCGGAAAGGTCTTGACAATGCCGTAGAATTCCAGGCGCTGGATGGCAGCCCGCACATGGGCCCGGCTGACAGAGAGGTCTGCAGAGAGTTTCCTTTCTGCGGGAAGACGGTCTCCCGGCAGCAGCCTTCCTGTCTCCATCAGAGAGAGAATATGTTGGGCGACAAGCCTTTCTTCTGAGATTTGAACGTTCGAAACGGGCATTACTTCACTTTTTCGATATAAAAATCTGCAAAATGCAGGATTTCATCCTGTAGTTGGCCGGCGAGGGAACGGTTCTGTCCGAAGGAGCGGTAGATGCCCCATTTCGGACGGAGACCGGTTGTCCCGCTGCGCCAGAGGTCCACATGCTCTTTGTCCACCTTCAGCAGCTGTTTCCCGTCAGACATCCGGAAAACGACCAGATGATACGATCCGTCCTTGGCAAAAGTGGCGGTTTCGCTGACGCTGACCCATTGTCCGAGGAAGTCCGAGAGGTCGGCCTTGGCGAGGTATTCGTTGCCGGTGTTGTCCTCCGTCCGTCCGACATGGATGACCTGGAGCTGCTGTTTCCCGCTGGAGAGGCTGCGGCAGGTGAAGGTGATGAGCGGCATGCTGACATCGGCCGTTCCCTCGCTGTTGTCAATTCCCTTGAGCTGATGGATATGGCAGAAATTGGTGGTCGTCTTCATCCCTTTCGGAAGGCAGAATTTCCAGCTCATGCGGAGCGTCTCGCCCTCCTGCGCCACCAGGGCGGCAGGGGATTTCCCGTCCGTCTTGATTTCATTCCGCTGGCGGTCGGTCACGTTCGCAAGCCCCCGGTCATCGTCGTTCTGGATATGGATGTAGAAATCGAAGACGGGTCTTTTTAGGACCGGATCGACGCTCTGGCGGATATGACGGAAGGGGGCCTCGGCATGGGCACCGGACTGGTCCGGCGGTTCCATATTATAGCCGCGCGAGAGAATCAGTTCATAGGTCTTCTCATCGTTCCCGTCGGCATAGAGCATCCCTTCCTTCAGCTCGGCAGGGACACCATCATCATGTATGCCACCGGGCGTATTCCCCTGGTCGTCTCCATTATCGTCTCCTCCTTCCTCCGCGGGCTTTTCCTGCTTGTCCCGCTGGACGGGATCCGGAATGACGAATCCCGAGGAACAGGCGGCCGTCAGGGACAGGGTAAAAAAAAGTGAACGGATTATTTTCATATTGCCAATAATGTTATATATTTGCGTGGTATAAAATTTGGTTAACCAATTTTTGCAAATTTAATCAAATAATTGATAATTCACTATGAAACGGATCAAATTCTTTGCACTGGCGCTGCTTCTTCCCGCCCTTGCATTCGCCCAGGTTCCCACGAACCGCTATGCCATGAAACTGGAACAGAAGGCTGACGGCAGCTATGCGCTTCAGAAAGAAAAGCGCTATGCCAAGATTCTGGACCTGGCGTCTATCCCGGACTTGTACGTTCCCTATGTCCATGAGAACAACCGCCTGAGCGGCAAACTCTATAACAAAGTGGAGACGGAAGAGATTGTCTATAAGGGAAATCTGAAAATCGCGGTGGACAAGTCGATGGCGGATGGCCCTTCTCCGGTCCTTTTCTTCTGCCATGGCGGCGGCTGGGCTCGCGGCAACTTCGACGCCTCCCGTTCCCTGACCAAATATCTGGCCCAGAACCATGGGATTACCGGCGTCCGTATCGAATATACGCTGGCTCCTGAGCCGGGCGCCCATGTCCAGGTGTCCATCCAGGATGTCCTGGATGCCGTCCAGTATGTCCGGGACCATGCCAAAGAGCTCAATGTGGATCCTTCCCGCATCGGCTTTGCCGGCACTTCTGCAGGTGCCCATCTGGCCGCTTGTGCCGCGATGCTCACGAAGGAGGCAAAGGTCTTTGTCGGCTACAGCGGCATCTATGACTTGACGACGGCCGCCATTGTCCAGAAAACCAAAGATGCTGAGCGGATCGCTTATTTCAACGACCGGGACGAAAAAAGCCTGAAGGACGCATCTCCCCTCTATCTGATCCCGAAAAAGACCAAAATCGCGGCTCAGCTTTTCTGCGGGACGGGCGACATCACGGTCGAGTACAGCCAGAGCGAGGACTTTGCCGATGCCCTGAAGCGTCACAAGGCCACCGTTGACCTCCAGGTCTACAAGAACTACGACCATGGCCTCAACAGCAAGTCCTCCGACAAGATGGAGGAAATCTTCTTCAAGACCGTCGACTTCGTGGTTGCCAACTTGTAGGGATGCTACAGGCATACCGCCTGATTATCAATGTGTTATAAAAAGTCCCTTCCCTCAAAAGGGGGAAGGGACTTTGCGTAAGTGATTGATTATCAAATAGGCCTACGAGAACAGCACGCCGCCGTTGATGTCGATGGCTGTTCCGGTGATGTAGGAGGACTCTTCGCTGGCGAGGAAGGCGACGAGGTCGGCGACTTCGGAGGCCTCACCCTCGCGGCGGAGCGGAGCGGTGTTGTGCAGGTTCTCCCGGGCGGCCGGCTTGGTGAAGCGGTCGTGGAAGGAGGTGTTGATCATGCCCGGGGCGAGGGCGTTGACGCGGATGCCCTGGGGACCGAGTTCCTTCGCCATGGCACGGGTGTGGCACATGACAGCCGCCTTGGCGGTGGCGTACATGGATGCGCCGGGGCCGCCGCCGTCGCGCGCGGCCTGGGAGGAGAAGTTCACGATGGAACCGCCTTCGGTCATCATCGGAACGACCTCGCGGGTGCAGAGGAAGGTGCTGCGCATGTTGACGTCCATCAGGAAGTCATACCATTTCTCGTCCTGCTCGACGATCAGCTTGCGGCCGACGATGCCGCCGACGACATTCACGAGGACATGGACCTTGCCGCCGAAAGCCTCGCCCGCCTTGGCGAAGAGGTTCTTCACATCGGCCGCCTTGGTCATGTCGCCCTGGACGGCGATGGCTTCGCCACCGTCCGCCTTGATCATCGCGACCGTGGCCGCGGCGTCATCGGGGTTGTCGAAATAGTTGAGGCATACTTTGGCGCCTTCGAGCGCGAGTTTGACGGAGATGGCACGACCGATGTCGCGGGCGCCGCCCGTCACGACGGCTACCTTTCCTTCTAATTTACCCATTGTATTGTTGTTTGAAAAGTGAGACATAATTAATTCTGAGGTCCATAGGATTTGTAGGCGGTCTTGACGACGAATACGCCGTTCTCGAGATCGGCCGTTTCCAGGGGATTCTCGCCGAGGAGGGGAATCTTCTTGTCAAAGGAGGGCGTGAGATTCTTCGTAAAGTCGTCATCACCTAATATCCAGTTGCTTTCTGACCCTGCCGCAGCAAAGGCGCGATTGTCAGCATAGTCCGCATGGAAGTAGGAAGGAACCGGCTTGACACGCATGGCGAAGATTTTCTGACCGTTGCTAGGGGTATAGTCTGGGCAGACAACGAGGTTGTTCTTTACGGTCAGGGAGGTCATCGAATAGTTGCGGAAGTTCGACGAGTTGGAGGCAATGTTGTAGAAGATGTTGTTGCTGATGTCCGCGACCATGGGCCACGTCAGCGCAGTCATCGTACTCGATAGGCTGGGGTAGTAGGTAAACAGTAGCCAAGTGCAGACCGACCCTGTCGAATTGTAGAAGACATTGTTGGTCAAGCTTATCTTTTCAAAGGCCGGCCCATTGGTCATGCTGCTCTGAACATTGATCAGGTTCGAAGTACCCGCATTGCTGTTCTCGAACACACAGTTATTGACGCGGATGTCGGTGATTCCATATCCATAGGCGGAGCTGTGTGTGCTATAGAAGTTGGTCGGGCATTTACGGACGACACAGTCTTCAAAGGCAAAGAGTGGAATGTCCTTGGCCGCATTGTTGTTGGTGAAGAAGGTAAATGCCGTTCCGTTCTCCGCCGGGAAAGTAAACAAGATATTACAGGCAGCGAAAGAGACGCCTTTCACAATCCAAGTCTTGAGAGCCTGTTTATTGTTGGAATTCGTGTACTCAATCGTTGTGACCTCCGGCTTTTCTCCCGTCATTTGGCCGATGACCACGATGTCGTGGTCAAAGGTGGCATCTCCTGCGGTTGTATACTGGCCGGGGGCGAGGAATACGACGTTTCCGGCACCACTGAGATTGCTTCCGCCAAGGTTTTTCGGAGTAGAAGCGGTCGAAGTCAACAGGACCGCTTCGCCGTGGGTCGACTTGTTGTAGGTTTTTCCGCAGATGACGATGTTTTCCCCGTCGTTGTACTTTTTGTAGAGGTCGATGTTGCCTTCGACCGGATTGTTCCAAGTCAGGCCGGCGAAGTTTCCCATGTCATAGATGGTTTTCCGCTGGACATTAAAAACAGCAGAGGCGGCTTTTTCGGCCGTCCCGCCCTGGGTATTGGTCAGGATGGCCTTGAAATTTTCGTAGGAGGCGGTACCCGTGTAGCGGATGAAAGCATAATAGTCCGTTCCCTTGGTGAAGGTCCCGTTGGCTTTTACCGTGACGTTGGTGTAGCGCTGGCCATAGGTTGTCAGGCCGTTTCCGATGCCGGAAGGGCCGTTGGCCTGTGCGCTTTTCTGGTTGAACTGGATGATACCGGACATGTTGCGGGTAGAGGAGAAAGTGACGGACGTGACGTCATCGTCGCTGACCTGGAATTTAAGCAGCGCGCCCGTATAGCGGAAACGGAACTTTCCGTCCTCCAGAGAGCAACCGCCCGTGGCAACCAGCGCCTTCGGGTCGAAAGAACCCGCCACGGCATTCTGCTCCGAAGGAATGACGGCGTTGGAATACCAAGTGTCTGCGGCGACCGAATTGTATGTCGTCGAGCTGGCGCCGGGGGTGGCGGCATCATAGGGATAGACCGCAAGGAAGAACTCCGCACCTTCGGAAACTTCCCCGGTAAAAGAGGCCTTGGTGCCATCGATGGCACTGACGGTAAATTTGTGCGGGGTGGTGGGGTTGACGTTGTCATAGATGGCCACTTCGTCGTTCTCGCTCCATTTGACAGCGAGTTCGTCCAAGGTGGCACGGGTCTCGGGATTTTCCGCATAGCTGGCCTCGAAGGTCATGGGAACGAGCTTTTGAGGGGCCTGGACATTGTTTTCCTTCTGGCAGGAAACCGCCAGCAGGGCGCCGAGCGCCAGGGTAAGGAGATAAATCTTTTTCATAGCTTTTCCGTGTTAAAGATTTACCATCCGAACTCTCCACCATCGGTGAAGGTCTCCGTGTCAGAGTTTTCAAAACCATTGCTCGCAAGGAAACATCCTTCGAGCCGGAGCGGGCGCAAGCGGAGCGCCGGCGTCATGTACGTTAAAAGATCTTTTTTATCCATAATATGATTAAATGATTTCTTTCAGTGCATCGTGCTCAATCTTTCCGCCGAAGAGGAAAATGCAGATGAGCGAGAGGGGAACCAGCGAGGCGCCCATGATGAAGAACGGTGTCCAGTTGTCACCCGCGGTGAGCATCGGAACGAAGAGCATCATCAGGATGGTGCCGAGGGTGGCGGCTGCTCCGCCGAGACCGGCCAGCGAACCGACGCTCTTTCCGGTGTACATGTCGCCGGGGAGGGTCTGGATATTATTGATGGTGAACTGGTAGCCGAAGAGGATAATGGACATGACCAGTACGGCGGTCATGGGATCCTGGACAAAGGCGACCCAGACCAGGGACGGGAGCAGGATCACCGCACCGATGAGGATGGCAGCCTTGCGGGAGAAGCCGACGCTGCGCCCCTTCTGGAGGAAGTGGCTGGAGGTCCATCCGCCGGCTATCGAGCCGAGGGCGGCCCCGACATAGGGAATCCACATGTGCGTGGCGAGCTGCTTGATGTCCATCCCGTATTTCTGACCGAGGTAGATCGGCAGCCAGGTAACGAACATCCACCAGATCGGATCCAGGAAGAAGCGTCCCAGGATGACGGCATAACTCTTTTTTCTGGAGAGGAGTTCTCCCCAGCTGAGACCCTTGTCAGAGGTGACCTTGCATTCGGGCTGGCCGCTAACGATATACTCTTTCTCCTTGTCGGTGATCCAGGGGTGCTCCTTGGGGCCTTTCTTGTTGAGTATCAGCCAGGGAATGACCCAAAGGGGAGCGAGGACGCCGATGGTGACGAAGGTCCATTTCCAGCCGAATGCGGCATAGATCAGACCGATCAGGATGGGGGCGAGGATGGCGCCGATGGAGGCTCCGGCGTTGAAAAAGCCCTGGGCGGTCGCCCGCTCTTTCTGGGGGAACCATTCGGCGTTGCTCTTGACGGTTCCGGGCCAGGGGCCGGCGACACCGAGTCCGAGACCGGCGCGGAAGCCCATGATGCCCTTGACGCCGGTGGCCAGGGAGGTCAGCAGGTCGGAAATACCCCAGAGGAGGGCGGAGATGGTGAATCCTTTCCGCGTTCCGATTTTGTCATAGAGCTTTCCGGAAAAGAGCTGGGACAGTCCATAGAAGATCATGAAGACCATATTGATGTCCCGGAAAAGCTTCTTGCTCAGGTCGTTGTATTCGGCCTCGGAAAGGCCTTCGGTATTGATCAGCCCGAGGTCCTCGACAATCTTCGCCCACATGATGCCGAGGGTGTTCCGGTCGAGGTAGTTAATGATGGTGACCAGGACAATCAGTCCCAGTACCCACCAGCGTAGTCCTTTTACTTTCATAGTCTAGATACCAAGGAAGTCAGCACGGACGGGGGAGAAGGTGTCGATGAGGATGCCCTCTTCGAGGCAGACGCAGCCGTGAAGCTCGTCAGGGGCGACATAGTAACCGTCGCCGGCTTCGAGGATCTGTTTCTTGTCACCGATCGTGAGTTCGAACTTTCCGCTCGCGACATAGGTCGCCTGGCTGTGGTAGTGCTCGTGGAGGGTCCCTACGGCCCCTTTTTCGAATTTGACTTTGACAATCATCAGCTGGCCGTCGTAACCCATAATCTGGCGGGTGATACCGGGGCCGGGATTTTCCCAAGGCATCTGCTTGGCAATCTGGAATGTTTCGCTACGTGTTTTCATGGTATGGTTTATTGGTAAATGGCGGTATGGACACCCGTCCAGGAGAGGCTTTCGCCGGAAGGAAGGGTGACGGTATGGGGGGCGTTTTCGTCGGCCGATGCGGTCCAGATGCAGAGCGTGGCGCTGTGCTCCCCGATAAAGTGATAGCGGACAACGAGGGCTTTGCCGTCGTCCAATAGGGTTTCGATGCCCTTGCAGGAATGGACCAGATTCGCGCTTTGTTCTACCTGGAGGTCGTATTTCCCGTGGGTTTCGACGCAGGAGGCGAACAGGCGGTTCTGCGCTCCGTTTTCTCGCAGGAGCAGCATCGGTTCGCTGCGGAGGTTGAAGTCCGGATCGCCCGCGCCGAGACGGCAGAGCTTGATTTCGCTTGCCGGGGTGGTCTGGGTCGACAGGGTGTACATCCGGTGGCCGGTCAGCCAGGTGTAAGCGGTCATCCCTTCCGCGCCGGCCGCTTCGGCTTCGACCCAGAGGTGCTGGTAGCCGTTGTCCTTGCCAAGAGCGTGCATGGTGTCCGTGGCCCGGGTGTAGGGGACAGAAAGGGAAATCATGTGCCCGTTGTAATGGAGCGGAAGGTCATACGTATGGGGCTTGTCGGCGGTAACTTTCAGAAGGTCCATGATCAGCGGATACTCCAGGAAAGGAACGTCGGCGTAGACCAGGTAGCGGGAGTAGACGACGCCGGGATAGACCGTCGATTCGGTGGCGGAGGCCATCTGGAGCCCCTCGCGGAAACTATGGTAGTAGGGCGTCGGCCAGCTTTCCTGGGAACGGCGCCATTTGCCTTTGCAGTAGGTCTTTCCGTCGACGACGAGGGTGTTGTGGGCGACGGTGGACTTGGCCCAGGACTCGTTCTCGTGGGTGTAATGCCCGTTGTACTTGGCCTCGATGTTGAGGAAGCGGGCCGCGCCATAGTCGGTTATCACCTCATGGCCGTTGTCATAGTAGGCATAGGTCAGGCGGTCGAAATGACCGTGCGCGAGACCGTGGGACGTGGCCTTGAATGTAACGGCGCTGTTGAGCGTCTTTTTGTATGGACGCAGGATGACGAAAGCGCCCATATCGCTATTCTCGCCGTCGCGGTAGTAGCCGCTGTGAAGGTCCAGGGGCTTGGCTTCGCCTTTGCTCAGGGCCTGGGCGACGTCGAAGCCGGCATCCGAGACAAGCACCTTTTTCTGATATTTCTCCGCGACGCTCAGCAGGGATTTATCCGAAGGATTGGCGTGATAGGCGATGTCCACGGCAGAAATCAGTTCCTGGGCGCTGTAGCCTTTTTCCAACGCATCGTTGAAATGCATAAATTCGCCTTCGTAGGCCATCTGGAGCAGGCTGTCCACCGCCTTCAGCAGGATTCCGTCCCGGTAGGAGAAAATCTTCAGGGACTTGTCATAATGGTCCAGGCACTGGGCGAAAGTGACGAAGGGCCATATCGCATAGCGAAGATAATAGGCGCCCTCGGTAAAGTAACCGTCTTCGGAGAAGAGCACTTCCATCTGGCGGAGGAATCCGCCCTTGCCGCTGAGGTCGCTTCCTTTCAAGGCTTTCTGGACGAGGGAGTCATCTCCCATGACCATGCCGATCATTCCCACGCCAGCCGTCGCCCAGGTCGCCCAGTTGTTGAGGTTGTTGAACATCTGGGTGTTGGCCCGGTTGTGGGGGAGGCCGTGCATGATGAAATCGGCATAGGGGCGGAAGAATTTCTCTTCCACGGTTTTGCGCTCTTTCTTTGTCATGCTGTCATAGACGCAGTCGTAGGCGACCGCGGTATGGACCAGGAAGACACTCTCGTTGAGGGTCTGCCAGAAAATGCGCCCGGGATTGCTGGACAGCCCGAGCGGATGGAAATCCAGCGAGGGGTAGAAATCAACATAGGCGGCGAGAATGGCCTTGACTTTGTCGGCGTATTTTTTATTGCCGGTCAGCTGGAAGGCGATCCCGCAGTTGTACATGTCGTAGTAGTTCAGCTTGTGCATTTCGTGCGAATATCCACCGCCTCCGTCTTTCGGAACGGGAAGGCAGATGGGCTTCTGCACGGCGTCGTCAGCCTCGGAGATGAGTTTTTCGACAGACTTGTCAAAGAGCGGGATACTCCCTTTGGCCGCCTTCATCTGCCGGACTCCTTCTTGGGTCAGAAGCAGGTTCGGATGCTCGGCCGCCACGGCTGCGCCGGCAATGAAAAGACTCAGTAATATTGCTGTAAATCGTTTCATAAGCGATTGTTGGACTGTGTTTTACCGGAATTGCTGAAGCGGTTGCCCTTGATGGTGACTTTCTCCCAGGGGGCTTCGTCGATGCGGATGCTGTAGCCTCCGCGGCCGCTGTCCGAGAAAGTGTTGTCGGAAATGTCTAGAATCTGGGCGCCGATGATGCGGAGGACCGAGCCTCTGACTTTGTTGCAGCAGTCGTCGAAACGGCAGCGGCGGACGGTCACATAGGGCCCCGCGGTGGATTCGTCACTGCCGTTGCGCGTGATTTGTACCGGGATGCCGAGGATCCGATGGAACGTGCAGTCTTCGACCAGGATGTCATCGGCATTGTAACGGCCTTTGTCCTCGGTCTCCGCCGCGAAATTGATTCCGTCCCCGGAAAGGGAATCGAAAGTGCATCTGCGGACGGTAACTTCCTCTGCGAAAGTTCCTTTCAGCCCACGTACCGGGACGAAACCACTTTCTCCGCAGTCGGAGAAGCTGCAGTCTTCGATGGTCAGTCTGTAGGGCTCGATCATATCCGGGGCCGTCGAAATAATCCCTTTTGCAAGGCTGCGCCCGGGGGTAAGACGGCCGCTGAAGCGGATGCCGCGGACCGTCAGGTCTGCCCCATCGCGGAGGGTAATCATATTGTCGCTTTTCCTTCCGGCAAAGATGACTTCCGGACAGGCTCCTTCCTCCGCCCGGATGAGGGTGGGGGCGTCCACGACGAGGCTTTCCTCCAGCACGTAGAGGCTGTCCTTGAGGACGATTTCCCTGACGGCCGGTTTCTCGGCAGGCGTTTCCTTGTACCAGGATGCTCCTCTTCCTTCCCGGAGGCTTTCCAGCGAGGGTTCTTCGACGGGCGCGTCGGTCACCGTGTTACCTTCCCAAAGGGTTCCTATCGGCGCCAAGGTCCGTTCAAAGTCCTTTCCGGTGTCGAATTCGATGCTCCGGCACTGGGAGAAGGTGTTTCCTTCGATGCGGGTGCGCTGGACCTGCATATAGCGGTTCGGCAGCGAGTTGGGAACCCCGTACATCAGGGCCAGGGCGGAAAAGAAGCGGCTTCCCGCGAGGCCTGAAAAAGTGTTTCCTACCACTTGCTGGTCCTCTCCGACGATCCGGATTCCGCCGGTGTTGCGTTTTCCGTGGCCGATGAAGAGGTTCTCCGAGGCAACATTGCGGTCGCCGTGGCGGAGCGCCAGGACCCCTTCGCACTCCCAGAAAGCATTCTTCTCGATCCGGTTCTCACTGGATTTGATGCTGACCACCTCCACTTCACCGTTGCAGCGCTCAAAGAGGTTTTCGCTCACGAGGGAACGGGAGTTCTGCAGGCACTGCTGGGAGGTCCCGATGCGGATGGTCTCCGCTCCGTTGGAGCCATAGACCGGCCGGGGGCCGAAATGGTTGTGGTCGATGCTGTGGTGGTTGTCGTCGCACTTCGGGTAGTTCAGCATCACGATCAACGTAACGCCGAGGTTCTTTTTCCCGAGGAAACTGCAGTGGTCCACGCGGTTTTCGCGTCCATACAGATGGACATAACTGTAGGAAATGTCGCGCCTGGCGGGGTTGCAGTCTTTGATGACGGTCTCGGTGAGGCGGCAGCCGTGGGCGAGTTCATCGCCGCTGCGGAATTCCACGAGGGTTCCTTTTTCCGCGACGCAGTTTTCCAGGCGAAGGCCGCTGACCGTAAGGCCTTCCCCATAGATTTTCAGTTGGGATTTCCCTTTCAGGACCACGCCGCCCGGGGTCTCGGGCTGGACCACGACAGGGGACTCCTTCGTGGCGTGTCCTTTCCATTTGAGCGTGACGTCTTCGTAGCGGCCGTCCCGGATGATGAGTGTGTCACCAGGGGTGGCTTTTTCCAAGGCCGCGGCTACGTCCTTCAAGGCGAGGGACCCTTTCCCGCAGGAAAGGATGGCCACGAGCGGCAGGAGTATGAACAGTTTTTTTACCATCTTTTGCCGGCTTTTTCACGAATGGCAGCAAGCGTCTGGGAATAGTCTTTCGTCTGAGGCTTCTCTGCGGCTTTGTCCAGGGTGACGCCCTTGAGGGTCCCGCCATAAATGAGATTGTCTTCCCATGTAAGGTTTCCCTGAGGAGTGTCGATGACCTGGACCGCGATCATGTAGGACTTGGAGCTGACGAGGGTGTTCCCCAGGAAGTGGACGCTCTCCGGCGGCGTGTCCTGGCTGTCCCGGCCGCTGTAGTTGACCGTGATGCCGTTACGGCAGTCCAGGAAGAGATTGTCTTTGACGACGGCGCCTTTGACGGTCCAGTAACCGTTCAGGGCGGCCTTGGATTCGCCTCTGACGACGCAGAGGGCGCTCTTGTAACCGCTGCCGGTGAGCTCCAGGAAGACATTGTCCTCGACCCGGTGCCGCTCTCCGATGATGCGGACGCCGCCGACTTCGGTCTTTCCGCCGCCGTAGAAGTAATTGCCGCGGACGATGCAGTCGTTGCCATGACGGAGGGTCAGGGAACCTTCCCCTTCTTCGAAGAGGTTGCCTTCATAGACATTTCTGCAACTCTTGTTGGAGATGATTTCAGCCCGTTCCCCGTTGCAACGGTAGAAATGGTTGCCCTCGACAAGGCAATCCCCGGGATTGAGGGAGAAGTCGCTGGTCCCGATCCGGATCGCTTCCTGACCGTTGCGCGCTTTCCCGGCATCGTCATAATGGGTATAGGGACGGCTGAAATAGTTGTCCCGGATGATGTGCCGGGGCACGATGCCGTCTTCCATCCACACAACCAGCAGACAGCCCATGTTGCGTTTGTCGATGAACGAGCAGTGGGACACTTCATGCTCCTGCCCGTAGAGATTGACCCACTTGGTGTCGATGTCCGAAGCCTTGCTGCCGGTCCCGTCAATCAGGATGTCGGAAAAGCGGCAATGGGAACTGCCTTTGTAGGCAGTCAGGATCTGGTTTTTAACCGAAGTATCCAACTTCTTGAAAGCAAAGCCTTCCGCCACAAGATAGTTTCCGCGCAGCTGAAGGGACGACACGCCGGTAAAAACCACACCGCCCGGGGTTTCGGCTTTCAAGGTAATCGGAGCCTGCTCAGAACCTTCGGCAATCAGTTTCAAGGCGACATTCTCGTAAGTCCCGTTTTTCCAGATGATCACATCCCCGGGGACGATGTCTTTGAGGGCGGCTTTGAGCGAAGCCTCATCGCTGACGGTGACCTTTCCGTCCACCTTGACAGGCGTTACGACAGGGGGGATAGAAAAGGCCGTCTGGCAACCCGCCATCAGGAGGGTCGCCAGAACAGCTTTGAAAACGTTTATGTACCTCATTCTTAATTCAGTACGTTGGACCAATAGAGATCGACTTCCACATAGCCGCCGGATTCAATGTAGTTATTGTCGGCGGCGGTTGTGATGGTGATGTCCCGGATGTACAGATAGCCCGTTTGGTAAACATCCGTGAGGAGGGATGCTTTTCCACCGGTCGTGGAAACATGTTTATATTTCAAGTACTGGAGGAGGATGACATCGCCCTTGGCCCAGTCTTGATTGGGATATCTAGGAGAAGATTTAGCGGCAATTTCGGTGTTGCTTCCGATGTCGGTGAGCGTTCCGTTCGCACAGGCGGTTTTGATTTCCCCGTCCTTGAGTACACCCATAAATACTACGGGAGTTCCGAATTGGCTAGGGAGGGCTGTCGCAAGGTCGGACAGACGATGTGTCTTGAGCTGGGAGCTGGAGTTGGACGGGTTGTTGAATTGCAGGTTGGTATTGCTGGTCACGGAAAGATAGGTATACGGAGTGCAGGCATAGTACTCAGCTTCCTTTTCTGGTGCAATCTTGTTGCCGGAAACTACGAGTGAGTTGCCGGAAGAGGTACAGGCGGGATCGATGGGACGGTTGGACCAGACATCCGTCGAAACCACAACTCCTTCATCCAGAATCAGGAAGGCGTTTGCTGCATCGAAGTCAGTATAGAGCTTTGATCCACAGCCCTTTCCGAGCCTCAGCCCCTTGGTGTATTGGAAAGGCCGGACTTTTATGGTGCCGCAGTCCAGTTCGTTACCTCCGTTCCAGATGGCGACGAGTGTCACATCCTTCTCGGCCGTGCCGGTGATGGTCTTCGGCATGATGAAATGGGCTTCGATGTCGGTAGCGGCAGCGGTGAGCTCAGCTTCGATACCATCCACCTTGAACTTTTCGATGCTGGCGAAGTTCTCTCCCTTGACCACAACTTCCTTCCCGAGATAGAAGGCGGTGTAGTTGTTGTCTGCAGGTGCGGCGGAGGTGAATACCGGTGAGGCAGGGCCGACAGGGGTCGTGTCGATGCGAAGCGCAGCGGCAATGACGACTTTCTGGGCCGGAGTACCGAAGCTCGCGGCGAGTTCTTTGGACTGGACGACGGGATCCATCTTCTCGATGCTGGAGGGGACCTTGATGGTCAGTGAAGTGGCGCTCTGCTCGCTGATAAGAAGGTCTACATCTCCCCATTTGACTCCGTCCACCAGGTCAAGATTCTCTCCGGAGAGGACGATTTCGTCTCCGAGGTGGACATCATCCGCCTGAGAGAAGGAGGTGAAGGCAGGGCGTTTCAGCTGGAACTTTTCAGCCGCCGTAACATCGATGGTCCCGCCGCCCCAGGTGGCAGTAATGGCGATTTCGCTGTGGGCTTCACTGCCGGGAACCGCCGGGACGAGAACGGTGACGCTCTCATCCAGGCAGGCTTGGATATCTCCGTTGACGCCGGCAAAACTGACCTGGGTAACCTGCGTGAGATTCCGTCCGCTGAGGGTGACTTCCGTTCCAACCGTTCCGCTCTTCGGGGTGAAACCGCTGATGAGCGCATCGGTCACGGGAACCGTCACAAAGTAGTCATATTGGAAAACCCGGGTATCCGTACCCTGTTCAAATACTTCCAGCCGGACTTTGGCGGGTTCGTCGGCCTGCGGCAAGTCCAGTGCAGGAATCTTGAACACCAGCGTTCTGATGTCTTTTCGGACGATTTCTGCGTCTTTTCCGCCGATTTTGACGCCGCCGACCTTATCGAGGTTGAATCCGACAGCCGTCACTTCGGTGCCGACATAGGCCCGGACGGTTCCGCTCTCGTTGGTGTTCGGGTCCAACTTGTTGTTGGTAACGTCAATGGCCGGGGTCTGGACCGGGGCTACTTGCTCCCGCTTGCAGGCAGGAAGCAGCAGCGCGGCCATCAAAAGGGCCGTCAGGAGTGAATATATCTTTTTCATGGCTTAATTCAGCTTGGAATAATCATAGTCATACTTCTGCCAGTAGCAGTCCACAAGCACTTTCGAGGAAGCGAACTTGTTGTTGAAGACGCCCCAGTCGATCTGCTTGATGTGAAGCAGGCCCAGACGCTTGATGTTCTTGGCGCGGGCATCAGGATTGTAGCCATAGTTGTGGTAGTAGGCGACGAGGAAGACGATGTCACGTTTGTAGCCGGGATCGTCGACGAGTTCTTTCGTCTGGTGGTCACAGAAATTCTCGCTCTTGATGCCGCCGGCGAGTGAGGTCACGCTGATGCCGGCGATTTTACTGTTCTCGACGTCGATCGGGAAAAGTTCCTCGTTGATCTTCTCGATTTGGTCGTTGATCACTTTGGTAATCAGTTCATTCTCCACGGCGTTACCGGGATCCAGGTAGCGGAAGCAGACAATCGGCGTTCCGGTGACGCTGCTGTTTGAGCCGGGCACCCGGTTGTCGTGGGCGGTGGTCCCGGCGGGATTGGCTGCATTGATGAAGAAATTTTTGATCTGCCCGTTGGAGTTGGCCGGTCCGTTGAGTTGCAGCACATTGCCGGAAACAGAGGAGAAGAAGAAGTAGGGGAGTACGGAATTGTATTCCTCATCCGAAATCATGCCGGGCTTCGGCTGGTTGGCGCTGCCAAACTGGGTGCCGAAAAGTTTGAAGGCCACCGGATCCAGATCGGTCTTCCATTTCTCGTTGGCATAGAGTTTTCCGTTTTCCGGGCAGAAGAAGGAGGCGAAGGAGTTCTCCTCTACCCGTCCGTCACACCACATTTCGATATTCTGCCAGAATCTGACAAACGGGACGAATACGGTGAAGGACTCAGCAAGGGTGAGGCTTTCGTTGTTGTCGAAATACCAGGCCTTGAGCGGAACGACGCTGTCGCCGTCCGGGAATTCTCCCGCGGGAACCGTGAAACTGAGTTCACTGGCACTTTTGAAAACCTGTGCTTCGTAGTCTCCGACCGTAATGCGGTCCACGTTGTTGAGGTATTCTCCCGTGAGGGTGATGCTCCGGCCGACAGCCGTCTTCTCAAACGTATAGGGGTTGAAGGTCGGAACGTAGCGGGTGATGGAAATGCCGGGGGCGTTGTCCCGGGCCGTTTCCAGATCCTTGCTTCCGTCGAAATAGCGGAGGGTGATCCGTGCATCGGCGGATTCCACATAGGGAACGATCACAATGAGTTCCTTGTCGCTCCGGGTGAGAATCTGCGCCTCATGGCCCTTTTCATATCCCACGGCGGTAAAGATAACGGCTTTGGCGGAATTCAGGTACTCACCGGAAAGGAGGATTTCGTCACCGAGTGCGGCGCTGGGCTGCAGCAGGGCGCCTTTAATGGAAGGAACGGCGAAGCTGCACTGGAAGGAGGCCGATGAAAGGCCGGACCCGGCAGGACTGACCAGTTTGACGGGCCCCGAAGTAACCCCTTCTACAACGCGGAGGGTCAGCAGTTTGTTGGATACTTTGGAGGCAATTTCAACGCGGACGGAGCCGATGTAGGCTTCGGTCACGTTCTGGAGAGACTCTCCCGTCACGGTAATTTCCGCCCCGACAGGTGCTGTCATCGGGCTGAATGCGGTGATGACGGGCTCGTGATCGATCACTTCATCGATCGACACCTGGTCACAGGCTGTCCAGATAAGGGTGGCTGCGACAGCAAGCAGCAAATGATAGCGTTTCATAATCAATATCCGGGGTTCTGTGCAACTTCTTTATTGATATCTCTGACCGATACGGGAATCGGAAGCAGGGTCTGCCAGGCGGCAATGGGGTTGATCGTGTAATCATAGTTCCCATAGAAAGCTTCGCTGGCGAAAAAGTTATTCACCGTGGAGACTGCGGTCCCCCAGCGGAGCAGGTCGAACCACCGCTGATTCTCCATGGCAAGTTCCAGTCGGCGCTCCTTGCGGACCGCTTCGCGGAAAGCATATCTGGAGTTCAGATCCGCCGCGCTGTAATCCGGAACACCCGCCCGCTGGCGAATGGCATTCAGCAGCGTCAAGGCCCCGGGGGTCGGTCCGTTCATCTCGTTGTCCATCTCTGCCTTCAGGAGCATGACGCCTCCGAGCCGGATGACGGGGAAGTCGTTCTCGGCGTCGTTTTCGCTGGTCATCTTCTTATCGATATACTTGCTGCAATAGCGGGCATTGTTGGTCACGATCTGGCCGGTGGTGGCATTGTAGTAGCTTTCCTGCAAGGTGACATCCTTGCGCAGGTCGCCGGGATTCTCATTGTAGGCGGCGATGAGGTTGTCAGAGGGGAAATTGTAATGCTTCGGGGAGCCGATGGCGACGTTTCCTCCGTTGTTGATCGGAGCAAACAGCGTTGTGAACGGGGAACCGATGCCAAGTTTACCGCTACGGTAGCGGATGGCGAAAATGATTTCCGCATTCATCTCGTTGTCGGTGGCGAACACCTTGTCATAAGGGACCAGCTGGGTGCCCGCGGCGGGATTTCCGCAGGCTTCCAGCACCTCGTCGAGCAGGGTTGCTCCCTGGGCATATAACTCGTCGGAGGGGGTGTAATGGGTGGCGTAAACCTCAGCCAGAAGGGCTTTTGCCGCTTTCAGGTCGGCACGTCCTTTCTGGGCATCCGGAAGGGTGAGCGGCAGCAGGTTCCCGTCCACGATGGCCTTGAGGTCGGATTCAATCACGGCGTAGACCTCGTCGACCGGAGAGCGCTGCATGTGGCGGGCCTCATCGGCGCCGGTTTTCTTGGTGACAATAAAGACCGGGCCCCAGAGGCGGACGAGTTTGAAATACATGAAGGCCCTCAGGAAGCGGACCTCGCCTTCGAGTTGTTTCCGCTGCATGTCTTCTTCGACCACTTCGAGATAGGGGAAGACCGAGTTCGCGCGGTTGATGACCCGGTAGGCGGCATCCCAATACTCCTGGACCCATTTATTGGCCGAAATGATGGTTCCTTGGTCGAGTTGTTCGATGAGCTTGGTTTCCCCGGCGGTGGACTGGTTGACCCGCATGCGGGCATTGTCGCTGCGGAGTTCGGTCATGGCCCATTCGTGCTCGGCCACATCATAGAGGCCGTTGTAAGTTCCGAGGACGAGGTTCTCCACGCTCTTGGCATCTTTGACATAGGCGTCGGCGGCGACCTCGGAGATAGGATACTGCTTCAGGTTACAGGCACCCAGAACGAGGGCGGCTGCGGTGATGCTGAATATAATTTTTTTCATATCCGTCAGAATTTAATGTCAACACCGAGGGTGACGGTGGAAGTGAGCGGGAATCCGCCCCGCTGGTAACCGGAGATCAGCGGAGAAGAATAGTCACCCGAGGTATAGCGGGATTCAGGGTTGATACCCTTGTAATCTTTACTCCACAGATAGAGGAGGTTGTTTCCGGAAACATAGATGCGGAGGCCTTTCAGGAAATTATGCAGATCTTTCTTGTTGAGGGTGTAGCCGAATGTGGCATTCCTGAGGCAGACATACGAACCGTTTTGCAGGGGGTAGTCCGTCAGAAGCATGTCGAAGCCGAATTTTCCATAGGGGACCTTTCCATTTCCAGGATAGCTGGGGCTGACCCAGCGGTCTTTCAGGTAAGCTGCATTGTATTTGTGGGTCTCGTTGTAATAGACATCTCCGTTGAAGACGGTCACACCCTGGACACCCTGAATGAGAAAACTCAGGTCGAACTTTCCGATGCGGAAGGTGTTCGTCATACCGTAAGTGAATGCCGGGTAGGGATTGCCGAGCGGGATGCGGTCATCATCCGAGAGGACCCCGTCTCCGTTCGAGTCCACAATTCTGAGGCCGCCGGGGACATCTGTGGAGAAGTGCGGATGGGCGTTGATTTCCTCCGTGGAATTCCACACCCCGTCCGTCTTGAATCCATAGTACTGGATCAGGGGATCTCCGACGATGGCGACGTACTGTTCATTGCGCTCGCCGGAGGACGGGTACTCCCGCTCTCCGCCGATTTCAAGCAGTTTGTTCCGCGTCAGGGAGAAGTTCACATCGGTTTCCCAAGTGAAATTCCGGCGGTTGAAATTGACGGTGTTCAGCTGGAGCTCCATGCCGGAGTTGCGGACGCGGCCGATGTTGTTCCAGTATTTATTGAAACCGGTGAAAGACTGGGTCGGCTGCTCGAAGAGGAGGGCGCGGGTGACGGAATAATAGGCATCAGCCGTCAGGTTGATCCGCCCCTTGAACAGGCCGAGGTCGAGTCCGAAGTTGAACTCATCCGTCTGTTCCCAGGTGATGTCGACGTTGGCGAGGGTCTTGGAGGTGTTGGCCGCTCCGTTGACCAGGGAGCCGTTGCCCGTCCCGGTGACGTAGTTCGCGCTGCCGAGCACTTCCATCGCGGAAAAATACTGGACGTTGTTGTTGCCGGTCACACCGTAGGAGCCGCGGAGTTTCAGGTTGGACAGCCAGTCCAGGTGCTGCATCCAGGGCTCCTCGGAGATGCGCCATCCGGCGGAAACCGAAGGGAACCAGGCGTTGACCTTTTCGCCGATGAACAGCGAGGAACGATCCAGACGGATGGAGGCGGAGAAGAGATACTTGTCCGCATAGGAATAGGTCGCACGGGCGAGCCAGGACTCCAGGATCTTGTCCGGATAGCGGAAGGTACCGGTGCCGGCCGTGTTGCCGTTGTTGGATTCGGCCAGGGAGAAGACCGTTGCGGCGTTCAGGGTATGGACGTCGTCGGTCGGGAAGCCTGTTCCTGTCAGGGCGACGCGCTGGACGCGGGTTTTCTGAGCCGTGAAACCGGCGAGGAGATCGAGTTTATGCCGTCCCTTTTTCAGATTATAATTTAAGGTATTCTCTGTCTGAAGGTCCACGAAAAGGGTGCTGAGGTAACTGGCCTCGCTGGGCGTGCCATCCTTCAGGGCGTTGATATTCGCGTAGGAGTAGGAAGGCGAAAGCCGCACCATCGCACCGTTGGAAGAACGGAAAGTCAGGCCTTTGAGGATGGTGACTTCCAGGTAGGCGTTGGCGTTGCCGGTGAAGCTCTCGCTCCAGCGCTCGGTGTTGGCCATCACACACTTCGGGTTGTTGTTGGCGGAGCTGAACGGGCTCACGCCTTTGACCCAGACCGGATTGCCGAATTCATCCACCTCTTCGGTCGGCGCGGAGATGGAATTGAAATGGCTTCCCCGGGCAAAACCGGTGTAACCGCCCGTAAAAGCGGTGGTCCAGTCGTTGTGGACAACCGGAAGGAAGGACGGCGTCCGGTAGAAGTCGATGAAGTTGTTCCGCGGCCGTTCGGCTCTCTGATAGTTCCCGGAGACATTGTATCCGAAGCGGACCCGGGCCGACAGTTCGGCGTCCATCCGCGTGCGGAAACTGATTTTGTCCACCTGGTTCTGCAGCATGATACCCTGGTCGCGGGTATAGGAGGCGGAGGTGTAGTGCTTCACCGTCTTACGGCCGCCCGAGACGGCAAACTGCACGTTGGTGATGCTGGCGGCGCCTCTCAGGCCTTCCCGCTGCCAGTCCGTCGAACCGATGTTTTTCTCGATCCAGGCGGCTGCACGGTCCTGGCCCTTCACGGCCGGTCCTCCGACAGATTCTTCAAATTCCTGGAGGCGGAGGTAGTCGGTCGCCGTAATCATATCGTGGAGCTTGTAGGCATACTTGACTCCCTGATACGCCTTGATGCTGTAGCTGGGCTTTTCGGCATCGCCGCTCTTGGTCGTGACCATGATAACGCCGTTGGCGGCACGGGATCCGTAGATGGCGGCCGATGCGGCGTCCTTCAGCACTTCGATGGACTTGATGTCATTGGCGTTGAGGTTGTTCAGGCCCTGGGCATCCGGGAAGCCGTCCACGATGACCAGCGGTGCGCTGTCAGCGGAGATGGAACCGGTTCCGCGGACGCGGATCGTCGGGGTGACACCCACTTCTGAGGTGTTGTTGTTGATCGAGAGGCCGGCAATCTGGCCTTGCAGGGCGGTCGTAACGTCCGAAACCGGGCGGTCGATCAAACTTTCGCCGCCAATCTTGGAGATGGACCCGGTCAGGTGGGATTTGGCCTGGGTGCCGTATCCGACCACAACCAGTTCATCCAGCAGGGTGGCGTCGGCCTCCATGATGAGTTTGACGGTACCGGATTTCCCCGGTTTCAATTCCTCTGTCCGGTATCCGATGTACGAAAAGACCAGAACGGCATCGTCGGGTACCGACAGGGAGAAATTGCCGTCCAGGTCCGTGCTCGTGCCATTGGTCGTCCCTTTGACAAGGACGGAGACGCCGGGAAGGGGTCCCTGGGCATCGGCGACAGAGCCTTTGACAGTTCTCGTCTGCGCCGCGGCCATCCATCCCGACAAAATCAGAATCAGGACCGCTACGCAGTGTTTCAACTTGAGCGTCGAAGACATAGCAGATAAGTTTTGGTGTTATAATCTTGTCATAGAATTGGTTCGCCAAATTGGTTGACCAATTTTATTTTCTGCAAATATAACATCTTTCCTTCAGAATATCAAAACTTTTTGCGATAAAGTGTAGGTGGTACGCCGTACTGCTCTTTGAAGCGGCGGCAGAAGTAGTTCTGGGTGTTGAATCCGAGCGAATCGGCAATCTCGGCGACAGACATTTCCGGATGCTCCCGCAGCATCTCTTCCGCTTTTTTCAGCCGGCAGGCATTGATGTATCCGGTCGGGCTTTGGGCGGTCACTTTCCGGAAGCGGGCATAGAAAGAGGAGCGGCTCATGTTCATTTTTTCCGCCAGGAAATCATTGTCCAGAGAGCCGTCTCCGAGATTGTCGTCAATCAGTTTTGTCAGGCTTTCCAGGAATACTTTATCCTCCGGATTGACGGCCCTCCGGCTCAGGGGGCCTTCTGCAGGGGCTGTCCCTCTGGACAGGATCAAATTCGCGCATCGCATGAGCAGGCTGTTGGAATCAAAGGGCTTGGCGATGTAGTCGTCGGCCCCGAGTTGGAGCCCCCGCAGTTCTTCATCCCGGTCTCCCAGGGCAGTCAGCAGGACGAAGGGTATATCACGGAGGTTCCTGTCGCCTTTGACGGCGGTGCAGAGTTTCTTCCCGTCCATCCGGGGCATCATCACGTCGCTGACAATGAGGTCGGGATGGATCTTCCGGATGATTTCCAGCGCTTCAACGCCGTCCGACGCGGTATGGACGTGATAGTGAAGGGAAAACAGTTCCCAAAGAAGGGAAGACATCTCCGGGTTGTCTTCTGCGACAACGACGGTCTTTCTGTCCATGTCATTCGGAAGGTCTTGTCTGTCCGTCTCTTTGGGAGGCGCTTCCTTCAGGCGGACAATAAAGTCGGATCCTTTGCCGAGTTCGCTCCTCACTTCGAGGGTGCCGCTGTGCCGCTCGATGATTTCCTTGGCGAGCGCCAGGCCGATGCCGGAACCGGGCAGGCCCTGGCTGACATCTTCTTGCCCACGTACCTGGTAGAATCGTTCAAAGATGTGTTTGAGGTCTTCTTCGGCGATACCGATTCCGGTGTCCCTGACGTGTATGGCCACCATTCCCCCGGAAGCGTTCTCGCAGCTGAGTGTAATCCGGCCGCCTTCCGGGGTGAATTTGACGGCGTTGAATACGAGATTCATCAGCACCTTCTGCAACTGATAGGGATCGGCGATGACGGTAGGAGGCGTCTTGGCCGCCGTCCACTGGAGTTCCAGTTTTTTCTCCTCCGCGATCTCCCGGAATTTTTCAAAGGTTTCTTCCAGGAAACTGTTCAATCCGACGCGCTGAAAATCGAGCCGGACCAGTCCTTGTTCGTATTTCCGGAAGTCAATCAGTTCCGTCACCAGCTGGTTCATCTGTCCCGCCTGGTATTTGACCTGCTGCATTTTATGGGTGACGAGCGGTGGCAGGTGGAAAGATTGGAAGATGGCATCGATCTGGGCGATGATCAGGGTCAGCGGCGTTCGGAGTTCATGGCTGGCGCTGGTGAAAAAGCGAAGTTTCGTTTCGTTCAATTCTTTCTCCCGAGCACTTTTGCGGCGTAGCCGCGCGACGTGGACAATCATCCACAGCAGCAGGATCCCTGCGAGGATCAGCGCGGTTTTTATCCACCATGTTGCCCACCAGAAGGGCTGGATGTCCATCCGGAGGGAACACAGGTTCTCCCGCTCGCCCCGCCGCCTGACGAGGAAGGTATAGGAGCCGGGCTGAAGATGGTTGGCCGTGATGAAGGGGCCTTCGGTTGCCGTCCATCCCCGGTCCAGTCCTTGTATCTTGTACTCGTAGTCCGCCCAGTTGAATTCACTGATTTCATGGGCGGACGTGAAATACAGGTCCACCCGTTCCTGCGCTCCCTTGAGCTGTACGCTTTCCCGGAAGTCCGCGAGGGGATTGCCGTCAATGTAAAGTTCTGAATAATAGAGGTTTTTTCTCTGATCATCCAGCGGGCTGTCCATGCGGAAGGATACCAGGCCATTGGTCCCGCCGGCATAGACGGTCCCATCTTCGGTAACGAGCAGGCCGCTGTCCATGACCAGGGCCTCCAGCGGAAGGTTTTTCCCGCGCAGCCAGGTTTTGACAGGAACGCCGTCCGGGGACAGAAGATGGATGCCGTCGTCGGCGGAAACCACAAAGCCGCCGTCCGGGCAGCGGACCATCTGGTAGCCGTTCAGTTGGGCGGTTTCGCCGAAAGGAAGGAAGCCGCGTTCTCCGAGGCGGAAAAGCCCGTGCGAAAAGGTGCTGATGAACAGTCCGTCGTCGGAGGGAAGGATGCGCATCGGACGGATTCGTTCTCCCTGTAGTTCCAAAGGGTATTCCGCTACAATACCATTCTGTCGGAGGTCGAACGCAATTACACGGGAAGAGGCAATCCATAGCCGGTCGCCCTCGACGGCGATGTGCGCATACCTCACGCCGTCCGTCTTGGGATACAGGAGTCGGGGGGGCTGTTTCCCATTAAACCGAAAGACGCCGTCATCCGTGGAAAGGATGAGTTCGTTCCCATATTGGGCGATGACATTGATCACCGCCATTGGACTATCCGGCCCCTCTACCTCGATGATGCGTGTGAATTTTCCCGAAACCGGATCCAGCCGGAAAAGGCCTTCCTGGTTGGTCGCGATGTAAACCATCCCGTTCTTTGCGTTTTGCAGGAGCCATTTCGCATTGGTAAAGGGCTGTTGTCCCCATTGGCGGATCCGTCCGGTCCGGGGATCCAGCCGGTTGACGCCGCCGCCTTCCGTACAGATCCACACCGAAGCGTCCATCCCCTCTTCCAGATGGCCGACAATCGGGTAGGACAGGCCGTTCTCGGATTCTGATGCCGGGTAGAATGTCAGGGCTCCCGGCCGGATGTCGGTGTAGTTTACTCCGCTGTAATACGTCCCCGTCCACAGGATTCCGTCCCGGTCTACAAAGACGGCAAAAATGGAAGAGTGCGTCAGTCCTCCTTCCCGTTCTTCCCGGGTGTATCGGGAAAAATGGTCCGTTGAAGGGTCAAAGCGGCAAAGCCCATGGAAACTGCCCACCCAGAGGGCTCCCTGCCCGTCTTCGCTGACTCCTCGGATGTTTTCACTGCCGAGCCCGTCCTTGGTTCCATAATGCCGGGTCGTGCCGTCCGGAAAGACGCGAAGCAGTCCGTTCCGCCGACTCCCGGACCAGATCTCTCCCCGGCTGTCTTCAAAGATGCCGTAGTGGTCCGGTGCCGAATCGATTCGGACGGGATCTTTTCCCCGCTGCTGCCGGAACAAGCCCTCGTGATTGATGTACCAGCGGGTACCGTCGCGGGTTACCAGCATTTTCCGGACCTGGTCGAGCGGCAGGTCTTCCGTGTGGACAAGGCCGTTTGCCCCCTGCTGCCAGACTTCCCGGCCGGAGAGGACACAGGTCTGGCCATTCTCGATGAAAAGGGCATTATAAGGCCCTGGCGCATACAGGGCGGTTTCTCGGCTCCCCGCCCCGCTCCGGTACAATTCTCCGTTCGACAGAAAATAGACATTCCCCTTTTCGTCACATACGATGTCCATGACCACGTTGCCGCTTCGGAAGGAGGTCATCCGGTTTCCGTCATAGGTGCTGACCCCGTTCTCGGTTCCGAACCAAAGCCGGCCGAGAGAATCCTGGGCGATGGAAAGGACGGAAGGGTGCGTCAACCCGTCCCGGGATCCCAGATGCCTGAAATAGGGCGCCGGCGCTGCCGCTGCGCTGATCCAGCCGAAGAGGAAGAATAGGACGATGCTGTGTTTCATGGTGTTCTGTTTGTCTTTATTGGACAAAAATATAAATAATTTGCATTTTTGTGCATATGTTTGGTGGAAAAGTCGGCGATATTTGCGAAAAATGCAAAGACTAATAACCCATGAAACTTCAAAAAACTCTTGTACAATCGGGAAGGAATGATTACATTGCTCCTGAATTGTTGATGATCCGCGTGCGGGCGGACCTTAACTATTGTGCAACCGGTTTCCAGCCGGTGGCCGATAACGATCCTTACCAGGAAGATACGGATAAATATGGATGGTAAATCACAAACGATGCGTGCTATGAATACGAAATATTATATGATGGCAGCACTGTTTGTGCTGGCCCTCTCTTGCTCCAAAGAAATGGATATGATGGAATCGGTTCCTCAGCCGACGCTCTCATCGGAGCTGGTTCCGATTACTTTTACCGTGGACGCTCAATCTGCGAAAACCGCACTCGGGGCATCGAACGGTGTCGTCTGGTCTGATGGAGACCAGGTGTCTGTTTTCGATGATGTGATTGGAAATACGGGTTCTTATGAAGTGAAGGAAGGTCGTGTCGCGGCCTCGGTCAGTGAGACGGCGACAAGTGTTTTCGCCCTCTATCCTTCCAGTACGGAGGCTTCGCTTTCCGGCAGTGTCATCACGACGGAGATTCCTGTGGTGCAGACCGCTGTCGCGGGGAGTTTTGGCCAGGGAGCCAACCTGGCGGTTGCCCGTACGACTCCCGCTGACGCCCATTTCGTTTTCCGGAATGTGGGTGGTCTGCTGAAATTTACCCTCCAGGAAGAGGGCGTGACGAAGGTTGTCGTCAAGGCGAACGGCGGGGAAAAGATTGCCGGTGCCGTGTCCGTGACCCTGAATGCGGACGGAACCATCGCTTCCGCTTCCTGCACGGGCTCTTCGACGGTCACGCTGCAGCCGGAGAGCGGCACGCTGACCAAGGGCGCCACCTATTATATCGTTGTCGCTCCCGGGACGCTGTCCGGCGGCGTATCCGTCCTGCTGGAGCGCGAGAATCAGAAGAATCCGCTTTGCCGGAAGGGTAGCTCCCAGCTGGACATCACTTCTTCTGTGATCAAATCCCTTGGCACCGTGACGGAGGCCCAGTTTGACGACCTCTATACCGCCTATCAGGAAATGGACGCGACGCTGTATATCGCAGGAGAAGCGTATAGCAAGGCGACAAAAGGGGAATCCGAACTGCTTACAGCTGATGTGGAAAAATATAACTTACGCGCGAAGTTCAATAACGTTGAACAGGGCAAAGTATTCTTCCTGGAAGCAAATGATGGGTGTACTTTTGATATCCCAAGTGTTGGAAACCTGAAAGCTGATTTTGTGTGGATAAGCCGTTATGCAACGAGGCCCGTAACGTTACGTCCTACAGTTTGTTCGAAACTGATCAAGGGGTCATTGGTTATGCGTAACCTTGTAATAGATATGGTAAATATCGATGGGGTGGCGAATAATACTGGCTACTTGTTTAATAATAGCAATGCCACCGCTGATTATGACGCTTTAACCATTGACAATTGCTCGATTCAGAATATTAAAAAGCCGATTCTGTATTGTAATGTTTCCGGCTATGGTATTAAAAACATTCAGGTGTGGTACAATACGCTTCAGGTCGTGAATACAGGCAATACACAGATCTTCACTTTTTATCAAAGCACTGTACTGGATCATTACAAAAAACTGGTTTTTAAGGATAATGTAGTGTTCAATGCTACCTGTTCTACGATACAATTATTTAATTATGACCAAAGTGTAACACAAAGTGGAACTAATTGGGAGACTGTTTTTTTTGTCCAGAACAATATTTTCTATAACTGCCCGTCGAGCAATGGCCTTATTAAGTTCTACCAAGTAGCCTCCTTAAAAATCAACAATAATATTTTCTGGGCGGCAGATACTTGGGCGAATCACTCCTATACGTTCATCCTTTATGCTCCCGATCAAAGCGCTTCTGTTTTGGATACCGCAGGAAATATCGGTTATGGAACCGATGGGAAAAACTGGACACTGGCGCACAGTAACTCTACCGTAAAAGCTAGTCCGAATCAGATCCCGAAGGCCCCCACCGACCCCTTCGAATTCTTCAATCCGGCGACGGGAGCGTATACCCTCAAAGAGGCTTACAAGTCTTATGGACCTCAGAAATAATACAAATGATTAACGTGAAACAACTTTTGGCTGCAGCGGCCGTGGCGGTACTGTCCGCCACGGCCTGCTCCGGCCCGGACACCCTGGTGGAAGAAAACATCGCGAACGCAAAAGTGCAGCTCGGGGCGCTGCTAACCGCCTCCGAGCAGGGGGACACCCTTCGGATTCCTTCTACCTACAAGGACGGGCAGGTACGTTTTGTCCCCATCGATGACTGGGTGAGCGGCTTCTTTGCCGGATCGCTCTGGTACATGTACGAACTCACCGGGGATGAAATGTGGGCGGAGCATGCCAGGGCGCATACCGAGAAACTCGATTCCATCCAGTACCTGACCTGGCATCATGATGTCGGTTTCATGGTCTATGACAGCTATGGAAACGGCCTGCGGCTAAAAGGAAACGACCCGTACAAGAAAGTCATCATCCAGACAGCGAAATCCCTGTCCACCCGGTACCGGGAAAAAGCCGGCGTCCTGCAGTCCTGGAGCGTGGACCGCGGCTGGCAGAGTAAGCGCGGCTGGCAGTGCCCGGTCATCATCGACAACATGATGAACCTGGAACTCCTGTTCCAGGCGACCAAGATGAGCGGCGACTCGACCTTCTTCCATATCGCCGTCAGCCATGCCGACAGGACCCTCGAGAACCATTTCCGGGAAGACGGAAGCTGCTATCACGTCGTGGATTACGATCCCGAGACCGGAGCGGTCCGCGGCCGTTGCACCGCCCAGGGTTACAGCGATGAATCCGCATGGGCGCGGGGACAGGCATGGGCCCTGTACGGCTATGCGCGGGCATATGATTATACCGGATACCCGCGCTATCTGGACCAGGCCGAGAAAGTCGCCCGCTATATCCTGGGCCGCCTGCCGGAGGACCTGGTCCCTTACTGGGATTATGACTGCCCGGACATCCCCGATACCTATCGGGATGCATCTTCCGCCGCCATTACCGCGTCGGCCCTCTACGATCTGTATGCGAAGACGGGCAAGAGCCTGTATCGCGAGAAGGCGGACGGGATGCTCGAGACCCTCTCTTCGCCCGCTTTCCGGGCGGAGCAGGGGACCAACGGCGGCTTTATCCTGATGCATTCGGTCGGCTCCCTGCCCCACGGCAGCGGAATCGACGTTCCGCTGAATTATGCGGACTATTATTTCCTGGAAGCATTGATCCGGAGAAGAAATCTCAAATGAGACGCTTGGGGCTCATAGGGTTGCTGCTGGCCACGGTGCTGCCGCTGAAGGGATACGACTTCGAGACGCTCCCTTCCGCTGTCAGGACGCGTGGCCGGGGCGTAGCGGTCCTCGATGGCGACCGCTACAAGGATGGAAGCCACTCCCTTCGTTTCTCCTGGACGGGGCAGGCGGAACTCCTGCTGTCCGACCCGGAGGCCATATCAGCCTTCATGGCCAGCCGAAAAGGCGGGGTCATGATGTGGATCTGCAACGAAAAGCCCATGAAGGAGCCCCTGCGGGTGTCCTTCCGGGATGCGATGGGGCAGGATGTCTGCTGGTTTGATTTCCGGATGGACTTCTGCGGATGGCGGGCTGCCTGGGTCCGCTACGAAGACATGCACACGCGGGACGGTTACATCGGAGACAGACCGGTGAAGGAGCGTCGGAAAGATGCCGTTCTGATGGCCCTTCGCCCGTCGCCCCGGGTGGCGGAAGGTTCTTTCTGCCTGGACCGGCTGACTTTCTCTTCGGAGGCGATCCATCACCAGAATACGCCGGACGCGCAGCTTCCGGACAACAATCATTTCCTGTCCCGCCGGAACCTCTGGCACTGGGCCATGCTCCAGCAGTGGGATCTCTATCCGGCGCTGGAGGCATCGCAAAACCCGGATGAGGCTTCTCTGTCGGCGCTGGAGCACCATCTGGACGCCCTGTATGCAAAAGAAAAACCCTCCGGGAAACCGCTGGATTTTGCATCCCTTTCCCTGACCCGTCTTCCCGACGGAACGCCCAAGGGAAAGCCCATCGTGAGCAATGACGAGGCAAGCCCTGCCGATTTGAAATTGCAGCCGGCCTTTACCCTGCTTCACCACCTGGCCTGGACGTATAAGACCGAAGGGGACAGAAAGGCGCTGGAGGGTTTCTTCCTGTTGGCAGACCATCTTCTCTGGCAAGGCGTTGACAAAGGCAGCGGAATGGGGACGAATCACCATTATGGTTATAGTATCCGCGGCTGGTGCAACAGCCTGTGGCTCCTGCGTGACGAAATCCGGGAGGCGGGAAAGATGGCTGCCTACCGCGCGGCGCTGGCGTACTGGAGCGGACTGGCGGAATGCCGCCTGCCTTTCGATCCGGGTCGGGATGAAATCATCGATTCCTGGAATACGCTCCTGCTCCCGCGGATGACCGCGGCCATGCTGCAGGATACCCCTGGGGAGCGGCAGGCCGAGATGGAAGCCCTGACCCGCTGGATGGAAGGGGCCATGTCCTATCGCCCCGGGACCCTGGGAGGCATCAAGCCCGATGGCACGGCGTTTCATCATGGAGGCCATTATCCCGCTTATGCGGAAGGGGCTTTTGCCACGCTCAGCCTCTATTTCAGTCTGGTCGACGGAACCGCCTTCGTGCCTTCTTCGGAGGCTCGCATCTGCGTCAAAAAGGCGCTTCTCGCCATGCGGACCTACTGTCATCTGTATGACTGGGGGATTGGTATCTCCGGCCGCCATCCTTTTGGCGGGTCCATGCCGGCCAAGGTCCGCAGTGCCTTTGGGCGTCTTGCGGTCCTGGGAGACCTGAGCGGCAGCGGAAAGGAGGCGGACCCGGAGCTCGGAGGCGCTTTTTTTGCCCTCAAGGGAAGCGATAAAGAAGTAGCAGAACGGCTGAGAGCCGCCGGAATCAAGGCGGAGGATGCCCCGGAGGGCTTCTTCGTCTTCAATTACGGAGCCTTCGGCATCCACCGGCGGGCGGGATGGATGGTCACCCTGAAAGCCTATAACAGTGATGTATGGGGCTCGGAAATCTATACGCGGGACAACCGGTACGGCCGTTACCAAAGTTACGGTTCCGTCCAGGTGATCCATAGCGGAAAGCCGGCTTCCGCGGAAGATTCCCGCTACAGTGAAGCCGGTTGGGACTGGAACCGCCTTCCCGGCACGACCACCATTCATCTCCCCTGGGACCGTCTCAACAGTCCGAACAAAGGTACCTTGATGGAACGGAATGACAGCCGTTTCCCCGGCGTCAGTTCGCTGGAAGGGCGGAACGGTGTCCTGGCATTTACCTATACGGAGAAAGACCGGCCGCACTTCTGCGCCGGTGCGACGGCGACGCAAAGCGTTTTCTGTTTCGATAACCGTCTGGTCTGTATCGGAAGCGGCATCAGCAATACGTCAGACTGCCCGACAGAAACGACGCTTTTCCAGCAGCGGCTGGACTCGACGGGGGAAGGAATCCTCGTGGACGGGCAACTTTTGAGCGCCTTCCCGCTGAAGTGGCGGGGCGAAAAGCGCGCTGCCGTGCTGGAAGACCTGAAGGGAGATTGCTATATCCTTCCGGACGCGTCGTCGCTGGTGGTGTATCGCCAGCATCAAAAGTCGCCGGACAATACCGCCAGCAAGGTGGGGGAGGGCGATTTTGTGACGGCGGTCCTGGACCATGGCGTCAGCCCCTCCAACGCTTCTTTCGAATACCTCCATCTGATTGAACCCACGAGTTCGGAGCGCCGGCAGTGGAGCCGGAAACGGCCCTACACCGTTCTCCAGTCCGATAACGATGCCCATGCCGTGAAAGATCTTCCGACAGGAATCACGGCCGTGGTCTCTTATCGCGGATACCGTGACGCCTCGCTGGAGATTCCCGCGGAAACCATTCTCATGCAGCGTCCGGAAGGAAAATCCCTCATCATGAGTATTTGCACCCCGGACCTCGGGCTGGATGAAAAGACCTATACCACACCCCAGGAAAGCCAGGTGGTCGAACGGACGGTCCGGCTGCAGGGGAAATGGAAACTCTCTGTCCCGTATTCCGACGCCGTCTTCGGAACAGGGCTGGAATGCTTGACAGACGGAAATGATACAGTCCTGACGGCACGCTGCCGCCATGGACATCCCGTTGAATTTACTTTAATTGCTGAAATATGAAAACTCTGACCAAGTTCATGCTTGCACTGCTTCTGTCGCTCCTGCCGCTCGGCGCCGGAGCGCAGACGGTCACCGTAAAAGGACGGGTCACCGACAGCAGCGGACAGGGCGTGATTGCCGCTACGGTGTATGAAGAGGGCAATACCGCCAATGGAACCGTGTCCGATGCCGACGGAAACTGGAGCCTGAAGGTCGCAGCCAAATCGTCCATCGTCTTTTCCTGCCTGGGCTATATGGATGTGACAGAGCCCGTCGGCGGGCGCAGCGTCATTGATGTCGTCCTGAGCGAGGACGCCGTTTCGCTCGAGGCCTCCCAGGTCGTCAGCGACGGTTATACCTCCGTTGCCAAGCGGGACCTGACCGGTTCGGTGAGTTCCGTGTCCATGGATGACGTTCTGAAAGCGCCGGTCACTTCCTTTGACCAGGCGTTGACGGGTCGCGTGGCCGGTGTGGTCGTGACGACGACGGACGGTTCCGTCGGTACGACCGCGGAAATCACCATCCGAGGCAACAATTCCCTGACCCAGTCCAGCGCTCCGCTCTACATCATTGACGGCTTCCCCTCCGAGAGTTCGATGGCGACGGCGCTCAATTCGGCGGATATCGAGACCATCGACATTCTGAAGGACGCCTCGGCGACGGCGATCTATGGCGCCCGCGGCGCCAACGGTGTCGTGGTCATTACCACCAAGAAAGGCGCTACGGGACGGCCCAAGGTCAGTTTCAATGCCTCCTGGACCGGAAACCGGATTTCCAACAAGGTCAAACTGATGGACGCCTACGAGTTCGTCCGCCTGCAGACGGATTACACCGCCTCGTCCGGCGCGACGAATTTCTACCTGCGGGACGGCCATACCCTGGAGGAATACCGGAATGTGGAGTCGGTGGACTGGCAGGACCGGATTTACCGGGATGCCCTGGTCCAGAATTACAATGTCTCCCTTTCCGGCGGCAGCAAGTCCAGCGGCACCAATTACAGCGTTTCTCTCTCGGCGCTCGGTCAGGACGGTATTATCGTGAATTCCAACTTCCAGCGCTACCAGGGGAAGCTTGATCTGCGTCAGACGATCGGCAAACGCCTCCAGTGGAATTTCCTGGTGAATTATACCCGGAGCATCACCGGCGGAACGAATCCGACCAGCGCCCAGCAGTCTTCTTCGGCTTCCGGCTGGCTGATGTACTCGGTCTGGGGCTACCGTCCGGTCCGTCCGCTTTCCCAGCAGGGAGAAGGGGACGACGAGTGGGCGGACGGGCTGATTGACACGGATGTAGCCTCCTCCAACGACTACCGTTTCAACCCGGCCAAGACGGTGCGGAATGAATACCGGCGGAACGTGATGGACTATCTGAGCGCGAATACCTCCCTTGTCTGGACCATTCTGGAAGGCTTGAAACTGAAGGTGACGGCCGTTTATACGATGAATAAGCGCCGTAATGAGTCATTCAACGGCAGTCAGACCTACACCGGGTATGAAGGATCTCCTTCCGGTAAGGGAATCAACGGGTCCATCTACTGGTACGACCAGCGGACCTGGCTGAACGACTGGCAGCTCTCCTACAACAAGTCCTTGGCGAGGAAGCATCACCTGGCCCTGCTGGCGGTGTTCTCGCTGCAGGGGCAGAATTATGACTACTATGGGACCAGCGTCACCCAGATGACGACCGAGGCTCTCGGGCTGAAAGGCCTTCACACGGGCCAGTACCAGACGGTGACCCCGTTCGAATATGACTGGCGGCTGATGTCAGGGGCTTTCCGCGTCAACTACAATTACAAATACAAGTATTATCTGACGGCCTCTTTCCGCGCGGACGCTTCTTCCAAGTTCCCGAAGGCGAACCGGGTCGGTTACTTCCCTTCCGCCTCCCTGGCGTGGAACTTCAACCGGGAAGATTTCCTGAAGCGGCAGGCATGGCTGTCCAACGGGAAACTCCGTTTGAGCTGGGGCCTGACCGGCAACAACCGGACCTCGACCCCCTATGACTTTTATTCTCAGATTGCTACGCTGCCGGGTAACAACGATTCCTTTGACTATGTGTTCGGTGGCAAGAATACCGCCGGTTACTACCCGTCCAACATGGCGAACGAGCGCCTGAAATGGGAGACGACCGCCCAGTGGAACCTGGGAGTGGACCTGGGCCTGATGGAAAACCGGATCAAATTTACGGGAGATATCTACCAGAAAGATACCTACGACCTGCTTCTGCAGGCGACAATCCCTGCCTCGTCGGGCTATTCGACCGAGATGCTGAACATCGGCTCCATGCAGAACCGGGGACTGGAACTGACCCTGGATGTGGATGTGCTCCGGCTGAGGGATCTGGTCTGGAACGTCAATGCCAACATCGGCATCAACCGGAACAAGGTGACCGCCCTGACCGACGGGCAGTATTCTCTGCTGAGGAGCGTTTCCTGGGACCAGCAGTTCAACAGCCAGGACGCTTACATCACCCAGGTGGGCAAGCCTTCCGGCATGATGTACGGCTTCCTGTATGACGGGACGTACAAGGCGTCCGACTTCAATGAGGCCGGCGTGCTGAAAGACGGGATCGCCTATCTGACCAGCATCGGCCGCAGCGCCACCAAGCCCGGTGACCCGAAATACCGCGATATCAACGGGGACGGCGAGGTCAATGACAACGACCGGACCATCATCGGCTGCGGACAGCCTCTGCACACGGGCGGATTCGGCAGCACCCTGACATGGAAGGGATTCGACCTGTCCTGTTTCTTCTCCTGGAGCTACGGACACCATGTGCTCAATGCCAACCGCCTGATCTTCGATGCAGGCTCCAAGTCGAACCTGAATCAGTTCACCTCCTATCAGAACCGTTTTGACGCCGTGACGAATCCCGACTCGGATACGCCCCGCCCCAATGCCAACGGCATGAACGTCTATTCCTCCCGCGTGGTGGAAGACGGCTCCTACCTTCGTCTGAAGAATGTGACCCTCGGTTACCGGCTCTCGCCGCGGCTGCTGCAGAAGATCCGCCTGGAATCGGTGCGCGTCTATGTGTCGGGTGACAATCTCTGGACGCTGACCCGTTACTCCGGACCCGATCCGGAGGTCTCTACCCGGAATTCCGTCCTGACCCCCGGCTTCGACTGGTCTGCCTATCCGCGGGCCTTCGGCGTGACGGCAGGAATCAACGTAACTTTTTAATCAGGACAAGCCATGAAAAAGACCTTTTTACTGACAAGTGTTGTCCTGGCCTTATCCGCCTGCTCTTTCCTGGATTTGACTCCGACGGTCATCAGCAAGGAAACCTTCTATAAGAGTGAGGTGGAGGCCCGTTACGGGCTCGCCGGCGTGTACGGCGCGATGAGCCATGAATCCTTCTATGGGAACTTCTATTCCCAAATGATTTCCAATACCGACGACTTGAGTTATTTCAACCGTCCAGTCCAGGCGTCTACGGCCTTGCCGCAGTACCATTTCGACGCGGGTAACGAATACATCCGCCAGGCATGGACCCGGATGTACCGGGGCATCCGCAATGCCAACGCCTTCATGGAAGCCATTTCTGTTTCCGAGTTTGATCCGGACGGCGCTCTCTATGCCGAGGCGCGTTTCCTGCGGGCCTATTATCATTTCCTCCTGGCAGAGGCCTGGGGTGACGTACCGCTTCGTGACAAAGAGGTCAAGGACCACGGCGGCGTCCTCTCGGCAGCGACTCCGCAGGCGGACGTGCTCCGCTGGTGTGCCGCCGAAATGGAGGACTGCCTGAATAAACTGTCCACCTCGACGGACCTCCTGCCATCCCGTATCAACCGGGCTGTGGCGGAGGGAATTCTTGCCCGCGTGTATCTGTTCATGGCGGGGGAGAGCGTCCAGGGCATGGACAAAACAGCCTGTTTCAAATCGGCCCGGGATCATGCGGATGCGGTCATCCAGAGCCAGAGCTATCGTCTCAACCCCGACTACAGCCAGGTCTTTATCAATATGATCGAAGATGCCTATGACACGGAGTACCAGGAGTCCATGTGGGAGGTCGAGTTCCTCGGAGACCGCTCCAGCGCCTCGTCCTGGAGCAACGGGCGCATCGGAGACGTGCTGGGCCTTCAGTCCACCGGTTCGACGGGCTACTCCTCTTTCCGGTGCAACTATTCTTACGGGATGTACAATGGCTCCCTGAAGCTCTGGGACCTGTACTGGCAGAAGGACCGGACGGCGGATGAAACGACCCAGAACGTCATCACGGACGTGCGCCAGAGCTGGAACATGGCCCCTTATAATTATGCGGGAAGCAGTAGCTGGGCTCCTTACGGGGTTCCGGGCAGCGGTTCCAGCCGGGCCTCCATCGACAAGACGCCCTATGTTTACAACAGTGTTACGACGACCATGGACCCGACTGCGGCCCAGGCCATCCGTAACTGCGGCAAATTCCGCCGGGAGGTGGACTACGAAGGCGTCAAGGACTCCAAGCGTCTATATACGACCATCAACTACCCGCTTCTCCGCTACGCCGACATCCTGCTGATGTATGCCGAGGCGGCCAATGAATACGAAGGCGCCCCTTCTGACAAGGCCTACGACTGCCTCAAGCAGGTGCGGGACCGTGCCGGGATCAAGACCCTGGAGAAGACGGAATACGACCAGGCTTCTTTCCGGGAACTGGTCCGCAACGAGCGGGGGCGCGAGCTGTGTTTCGAATCCCTGCGGAAATATGACCTGATCCGCTGGGGCATCTTTGTCGAGGCCATGCGGGAATACGGCCAGGCGGCGGAGGATGAGCGCTGGAGCAAGCATGCGACGGCAGCCTATGTCGCCTCGATCGCCGATGCCGTCCAGCCGCGCCACATCTACCTGCCTCTTCCTCTGGAAGAGCTTGGCGTCAACAGTCTCCTGGTTCAGAACCCTCTTTGGTAAGCGCTTATGAAAACGAGATTTGCCATGATGGCTGCGGCCCTTGCAGCCCTTGCGGGATGCCAGCATGAAATCGTAACACCGGTAGACGGCCGGATTACGCTGGATCCCTCCAATACATACTATGCCGGAGAGCCGGTCCGCTTCCGCGTGGGCGGCGCTCCGGACAACATCCTCTTCTACAGTGGTGAAACGGGAGCGCAATACCGTTTCAAAGACCGTTATGCCGTGCCGGTGGAACAGGTCCATTCCGCCACGCTCCATCTGGATTACCAGGCCCGGTACGGGACGGAGGGTGCCCTGGAAGTATGGGTCTCCAACAGTTTCCCGGGCTTGAAGGGAGATGACGGAGCGGCCGACCGTGCTGCCGTAAAGGCTTTGGTAGACGGCGGGATGCAGGGCTTCACGCGCCTGGATTACGCCGAAGGAAAGTCGACCGTATGGACGGCCCAGGATTATCCCATGAACGACTTCCTGGACCATTTCACCCTCGCCTTCCATTGGTGCCCGGCCGCGTCCAATGCGACCCAGCGGACCTATTGGATCAACGGCTCCATTACCCTGGACATGGAAGGCGCCGATCCTTCGACCATGAATATCATGGATCTGGACCCGGTCACAGTGATGATGAACGAGCAGCTGGATCCCTATCACAAGAACAAGGGGAACGGCTCCATCCGCTTCGACAATTCCGCCGCATCCATCTGTTTCCAGGGCGTCGGGGCCAATGCGCTGGGCTATGCGCTCGACGGCTGGGTCTTCACCCGTCCTTCTCCGCTCAACCGGGTCGCTGCGGACAAAGGCAGCGTCATCAAGAACATCCAGAATTATATGGACGTGTACGAATACATCTATGAAGAGCCCGGCAATTATACGGCTTCCTTCGTGTCGTCCAACGTCAACTATCTGGGGGCGAGCGAGGATGTGCAGGAATTCCGCTTTTCCATCATAGAGAAACCTCTCCCGTGAGACAGATCCTGTCCATAACCCTGCTGTTTTTGGCCCTTACCTTGCCCGTAAGCGCCCAGGTGGATTTTGCCCGCCCGGACATCCTTTCCTTTGAAAGCGGGAAGGGAAGCAGTCCGGACCATGCCAAGTTGGGGGAGCGCTCGCTGAAATGGACCTGGAAATGTGCCGGGGCAAAACTCCGGCTGAAGTATCCCGTTCCCTACCGGGCGGAGAATCCGGATCCGGAAGATACGGCTGTATCTTCTTTCGTATGCTGGGTGTATGCGCCGGAGGAGCTGGAAGGCCGTCTTCGCTTTGAGTTCCTGAAAAGGGGCCGTGTCTGCTGCTCTTTCCCGTATCAGCTCGGATTCCGGGGCTGGAGAGGGGCCTGGGTGGCCTTTGACCGGGATATGGACGGAACGCCGGAAGAGGGGATGGACGAAATCCGGATTTGCGTGGAAGGCCCCCGCAAGGGGACCCTGTACTTCGACGGCATCATTCCCGCCGTCTTTGAGGACGCGCGTTACCATACGCCGGATCTGCAAGTTCCCTTTGTCAATGCAGGAACCGAAGTCCACTGGCTCCAGCTGCTTTCCCACTGGCGGAAGGCCCTGGATGTGAAGGTGCCGGACGCTTTGACGGAGGAGGACTGTGCGCAGATGGACACCCTCCGGGAACGCTATGTCCATCTGATGGCCGCTTCCGGCAAAGGCTTTGGCATGGAAAAAGCCCGTGAGGCGGCACGTCTGGCTGACAAACCCATCTTCTTTATCCGATACGGGGAGACCTACCAGCATCTCGGTATCCCGGATGCCGGCAAGCGCTGGCGGGCGGAGGGACAACTCCTACGCCCTTACAATGATGCCCTTTTCCGCGTAGCGCTTAGCTGGCGCAATTGCCGTGATGCGGCGGAGAGGGCGGAACTGGAACAGATATACATCAAGATGACCCGCCACTTGCTGGACGAGGGCTTTGCCGCCGGCAGCGGGCAGGGGACGCTGCACCATCTGGGCTACAGCATGCGGAATTTCTATACGGCTCCGGTCATCATGCGGGATGTCCTGCGCCGCGCCGGCCTCCTGGAAGAAGTCCAGCAGGCCATGGAATGGTTCTCCGGCGTGGGAGAAGTCAAAGTGGCGCCCAAGCGGCCCGGCATGGATATCGATGCCTTCAATACCTACCTGCTGAGCCGGGTGGCGGCCCTGCTCCTGCTGGAAGACACGCCCTACAAATATGCCTATCTGCAGGGACTCTCCCGCTGGATAGACAATGGTTTCCGCTATACCGGGGGCACCAAGCCCTGTTTCAAGCCGGACGGAACTGTTTTCCATCACCGAAGGGCCTATCCCGCCTATGCGGTCGGTGGTTTTGACGGGGCGGTGAAGGCGGTCTGGCTCCTGCACGGGACAGTTTTCGCCGTATCGCCAGAAAGCCATGCCCATCTGAAAAAAGCCTTGATGGAAATGCGCTTCTACTGCAATGCGGCGTCTTTCCCGCTGGCCATGTCCGGCCGGCATCCGGATGGGGAGGGCGCGCTGATTCCCGTCCATTACGCGCTACTCGCCGAAGCGGGGTCACCCGACGGCCGGGAGGCGGTCGATGCCGATCTGGCGGCCGCTTATCTCCGGCTTGATCCGAAGGGAAGTTCCCGTTTTTCCGCCTTTATGGCCGAAGCCTCTCCGAAGGGCGTGCGCAGTTATGGTTACAACTGCTCGCTGTCTGTCCGGCAGGCGGACTGGCTGGTCACCCTTGCCGGGCATAGCCGCTACCTCTGGTCGGCGGAAATCTATCAAGGTGCCAACCATTATGGCCGCTATCTGACCCACGGCAGCATGGAAATCCTCTCCGGCGGGACTCCGGTCTCGGCAAAGGAGAGCGGCTATCAGGTAGCAGGCTATGACTGGTGCCATATCCCGGGAACGACGGCTTCTCCGCTGCCCATGGCCGAGATGAAAGCCCATGTCATCAATCCGGACAAATACTCGGGCTATGAGGAAATGCTGCTTTCAGACGAATGGTTTGCGGGCGGTGTGGCGGAGGGTGACGAAGGAGTTTTCGCCATGAAGCTCCACGAAAACGAGAAATACAACGGATCCCTCCGGGCCCGGAAGAGTTGGTTTGTCTTTGGCAGCCGGATCATCTGCCTGGGAAGTGACATCGAGAGTGACCTTCCCGTCCATACGACCCTCTTCCAGAACGCCCTGCCCGGTCCTGTCCCGGCAGATTCGACGCTGGGCGAAACCTGTCTGAAGGACCGCTTCGGCCATGTCTGGACCGTTCGGGAAGGCAGTGTCGTCCATACCCGGGGCCTCCAGCATTCGCTGCATGAGGAGACGGATGCGCCGACCCGGGGCTGGTTCGAAAAGGCATACATCCGTCAGGATCAGCCTGTGTATGAATACGAGGTCCGGATGGACCCGTCCATAGCAGCATGCGCGTATCAGCGCATCGCCCGGAGCCGTTCGCTCCATGCCGTGCGCTGCGACGGCGCCGTGGCGGCGGCCGTGTTCGAGGGGGGAGCGGTGGACAGCCGGATTGTGATGGCTTCTCCCTGCCTCCTCCTGTACCGGGAGGATGAGGAAGGGCTCCATATCTCCCTCTCGAATCCGGACCTGGCCCTGTATGAGGGACCGGCGGACAAGGCCTATGATGCCGCTGGAAAGTATATTGAACGGAGCGTGTACAGCCGCTCCTGGATCGACAACGACTGTGCTCCGACCCATGTGAGCCTGACCCTCAGCGGTCACTGGACCGTGGCCGAAGCCCCGGAAGGAACCCGCTGTGATTCGGACGGCGTGCTGACTTACCTGAGTATCCCGACCGCTGAGGCGCGGACGGAAAAAATCTTGCTGCAATGAGAAAAGAACCTTTCATCCTGCCGGCTTTGTCGCTGCTCGCCGCATCCTGCGCTCCCAAGGTGCAGCAGCCGAATATCCTGTATGTATTTCCGGACCAGTTCCGCAATTCTGCCATGGCTTTCTGGAATGACCCGGCTTTCGAAGGAGCGCAGCGTTGGCAGGCGGATCCGGTCGTAACGCCGCGGCTGGATGCTTTCGCCGGGGAGTCCCTGGTCCTGAGCCGGGCGGTGTCGACCTGCCCGCTCTCGAGTCCTTACCGGGGAATGTTCCTGACGGGGATGTATCCCGAGCGCAACGGCGTGATTTCCAACTGTATGGCCGAACGTCCGGACAACACCCTCCGGGAGGATGCCGTCTGTATCTCGGATGTCTTGTCCGCGACCGGCTACCAATGTGCTTATATCGGGAAACTGCATGCAGAGGTTCCCATGAAAAACGATCCGGCCCACCCCGGACATTTCGTCAGCGAGCGCCGACCGGAATGGGATGCCTACACCCCGCCGGAGCGCCGCCATGGTTTCTCCTGGTGGTATTCTTACGGGACCTTTGACGAGCATCACAACCCCCATTACTGGGATACGGAAGGCGTCCGGCACGACCCGCACGAGTTCTCCGTCACTCATGAAACCGGGAAGGCGATTGAATTCCTGCGGAAACGGGACCGCCGCCGCCCCTTCTTCCTCTGTGTAGCCTACAATCCTCCGCACAGTCCTTATCAGCATCCCGGAACAGACTGTCTGGAAGAGGATTATGCCCATTACCGGGACCTGCCGCTTTCCCGGCTCTATGTCCGGGAGAATGCGGATACGACGATGGCCAAGGCACCGTCCATCCGGCCGTATTTTTCCAATGTCACCTCCGTGGACCGGCATTTCGGAATGATTCTCGACGAGTTGCAGCGGCAGGGACTGGACCGAAACACGATTGTCGTCTTTACCTCGGACCATGGAGAGACTATGTGCAGCCACGGCACCGCCGATCCGAAGAATTCCATCTGGACGGAATCCTTCAATGTCCCGTTTCTTCTCCGCTATCCCGGCAGAATAGCCCCGCGGGTGGACTCGCTGCTCCTCTCTTCGGTCGACATCATGCCGACTCTCCTCTCGCTTGTCGGCGCGAAGATTCCTCCCAGCGTGGAGGGGAAAGACCTCTCGGACGTATTCCTCGGCCGGAGCGAAGTGCGTCCGGAAGCGGCCCTGTACCTGCGCAATGTTAATGGGGAGGCGGATCCGGATGGATTGTACCGCCATTTCTTCGGTGTCGCCCGGGGAATCCGGACAGCGCGCTACACGATGGAGGTGGCCATCCGTCGCGACGGCGGCCTGGACAGTATCCAGATCTATGATGACTGGCTGGACCCTTATCAACTTCACAATATCGATTACCGGGAAGTCCCGGAGCTCTTTGCCAGCCTCGCAGCACAGCTTTCGGCGCTGCTGGAGGAAAGCAACGACTCCTGGTACCGGGATGGAACATGGGATAAAATATGGAAACAGATATGAAAAGAACATGGAAACTGCTGCTCGGGGCACTGCTCCTTTCGGCGCTGGTCTCCTGCGTAGACACCGCCCCGATAGAAGGGCGTCTGGATGCGCTCTCCGAGAAGATCGCCGCACAGGAAAGTGCCATCGCCCGAGCCAACGACAACGCCATCGCCATCGGGAAATTCCTCCGGGGGGAAGACATCCTGATCGTCTCCTGGAAGGCCCTGGACCATGGCTATGAGATGGAACTCAGTGACGGGACGACCGTGCGGGTCTGCTATGGGAGCGAGACGCCGGCCCTGGTGCCCCTCATCGGCGTGGATGCGGACGGATACTGGATTCTGTCGCTCTCCGGCGGCAAGACCTACGAGCGGATTGCCGGGGCTGCTCCTTTGTCGGACAATGACGGCCATACGCCCCAGGTCCGGATCAATGCGGACGGATGCTGGGAGATATCGACGGATGGAAAACAGTGGCAGGTGCTTCTGGATGGTGCCGGCCGTCCGGTCAGCGCCGTGGACGGCGCCGCGGTCGCCGGGGTTTCCTCCTTTTTCCGGAATGTCGTGTATCAGGAGGATACTTCGTCCATGACCTTTACGCTGCAAGACGGCAGAACCGTTGTCGTCCCTGTTGTGCAGAACTTTTATCTCCGTCTGAGAGGATACAAGGATGGGATGACGCTCCATCTGGGTGAGACCGTGACCTACGCCGTCGAGGCCTCGGATGTGGCCGAAGCCATCGTCCGCTCTCCGGAGGGATGGACCCTGGTCGTGACGGACAGCGAATGCGCCGTGACGGCCCCTGCGAGCGGCACAGACGGGGAAACGGTCGAAATGGAAATCTTGATTGTTTCTTCGAAGGGCTATCTGCGAAAGGTGAAACTCTCGTTCCGCCTGACCACGGCCCCGGACGGGAAGACCGGTGTCAAAACCTGGGACGACTGGGTGACAGGAAGTGATGAAAATGTGCTCCTGGACTATTCCTACGCCGGGTATAACCATGGCGAAAGCGCCCCCGCGGACGCCATGGACCTCGGTTATAAGGTCTTCAATGTCGTGGATTACGGCGCTGTTCCCAATGACGGAAAATCCGACCGTGCCGCCGTTCTCAAGGCCTGGCAGGCCATCATCGGCGAGGGGCAGGTCCAGAAATCCGAAGCGCGTGCCATCCTCTATTTCCCCGAAGGGGAGTTCATTCTCCATACCGCCGACGACGATGTGGACGGAAAGAGCCAGCCCCTGCAGCTGCGCGGCGGATATTTTGTCATCAAAGGGGCCGGCCGGGACAAGACGACGCTCGTGATGGATGCGGCGAACCAGCCTGCTTCCGAGGCGCTCTACAGTTCTCCGGTCATGCTCGAAATCAAACATAATTCCGGTTTGAGTGAAGTGGCGAAGATTACGTCGGATGCGCCCAAGGGTAGCTTCAGCGTGGAGGTTTCGACAAGTGCGGGCATTGCTGCCGGTGACTGGGTCTGCCTGCATGTGATCAACAACAACGCGGCGTTTGTCGCCCAGGAACTCGCTCCCTACAGCGTGGAAGCGACCATGACGAACATCATCGAGACGGGTGTCCAGGTGTATGACTACCACCAGGTGAAATCGGTTTCCGGCACGACGGTGACCTTCGTCGAACCCATCATGCATGCGGTGGAGGCCCGTTGGGGATGGACCTTGCAGAAATATCCCCATTATGAGCAGGTCGGCGTGGAAGACCTGACGTTCAAGGGGAAAGCCAAAGAGAATTTCAAGCACCATGGATCCTGGGAGGATGACGGCGCCTACAAACCCCTCTCTATGGTCCGTATTGCCAATGGCTGGCTCCGCAGGGTGCGTTTTACCTCTGTCAGCGAGGCCTGTACGATTTCCCATAGCGCCAATATTTCGGTCTATGACATCGAAATAGACGGGAACCGCGGCCATTCTTCCATCCGCAGCCAGACCGGCAGCCGGGTCTTCATTGGGAAGGTCTGGGACCACAGCAGCGGTGCCCTGGTTTCCAGCGGGGTGTGGGCGGAAAACACCGGGCAGTACCATGCCGTCGGTGTCTCCAAGCCCAGCATCGGTACGGTGCTGTGGCGCAATACCTGGGGCCGGGACGGCTGTTTCGAGGCCCATGCGACCCAGCCGCGGGCGACGCTCATCGACTGTTGTGAAGGCGGATGGATGCAAATGCGCCAAGGGGGAGACGAGAACCAGGTGCCGAATCACCTGTCGGATCTTGTCATCTGGAATTTCCGCTCCACGACGCCTTTCAGCGGAACCTGGGACTGGTGGAAGACATCCAGCAAGTGGTGGAAGATCCTTCCGCCGGTGGTGGTGGGCTTCCACGGCGAGGTCTGCGATTTCCTCGCCTCCCAGACCCGGGTGGATGAGTCCCACGGGACGGCCGTCGAGCCGGAATCCCTCTATGAGGCCCAATTGAAAAAACGCCTGGGCGCCGTCCCGGCATGGTTGAATGCGATAAAATAAAATGATACACAATATGAAATGCAGATGGATTGCTGCCCTGGCCCTTGTTGTGACGGCCTGCAGCGGACTGGAAAAAATCGAGTCCCGGGTAGATACCCTGGAAAGCCGGGTTACCGCTTTGGAAAAACAGGTGGAGGCCCTGAACAAGAATGTCGCCGGCACGGCCGCCTTGATGGAAGCCGGAACCATCCGTTCCGCCACTGAGAAAGACGGCGTCTGGACCCTGGTCCTTTCCGATGACCGGGTCATTACCCTTACCGCAGGTTCGGTGGGCGTCGGCGCAACCCCGGTGATGTCTGTCGACAAGGATGGCTATTGGATGGTGGATTACGGCAGTGGCGCCCAGTATGTCCTTTCCGGCGGAGAGAAAGTCAAGGCCAAGGGGGCGGACGGTGTGACGCCGGTCTTCGGGGTCAACGCAGCGGGCAACTGGACCGTCAGTTATGACGGGGGAAAAACGGTGACGGAAGTCCTTGGCGCAGACGGGAAACCGGTCAGCGCCCTTCCCGGGAGCGGTGCCGGCGGTGACAGCTATTTCAGCGACGTCCGCTATGAAGGCGGTGTGTTCACCCTGGTACTGAAAAACGGAACGGTGCTGGAAGTTCCTGTCGTGGCGGGCCTTCGCTGCGCGATTGCCGGCGCCGAGTCCCTTCAGGTCTTTGCGAAAGGGGAGACGAAAACGTTCGCCGTGACCCTGGAAGGCGTTGCGGAAACGATGCTGACTGCGCCGCAGGGATGGACGGCATCCCTCAGCGAGACGATTCTTTCGGTGACCGCGCCGCTCACCACGAAGGCGACCCTCGCCGACAGCCGGACAGATGTGTCCATCCTGGCGCTCTCCGCCTCCGGTTATGCCGCTGTCGCCAAGGTGAAAGTGGCCCTGGACGATGCGCCCGCTCCGGTCAGTCCGACAGCGGCCATCACGGCGGGCGAAGCCGGGGAGACGACCCTCTCCTTCACCGTCACCCTGTCGGATGCGTCTTCCTGGAAATATCTGGTCCGGAAGGCTTCCGAAGCGGCTCCTTCCGCTGAATTCGTCAACGAAAACGGTACGCCGGGCGAGGGGACGGGTGCGACGGTCACCTCCCTGGAGGAATCGACCGAGTATACGATCTATGTTCTCCCGCTCAACGGCAGTGTCCTCGGCTCCCTGGCTCGTCTGAACATGACGACCCAAGCGGCGGTCATTACGGACTTTTATGCAGCTTACCAAGCCGGGAAGGACGTCGTCATCGGCGGGGTGACCTACAACAAGAAAACCCATGGCGAGGCCGTCCTGGTGAAGGCGGAAGCGGAGGGAACGGATCTCAAGCCGTCCATCCAGACGAAATCCGCTGTTGTCTTCCTGGAGCAGACGGAAGGCGCCAGCTTTGATATTCCGGCCGTGACGACCATCTCCGGTGACATCGTCCTGTTGAGCCGCTATGCCGACAAGCCGGCAACCGTGCGTCCGACAGTTTTCATCAAGTTGGTCTCCGGTTCGCTGGTGATGAAGAACCTGGTCTTTGATGCGGTGAATATCGCCGGCGGGACCAATGCCACCTATGTGTTCAACAACGCCAATGCCACCGCCGATTTCCAGAACTGGTACATCGAAGACTGCCGTTTCCTCCATCTCCAGAAGCCCGTCCTCTATGCCGGTGCGCTGACTTATGGATTCTGCCATCTGACGGTCCGGAACTGTGTGTTCCAGCTGGTTCATCAAAGCGGCAATCTCCAGCTGTTCAACTTCTACAACTGCTCGGTACTGCATACCTACAAGGAACTTACCTTCGAGAACAATGTGGTCTTCAACGCTTCCTGCGTGGCTGCACAGATTTTCAACTATGGCCAGAATACGGCCCAGGATGCGACGAAGACTTGGGAATGCCCGCTGACCGTGAAGAACAACATCTTCTACAACTGTCCTTCCGGGAACGGCTATTTCAAGTTCTATCAGCTCTCTTCGCTCAAGATCAACGGGAACGTTTTCTGGGCGGATCCCGAATCGACCCTCGCCTCCTACACATTCATCCTGTACAGCGCGAATCAGGACGCCACCGTCATCGACGCCTCCGGAAACATCGCCTATGGTCTGGCGGATGGAAAGAACTGGGCCCTGGCCCACAGCAATTCCACGGTAAAGGCCTCTCCCAATACGGTGTCCAAACTGGATGAGAATCCCTTCACCTCTTTCGATTCCGCTACGGGCGCGTATGTTCTGAAAGCGGCGTACAGTTCCTACGGTCCTGTCCGCTAACGGAAGATTCCGCTTTTTTTATCCGGTCCGGGGCGTTGTCTCCGGGCCGGATTCGTTTGTTTCCGGCGGGGCGGCAAAGAAAAGTTTGGAGATTTGTACAAACGTTTGTATCTTTGCGGCAGAAATGGTAACGATCACACAAATCGCCGCGGCGCTGGGCATTACTCCCTCGACGGTTTCGCGGGCTCTTTCGGGGAGTCCGCGGGTCAAGGAGGAGACCCGTCTCGCCATTGAGCAGAAGGCTGCGGAACTGGGCTATGAGCGCAACATCATGGCCTCGAACCTGCGAAAAGGCCGTTCGGATATCGTCGGTGTCGTCGTTCCCCGCATCCACCGGGAATTCTTCTCCAATGTCATCAGCGGAGCGGAGTCGTTGCTCAACGAGGCCGGCTACAGCGTGTTGATCTGCCAGACCCATGAACGCTTCGAGGATGAGGTCAAGGCCCTGCGGACCCTTCGGAACAACCGGGTGGCCGGGGTGCTGCTCTCCCATGCAATCGGCTCTTCGGATTCGGCCCATATCCGCGACATCCTGGGCCGGGACATCCCGCTGGTCCAGTTTGACCGGGTCTTCTCGGACCTTCCCGGAGCAAAGGTCGTCAGCAACAATTTCCAGGGGGCCTACGAAGCGACGGCCCACTTGGTCGCCCAGGGCTATCGCCGGATCGGTACGCTGGCCGGCTATATGAGCTCAGAGGCTTATGAGCAGCGGCTCGTCGGGTGGCGCCAGGCGCTGCTGGATATCGGACGCTCCGCCGGCGAAGAGATTGTCTTCTACGATACCATCGTGCCGGAAACGGGGCGGGAAGCCGCCATGAAGGCTCTCTCGGCAGGTTGTGACGCGCTCTACTGCGCAGGGGACTTCTCCGCGCTCGGAGCCATTGAGGCGCTCCGCTCCTGTGGTGTCCGGATTCCGCAGGACTTCGGCATCGTCGGAACGGCCAACGAGTCCTTCACGGCGCTGATGACTCCATCCATGTCTTCCCTGGCACTGAATCCCTATGAAATGGGACGCCGTGCGGCGGAAGCCTTCCTCAATGGAGACGACGGAACGATTGTCGTTCCGATGGAACTGAAAATCAGAGAATCATCAAATCATTCCTTATAATATGGCAAAAGTTGTTACTTTCGGCGAGGTGATGCTTCGCCTTTCCACTCCGGGTTACCTGCGTTTCAGTCAGGCCCACCAGTTCGATGCCACGTTTGGTGGCGGTGAAGCGAACGTGGCGGTGTCCCTGGCCAATTATGGTATCCAGACCCAGTTTGTTACCCGTCTTCCGAAGAATGACATCGCGGATATGTGCCTTCAGGAACTCCGCGGCCTCGGTGTCGGACTGGACGGCGTCGTGTTCGGCGGTGACCGCGTCGGTATCTACTACCTTGAGACCGGTGCCGTTGCCCGCGGCTCCAAGGTCGTCTACGACCGGGCGTATTCCGCCATTTCCGAAATCAAGCCGGGCATGGTTGACTGGCGTAAAGTCCTCGAGGGAGCCGACTGGTTCCATTGGACCGGCATCACGCCCGCCCTCAGCCAGGGTGCCGCCGATGCCTGCCTCGAAGCGATCAAGATTGCGAACGAGATGGGCGTGAAGGTCTCCTGCGACCTCAACTACCGGAAGAAACTCTGGAAATACGGCAAGTCCGCTTCCGAGGTCATGCCGGCCCTGGTGGAAGGCTGCGACCTGATCCTCGGCAACGAAGAGGATGCGGAGAAGGAATTCGGCATCAAGCCGGAGGGCTTCGACGCGGAAAAGACGGGCGGCGAGATTGACCAGGCGGCCTTCATCAGTGTCTGCCAGCAGCTGATGGCGAAATTCCCGCGCTGCAAGAAGGTGGCTGTGACCCTGCGCGGTTCGATCAATGCCAACCACAACACCTGGGGCGGTGTCCTCTATGACGGCAAGACCCTCTGGCAGAGCCGTCGGTACGACATCACGCACATCGTGGACCGTGTCGGTGGCGGTGACTCGTTCATGGGCGGTCTGCTCTACGGCCTGCTGGCCTACGATACCGACCAGGAGGCGATTGAATTCGCCGCGGCGGCATCCTGCCTCAAGCATACGATTATCGGTGACTACAACCGGGTGACGGTCGCCGATGTAGAAGGTCTCATCAAAGGCGGTGGCTCGGGCCGCGTTTCTCGTTAAGATTATGTCCAAGTTCAAGAAAATCGATACGATCGGCGTGATCCGGTCGACCGGGATTGTTCCGGTGTTTTACAACAGTGATGTCGAGCTGACCAAAAAGGTCGTCAAAGCCTGCTACGACGGCGGCATCCGTGCCTTTGAATTCACCAACCGCGGCGACGGTGCCCACAAGGTCTTCGAGGAACTGATTGCCTTTGTGCGCAGCGAGTGCCCGGAACTGGCCCTTGGCGCCGGTACCATCCTCGACGCTCCGACGGCCGCCCTGTACATCCAGATGGGTGCGGACTTCATCGTCTCGCCCTGCATGGTGGAGGAGGTGGTCCGTCTGTGCAACCGCCGCGGCGTGCCTTACAGCCCGGGCTGCGGTTCCGTAACGGAAATCGTCCATGCCCAGGAACTGGGCTGCGACCTGGTGAAGGTCTTCCCTGCGGGGACCGTCGGCGGTCCTGCCTTCGTGAAGAACGTCCTCGCACCGCTCCCTTGGGCCATGATTATGTGCACGGGCGCGGTCGAGCCGACGGAGGAGAACCTTTCGGCCTGGGCAAAGAGCGGGGTGACCGCCGTCGGTATGGGCTCGAAACTCTTCCCGAAGGAAGTCATCAAGGCCGGCGACTGGAAAGCCATCTCCGACCTCTGTGCCAAATCCCTCGCCTGGTTCGCCCGCTGAACGCGCAGCGGCTACAGGCTGTCGATATAGGCCTTCATGGCCGGTACCTTGGAATAGGCCGCATGGAACAGTGCGGCCTGATTTCGTGTACGGACGAGGTTGTGCTCCGGGTATTTGATCCGGTAGTAGGTGTCGCCGTTGATGTAGTCGGCGAAGAAGCGGACGGCCTGCATGTAGGGGAAAAGGCAGGCGGCGTAGGGGAGGTTCTCCTTCTCGACGGGGGTGAGGAAGACTTTGGCGGACTCGACATAGCCCTTGGCGAAAGCCTCGAATATGTCCATCCGGAAGTCGACCTTGTCGACGGCCGGGTCGTCCTCGGCGACGGTGTTGGCTGCAGTGCGGAGGAAGTCGCCGAAATCCGAGAAGACGAACGAAGGCATCAGCGTGTCCAGGTCGATGACACAGAGGACATTGCCCTGGTCATCGAATAGCATGTTGTTGACCTTGGTGTCACAGTGGCAGATGCGCTTGGGCAGTTTCCCTTCCCGGTAGAGCCTTTCGGCCTTGCACATCTCCGCCTCGTAGGGAAGCAGGTCGGCGAGAATCTCCTTTACCTCGGCTTCAGCCATCCGGCCCGCCTTGTCGGCGGCGACGGCTTCCCGGAGCTGACGGGCGCGCAGTTCCATGTTGTGGAAATCCGGGATGGTCTCGCCGAGTGTGTCCGGAATGTCGGCGAGCATGGCCTCGAACTTGCCGAAGGTCTTGCCGCAGTAGTAGGAGTACTCGGGATTGACCATCTCGTAGGTATGGGCGTTCTTGATGAAAACCGAGACCCGCCAGTATTCGCTGCCGTCGGTCCAGTAGGTCTTTCCCGTTGCTTTGCAGGGAAGGAAACGGAGCACTTTCCGCTCGATGTCCGGGTCCCCGGCGAGTTTCCCTCGGATATGGGCCGTCGCACAGTCGATATTGTGCTGGAGTAGTTCCACATCCTGGAAAATGGCATGATTGATCCGCTGGAGGACATAGTCGTCCACGCCGTCCGTCTTGACGAGGAGGGTGTCGTTGATGAGGCCATTGCCGAGCGGCTTGATTTCGAGAATGTTGCCCGGGATGTCAAACTGGAGGGCAATCTGTTTCAGTTGTTCTGCGGTTTTCATGAAGAAACTACTTAAAAAGGGTTTTCAAATATACGAATTTTAAAGAATAATCCGTACCTTGCAGAGAATTTTGTAACCACACGTCATGAAACGATCCATTCTGCTTCTCTTGTTGGCGACGGTAATCGCCATCGCTCCGGCCTGGGCCAGGAAGGCCCCCAAGAAGTTTGTCCATGAAACGGTCGCTATCCCCGAGATTAGCCCGAAAGTGATTGCCGTGGAGACGGACCACACCCAGCTCCTGCTCCAGGTGGACAAGAAGGGCTCCGTCCGCACCGTCCATTATGGGGCTCCGACCGGCGAGGCGGCCCAGTTCGTGTCCTTCCGCTCCGGCTATGGCAGTCTGTATGGAAGCGGACCCATGACCTATCCGACCGTCGGCGGACGCTTCATCGGGCAGCCGGCGCTGCAGGTCAAGTATGCCGACGGCACGCACAATACGGAACTCTATTATGTTTCCCACGAAACCGTCTCCCGCGGCGGCGCCGTCACGACGACCCTACATCTGAAGGATTACGTGACGGCCCTGGAGGTCAGCCTGGTCTATGAGGCATTCCGGGCGGAGGATGTCATCCTGATGCACAGTGAGGTCGTTAACGGAGGAAAGAAAGCGGTCGAGCTGCTGGACGTGGCCTCGGCTTCGCTCAACCTGGACGCCGGAGACTACCTTCTGACCCATTTCTACGGGGACTGGGCCATGGAGATGCAGGTGGAACGGACCCCGCTGACCCATGGGGTGAAAGTGATCGAATCCCGCCGCGGGACGCAGGGGACCCAGAATACCAATCCCTCTTTCCTGTTGAGCTGTGGAAAATCCTTCAGCGAGACCGAGGGCGAGGTCATCGGCGGCGCCCTGGCCTGGAGCGGCAACTACCGCCTCAGTTTTGAAAAGAACCATACCGACCGACTGAACATCGTGACCGGTATCAGCCCCTTTGCCTCAGCCTATCCGCTCGCACCCGGCGCCCGCTTCACGACCCCTCAGATGATCTACACCTGGAGCGCGGAAGGCGCCGGCGGAGCCTCCCGGAACCTTCACCGCTGGGCCCGGAAACAGGGCGTCTATGGCGGAAGCCAGGTCAATCCGACCCTGCTGAACAGCTGGGAAGGCGCCTACTTCGATTTCACGACGGAGACCCTGCTCCGCATGATTGATGATGCCGCCTCCATGGGCCTTGAAATGTTCGTCCTGGACGACGGCTGGTTCGCCATGGACCATCCCCGCAACAACGACAAGGCCGGTCTCGGCGACTGGGAGCTGAATACCAACAAACTCCCGGAAGGCATTGACTATATCGCATCTTATGCCCATTCCAAGGGCCTCAAGTTCGGCATCTGGATCGAGCCGGAGATGGTCAATCCGGATTCGAACCTCGCCGAGGCCCATCCCGAGTGGGTGGTCCAGGCCCCCGGCCGCGAAATCTACCAGACCCGGAACCAGTGGCTCCTGGACCTTTCCAATCCCGCCGTGCAGGATTTTGTCTTCGGCGTCTTTGACCGGACCATGCAGCTGTCCGCCAACATCGATTACATCAAATGGGACTCCAACCGGGAAGTATCTTCTTTCGGAAGTACCTTCCTCGGAGAGGAGCAGGACCGTTTCTATATAGAGTATGTCCAGGGCCTGTACAACGTCCTCCAGCGGGTGCGGGCGAAGTATCCCGACACGATTGTCCAGTGCTGCTCTTCCGGTGGCAGCCGCGTGGACTATGGCGCCCTGAAGTATTTCAACGAGGTATGGACTTCCGACAATACGGATGCCATTTCGCGCGTGCGTATCCAATATGGTACGTCCCTGATTTATCCCGCTTCGGTGATGGGCTCGCATGTGTCCGCCGTGCCGAACCACCAGACGGGCAATGTCGTTTCGCTGAAATTCCGTTTCGACATCGCTTCGGCCGGCCGCCTCGGCATGGAACTCCAGCCGAAGAATCTCACGGCGGAGGAGCGGGCCCTTGCAGACCGCTGCATCACCTCCTACAAAGGCTATCGCGACCTGGTGTTCACGGGCGATCTCTACCGGCTGGCCTCCCCGTATGAGGGGGATTATTATGCGCTGATGTATGTTTCCCCGGACAAGCGCCGCGCCGTGGTCTTTGCCTACTGCCTGCGCTACCAGAACCGGGGTGTCGGAACGCACACGTTCCGCCTCCAGGGCCTTGATCCCGCTCGGAAGTACAAGGTCAAGGAGCAGAACGTGGACAAGAGCTGCTGGTGGGGTGACGGAAAGGCCTTTACGGGCGCCTTCCTCGCGGGCGGCGGCTTCAATCCCGCCCTGCTGAAAACCAACACCAGCGCTGTCTTCCTGCTGGAGGCGGAGTAGGAAGCCTCCCGAAAGGACAGGCGCTGAGTATCAAGGGCGGTTTGGAAAACGCCGTGGAACAAAAAACCGGCCTCCGAAAGGGAGGTCGGTTTTTATGAGTCTGTCCGGACGGACTACCAGCGGTCTTCGTCAGAAACGGTGAGTTTCTTGCGGCAGTGACGGCGGCGGGAAGCCAGGACGCGACGGCCGTTGGCGGAGGCCATTCTTGCGCGGAAGCCGTGCTTGTTCACACGCTTGCGGCGGGAAGGTTGGAATGTTCTTTTCATATCTTTCTATTTTTATATTATTCGCGTTTGGATAGGCCCACTTCTGCGGACGGACTGCAAAGGTAGGAATTTTCGCTCAAACCGCCAAAATTTTTTCACTTTTCCAGGTGAATGACCCATTTGCCTTCATAGTAGGGGTCGGAAAGCCAGCTGGAGAGCGGCCAAGTATGGACACTCCCGGGGGAGAGGCGCTGCCGCTGCATGACTTCCGCAATCTCTTCGACGACGTCGCCGCCCTTGAGACAGAGGATGCCGCGGGAGAACCGGCCCTTGACCCATGGGTACAGGTCCGAAAGCGAAGCGACCGCCCGGGAGACGACAAAGTCGAAGGGCTCGCCAAGGGTCTCGGCGCGGGCGTTGACAACCACGACATTGTCCAGATCCAACGCCTCGGCAACGGCCTTTGCCACAAGGGTCTTCTTTCCCACCGAGTCACAGAGCGTGAAACGGGTCTCGGGAAAGAGGATGGCAAGCGGAATGCCGGGGAGACCGCCGCCGGTGCCGAGATCCAGCACCCGGGCCGCGGCGAACTGCTCCCAGAGGCCGCCTGTCGTCTGGAGATAGCGGGCGAGGGCGACGGAGTGGAGAATGTGGTGGTCGTATAAGGCGTCGATATCCTTGCGGGAAATGACATTGATCCGGGCGTTCCATTCCCGGTACAGACCGTCCAGGGCGCGGAAGCGCTCCTGCTGGACCGGGGTCAGCGGGATGTCTTTCCGAAGGAGGGCGATAAACTCTTCTGCATTCATTTGATTTCTCCTCTGAGCATCATTTCGGCGAGTTGCTGCTTGCCGCGACGAATCCGGGTGCGGACGGTATTGAGTTCCAGCTCCAGTGTGCGGGCAATCTCCTCGTATTCCAGTTCTTCAATCATGTATTTGACCATCACTTCTTTATAGAGGGGGGACAGTTCCTCGATGAAGGAGAGCAGGCGGCGGTGGTTTTCATCCTGGATGATCTCTTCTTCCGGGTCGATGTCGGTGAGGGGATCGGACGCGTCCTTTCCGCCGTCCCGTTTTTTCATGCCTTCCTTCTTCTCGTCTTCCCGCCGGATGGTGTCCAGATGGTCCAGGGCGGTGCGGGTGGCGATGGTGTTCAGCCAGGGACGGAGCGAGCGCGAGGCATCAAAACTGCCCAGGGCGACAAACGCCTTCTGGAAACTCTCGCTGACCACGTCGTCCACGTCCGCCTTCCATTTGAAATAGCCGCTCACCCGGCTCCGGATGGCTTTTTCATGGAGTTCGTAGATGGCCCGGTAGGCCATTTCGTCGCCTTTTACCGCACGGGCGACCAACTGCGTTTCATCCAGGGAAAGATAATCCATCTCAATGTGCTTCCAACCAGTTTTTTCCGGCGCTGCATTCCACCGTCAGCGGCACGGACAGTTTGATGACTTGTTCCATTTCCTCGACCACGATTTTCTTCAGCGTGTCCACTTCGTCCTCCAGGGCGTCGAAGAGCAGTTCGTCATGGATCTGCAGGACCATCCGGCTCTTCAGGCCTGCCTCGCTGAGGCGCCGGTCCACGCGGATCATGGCCAGTTTGATGATGTCCGCCGACGTCCCCTGGATCGGGGCATTGACGGCATTGCGTTCGGCCAGGGCGCGGAGCGAAGCGTTCCGGGCGTTGATGTCCGGGAGGTAGCGGCGGCGTCCGAAAAGGGTCTCGACATAGCCGTTTTCGCGGGCGAAGGCGATGCTGTCGTCGATGAAGGAACGGATGGCGGGGAAGGAGGCGAAATAGTCGTCAATCAACTGTTTGGCCTCTTTTCGGCCGAGTTGGAGCCGCTGCGCCAGGCCGAAGGAGGAGATACCGTACATGATGCCGAAATTGGCGGTCTTGGCATGGGAACGCTGCTCGCGGGTCACCTCGGCGGTGGGAACTTTGTAGATTTTGGCGGCCGTCGCGCGGTGGACGTCTTCACCGGAGCGGAAGGCACTTACGAGATGCTCGTCGCAGCTCAGATGGGCCATGATCCTGAGTTCGATCTGGGAATAGTCGGCCGAGACGATAACCCCGTCCGGACTCCCTGGGATGAAGGCTTTGCGGATTTCCTTGCCCCGTTCGGTGCGGATCGGAATGTTCTGAAGGTTCGGATTGGAAGAGGAGAGCCGGCCGGTCGCCGTCAGCGCCTGGTTGAAAGTGGTATGGACCCGGCCGTCCACCGGCGAAATGAAACTCGGGAAGGGCTCGATATAGGTCGAAAGCAGTTTCTTGACAGCCCGCCATTCCAGGATTTCGCCCACGATGGGGTGCCGGGGGGCAATCTCGACAAGGGTCGCCTCATCGGTGGAATACTGTCCCTTGGCCCCGCTCTTTTTGGCTTTCGGGTCCAGTTTCAATTTGTCGAAAAGGACTTCTCCGACCTGCTTGGGGGAGGCGATGTTGAGCTCCGGCTCGCCGGCCATGTTCCGGATCCGTTCCTGCCGTTCGGCGAGTTCCGCTTTCAGTCCGGCGGCGAAGGCGGCAATCTGGTTCATGTCCACCTTGACCCCGGCGAGTTCCATCTTGGCAAGTACCTTGGCCAGCGGCTCTTCCATCTCGAGATAGAGCCGTTCCCGGTCTCCGAGCTCTGCGCGGACGGCTTCCCCAAGGGGGACGAGCACCGCGGCCTCGCGGGAACGGTCGTTCCCGCTGTCCTCGGGCGTATCGTCAAAGAGGGAGCCTGTGACGGCCTCGCCGCCCTTTTCCAGGCTGACGCCGAGATAGCTCTTGGCGAGGATGTCCACATCGTGGCTCCGTTCGGAATTGACCAGGTAATGCATCAAGGCGATGTCCCGCCAGCGGCCCTCCATACGGATCCCTGCCACCGCGAGCAGTTTACCGAGTCCCTTGAGGTCGTAGCCATATTTTTCGATGGACGCGTCTTCCAGGAGCGATTTGGCTTTCGCGAGATCCCCTCCGGGAAGGGAACAGACCGCCTTGCCGACGCTCAGCCAGAGGGTATGGATCCGCTCGGAGAGCCCTTCTCCATAACTTTCTGCCGCGAGACCCAGACGGCCATCGCGCCGGGCCAGGGACGAAAGCTCCGAGAGCGTCACGGTACGGACATCCATGCCCTTGGCGGCCTCCTGAACCGGGGCGGACTGGGCGATATGGGCAATGTATTTTTTGAGCGAGAAGAACTCGTATTTTTCAAAGAGATCGGCCAACGAAGGATCGTAACTGCGGTCGAGGCGCATCTCGTCGAGGGTCGTTTCGAGGGGAATGTCGGTCTTGATGGTCACGAGGGTCTTCGACAGGCCGATATGGTCCCGGGCCTCGTTGAACATTTCCTGCTGCCGCGCCGACAGTTCGTCCAGATGGGCATAGATATTCTCAATGCTCCCGTAGCGGGAAATGAGTTTTCCGGCGCCGACTTCACCGATGCCCTTGACGCCGGGGACATTGTCCGCCGTGTCGCCGCAGATGGCCAGCATGTCGATGATCTGGACCGGGTCCAGGATGCCCCATTTCTGGCAGAGGGCCTGCTTGTCCACGATTTCCGCTTCCCCGCCCCCTTTTCCGGGCCGGAGCTGGAAGATGTGGCGGGAAATCAGCTGGCCGTAGTCCTTGTCGGGGGTGACCATGTAGACATCCATGTCGGGGGATGCCTCCCGCACGGCCATGGACCCGATCACGTCGTCCGCCTCGAAGCCCGGGACCATCAGCACCGGGATGTTCATGGCGCGGACAATCTCTGCCAGCGGTTCCAGCGCGTCGATCACCAGCTGCGGCGTCGGGGGACGGGTGCCCTTGTACGCGGGATAGAGCTCGTTCCGGAACGTCCCGCCCGGCGGGTCGAAGGCCACCGCCAGGTGGGTCGGCGCCTCGCGTTCCATCATTTCCAGCAGGTATTTCGTGAATCCGAAGAGAATGGACGTGTCCACCCCTTTTGAGTTCATCATCGGCCGGCGGAGGAAGGCATAGTACATCTTGAAGATGAGTGCATGCCCGTCTATGAGGAATAGCTTGTCCATATCTGCCAAAGGTACGAAAAATTTATCTGTCTTTCATTTTTTATTTGTATTTTTACGGCGATAATGCCGAGTGACCATGGAAAACGTACGCAGATATCCCGTAGGAATACAGACCTTCTCCGAAATCAGAAAGGGGGGCTACCTTTATATAGACAAAACGGATCTTGTCTGGGAAGCCGCCCGGATGAAGTATGTCTTTCTGAGCCGCCCGAGGCGCTTCGGGAAGAGCCTTCTCACAACGACCTTCGACTCCTATTTCAAGGGGCAGAAAGAGCTGTTTGAAGGCCTCAAGATCATGGACCTGGAGAAGGAATGGAATTCCTACCCGGTCATCCATCTGGACTTGAGCATGGCCCGCAGCAAGGCTTCGGGGAGCGCACTTGAGCGGACGCTTCTTTTCCTGCTGGCGCCCCTGACGGAGATTTATGGATGTGACGAGAAGGCCGTCACTCCCGGTGAGGTTCTCACCAGCCTGATCCGCCGCGCGTATTCCCAGACGGGGAAGCAGGTGGTGGTCATTATCGACGAATATGACGCGCCGCTGCTGGACGTTCTCCACGAGGATGCGCTCCTTCCGGAGTTCCGTCGGATCATGCAGGAACTGTATCAGCCGCTGAAGGCGAGCGAGGCGATGATCCGTTTCTGTTTTATCACCGGTATCACGAAGTTTTCCCAGCTGAGCATCTTTTCGACCATCAACAACCTTACGCTCATTTCCATGGATTCCAAGTATGCGGCCATCTGCGGTATCACGGAGCAGGAATTCGAGACGGACATGGCCCCGGATATCGCCATGCTTGCGAAGGAATATGAGTGTACGCCCGACGAGATGCGCCTCAAGCTCAAGGAGCAATACGATGGATACCGCTTTGCGGATGTCTCTCCGGATATCTACAATCCTTTCAGCCTGATGAAGTGTTTCCAGCAGCGGAAAGTATCCAACTACTGGTTTGAAAGCGGCACGCCATCGTTCCTGATCCGGCAGATGCGGCATTTCCGGACGAACATCACCGAGATGGACAAGATCGAGGTCTCTGCATCGGCATTCGACCGTCCGACGGAGGCCATGACGAATGCCCTTCCGCTGCTGTACCAAAGCGGCTACCTGACCATCAAGGACTACGACAAGTTTGGTCAGATTTACACGCTCTCCATCCCGAACAACGAAGTACGCATCGGTTTTACGGAGGGACTTCTTCCGATTTACACGGGCATGGAAAGCAGTGATGTGCAGGTGGGCTTTGCCCTGCGTTTCTGGCGGAAGCTCTATGCCAAGGACATCGACGGGGCGATGCAGGAGTTGAAGGCATTCCTCGCCGGAATCCCGTATGTGGAGGGCTTTCAGAAAAAGCTTGCCGAGGTCAAGAACTACGAAGGTTTCTACGAATACAGCTTCTGGCTGATTTTCAATATGCTCAATATCTACGCCCGGACGCAGGTTAAATGCGCGGGCGGAAGGATCGATTTCGTGGTGTGGATGAGGGATACCGTATATGTCTTTGAATTGAAGGTCAATGGAACGGCCGAGGAGGCCCTTTCGCAGATCGACAGCAAGGGCTATGCGCTTCCATTCGAGACGGAAGGGCGCGACGTGGTGAAAGTCGGCGTAGCCTTTGACCGCGACACGATGACCGTGGGCGAGTATCTCGTTGGATAATAGGGTATTACATGGCTTTTAAAGAAAACTATCCATCCGTCCTCCTGACCGAGGCCGTCGATGCGATTTCTTCCCTCCCGGGGGTGGGACGGCGCAGTGCCCTGCGGCTGGCCCTTCACCTGCTGAAACAGCCTCAGGAGCATGTCCATCATTTCACGGATTCCATCCGGCGGCTCCGGGATGAGGTCCATTACTGTCGGCAGTGCCGGATGATTTCGGACGGGGAGGTCTGCTCCTACTGCGGCGACAGCCGGCGGAACCACCGCCAGATCTGCGTCGTGGAGAGCGTCCGCGACGTGATGAGTATCGAGGCGACCGGCCAGTATCATGGCCTCTATCACGTCCTTGGGGGCATCATTTCCCCCATGGCCGGAGTGGGCCCCTCGGACCTGACCATCCGGGACCTGGTGGAACGGTTGGAAGCGATGGATACGCCTTCGGAAACGGAAGTCATCCTGGCCCTCGGGGGCGACGTCGAAGGGGAGACGACCGCTTTCTATATTTACCGGCAGATTGCACCCATCGGCGTCAGCGTCACCACCCTCGCTCGCGGCCTCGGCTTCGGTGACGACCTGGAATATGCCGACAGTCTCACCCTCGGGCGCTCCATCGCCGCAAGGCAGCCGTTCAAAGTGTAGATGGACTTAATCCAAGCCATAGAGATCTTCGCCATGGTGACGGGCGTCTTGTACGTCGTCCTGGAAATCCTGCAGAAAAATGCGATGTGGGTGGTCGGGATTGCGACGGGGGCGGCCTGTGCCTATAGTTTTTCCGTTCAGCACAGCTGGGGGATGGTTGGGTTGAACCTTTATTATGTTGTTATGTCCGTAGTCGGCCTGATTCGCTGGAAAAAGGATTCGGCGGCCGTGGGGGAGGGGGAGATCCATCTCAGGCCACTTAAGAAGAGCATCGCGCTCTGGAGTACGCTGATATATATTGCAGGATCATTGGCGCTTATCTGGCTCTTCCGCCGTTTCGGGGACAAGGCGCCGGAACTGGATGCCTTGGCCACGATGCTCAGCGTCATCGCGACCTGGTGGCTCGCCCAGTCCCACCTCCAGCAGTGGCTGCTCTGGATTGTCGCCGATGTGCTGACGACGGCCCTTTGCCTGGTAACAGGTCAGTATTGGCTTTCCATTCTTTATCTCGCGTACGTCTTTTCAGCCGCGTACGGTTATTATCATTGGAAAAAGAAAGGAATTGTTGTAAATTTGCAGGGTAATAATACTGCAGACCAATGAAAAAACTGCTTGCCATACTTGCTTCGCTGGCCCTTCTGTCCGTCGTTTCCTGCGATGAAAAAGACGGCGCCGCTTCCTCCAATCAGCTTCCGGATGAATTGTCTGAGATCAATGTCGCCTCTTCCTGCCCATTGCTGAAAGACGCGGGAGAACTTGTTATCCCTATTGTCCTGACTCCGTCCAGCTTGTCGATTCCGGAGGTGTTGAAACTGTCCGGGGGAGATGAGAAGGTCGTTACGGCGCGTCTTGTCAAGGAGGGACTTGCCGTAACTCCTGTCGGCTCCGGAACCGCGGTGTTGACCGTCTCTCCGAAAAGCGGCCCCGCAGCTTCACGTAGCGTGACTGTCCAGGTGATTGACGGAATCAAGAGCATATCTCTTTCATTCAATACGGAAAAGGGCGGGGAACCGTTATGGCTTGGTTCTGCCGCCCGACTGTCCAAGGGGCAGAAGTATTACCTTGAAGTCGTGATAGTGGACAATTCCGGCAAGAGTATCCAGACTCCTGTCACATGGTCCGTGTCAGGCGGTGGAATCACTTTGTCCCAGGAAGGCGTTTACGGCGTGGCGGAGGTGACTGAGGCCGGAGTATATCCCGCCCCGGTCATTAAGGCTTCGCCCCTTGTGGACCCGTCCCGCAGCGTGAGTGTTACGGCAAATACCTTTGATGCTCCCTCTTCCATCTGTTTTGAGAAGGATTTAGTCAATGTGAAGCTTGGCGTAAGTAAACTGATAGGCGTATCCGTGCTGCCGGAGACGGCAATTCAGGAACTGTATTACAAGCCGGAGACAGGGCTGTCGCTGTCTCCGGCATCGGCTCCTTCGGGCGGTACTTTCAAGAATTATTACAAATTGACCGCATCCTCGTCTCCTTCAAAGCTGCTGTCGGTTTCATTTGCCTCCAAGGTCGCATCTTCGGTGACGAATCAGCTTAAAGTCGATGTCTGCGATTTCGACGAGAACGAGGTCAAAGTGGGGGACTATGTGTTTGTGAGTCAGGGCGGAGCCCTGCGCAGTGCGGATTGCGGTATCAGGACGAAAATCGGTGGCTATGAGGACGGAGTGGCGCGCCGGGTAAGTGATGTGATCAAGAGTGGAGAGACTTTTCTTGGCATTATCATAAAGTGTGGCCTGAAAACACCTTCCGAGCTCTTTCTGAATAATATGCTAAGGCCGAGCGGTTCCACCGGTCTGGAAAATGACAAGAGCTACTTCCCCGGCTTGTCGAACAGCCCCAACTGCCACGGACTTATTATTGGAGAACCCATTGCCGAAGGGTCAATATGGGAGTCCGGCGGCACGTATCATACCAAAGATTTGAATCAGGATCTTATTGGTCTCTATTATACTTATCACTTTTGTCAGACTTCTCCTTCGAGTAGCTTTACCATAGCCGACGAGTTTTACCGCTATAATCCGGGGCGTTATACCGGCCTTAAATGGTTCATCCCCGGGAACTGTACTTCACTTCTTCCGCTGGGCGAATATCTTCATGTCAGGAAATCTTTTGTGGCAGCCAACATGGATCTGAAGCGCAAAGCGCTGGACGTCAATTCCAACGAACCTACTTATGTATGGGCGATTGCTGATGCCAGTGCAAGCGAAGCCTGGGCTTACAGATTGGACACGTACGAGAGCTCTTATAAGTTCGAGAAGGCTGTCAAAATGAATAAAAACGGATCTGGCAGTATCATACCCGTTTTGTTTTTCTGAGCTTTTTTCCGTACTTTTGCGCGGATATGCTGAGTGTTTTCTACAGAGAAAGTGGGAGAATCCTTTACGTGGATACGGAAAAGGAACTCCAGGGGCTTCGTCTCGAAGATGTGGTCTGGATCGACCTGGTCCAGCCGTCCGGGGCGGAGAAAAGGGCTGTAGAAGCATTTCTTGGCACGGAAATCCAGAGCCGGGCGCAGGCGGAGGAGATTGAAAGTTCCTCCCGTTATTACGAGGCGGACGATGCAATTTTCGCCAACACGAACTTCCTGACCCCGGGGCCGGAGGAGTACATGATGCAGCCGGTCTCCTTCACCATCGTGGACGATACCCTGGCGACCCTCCGCGAAGTGCCGCTCCGTTCCTTTACCGAACTCCAGCGCCGGATGCAGGTCAATCCCCGGCAGTATCCCAGCGGTTTCAGCGTGTTTGCTTCGATCCTGGACCAGCGTGTCGACCTGGATGCGGATATGATCGAGCTCCTGTCGAAGGAGATCTCCCAGTATGCCAAGCGGATCTCCGACCAGGAAGACATCAATGAAGAACTCCTGATCGATATCTCCCAGTTGCAGGAAAACACGATGATCGTGCGGGAGAATGTCGTGGACAAACAGCGCCTGATCTCGAACCTGATGCGGTCCTCCAAGGTCCCGAAGGCCCTCGAAGGACGGCTGAACGTACTCCTGCAGGATATTTCTTCCCTGATCAACCATACGAATTTCTGCTTCGAGCGTCTGGAATACCTCCAGGATACGGTGCTGGGTCTGATCAACCTGGAACAGAACAAGATCATGAAGGTCTTTACGGTCGTGTCGGTCTTCCTGATGCCGCCGACCCTGATCGCAGGCTTTTACGGGATGAACGTGCGGCTTCCGATGATTGCGGCCGATGAGCCCAACGCTTCTTTCTGGAACTGGATTATTATTATCGGAGTCATGGGCTTGAGCTGCTTGATTATCTGGTTTTTCTTCCGTAGAAAGAAATTACTTTAGTTTTGTAAATCAATAATAATTGATTATCTTTGCACGCCTTTTTCCGGAGGCGTGCTTTTTTTTGCCCCGGAAAGGCACAGGAAATAATGTTTAACTACTAGTTTTTAGAATTATTAAAACTATGTCAGAAGAAATCAAAAACGTGGTGGAAGAAACTCCCGAGGTTGAAACTCCCGAGGTGGAGGCTCCCATCCAGAAAGAAACCAAGAAGGCTGTGCTGAACGCTTCCGTAGCCCCGGAAGAGTTCGACTGGGATGCTTTCGAGAACGACAGCCCCGCCGGTGAGAACCGCGAGGAGGTCGCCGCCCAGTACGACCAGACCCTGCAGAAGGTCACCGAGAACGAGGTGGTCGAGGGTGTGGTTACGTCCATCAACAAGCGCGAGGTCGTCGTGAACATCGGCGCCAAGAGCGAAGGCGTCATTCCCGCCCCTGAGTTCCGTTACAATCCGGACCTGAAGGTCGGTGACAAGGTCGAGGTGCTCGTCGAGTCCGCCGAGGACCGCAAGGGCCAGCTCGTCATCTCGCACAAGAAAGCCCGCCAGCTCAAGTCTTGGGATATGGTCAATGCCGCATACGAAGCCGGCGAGATCGTCAAGGGTTATGTGAAGACCCGCACGAAGGGCGGCATGATCGTCGACGTGTTCGGCATCGAGGCCTTCCTCCCGGGTTCCCAGATCGACATCAAGTCCATCCGTGACTATGACGTGTTCGTGGATACCACCATGGACTTCAAGATCGTCAAGATCAACCAGGA
>JAEEGL013213595.1_pt1 | contig 63709 bp, 45 predicted proteins | sample 9134231 | NCBI WGS metagenome assembly JAEEGL01 (sample SAMN16246548, study PRJNA631951) | gut metagenome | biome: gut microbiome; feature: rumen; material: fiber-attached | host: Bos | place: Iran: Karaj | collected 2018-10
AGGTCCGAAGAATCTGAAGAAATATTTCTCCAAGCGAATGGGATTAAGTCCCGAAGCTGTCTTGAAATACGTTAAAGATAAGAATCATGAATCAATGAAGTAATTCAAGTTTCGGGTGTCCAGAATTCCATTGGTTTTCATGCACAAACCGATGGCTGCACCCGTGCGCTTTCCGAGGACACTCAGTTCTCTGAAATGCTCCGCCTGGTCAAAAATACTATGGGGATTGACCTAGCTTCCACTATTTGAGTGAAATTAAAGGTCAAGAAGCTGATATCGTGATAATTACAAAAGTGGAAGGTGTTCGTGTAGCCTCCACTTTGCTTCCACTCAATTTTCCGCTTGGCGCTTGCTCGCTTCGACACTTCGAAGAACCTCTCAACTAATAATGGAGGCTAAGTGGAAGTAAAACGAATAGCCTCCACTCGCATAACACTTTATCACTCAATTTAATAGGCGTACTTTTCCGACAAAAAGTGGAAGCAAGGCTAATTAGCGTGTACTGAAAAAGTTGACAGAAATAATGTTCAATTTGTGCATACTGATGTCGTTTGAACTCTGCGTTGAAAAGTCATGACTGCCGGAACGGTATTGGATCAAGATTATTCGGTCGAGACCGAATAACGCATACATATAGTCGCTCAAGGCTATGCGTATATATGTGCAGGGCTATGCGTATATATGTGTAGGGTGACACGAACGGTCGCATAAGCAGACACGAACGGTGTTAGACCTTAGACATTAGAAGATGTTTTTTCCTTTTTTCTAAAGCCGAAACTTGAAATATTGAATAGTCATCTGCATCTGATCAGTAGACTTTTCACATGAGCTTCGTCAACATCGCAACAGAAGAGGTCGACCTCTTCTGCGGAGGACAGACAAATAGAAGAGTCTCTGCGCCTCCGTGCCTCGGCGTTGAAAAAACATGAAGAGTGCTTCTTCCCTGTCAGGGCGCGTATATGGGGACGTCCTTTTATCCAGGGCGTTGCCCCGGGCTAGCTGCTCAATGGCCTTTCAGGCCGGCGGTTACCAGAAAGGGTCAAATAGTATATATCATTTAGTCACTCGTAACTTGTTGATTATTAGATTGCCATTCAATAGCCGCTGACGAGTGGTATGCTCGTTCTCGCGTTCGGCAGGATGGCTGATTTCTCTTTGGTAATGTTATGAAGCCATACTATTTGAACGGAAAAGGGAACCTCTTTCGAGATTCCCTAGTAGCGCCTACGGGAATCGAACCCGTGTTCCATGCGTGAGAGGCATGTGTCCTAGCCGCTAGACGAAAGCGCCAGAGAGCGGAAGCTGGGGGATTCGAACCCCCGGTACGGTAACCCGTACGTCAGTTTAGCAAACTGGTGGTTTCAGCCACTCACCCAAACTTCCAAAACTCTTCAATAAGGGGTGCTTTTCTGATGAAATAAGCTTCCGAGGAAGGCTGTTTTTCAGAATTGCGGTGCAAAGGTAGATGTTTTTGTCGAATTGTGCAAGCTTTTTGGAAGGAAAAATGTATCTTTGCAGCAAATTTAATGCTTTTGACATGATTCATGATTCTTTGCCAAAGGGCGTAAAACTGATTCAACTGCCTCAGCATGTGGACACAAGAGGGTGTTTGACCTTCTTAGAGGGAAATGTACACCTCCCTTTCGCCGTCGAGCGTGTGTTCTGGATTACGGATGTACCATCTGACGTAATGCGTGGTGGGCATGCCCATTGGACGTGCCACGAGGTCGTATTTGCAGCAGTTGGTAGTTTCGAGATTGAAGTGGACGACGGCGAAGTATGCCGAACGTTGGTCATAGATAATCCTTCGATAGGCATCCTCATTCCTGCTGGTGTCTGGTGTGAACTCCGGCATTTTGCAAAAGGAACAGTATGTGTCGTTATGGCATCGGAACCTTATGATTCCACAGGCTACGCGCATGACCGTGCTCTGTGGAAGGCGGAAAAAAGGAGAAAGGATGCCGTTTCTTGTTAATCGTTTAACGCTTGTCGTTATATAGTTATGAAAATCGTTCAATATACAAATCAGTTGATGGATGAGTGGGACGCCTTCGTTCAGAACTCGAAGAATGGAACGTTCTTGCTCGAACGTCGGTTCATGGACTACCATGCCGACCGATTCTCGGATTGTTCCTTGATGCTTTATGACGATGACGAACTGATCGGCCTTTTCCCTGCGAATTGGGTCGAAGAAGAGCATACGGTGTGGTCGCATCAAGGCTTGACTTACGGCGGCTTGATTACCACGTTGGAGACGACTCAGAAGAGCGTGCTGCAGATGATGCAGGCCGTGATGCTTTGGTACATAGATTACCTGCAGGCCTCACGAATGGTCTACAAGCCTATACCTTATATATATAGTGAATGCGGTGCCGAGGAAGATCTCTATGCGCTCTTTCGTGCGGGTGCGAAGCTGAAGACGCGCGGCGTGAGCAGTATGATTGTCAACAGCAATCCGTTGAAGATGCGTAAATCACGCGTACAAGGTGCAAAGAAAGCTATTGAGAATGAACTCTATATCGACCGCATGAGCGATGAGGATTGGGATACGCTTCATGAGTTCTGGGACATTCTGACCGAAGTCCTCGCCACCCATCATGATGCCACCCCGACGCATACGTTCGAAGAGATGCGCTTGCTGATGACGCGTTTCCCACAACAGATCAAGTTGTATCTGATACGCAAGGAGCGCAGCATCCTGGCGGGTTGCTTGGTGTTTGTGACGCGGCGAGTGGCTCACACTCAATACATAGCGGCCAACGACGAGGGGCGCCATCTCGGCGCGCTCGACCTGCTGCTGCGGCATTTGATCAACGAGCGTTTCAAGCAGATGCCTTACTTGGATTTCGGCGTCTCAACCGAGAATGGGGGGCAATACCTCAACGAAGGACTAATCTTCCAGAAGGAAGGCTTTGGCGCACGCTCCATGTGCTATGACAGTTATGAGGTCATGTTGGATCCTGCGATTATTGAGCAGATGACGCCCTTGGAAGAGCGAAAGCCTTCGCGCGTCAAGTTCCTTGACTTGAAACGACTTAATGCCAGCTTCGAACCTTTGCTTAGCGAGGAGATTGAGCGTGTCGTCAATAGCGGCAGCTATTTGCAAGGCGTTTGTGTGAAGCAGTTTGAACAGCATTTTGCTTCGTATATTGGCGTCAAGCATTGCATCCTGTGCGGCAATGGTTTGGAAGCACTTACGCTGATTCTTCGAGCCTGCAAGCGACTGAATTGGTGGGCAGATGACAGCGAGGTAATCGTTCCGGCCAATACCTTCATTGCCACAATCTTGGCCATCAAGGAAGCAGGCTTGAAGCCTGTGCTCTGTGAACCTCAACTGTCCGACTATCTGATGGATGCGAACCAGTTGCCTTCGTTGTTGACAGAGCGTACGGTGGCTGTGTTGCCTGTGCATCTATATGGTCAGGTGTGTGATATGCGAGCCATCAATGCTTTTGCTGCAGAGCATCATCTGCTTGTGATTGAAGATGCCGCTCAGGCTCATGGCGCTATGCTCGGCGATGCTCATGCAGGTCATCTCGGCCATGCAGCGGGCTTCAGTTTCTACCCAGCTAAGAACCTGGGCGCGCTGGGCGATTCGGGGTGTGTGACGACCGACGACGATACGCTCGCTGAATTGATTCGTAAGATGGCCAACTACGGCTCAGCTGAGAAATATGTTCACGAAGTCGAGGGTATGAACTCGCGAACAGATGAGTTGCAAGCTGCGGTGCTCAACGTGAAGCTGCCGCGACTGGATGCCGACAACGAGCGTCGGCGTTGGATAGCCAAGCGATATATTGCGGGAATCGACAATCCTCTGATCGTTGAGCCTATCATCCCGAAGGATGAGAACCAACATGTGTTCTATGTGTTTCCCATCCGCTGCGGCTATCGTCAGCAACTGATGACGTGGTTGAAGGAACAAGGCGTAGACACACTCATTCACTATCCCATCCCGCCACATCATCAGCAGGCACTACCTGAGTACAGTAGTCTGAAATTGCCTATAACCGAACAAATTCATCGCGAGATATTGAGTCTGCCCATCTCTCCCTTGATGACGGAGAGCGAGATAGACCGTGTCATCGATGCCATCAATCGTTTCATTCCAGTCGATCAAGAACAATGAAACTGATAGTGCTCATCTCTACCATAGACGACGGCATCCTCGGGGTGCCCGATGTGCTGCGTCCCAAGGAGGCAGGGGTCTTGTATGTGGTGAGTTGGCAGCGAAACGTTCTCGATAAGGAGTACAATGATGTCGTTAACGCCTTACGTTGTCGTGATGATGTCAAGCTGTCGCCGATGGAGGGTAGGGGCTTGTGCTGCAATCGGAATCATGCGATGGAAGTGGCGATGAGTCTACTGGACGACGAACTGGAGGAGGCTGTCTTCATCATAGCCGATGACGACGAACGAATTGATGCCGGAGCATTCGACCGCATTCGTGAGTTTTATGGCCGTTATCCTAAATTGGACGTGGCTTTATGGCGTATGAATGACAGCGAGCAACGAGCCCAGAAGCGATACCCGTCGGTATTGACCGACTATCGTTTTCGCCCCAGATACTATTATCCCAGTTCGGTGGAAATGACTTTCCGTAGTCGGGTGTGCGTTTCTGGTTTACGTTTTGACGAACGCTTTGGCCTCGGTTCGCCAGCGTTGTCATCTGGCGAGGAAGAGGTGTTTCTGACTGCCGCTCTGCGGCGAGGATTGCGTGTCTATATTGTTCCTGATGTACTCTGTTCGACTCCGATGTCTACGACGGGCTCACGTGTGATGGACGAGAAGGTCTTGCGTTCAAAAGGAGCCGTCTATGGCTATCAGTACTCACTTGCAGGTGCATTCCTGCGAGCGCTCCGGGAGGCTGTAGGTATAGGGCTTAGACAACGCGTTAATCCGTTCGGAATCTTTGGCCAGATATGGTCTGGTGTCAACTATATTCGCTCATGAAACCGCTTGTGACCGTCATTATCCCTGTGCGCAATCGGGCTTCGCTCATCACGTGGACGCTCGATTCCATCATCGCATCCACCCATCGTCCCCTTTGGCTCTTTATCGTGGACAATGGCAGTACTGACGAGACGAAGTCGGTCTGCGACGATTGGGCTAATCGCCATCGATCATCCACGTTGCGTGTCGATGTCATCGAAGAACCCAAGGCGGGAGCTCCTGCTGCTCGCAATGCTGGTCTGCGGCGAGTGGAGACACGGTATGTTTATTTCTTTGACAGCGACGATCGATTCTCGTCCGATTTCTTGGAAGACATTGAACGAGTGTTGCGCGAGAATCGTGAGAATCCCGCTGAGAGCGAGTGCGATCTCTTGTTCGTCCCTGTGCGTCAGGGTAAGAATGGTTCGATGCACGTTCGCGACCATGAGAAGTCTGACCGGGCAGCAGTGCAGATTATCTCGTCGATGCTTTCGACTCATTCCATGGTCTTTCGCACAGATTGGTTGCGTCAGATTGGTGCTTGGGATGAGCGCCTCACCATTTGGCAAGACTGGGAATTGGGTGTGCGTGCGTTGCTGAATCGCCCTCATCTCTGTTGGGCCACCGAGAAGAGTTATCACGAGATACTCCTTCATGAGGACAGCATCACGGGTGCATCGCTCGTCGATAGGTGGGAGGGTACGTTGGAGTCCATGCGTGTGGCACTCGAGGATGTGTGTACCGCTAAGGACTTGACGAAACACGAACGGAGAAGTTGCCTTCGCGCCTTATATCTGCGGGCTATGATTCAGGCAGGCCGACTGTTGCGTGAACATTGTCCCATGGGCTCGCAAGCTTATATGGATTATGCTAAGGACGTCATCGGTCATCCCACTAACCCGTTGCGTATGTGGGGGATGGTGCTGAGGAATTATGTAGCACGAAGGGGGCGTGGCGCATGGCGAGTGGCACGTCAACTAGTATAGAAATCAATGTATTGACGCGCCACCTTCACATGGTCGTGATGACGGCGGATGTATTCGATGCTGTCGAGTTGTAATTGGCGTATGTCCTCGTTGCCTTCGAGTAGACGACGGGCAATCTGATCATACACGTCTTGCTCGTTGGGTTGAACGTTGACGATGGGGCGCAGTTCGTGCTCGCCGAGAATCGCATATTGTTCTTCCTCGCCACCACCGACGACAATCATTCCTTTGGCCATCGCCATAAGTGCGTTCATGGCAGGCGTGTAGCTATAGAGTTGGTCGAGCAAGACATGGCTGTCGCTAATCATCTGCTGATATTCGGAGAATGGCACGCTCTCAGCCTTGTTGATGAGCACACGTTCTGAGCCATAATCAGCCTGCAATCGGAGTAGCGCACGCAACATCACGTCCGTTCCTTTGTAGGCCGAGCGCCCTCGTTGAATGCCGATGAAGAAACGCACGGGAGATGCCGCCTCGTCGCCAGGACGCTTGTCGATGGGATAGAGCTTTGCAGGCGAGACAGACGAGAGGTCGATAGGGAAGGGGATGAAGCGCGTCTTCGTGGGGTAGAAAGGCCGATAGCAGCAATCGTATTCGTAAAGGCCTGTGATGATGCCGTCGCAGTCGGCTGCGATGCGTTGATTCAATTCGCCTTTCTTGCCGTAAAGCCAGTCGGCAGTCCATTGGTCGTTGTCGGCATTTCGGCGTAACTCACTACCGATGTTGAAATCGGAATAGCGGAAGGTCTTGCAGTCCGAGCATACTTTGACCCAATAATAATCCATCCCGAAAGCCCCCATGAACACACGTCCGTTGTGGCGGCGGAGGTATTTGTACAACGGCCAGCAGCGGTCGCCCTTGAGGTCGAGGAACACAGGGTTGATGATTTGCACGACATCATAGCCTCGCAATCGTGGCCAGACTCGGGCAATATCGAGCAGATAGCGAATCGACGCGCCTTTGTTCAGGCTTCGACGTCTGAGGTCGATGTCGCGAGGATAGTTCTTCCATCGGTCGCCATCAGAGACAACGGTCACGTCATGTCCGAGAGCCCTAAGACCCTCGGCCAATGTCCAATGAACGTTGCTATATTCGCCGATGAGAAGAATCTTCATAGTTTTAAACGGTAGCATTAACGGGAACGATAACTACTTTTATGGATAAAGCGAATGCCTTCTTTGATTATATCGTTGTCGTTCCCGTTCTTTAAGTTTGAAGCATCGTTGCGCGAGTGCCCGTTCCCGTTAACGTTCCCGTTCCCGTTTATTTAACGAGCACTTTCTTCCCGTCGATGATGTAGACTCCGCGGCGGAGCGTCTTCGTGTTGACGGGAATGCCCATGAGCGTATAGGTGCTCGAGGATTGCTGCTTGTCGGAAAGATTGCTGATAGCCGTCACGGGATCTTGTTCCCATGTGAGCGTGAAGTGGTCGGCACTCCACCATGAAGTACCCGAACCTTCCAGAGTGATGGTGAGCGGCTGCCCCTGAGCTACGCTAATGCGGCTGAGGCTGACGCGCTGCCAACCCTTGGGGTATTCGCCATCGTCGGCTCCATTGCCAGTGAACTCTTTCTCAACGGAATGAGTGGAAGTGCTGGCCGAGAGTTTCATCGTGAAAGTGGCGGCAGAGCGGAGCATGGCGCTGACCGTGTAGAGGCCTTCGGGCAAGCCCTCAACGGTCTGCGAGAGGCTGAACGAATGGTTGTCGGCGCTCCATTTGTCGAAATAGACATTCTTGGGGTCGGAGTTGACGCCGTCGAAGGCTTCGCCGCTGTTGAAACCTATGTTGTTGGCTGTCCAACCATCTGTGCGCGAGCTGGTGGCCTCGGGATTATGGATGAAGTAGCTGAGGTCGCGCTCCTGCTTGCCCACCTCCGGCATCTGTGCGAGGAAGGCTTTCTGCGCTTTCGTCTGGACGTGTTCGGGCGTGCGGTCGAGCACGTCCTCGACGGTGCCCAGATACTCAAGGCTGAAGTTGTCGGCGCCGGCCCAGCGGGCAGTCATGGGACTGAGGTTGCGGACGCCTACGCGGAGGGTCCCGTTGTTGACGACGATGTTGTCGATGGTCAGCAGGTCGGCGCCGTCCATCTCGCTATCCTTCGTAACGGGAGCGAACCAGTTGACGCCTTGGCTCTGAGCATAGAGTCCTACGGCATTGTTGACCGTAGCACCTGCAACGCCGTTCGACGAGTTGAACACGTTGGCTGTAAGGCGATAGAGACCGTTCGTCAGACCCGTGAGATCCTGATAGTAGTCGAAGTTCTCGCCTGCGGCTGCCGGATGCCACACCTCGAAATAGGTGTCGCCGCTGCTGGCTTTGGTGAATCCGTTCTGTGCGCCGCGGAAGCAGGTCCAGCCCGTGATGTCGGAGAAACTATTGGCGTTGATGCTGCCGTTGATGAGCGTTCCGAGTTTGAAGGCTTCGCTCGTAGCTGTCTTGCCTGTGATTGTCGTCACGACGACGCGGAACTCATCGCCCGGCCGAACCGTTCCGACATGGATGTCCTTGAGTTGGATGTTGGCGTCCTCGAAGAGCGGAGTATCCGTGATTGTCGTCTCGGTGTTCCATGTCCCGCCATCTGTGCGATGTTGAATGGTCATGGACGCGGTCATGTCGGTATTCGGGTTGTTGATGGCGAATGTCATCGTCTCGGCCTCGCTGTCATAGGTGCCGCTGGCCGTAGGCGTCTTCACGCTGGGCTCCCACCAAGTAGGCACCTTCGTGTAGCTGCTGTTATAGGCAAAGGTGGCGCGGTGGTCGCGATAGACTTCACCTGCGGGGGTGATCTTGCCCGTCGAACTCGAATACATTCTTGTGCGGTCTTCGGGTGACGAGCTGTACCAGTCAAAGCTATAGATGGCATAGCGCTCGATCCAAGGACACTCGTCGATCAGTTGAAGGAGTACCTGCAGATACTTGCGGTTGTCCTCGTAGGAACTGATTTTATTGCCATTCCATGAGGCGCTGATTTCCATCTCGGTAAGCCATATCGGTCGTCCCGTCTGGTTGTAGAGGTTCTTGCATTGTGTGTTGCAGAACCAGGTAGCGTAGGCATTGGCATCGCGACCGCCGAGATCCCAATAAGCATGAGTGACGGCGAAGTCGCAACGCTTGGCATTGGCATCGACATAGTCGAAATAACCTTTCTTGTCGCTCTTGTTGAAATAGCTGAAATCGGTGGGCTGTGGCGATCCTATACGGCTGCCGCTGGGCAGGTACTCAACGGTCATCTCGTAGGTAGTCCATTCACTGAGCTTGCCCCCGCAACTGCATTTGTCGCTCGTGTGCTGCTCGCTGTGCTCCGGCTCGTTGATGGAAAGGGTAGCTGAGCTGGCGTGCTCGTTCACCTGACTCACGCTGGGCCACCAACGGTGCTGGCGACAAGGCACATATTCCATGTTCGAGGTCGACCAGTAGTCGGCATTCCATGCCCAGTACCAAGTGGCACGTAGTTCATCGCCGCCCGAAGTTCCGGCCGTGTTGCCCCAGCCTTTCTTCGACACATACTGCCACGGGCGGATATGAACAGAAGTCACGCGGCTCTTCAACGCATTGGGGAGCGTCACCGTCTGGTCGGCATGGTCGGCCACATATACACGGCTGTAGCCCTGTCCGTTGCGGCCGGTAGCCAAAGTGGCCATATAGCCGCGCCTGAGCGTGAAGCTCGTCATGCGGTTGCTGTACTCTTTCAGGTCGCTATGGTTGCCTTTGCCGAGGGTCAAGGCTCCGTTGTCAGCCTCGAAAACCGTCGAGGGTAGGGGGATGACCGCTGCGCCGTTGAGGTAGATGGCTACGCGGCAGTTGTCATCGACAACCGCAGCTGCGCCATTGATGCGGACGTATTTCAGGAAGTCGCTCTTCACTTTCGAGGGTGTGATGTTATCGAAGATGAGCCAAGTGCGGTCAGACCCCAAGTCGACGGTCGTCGAACCTGTGATGGGGTCGTTATTAGCCGTGAGGTGAATGTCTATGGCATCGCTGCGGCTGATGCTTTGATTGGCCAATTGTACATAGTCAATCTCCTGCACGCCCTGCGCGTTGGTGTAGACCGGACTCACATAGGCTTGTCGCGAGGCGTTGTAGTCGCCCGTGGCAGGGATGATGGTGAACTGCGAGTGACTGCCTTTAGGCTTGTCGTAGTAGACGCCCACATAGTCGCTGCCCTTCTGAGCGCCGTCGATGCCTACGTACTTCGAATTCTTTTTGTTGATGAGGTAGACGTAGGTGCCTACTTCGGTCTTCCAACAAAAGCGGTCGTCGGTGGAACGCGCTTCCAACGTCATGCTCCAGGCGTTGCTGCCGCTGGCCGCAAGGTATTTGCCGCTACTCTTCTGGCGCAGCAGCACATAGCCGCTTTTGCCGCTGTCTTCGGCCACGAAAACATAACTGTCCGGATTGCTGTTCTTGCCGAAGGCCGACAAGGCGGGGCCGTCGCCTGCTGCATTGGAGCCCAGCAGTTTCTCATAGATGTTGAGCCAAATGAGGTATTCCTTGCCAGCCGTGATGGCAGCAGCGTGGAGGCCTTGACAAATGCCGAGCACGAGGAGCAGGGCGAGGATGTGGAATCGTTTCATAAGAGTGCTATGATTTAGTTGCGTTAGTAGTTTCTTTCTTTTTTGCGGTGCAAAGTTAATGCTTTTTTCCGAATAACGACCCTTTCGCGACCATAAAATCGATGAAAGAGTGTTTTGCACTTCTTTATCTCTGCTGCTTTTCATCTTTATTGCATGCTAAACGCGCCTGCTGTCACGCTTTTGAACGTGTCCTGTCGCAGTCCTCGCATCATCTGTTCGCGCAGTCCCAATCATCTGTTCGCGCAGCCCCAATTGTCTGTTCACGCTGCTTCAATCATCAAGTGATGGCGTCTATCACGTCTATTCGCATGAGGTGGACCACCATGGTGATCCACCTTACACATATATACGCTCAGCCCTTAGCGTATATACGTGTGACGCCGAGCGTATATACGTGTGAGGCTTAGCGAATATATGTATCGGGCTTAGGGTATATACGTGTAGCGCTTAGCGTATATATGTGTAAGGCAGAGCGTCTTCTCGCATCAAATCCACCATCTGCTTACATCAATATTCTTGTCTATTGACTCTATACAAAATACCCACACGAATCGTTTGTTGCCTTGCTTGTTTTTGATATAGTTGACCAGTTCTATTCCTTTTCGCCTTCCCTTCTATCGCGGAAGAGGAGTAGTTCTTGGATGACCTCCTCGGGGTCGTCGGTGAGGGAGAGAAGGAGGTTCTTGTACATGCCCGTATGAGTGAGGTCCTGCAGGAGAGGGTAGATGGGCATCTGCTCCGTCCAGAAGTCTTTGCCGAAGAAAATCATAGGACTGGAGAAACCGAAGGATAGATAATGGTTCTGCACGGCATCCTGGAAGATTTCCTGCATCGTACCTGCGCTGCCGGGCGTGTAGATGATGCCTCCGTAGGCGATGGTGAGGATGGTATCCTCGCGTATGCTGTTCTCGAAAAACTTGGCGATATGCGTGGCAAAGGGCGTTGAAGGCTCGTGACCGTAAAGCCAAGTGGGAATGCCGAGGCTGATGTAGCGGCTCTGCGGGAAGCGCTTCATGACATGGAACGCCGATGAGAGCCATCCTGCATCTCTGAACGTAGGTGCACAACTAAGCATGGAGATGGCTTCGTCGAGGTCGGCCGACGTGCGTCCTGCCATCCATGCGCCAAGGTGCGTAGCTTCCATAGCACCCGGTCCGCCGCCGCTGAGCATGTAGAACCCGAGTTCGGTGAGGCGCTTGCTCAGATGGGCAATCTGACGGTACATGGAATCTGTGCGGCAGAGGGCATGACCGCCCATAATGCCTATGTACCGACTTGATTCATAGCGACGAAGGAACGTATTGAGCCCTGTGTGGATGCCGTGGTCATGCAGCGAGCGCGCCAACGATTCCTCGACGGAGTCGGTGGTCTTGCCTGTGCCGATATAATGAGCATAGACACGGCTGTCATAGCATTGCGCGAAGCTCTCCTCATGATCGGGGTCGTAGCCCTCGTAGAGCTCGGCTGCAGAATAGAGTTGATGGCGGGTGACATCGTAGGGCACCGTCTGCAGGTGTTCGACGATTCCTGCTAATTTAGCGTGGTCGGGTTGTGAGAGCATGCGGAACAGGGAATGAAGGATGAATATTTAAGGATAATCGCTGATGAGCAAGGCTTACCACCTCAGAGGTTGTTAAGGAGCATGTCGAGGGACGCTTCGTCCTGAATGAGAACCTCGCGAGGCTTTGAACCTTGTGCTGCCCCAACAACACCAGCTTTCTCGAGTTGGTCCATGAGTCGTCCGGCACGGTTGTAGCCAATGGAGAACTTGCGTTGAATCATGCTTGTAGAGCCTTGCTGGGTCGTGACGATGAGGCGTGCCGCATCTGCAAACATCGGGTCGAGGTGCTCCATGTCGACATCGTTGGCACCGGTGCCTCCGTCCTCCATAGGCGGACGCGGCAGAGCGAAGGGATGGCCGTAGCTTTGTTGGCAAGCGATGAACGAGGCGATGCGCTCCACTTCGGGCGTGTCGACGAATGCGCATTGGAGACGAACGGGCTCGCTACCCGCGAGGAAGAGCATATCGCCCTTACCGATGAGTTGGTTGGCTCCCGGACGGTCGAGGATAGTACGAGAGTCAATCATCGCGCTGACCTTGAAGGCCATACGAGCGGGGAAGTTGGCCTTGATGGTACCCGTGATGATGTTGGTGGTCGGGCGTTGGGTGGCGATAATCATGTGCATACCTACAGCACGAGCCAGCTGCGCGATGCGGGCGATGGGGAGCTCAATCTCCTTGCCAGCCGTCATGATGAGGTCGCCGAACTCATCGATGACCACGACGATGTAAGGCAGGAATTTGTGCCCGTTCTCAGGGTTCAACTGACGGTTGCGGAACTTCTCGTTGTATTCTTTAATGTTACGCGCGTGCGCACGCTTGAGGAGGTCGTAGCGCGAATCCATCTCCACGCACAGACTCTTGAGCGTGTTGATGACCTTCTGCACATCCGTGATGATGGGTTCGTCCTCGTAGTCGTCCTCAATCTGAGCAAGGAAATGGTTGACGATGGGCGTGTAGATGGGGAACTCCACCTTCTTCGGGTCGACCATGACGAGTTTGAGCTCGGCGGGATGTTTCTTGTAGAGGAGTGAGGTGATGATGGCGTTGAGTCCGACGGACTTACCTTGTCCCGTAGCACCTGCGACGAGGAGGTGAGGCATCTTGGTGAGGTCGGCCATGAAGACCTCGTTGGTAATGGTCTTACCGAGGGCCATGGGCAACTCCATGGTTGTCTCTTGGAACTTGCGACTGTTGAGGATGCTCTCCATCGATACAATCTGCGGCTTGGCATTCGGTACTTCGATACCGATGGTGCCCTTGCCGGGAATGGGCGCAATAATACGGATGCCCAGCGCGGAGAGCGAAAGGGCTATATCGTCCTCGAGGTTGCGAATCTTGGAGATGCGGACGCCAGGAGCAGGCGTAATCTCATAGAGCGTGATGGTGGGACCTACGGTGGCCTTGATGCTGGATATTTCGACGCCGAAAGTTCGCAAGACGTAGATAATCTGATCCTTGTTCTTGGTCTGCTCCTCCATGTCTATGTTGGCGCGAGGATCTACCTCGTAGTGTTTGAGCAGGTCGAGGGTGGGGTAGTGGTAGTTCTCGAGGTCGAGCTTCGGGTCGTAAGGCTCAAGTGCCGCTTCGCGCTCAGCATCAGCCAGTTCTTCCTCCACGGGAGCAGTAATGGTGAGCGGAGTATCGGAGGCAGGGATGACGGGGGTATCGCCTTCGGGAGCCGTGACCCACGAGGTGGAGGTTTCAGCGACGGCAGCTACGGGAATATCGTCATCGATGGCTGAGGTAGAAGCGGGGACCGAAGCTGACGCTACGGGAGCGGTGGCTGCTACGGTGGTGTCTATAATGGGGGGCTCGAAGTTTACGATGTTGGACTTATCGGGCTCGTCGTCAACGACCAAAGGCGTTTCCTCTTCGGCCGCATCGTCGTCAGGGCTGTCGGTAGTTCCCACGAGCCGTTTGTTGAATCGTTGGAAGAAGGCGACAATACGGCTGAGCACAGGATAACGCTCCTGCAACTCACGTGCAAACTGCTGAGGATGAAGTAGGCGCTTGATGATGCGGATGGTCTCGGCGCTGAGGTAGCAGAGATAGGCCAGAAGAGCAAGCACGATGACGATGAAGGCTCCGACCGCCCCCCCGAAGTGCTCCAATAACTCTACGACACGTTGTCCATGGTAGCCGCCAGGCTTGATGTAGCTGATGTCGGGATTGTTGGCAAAGGTCGACGTGAAGAAGAAAGCTGCCGCTACGCTGACCCAACATAGGAGGATGGTGCAGTTGATGAACCATTTCCATAGACGCACGTGGTAGGCTCCCGTCAGCTTGAGCGAAGCTGCAAAAAGGAAGACAGGGATGAAGAAGGCTCCGAGACCGAAGTTCTTCGTCATCCAATAATCACTCCACCAAGCTCCCCACTTGCCAGCCCAGTTCTGAGCGTTGGCGATGTTGCTGCCGGCTTGCAGTACCTTCTGGTCCTCGCCACCTGTGATGAGGTGGGAGGCGAAGCTGAGCAAGGTGAAGGCAGCGAGTGCCAACATGATAACACCGGCAGCCATGCGGATGGCTTCGCCGCGCGACATCGGTTCATCGCGGTCGCCATGGAGTGCCGTGGCGATGCTCAGACCTTGAGATTCGGGGGCTTGTGCCTTGGTTGACGAACGTTTGCGCGCACGTTTCTGCGGCGCTTTCTTGGGGCTATGCTTATCCATAAAAACCTTTTCTATTCCTTATTCCGCTGCAAAAGTAATGAAATATTGTTAAGTTTTCGCATAAACCTTCGTTTTTTTTTATAAAAAACACTACTTTTGCACACCTTAATGCCAAAAAGAATATGAATATCGTCTATTCACAACCCGTCGTGGAGTTCGTTACCGTTGCTACTGAGCTTTGTGCATTCCTTGAGCAAAGCGAAGGACGTGACCGTAATGAACTGGTCGATCGTCTGTTGAAATTGCTTCCTTTGCTCTACCTCAAAGCTCAGCTGTTGCCGCATGTGGAAGGTAACGATGAGTTTGAGCCTGAAACGTATGTCACAGAGCAGGACTACAACTGGTTGCGCGCCATCCTTGCTGATGTAATGGCCGAGGAGGATGAATATGAGGATTTTGTCTACGACGAAGGCGTTCGCATGGAGGAGTCCTGCTGGAAACGTGTCAGCGAAGGCTTGGCGGACATCTACCAACCCGTTCGTGACTTCGTAGAGACCTTCCGCAATGGCGTCGAGGAGAATATTGAAGAAGCCCTATGGGCTCTGAACGATCATTTTGAACTTTACTGGGGTAGCGACCTCGTGGATACGCTGCGTCGACTACACCGCACCCGTTACGTTTCGTGAAAAGAATCTACGATAAATACGATAAGAAAGCCATCCCTAACTTGCCCGTCACTCATTTCGAGGGGCGTATCATCGTCATCCAAAGTGAGGGTGAGGCTCGGCGAGCGGTGGACTATCTGCTGACCTCGCCCCGTGTGGGTATTGACACGGAGACCCGACCTAATTTCAAACCGGGAGGCATGAATCCCGTAGCGCTTCTACAAGTGGCTACCGAAACGACTTGTTTCCTCTTCCGTCTGAATTGTATGGGGCTTCCAACGTGTGTCATCCGACTACTCGAAGATAAGTCGACGCTGAAGGTGGGGCTCTCGCTCCATGACGATTGGGCTCAATTGCGTAAACGCGTTGATTTCAAACCTGCTAACTATCTTGAATTGCAGGACTACGTGAAGCCTTTAGGCATCATCGACATGAGCTTGCAGAAGCTTTATGCCAACCTCTTTGGGCAGAAGATCTCCAAGAACCAACGCCTCTCCAATTGGGATGCTGATGTGCTGACCGATGCCCAAAAGCTATATGCTGCTACCGATGCTTGGTCGTGCCTGAAATTGCATGACGAGATAGGCCGTTTGTTAGCCACTCATGATTACGAACTCATAAAGACTCAACATGACGAACCTCACTCTTAAACGCGGCAAGGACGAATCGCTGCGACGCTTTCATCCTTGGATATTCTCAGGTGCCATCCACCATTTCGACCACCAGCCTGAGGAGGGCGACTTGGTGCGTGTCGTGACAGCTGAGGGCGACTTCATCGCCATCGGCCATTGGCAAATTGGTTCTATAGCCGTGCGCGTCCTCTCCTTTCAGGACGAACCTATTGACGTGGATTTCTGGCAGCGCCGTCTTGCTACGGCTCTTGATGTTCGCAAAGGTATTGGTGTCGCTGGGAACCCGCAGAATGATACTTACCGACTCTGCCATGGCGAAGGCGACAACTTGCCGGGCTTGGTCATAGACATCTATGGAAAGACGGCAGTCATGCAAGCTCATAGCGTAGGCATGCACGTGGCTCGGCTTGAAATAGCAAAGGCGCTGAAACGTGTGATGGGCGACGAGCTGAGCAACATCTTCTATAAGAGCGAGACCACTCTGCCCTTCAAGGCAGAGCTGGGGCAGGAGAACGGCTTCTTGCTTGGGGGCGATGCAGATAACGTGGCTATAGAGAATGGTTTACGTTTCCACATCGATTGGATTCGCGGACAGAAGACAGGTTTCTTCGTCGATCAGCGCGATAATCGCTCGCTGCTTGAGCATTATTCCAAGGGGCGCTCGGTGCTCAATATGTTTTGCTATACGGGTGGGTTCTCTGTCTATGCTCTGCGTGGCGGTGCGCAACTTGTGCATTCCGTGGACAGTTCGGCCAAGGCCGTTGAATTGGTCAACGCAAATGTGGCCCTTAATTTTGCTGACGACTCTCGGCATAAGGCTTTCGCCGAGGACGCATTCAAATTCTTGCAGCAGATGGATGATGACACCTACGATCTGATCATCCTTGATCCACCTGCGTTTGCCAAACATAAAGACGCCCTACGAAATGCCTTGAAAGGTTACACAAGGTTGAATGCGCGTGCATTCGAGAAGATTCGCAAGGGCGGCATTCTATTCACCTTCTCGTGTTCGCAGGCTGTATCGAAAGATCAGTTCCGTATGGCTGTGTTCACAGCGGCTGCTCAAAGCGGGCGTAGCGTCAGAATCCTGCATCAGCTCCATCAGCCTGCCGACCACCCTGTGAATATTTATCATCCAGAAGGCGAATATCTGAAAGGATTGGTACTTTATGTCGAATAATTGTGTTAAAATAGAATCATACTGTTAATTGAGTTAACAAATGAAACACCTTTAAGTATTAAATTGTTAAATAGAATTAATTCTTAATGAAAAATATCATGAAACTCTTGCAAGCTCTCAAAAGTTGAGTACCTTTGCAACGTGTTTTTCATGGTATTAGATTTAAGGTTAATGAAAGGTAAGGTTGTCGTGAGACAACCTGCCTTTTTTTTATACACTTAGGTCAGAAGAACCATTCCTTCGGCTAACTCATTAGTTTTTGATTGCTGAAAGACTTATCCGGTTAGATACTCGCGAATAGGATTCTCTGCTTGCTAAAAGACATATCCGTGGAGATATTCACGAATAGGATTAAGGCGCCTGTTCCAATTTCAGGCTGACCTATATACAAAGAGGCGCAGTCGTGATAATGAATCACGCTGCGTCTCTGCTGTCTTAGATGAGTATTTGCTGCTTATTTCCGGCTCATGGCGAGGCCCAGCTTCATGCCCTTGTAGTTGTTGCCAAAGATGCTGGCTACGGAGCCGACGGTCGAATTGACTTGTCCAAGGATTGAACCGACCGAGTTAGCCATCGTGAGCAGTTTGTCGGCATCATAGAGGATGCATAGGTTGGTCCCGTCCATGCCCACGGTACAATTCTGGTTCATCAGGCCAAGTGTGCCCTGCATCTTGAGGACCTTGTTCTTGCTGTCGAACGTATAGTTGCCCGCGGAAATAGTCTTGCCGCCTGTCGTAATGGTATAGGTCTTGTCCTTGTTGAACGTGTAAGTGGTTACACCCTGCCTGATACCAACCTTCGTGAGGTAGCTGTCGAGCTTGCGCTCTACGTTTTGTGCGACCACTTCGCCGCCTGCTTTGGCGAGTAAGTTCTCGCTCTCGAAACGTACTTCGGGCGACTGGTAGACCCAAGTGCCATAGAGGCTTTCTTCTGTAAGCGTCTTGGTGAGCAATCCGCCCAAGAGGCTGTTGAGGATGTCGCCACCTGCTTCGCTGCCAAGCACGCTGCCGAGGATGCTACCGGCATCGGTGCCAGCCGTTGAAGTACCTGCGCCTGCGCCCGTGGTGAAGCAGCTGCTCAGCGTAAGGCATGCTGCTATGAGCCCTGCAAATAGTGATGTCTTTTTCATATTCGTAATTATTTAGGGGGTAAAAGTATTTCAGTTAGATTTAGACCGTTTCGGGGTCTGAAGGTTTAATTGTCTCATCCTCGGAGGACTGCGTAGTTGCCTGAGGGGTTGCATTAAATAGCTTCATGAATTCACGAGGAAAAGGAGTCTCGAAATTCATGGGTTCGCCCGTACGGGGATGGTAGAAGTCGAGTCGATAGGCGTGAAGAGCCAAGCGGCCAATGGGGTCGCTACCATTACCATACTTGCGGTCGCCCACGACCGGATGACCGATGTCCTGCATGTGAACGCGTATCTGGTTCTTTCGTCCCGTCTCCAACTTCAGCTCCACCAACGAGTAGCGAGGAGTTGTCTTGAGCGTATGGTAGTGGGTGACGGCATACTTGCCTCCGCCTGGATCGGTAGGTGAGGAATAAGTGATATAGGCTTTGTTGTCTTTGAGCCAACTCTCGATGGTTCCTCCTTCGCGCTCAAGCGTGCCGCTGACGACGGCCACATAACGACGGTCATAGACAATCTCGTGCCAATTATCCTCGAGAATCTGAGCCGTCTCCAAGTTCTTGGTGTACATCATGAGGCCGCTTGTCTCGCGGTCGAGACGATGGACCGTGTGGGCGGTACATTTGAAATGTCGCTTGGCAAAGTACTCATCGAGCACCTGCTTGGCCGAATATTGTTTAGCTGTGGCCGGCATAGAGAGGATGCCTTCGCGCTTCTCGATGACAACGAGGTCTTTGTCCTCATAGACGATACGAACATACTGATTGAGGAGCTGGTTGGAACGCTTGTGCTTACTGATGCAGACGACTTGACCTGGACGTAAAGGCTCGTCGTAGCGAGTTGTATTCCGACGATCGACGGTCACACCATGACCCGCCAGAATGTCCTTTGCGCGGTTGCGCGAGATGCCGTCCATCGCCTTGATGATGAACTCCAAAAGGGTGGTCTCTTCGCGGACCACATATTCGTTGTACTTCGAGCGCGCGTATTCGATGCCAGTTCTATTTTTCATTAGGGTGAAGGGGATTAGTAGTGAGATGAATGCAAAGGGCAGAGGCCGATGTCTAACGGTATGTCTTTAGTCCTTGTAGTCGTCCTTACGTTGTGGATTCATGGGAAACCATCCACGTTTTACTCGGTTGTGCTGTTGGAAGACCTCGTGAATACCCCAAAATGCTGAGAACGAAACGACTCCAAAGAAGATGCTCAAGAGTTGATGGTGAGTAAGCAAAGAGGCGATGAAGAACGCTATCCCTAAAAGGAGGAAAGCCCACCAGGAACGTCGTCCGAAATAGTATTCCGCCTTGATGACCAAAGGGTGGAAGAGGCCTATCGTTAGGAAGGTGGCAAGTCCAATGAGTATACCTGTGAAGTGCATGAGTGTATAGTTTCGGGTGATTATTCGTGGTGGTATGGCTCACCTCGGAGAATGGTGTGAGCGCGATAGAGTTGTTCGACGAAGAATGCTCGTACCATCTGATGCGAGAAGGTCATTTGAGAGAGTGAGATCTCCTCTTTGGCCAACTGATGTATCTCTGGTGCAAAGCCATAAGGTCCTCCGATGACGAATACAAGGCGACGCGCGCCTGCAGCCATGCGCTTCTGCAGCCAAGAGGCAAAAGCTACGGATGTGCGCTCGGCCCCATGCTCATCGAGAAGTATCAGATGGTCGCCGGCTTGCAGCTGCTTGCGGATGAGCTCAGCTTCTTGTGCCTTCTGCTGGTCTTCGGAGAGCGATTTGGTATTACGCAACTCGGGGATAACCACCATCTCGAAAGGAGTGTAGTGGCGAAGCCGCGCAGCATACTCATCGATGAGAGCTCCGATGTGGGCGTCGTTTGTTTTCCCTATGACGAGCAACGTAATCTTCATAGGCTACTGTTTGTCCAAGATTTCTTTCGCCATCGTATCGCCGAGGTCGACGGCCTTCTGGAGTGCGGCGCGTGCTTCGTTGGTCTTGCCTTGCGCCTTCAGGCAGACGCCGAGGATGCGATGAGCATCGGCAAACGAATCGTCGAGAGCAATAGCGGCACGTGCGGCTATGATGGCTTCGTCCAATTGACTGAAGCGATAATGGACAGCTGCAAGTTCAGCCTGAAAGAGCGGTTCGCGCGGCTCCATGCGAGCGGCTTGTTCGATGTCGGAGAGCGCTTGCTGGTACATGCGGCAACGCAGTTCGGCCTGTTCGCGTTGATAGTAGAAGTTGGCGTTGAGTTCGTTGCGCTTAAGGTGCTCGTAGTCGTTGAGGTCGATGACAGCAAGCCTATGATGCCCCATGGAGAGATGCGTCTGCGCACGCATGAGAAGCGATGGCGCAGCTTCGACGGGGTAGGGCTTTGTGTAGCACGCTACAGCGCTATCTTGGAGTGCCAACGTGGCTGTACTATCGCCTTGAATCTGCTTGCATTGGGCTGCATAGAGGAAATAGCTTGCATCGCGCATCTTGGTCTTTGTGACGCTGAGGAAGGTGTTGCACGCCTCCTCGTATTGTTTCTGGGCATAAAGGAGATGTCCCTTCAACGCCACATAAACAGGCGATTCGTCCTTGGCGATGGCGGCGTCGATGTCGGCTGTGGCGCGTTCAAGCGTCCAAGCTTCGGGTAGCGGACGGCCTGCTTGTATCCCTCCAAAGGTGCTGCGGGCGCGTGAGTAGAGAATCTCAGCTTCTTTTACTTTTGCCTTAAGACCTGCGTTCCAGGTCTCGTCGGCTTGCGCATAATCGCCTTTGGCTGCCAGCATCTCGGCTTTCATCGTGTAGCCGCTTGTCTCCTGTGGGAAGGCTGCGATGAAGTCGTCGACATAGGCGAGATAGAGAGCCGTGTCGCGTGTCCCGATGAGGTAGATGAAGGTGTTGGCGGCAGCTGCATCGTCAGGCAACGCTTTGCGCATGGGGATGTCGCGATAGTCGGCCGACGTGGCGGCAAGGGCGTTGATGCTGAGGCTCTGTACAAAAGGAGCCGAGACGACATAGCATTTCTGTTCATTCGCATTAGCCGACATTTGCACGAGTCCGATGACTTCGCCTTCTGCGTTGAGAACAGGGCAGGATGCGCCTTTCTCGGGAACGGCTGTGGGAAGCGTGTAGTAGGCGTAGAGTTCGTTGAATGTCTGATTGTCCTCAATCGGCGTGAAGGTGGCCACGCCCGATTTGTTGGAGAGATAAGGCATCACGTAGACCGTCTCGCCCTTCTGGCTTTGCGTGTTGGCGATATCGAGAGGGCTGGCTTTGCTGGTAGCCACTTTTACCTTGATGACATTATAGAGCGAGTTGGCTCCGAGGATGTGGGTTATGGGCCACTCTTTGCCGCCCTCATCGATGGCAACGGCACGAACAGCACCCCGGAAAGAGTCGTAGTCGGAGAAGGCCGTACCCTCGGCATCTACGAAGAAGCCATTGGTGCTATGGAGCATCTGCCCTTTCCCATCATAAGTGATGATGTTGACTTGTGACTTGCGTGCTTTCTTAAACCATTTAGGCGTTTGTGCCGAGAGCGTTCCTATGCCTGCCATCATGATGCAGACGATGAAAGAATAGAATACGCGTTGAAGGAATGAAAGCTTTAGAGGATTGATATTCATTGTTTAAACTTGTTTCAATTGAAGACTTGCGTTAAGCTTTCGTGGAACTTTGATGCGCGGAGCGAAGCAACACACGAGCATTCTCGATGGCTTCGTTGGTTAGTCGCGCCCCGCTGAGCATGTGGGCAATCTCGGTCACACGTTCGTCGTCAGAGAGCGGTTGGATGTGTGTGGACGTGCCGAGCTCGTCGTCCTGCTTGTAGACGCGGAAGTGGTGGTCGGCCATAGCTGCTATTTGTGGCAGATGGCTGATGGAAATGACTTGACGTCCGTTTCGTCCCATTTCAGCCATGATTTGTGCCATGCTCTCGGCGATATGACCGCTCACGCCGGTGTCTATCTCGTCGAAGATGATGGTCGGCAGGCGTACGGCTCCGCTAATCATGGCTTTGAGGGAGAGCATGACACGTGCAATCTCGCCGCCCGAAGCCACCTTGGAGATGGGTTGTAGTTGCCCGTTCTTGTTGGCGCAGAAGAGGAAGTCGACCTGGTCGCAGCCTGAGGCAACAGGTTGGGGACGTGGTTGCAGGTCGATGCGGAACTGCACGTTGGGGATGCCAAGAGGAATCAGACGCTCATGCATCTGCCGTTCCACTTCTTTTGCAGCCTTCGTACGTTTGGCCGTAAGCTTCTGTCCTGCTGCTTGAAGGGCTTCGAGCGCTTGTTGCTGTTCTTGGCGCAGGCGGGTGATGTGCTCGTCACTGTTGTCGATGGCGTCGAGGCGACGACGGAAATCGTTGGCAAGGGCGATGAGTTCGTCGTCGGTATTGACGTGGTGCTTATGTTGGATGGCATAGAGGCTGCTGAGCCATTCGCTGACCGCGGCTAGACGGGCTGGGTCGACATCCGTTTGTTCGGCATAGCTTTGTAGGTCCCGACTGATGTCGTCGAGCTCAATCTTGCAGCTGTCGAGTCGTTCGGCCAGCGCTTCGGTCTCGGGCAGCAGCTCGTGGATGTTCTCGATGCGATGCGTGGCCTCGCGCAGCATGGCGATTATTCCTTCGTTGGAGGAACCGTCGCCGTTGAGCAAACTGCTTGTGGTCCAAAGCGCCTCGCGGATTTCCTCGGCGTGCTCCAGCATACGAGCCTCCTGCTCCATAGTAGCCTGCTTGCCGCTCTCTAATTGGAGTTCGTCAATCTGCGTGAGCTGATAACGGAGGTACTCCTCGTCCTCGCGTCCGTTGGCCAACGATTGTTCGGCTTCGTGCAACGCTTTGGTAGCTGCTTGGTAATGTGTGAAGCATTCGGCATAAAGCTCGCGTTCGGCCTTATCGTTGCCGATGATGTCGAGTATGCTCATTTGGAAATCTTCCTGCGCGAGCAGCAGGTTCTGATGCTGGGAATGGATGTCGAGCAGTCGTTCGCCGAGTTGGCGCAGGTCGGAAACGGCCGCAGGCGTATCGTTGATGAACGCGCGGCTTTTGCCCGTTGCTGTCAGTTCGCGGCGGATGATGCAGCTATGTCCGTCGAAGTCGAGGTCGTGCTGCTCGAAGAAGGCATCCAGTCCGTAGCCGTCGAGGTTGAACTCCGCCTCGATGATGCATCGGTTGGCTCCGTCCTTGATCATGCGTGTCTCGGCTCGTTGGCCAAGCAGCAGGGCGATGGCTCCGAGGAGTATGCTCTTACCGGCGCCCGTCTCGCCCGTGATCACCGTAAAGCCGCGATCGAGGCGTATGTCGAGCGAAGCGATGAGGGCGTAGTTTTGTATGGAAAGTGACTGTAACACTATGAATTAGCTATTGTTTCAACTTCTCCCAATAGTTGTCTTGTGAGGGATTGATGCGAAATAGAATGTCGTAGATGTCTTCGCGCTCTTTGCTTGTGCCTTGGCCGCTGAAGATGCTGACAATCTCGTCGCGCTTGTAGTCGGTAAAAATCTGCGGCAGCAGGCTCAGGGACTTGTCCTCGTGGGATTGCTTGAGCAGGTTGAGCGCTTCGGCGATGGCAGCACGTGCCTGCTCGGTATTCTCGCTCATGTGGTCGAGGCCCGTGCGGTAATAGGTGTACTGCAGCTGTCGGAACTTCTCCATCGAGCCGTCGAGGTAGTCGTTGATGATGGCGTAGCGATTCTTCGAGTCGTCGAAAGCCTTCCATCCTTTGAATCCTAATGGTTCTGCGTTGGAACAGATGTCCTGAGCTATCTGCAGGATTTCTGTTCCCGCCATAGGAGCCATCGTGTCGAGGTCAAGTCCGATGATGAGGTAAGCCCAATAGGCTAGCATGGCGCAGAGGTTGTTGTCGATCTGCTCGGGACGCCATTCCAGTTGGTCGAACTCCTGGAAGATGAAGTCGAAGCTCTTGTCGTTCATATTGAAGACGGTTGTCGTGTAGGTAGAGCCATAGACAGGACGGCTGCTGGCCACGAGCAGGCTGGCTTTGAACGAGTTGTCGGTCTCGCTATAGGTGTCGATGGTGATGTTGAACGTGCATTGGATGCGTTCGGACTCGCGGAATTGTAGCGATGTCCACGCCCGCTCGTTGAGGAACTGGGTGATGGCTTTTTCCAAAGCCTCGAAGACACCCGACTTGGTGTTGGACACCTGTTGTCTGTTGATGAGTACCTTGGCGTTCAGTTCCTGAGCGTGCAGCTGACCTGCGCCCATCAGAGTCATGAGGAGGCAAAGCAGAATCTTCTTTCTCATGCGGCTTAGGATTTAGGAGTTGAAGAGCGATGCGAGATGGTCGACGATGTCGTGTGCCACCTCCGTTTTGGGCTTGAGGGGGTAGGGGATGGCATCGGTCGGCGTGATGATGGTCACCTTGTTGGTATCGTGTTGGAAGCCAGCACCTTCGTCCTGCAGGGAGTTGAGGACGATGAAGTCGAAGTTCTTCTTCTGTAGCTTAGCTTGGGCATGCTCGACCTCGTCGTGCGTCTCGAGGGCGAAGCCGACGAGGCGCTGGTGGGGCTGCTTCATCGCTCCCAATCCACGGGCGATATCCTGTGTAGGCTTCAGCCGTAGGACGAGTCCGTCGCCTTCGCGCTTGATCTTCTGGTCGGCAACGGTGTCGGGGGTGAAGTCGGCTACGGCCGCACAAAGGATGGCCGCGTCAGCCTCTGGGAATCTTTGGCTGGCTGCTTGCCACATCTGCTCGGCACTCTCGACGTGTGTGGTCTCGATGCCTGCGGCGGTAGTCTTTAGTTGCATGGGCCCGCAGACGAGTTCGACCTGAGCGCCACGTCGTGCACATTCCTCGGCCAAGGCTATTCCCATTTTCCCGCTTGAGTAGTTGCCGATAAAGCGAACGGGGTCGATGCGCTCGTAGGTCGGACCGGCCGTGATGAGGATGCAACGTCCCGTCAGGTCGCGTGGCTTCGTAAGGGCTGCGAGCACTACTTCGGCGATGCGTTCGGGCTCCTCCATACGTCCTTTGCCGACGAGGTGGCTGGCCAGTTCGCCGCTGGCAGGCTCGATGACGGTCACGCCCCGTAGGCGCAGCAGCTGCAGGTTGTCCTGCGTGGCGGGATGCGCCCACATGTCGAGGTCCATGGCGGGAGCGATGAACACGGGAGCCTTCATCGAGAGATAGGTGGTGATGAGCATGTTGTCAGCTATGCCGTGTGCCATCTTGCCTATCGTCGAGGCCGTGGCGGGAGCGATGACCATCGCATCTGCCCACAGGCCCAGGCTGACGTGGCTGTGCCAGGTGCCGTCGCGCTGGGCGAAGAAGTCGCTGATGACTGGCTTCGACGTGAGAGCCGAGAGCGTGACGGGAGTGATGAACTCCTTGCCGGCAGGCGTGATGACGACTTGCACTTCGTGGCCTTGCTTGACGAATTGCCGGATAAGCGTGCATGCCTTGTAGGCTGCTATGCTGCCTGTGATGCCAAGAACTATATTCATCTGGTTAAAGGGCGTGAGGGTTGGACAATAGTTGTGGGAGAGTTCGGTTAGCATTGCTTGCGGCATGCTGATGCCGGGCTCGATGATTATTTCGTGCTTTTGCTGCGGAGCGCTATCTCCGTGAGCACCTGCTTGGTGTTGAGCGCGAAATCGCCTTGCATGATCCAGCTGTAGTAACCGGGGTCGTGATTGAGCACATCGACGACGTGCTTGCCCTTGTACTTGCCGAAGTTGAAGGTCTCGACGTCGTCTGCGCCTAAGACGATGCGTCCTGCGTAGTCGACATTACGATTCACGCGAGAGTAGTCGGTCAGGAAATCGACGTCGTTCTGCAGCACGTCGGGGTAGTGGTCGAGTTGTGCGCAGAGCACTTCGTAGGTGGCTCGTGTATCGGCCATCGCCGAGTGGGCGTTCTCGAGTTCCTTGTGGCAGTAAAAACGATAGGCTGCGACGAGCGTGCGGCGTTCGAGTTTCTTGTAGATGTTCTGGACGTCGATACTCCTGCAATTCTGCAGGTTGGCCTTCACACCAGCACGCAGGAATTCCTCGGCCAGCATGGGGATATCGAAGTGGTTGGAATTGTAGCCTCCCAAGTCGCAACCGTCCATGATGGTCCAGATGTCGGCCGCCACGTCGGTGAAGGTGGGGCAGTCGGCAACGTCTTTGTCGTAGATGCCGTGTATCTTGGAGGATTCCTCGGGGATGTGGATCGTAGGATTGATGCGCATGACCTTCGATTCCTCGTTGCCGTTGGGGTAGATCTTGAGTAGGCAGATCTCGATGATGCGGTCCTTGGCCACGTCGATGCCTGTCGTCTCGAGGTCGAAGAATACGATGGGGCGTTCTAATTGTAGTTTCATGTTGAATCGTGTCGTATCGTTCTTAGCTCAGACGATTCACAACCCACTCCGAGGCCTGTAGCCACGTTGGCGCACAGGTACCAAAAGTGAATTGTGAATCGTCCAAACGGGAATGTTTTGCTGATGGGTTTAGTCGTTGAGCATCATGGGCATGAGCAACATCAGGATTTCCTCGCCCTCCTTCTGCTCGGCGGGCTTGATGATGCCGGCGCGCCCTGGGTCGGCCAGTTCGAAGACGACCTCTGAGCTCTCCAGGTTGCCCAGGATGTCAAGCAGCAACGTGCCCTTGAAGCCGATGGCCAGGTTGGGCGAGTCGTACTCGCACATGAGGCGTTCCTCGGCCGAAGTGCTGAAATCGATGTCCTGACCGCTCACGGTGAGTTTGTCCTTGCCGAAGGCCAGCTTCACCTGGGCGCTACTCTGGCTGCTGAACACGAGCACGCGCTTGAGCGTCGACACGAGGGCTGCGCGATCGATGGTGGCCTTGTAAGGATTGTTCTGCGGGATGACGCTATTGTAGTTGGGGTAGCGGCCGTCGATGAGGCGGCAGGTTAGCGTGTACTCGGGCGTCACAACCTCAGCCATCTTGTCGTTGAAGGTGAGCGTGGCCATGGCCTCATCGCTCTTCTGTAGCAGGGTCTTCAGGATGTTAGCGGGCTTCTTGGGCAGGATGAAGCCAACCTGCTCCTCGCTCTGTACGCCAAAGGCTTTGTTGCGCACCAGCTTGCGACCATCGGTACCTACGAACACGAGGCAATCGGGTGTGAAGTCGAAGTAGATACCCGTCATGACGGGGCGAATCTCGTCATCGGCCGTAGCGAAAATGGAATGATTGATGCCCTGCAGCAGCATATTTTGGTGCAGCTCGAACCGGCGGAAGTCGTCGCTCATCTGATGGGGCTTGGGGTACTCATCGGCGCGCTCGCCCACGATGTTGAACTTACCGTTCTGGTAGGTGCCACGAATCTCCATCGTGTCGAGGTTGATATCCAACGTGATGGGCTGGTCGGAGATCTCCTTCAGCGAGTCTTGGATGGTCTTGGCCTTGATGCAGAAGCGTGCATCCGTGTCGCTCTCGGCAAGCTCCATGGTCGTCACGAGGGTCGTCTCGCTGTCAGAGGCCGTGATGGTGAGGCGTGTGCCCTGGGTCTCGAACAGGAAGCAGTCGAGGATGGGGAAGGAGTTTTTGCTGTTGAGTACTCGGTTGATGGAGGTGAGGCGGCTAAAGAGTGCCGCGCTGGATACTTTCAGTTTCATTAGAACTTATGATTTAATTTGTTTGTTACAGAATGTTCGTTGTAGGTATGACTCTTCCTAAAAACCGAGCAAAGATACACTTTTTTTATGAAGGTACGCAAAATTTTCATCTTAAAATTAGCAAAAGTGGCGAGAAAGGCTTACTTTTGCATCGCAAATGGGGCGAAAAGGCCCCGAAACGACTTCCGATAACGCGTATATTCACCTTATTAATATAAATTAATCAAGAGAAATGGACATTCAAGGAAAGATTATTCAAGTGTTGCCCGAGCGTGGTGGTGTTTCCCAGCGTACGGGTTCTGAGTGGAAGGTAGCCTCCTACATCATCGAGACCCTGGAGCAGTATCCGAAGAAGTGTGTGTTTGAGGTCTTCGGCTCCGACCGCATCGCTCAGATGAACATACAAGTAGGTCAGACGCTGACCGTGAGCGTGGATATTGATGCGCATGAGTATAATGGTCGTTGGTTCAACTCGGTTCGCGCCTGGCGTGCCGTGCCCTACGATCCCAACGCACCCGTAGCGGCTCCTGCTGCCGACCCTGCTGCAGCTGCCTTCCCGCCTGCTCAGCCTGCCGCTCCTACGGCTCCGTTCCCCCCCGCTCAGCCCGGGACCGATGCTCCTGCAGCTCCTGCTACTCCTCCATTCGGCGGCGAAAGCGCGGACGATCTGCCATTCTAAGCGCTCCGCCCGCTACTTTGTCTGCCTTTATAAGCGCAGCACGCTCTTTTTTCATCAAGCAAACTCAAAGGGACGCCCCATCATAGAGCGCCCCTTTTCTTTGTGCCCTAAGCCGCTATGGTTTCGATAAACCGCTTGATGGGGGCTTTGCTTTTTGGAGGCTGTAGAAACCCGCCCGCATGGGCGGGGAACTACGGTGCCTCTTGGCAGCCTGCCTTGTGGCCCTTCGTCCTTCGTCCTTTGACCTCAGACCTTTAGCAGTTGCTGCCCACGCTCGTCCGCCACCAGCTGCCGCCCGGTTGCAAGGACTTCAGCGACTACAACATGGTGATGAGGCGAAAGGAGGAGGGGGAGCGCGCGTATATATGTGCGGGGCTGCATGTATAAATGTAAAGGGTTGCGCGAATATACGCGCGGGAGGAGGGGAAAAGAAGGGGAGAAAGGGGGAAGGGAAGCGAAGGCAGGAAGGTAAGGCGGGGCAAGGGCGGAGAGAGGCGGGGCCCTGTGGCTAAGGCCACAGGCACGGTAGCTCTTAGAAAACAAGAGGAGCGCTTATCCGGAAGGAGCGGAGGAGGGGGCGGGGGCGTCGCTACCGGGGTTGCCGTTGCGTTTCTTGCCGCGGGGGCGTTTGTTGCGGGGCTTGGGAGTGTTGCCGCTTTCGCCTTTATGGGGGCTTTCGCCTTTATGGAGACCTTCGCCTTGGCGTTGGCCTTCGTTTTGACGGGGGGCTTTGTTGTGGCGATTGCTTTTGTTATGGCGGTTGCTTTTGCTGCGGCGGTTGCCTTTCTTATGGCGGTTGCCCTGACTGCTGCGGCTGCTTTCGCCACGACCGGTGTAGGCGGGGGCTTCGCCGAGCGACTCGGGGATGGGCTCCTTGGGGACGTCCTTCTCGAGGAAACGCTCAATCTGACGGAAGAGGTATTGGTCCTTCTCGCTAACGAGGGTAATGGCACGTCCGCCCTTGCCGGCGCGTGCGGTACGACCGATGCGATGGACGTAGTCTTCCTCGTCGTGGGGGACGTCGTAGTTGATGACGAGCTGGATGTCGTCGATGTCGATGCCGCGTGCTACGATATCGGTGGCCACGAGGACGTCGATCTTGCCCGTCTTGAATCGGTACATGACGTCGTCGCGCTGCTCTTGGAGGAGGTCGGAGTGCATGGCTTCGGCGTTGTAGCCGAGGCGCTTGAGGGTGATGGCGACGTCCTTGGTATGGACTTTCTTTCCTACGAAGATGATGACGCGCTCGGGTTTCTGCTGCTGGAAGAGGTGTTGGATGAGCTTGATTTTCTGGGCTTCGTAGCAGACGAATGCGCTCTGCTGGATGCCTTCGGCGGGTTTGTTGAGGGCAATCTTGACCTCGACGGGGTTGGTGAGGATGGTCTTGGCCAGCTCGACAATCTTGTCGGGCATGGTGGCTGAGAACATGATGGTCTGCCGTTGGCGGGGCAGGAAGGAGACGATCTGCATGATGTCCTCCGAGAAGCCCATGTCAAGCATACGGTCAGCCTCGTCGAGGATGAAGAAGCTGACGCGGGAGAGGTCTACGTTTCCGAGGGAGAGGTGGCTGATGAGGCGTCCCGGGGTGGCGATGATGACGTCGGCTCCGAGGGCGAGTCCTCGCTTCTCCTGTTCGTAGCGGATGCCGTCGTTGCCGCCGTAGACGGCTACGCTGGAGATGCCGTCGAGGTAGTAGGAGAAGCCTTGCATGGCTTGGTCAATCTGCTGGGCTAGTTCGCGCGTAGGGGCCATGATGACGCAGTTGATGGCGTCGGCGGGGTAGCCGCCATCGCGCAGCTGCGAGAGAACGGGCAGGAGGTAGGCGGCCGTCTTGCCCGTTCCGGTCTGAGCTACGCCGATGAGGTCGCGACCTTCGAGGAGGGGTGGGATGGCTTGTTCCTGAATGGGGGTGCAATCGACGAAGTTCATGTCGTCGAGAGCATCGAGGATATCGTAGTTGAGGTTTAAATCTTCAAATTGCACGGTCGTGAGGTGTGGGATTTTTGGGGATGATTGGGGCTGGGTGTGTTGCTGTACAACAGCAACCTACGGAACCCGAGAATGGGGACTCGGTAGGAGGGGGCTTCAAGGAGAGTGTTTAAGGGGACGTCGAGGAGGGCGTTTAGTGGGGCTTCAGGGAGGGCATATAGGGCTTCTGGGACTCTCTTAATGGCTGCTATCGTTGTGCCCTGCGTACGAGGAGGAAGGCGATGACGGTAAAGATGATGTTGGGGAGCCAAGCGGCGAGGATGGGCGGCCAGTTGCTGTTGATGGCGAGCGTGGAGCTGATGGTTTGCAGGAGGATGTAAGTGGCTGATAGGGCGAGCCCTAAGCCTAAGGCGCCTCCCATGCCTCCCTTGCGCTTGCGGAAGGACAGGCAGAGACCTATGGTCGAGAGGATGAAGGCAGCGAAGGGGTCGGCAAAGCGCTTCTGGAGTTCCATCTCGAAGACCTTCACGTTGCCGGCTCCGCGCAGGCGTTGCCGCCCGATGTAGTCGCGCAGCTCGGAGTTGGTGAGCGTCTGCTGCTGGTTCTTGATGACGAAGAAATCCTTGGGCTCCATGATGATGACGCTGTCCATGATGCGCCGTCGCGTGATCTTCTCGCGCAGGCCGCTGAGGGTGCGAATTTTCACGACATACAGTTTCCAATGGAAGCGCTCGTCGGCGAGTGAGTCGTATTGAATCTGCTGGGCCGTGAGGTGGCTGACGAGGCTCTTGTTCTGGTACTTGTCGAGCGAGAAGCGGTAGCCCGTCTTCGTGCGTAGGTCGAAGTTGTCGATGTAGGCGATGACGCCCGTATCGACTTGCAACTGAATATGTTCGGCCACCTCGACCTGCTTCTTGTTCTTGTAGCGCATCTCGAACTCCACGCGCTTGACCGAGCTGCGGGGAATCACCTCGGCGCCGAGGACGAAGCTGAGGGCTGCGATGATGATGGACGAGATGAGGTAGGGGCGCATCAAGCGCTTGAAACTCATGCCGGTGGACATCATGGCGATAATCTCGGAGTTCTCGGCCAGTTTGGAGGTGAAGAAGATGACCGCGATGAAGACGAAGAGCGCCGAGAAGAGGTTGGAATAGAAGGGCACGAAGTAGAGGTAGTACTTGGCGAGCCCCATGGCTGGCGCATGGTTCATGGTGAAGCGGTCGGAATGCTCCGAGAAGTCGAACACCACGGCGATGGAGATGATGAGGAGTATGGAGAAGAAATAGGTACCCAAGAACTTGGCGATGATGTATCGGTCGAGTCTTGAGAAGAAATTCCTTCGTATGGTTCGTAGCAACTTCATAGGCGGCGTGAGAGTACGGGTACCATCTGCTCCTTCCACGTGCGGAAGTCGCCTGCGATGATGTGGGCGCGGGCTTGGCGAACGAGCCAGAGGTAGAAGGCGAGGTTGTGAATGGAGCCAATCTGCAAGGCGAGCAGCTCTTGCGACTTATAGAGGTGGTGGAGATAGGCGCGTGTGTAGGTCTGGTCGACGTAGCTTGTGCCATAGGGGTCGATGGGCGAGAAGTCGTTGGCCCACTTGGAGTTGCGCATGTTGAGCGTGCCCTCGGAGGTGAAGAGCATGGCGTTGCGGCCGTTGCGCGTAGGCATGACGCAGTCGAACATGTCGACGCCGAGGCTGATGGCTTCGAGGATGTTGGCGGGTGTGCCTACGCCCATGAGGTAGCGCGGTCGGTCCTTGGGCAGGATGCCGTTGACGAGTTCAATCATCTCGTACATGACGTCGGTCGGTTCGCCCACGGCCAGGCCTCCGATGGCGTTGCCTTCGGCATTCTTCGAAGCTACGAACTCGGCGCTCTCGATGCGCAGGTCGCGGTAGGTGCAGCCTTGTACGATGGGGAAGAGGCTCTGGTGGTAGCCGTAGCGGGGCTGGGTCTCGTTGAAGCGATTGATGCATCGGTCGAGCCAGTTGTGGGTGAGTTGCAGGCTCTTGCGGGCATAGTCGTAGGGGGCCGTTCCCGGTGGACATTCGTCGAAGGCCATCATGATGTCGGCTCCGATGCTGCGCTCGATGTCCATGACGCGCTCGGGCGAGAAGAAATGTTTGCTGCCGTCGATGTGGCTGCGGAACTCGCACCCTTCCTCGCGCAGTTTGCGTATGCCCGTGAGCGAGAACACCTGGAAGCCGCCGGAGTCGGTCAGCATTGGGCGGTCGAAGCCGTTGAATTTGTGGAGTCCGCCTGCGGCCTCTAACGTGGCTGTGCCAGGACGCAGATAGAGGTGGTAGGTGTTGCCGAGGATGATTTCGGCGTTGATGTCGTCATTGAGGTCGCGCAGCTGCACGCCCTTCACGCTTCCTACGGTCCCGACGGGCATGAAGATGGGCGTGTGGATGTCGCCGTGGTCGGTATGGATGACGCCAGCGCGTGCTGAGGTCTGAGGGTCGTTATGTTGTAGGTCGAAGGTAAGGGGCATACGAGCAGGTGTGCTAATGAGTTTGACGCTATTTAATCTCTATTTGTCGGCATCGTCGTCTAGGACGAACTGAATGGGGTTCGCCACTTGTTCGTCGAGGAGGGCGTTGTGGAGCACCTCGAGTACGTTGTCGACATAGTGGAAGGTGAGTCCGCGCACGTAGATTTCCTCGATTTCCTCGATGTCCTTGCGGTTGTTGGCGCAGAGGATGATGTCGCTGATGCCGGCGCGCTTGGCAGCAAGGATTTTCTCCTTGATGCCGCCCACGGGCAGCACCTTGCCCCGGAGCGTAATCTCGCCCGTCATGGCGATGCCTCGTCGCACTTTGCGCTGGGTGAGGGCCGACACGAGCGAGGTGGCCATGGTGATGCCTGCGCTGGGACCATCCTTGGGGACAGCTCCCTCGGGCACGTGGATGTGGATGTTGTAGTGGTCAAAGATGCGGATGTCCACGCCTATGGTGTCGGCATGAGCCTTGATGAACTCGAGGGCGAGGATGGCGCTCTCCTTCATCACGTCGCCGAGGTTGCCCGTGAGCGTCAGCTTCTGCCCCTTGCCGCGGCTGAGGCTGGTCTCGATGAAGAGGATCTCGCCGCCTACGCTGGTCCATGCCAGTCCGGTGACGACGCCTGCGAAGCCGTTGCCTTGGTAGGTGTCGCGCTGGTATTTGGGCTTGCCGAGGATCTGCTTAATGTCGGCAGGCGTGACCTTGAGTACGGGGAACTCATCATGGCGCTCGTGGTAGAGGACGATGCGGCGGAAGAATCGGTCGAGTTCCTTCTCGAGTCCACGTACGCCGCTCTCGCGGGTGTAGTTCTCGATGAGGTACTCAAGTGCTTGCTTGTTGAGCTTAATCTCCTTGTCGAATTCGAGGCCGCAGCCTTCCTTGACGCGGGGCACGAGGTGGCGCTTGGCTATCTCCACCTTCTCCTCGGTAATGTAGCCGTTGACCTCGATGAGCTCCATGCGGTCGAGCAAGGGGCGGGGGATGGTGGAGATGGTGTTGGCCGTGGCGATGAACATGACGTCGGAGAGGTCAACGTCGACCTCGAGGAAGTTGTCGTGGAATGCTTTGTTCTGCTCGGGGTCGAGCACCTCGAGGAGGGCGCTGGCCGGGTCGCCGTTGTGCGTGTTCTCGGTAATCTTGTCAATCTCGTCGAGCACGAAGACGGGGTTGCACGATTCGGCTTTGATGAGACTCTTGACGATACGTCCGGGCATGGCTCCGATGTAGGTGCGGCGGTGGCCTCGTATCTCGGCCTCGTCATGCAGACCGCCGAGCGACGCGCGCACATACTTGCGTCCCATGGCGTCGGCTATGCTGCGGCAGAGCGAGGTCTTGCCCACGCCCGGAGGGCCGTAGAGGCAGAGGATGGTGGGACGGGCCGCATCGTGGCTGTAGTAGCGTACGGCGATATGTTCGAGAATGCGCTCCTTGACCTCCTTCATGCCGTAGTGGTTCTTCTCGAGGATGCGTTCGGCACGCCGCAGGTCGTAGTTGCATTTTGTCCGTTTGCCCCAAGGCAGTTTCACGAGCGTCTCGAGGTAGGTGACCTGCACCTGGTAGTCGGGACTCTGCGGGTTCATGCGCTCTAGTTTGGAGAGCTCCTCGTAGAACGTCGCTTCGACGCTCTCGTCCCATAGAACGTTCTGGGCGCGTCTGCGCAACTTGCTGACATCGTCGTTGTCACCACCCAGCTCTTCCTGGATGTTCTGCAGCTGACGTTGAAGGAAGTAGTTGCGTTGTTGCTTGTCGAGGTCGACCTGCGTCTTGTGTCGGATGTCACTCCGGATGCGGGAGTATTGAATCTCGCGTGAAATCTCGCGAAGGAGTTCCGTAGCACGAATCACGGGATTGAGCTCGCGCAGGAGGCGAATCTTTGCCTGCACGTCGATGGGCATGTTGGCGCAGACGAAGTTGACGAAGAAGCGCATGGTGGCTACGTTGTTGATAGCTGATATAGCCTCGGGGCCGAACTGCTCGTTGAGCGAGATGAATTCGCGCAGCTGGGTGTGCAACGTCTCGCGGAGGAGCTTATAGGTCTGGCTGTCCATCTCCTCGTATTGCTCGTGCAGGGGCGTGACGTGCCCGATGAGCGTGCCCTCGGAAGCAAAGACCTCGCTGAGGGTCACGGGCACGAAGCCCTGGATGATGGCAGTGGTCGTGTCGTCGGGCATCTCGAAGATGCGCACGACGCGCGAGACTACGGCTATGTCGTAGAGGTCGGACGGCTGTGGCGATTCCACCTCAGGCGACTTCTGCGTGGCGCAGACGATGAACGAACCCTCGTCGAAAGCACGGCGACACACGCGAATGGAGCCCACGCGGCCTACGGTAATCGGTAGGATGACGCCGGGGAAAAGGGCGATGTCGCGAAGCGGCATGATGGGCAGCAACTCGTCGAATTCTACGTCATATATGCTCTTCTCATCGCCCTCAAATTCGGCGATGAAAGAAAAGGGATTCTGGTTGTCTGGATTCATATTAAGCCATTAAAAGCCATTAAAAGCGCGCAAAGGTAGTGATTTTTTTGAAAAGACGAGCATAATTTGTATTAGAAAGTGTGAAAGAGTCGTAAACTATGCCGTCTCGCTCGGTTTTAGACGTCGTATGAGGGCGACGAAGAGGTTAATCGAGGTAGAAATTAGCCGTCAGAAGGGCATATTGGCGACTGCGTCCGCCCGCCTCGTTGAGCGTCAACGTCTGTTCGTCGACGTCTCGGACTTCGCCCTTCCTGAAACACGCCAGCACGCGCTTGGCAGGACGCTTGAGGGAGGTCTGCACGATGCATCGATGGGAGAGCGAGAGGCCGTTCACGAAGCAGAGTTGACGAAAACTGTCGAAGGCGTTCGAAGGCAGGATGACGCAGAACTGACCGTTCTCGCGCAACAAGCTGGCCGTACACTCGACAAGGGTCGGGAAGGGGAGCATGGTGGTGTGGCGCGCATGACTGCGGTTTTTATCTGGCGGCAGCAATTGCTCCTCGAAAAAGGGAGGATTGCAAACGATGGAATCGAAACTGGCAGCTCCGAAAGGTACGTCCTGTAAAGCGCTAACAATCAAGTGTACACGCTCTCGGAATGGCGATGCCTCTGCGTTCTCTCGTGCTTGCAAGATGGCGGCTTCATCGATGTCGATGCCTACAACCTCAGCCTTGTGAAAACGTTGCGCCATCATGAGTGCAATTAGACCGCTTCCCGTACCGACGTCGAGGATGCGCGTTGGAGCCTCCAAAGGAGCCCACGCCCCCACGAGCACGCCGTCCGTTCCTACTTTCATCGCACAACGGTCATGATGAATGCAGAACTGCTTGAACTGAAAGTAGGTGTTGCTCATGAAACCTTTACGGACAGAGGAACTGCAGAATGCCTTGCAGCAGGCTGACTCGCGTTTGCTGGTCGGTAACGGCTTCGAAGGGGAAACCCATGACAAAAGAGCGATAGTCGTTACCTCGATAAGCTACGGCTGCCGACTCGCCACTTGGGCCGTAGACCATCGGGCAGAATGCCTCGGACGTAGGAGCCAGGCAGTCGACCGAAGAAACGCAATAGCTGCGCTCGTTCATCGTGTTGTAAATCTCGAAGGACATGTTCAGACCCGTAATGCCTTGCAACGAATCGGCGGGGAGGGCTCCGGCGTATTCATACTTGAGAATCTGCCGCGTGAACAGACGTTCGGACTCGCGAATCATGTCGGTTCCCACGTAGGCTCCGCTCACGAGCAGGTTGCCGCCAGCACGCACGAAGGCGGCCAAAGCTTGCACGACGGGGGGCGTGAAGGCTCGGGTCTGACGCAGGCTGTAGCCGTCCTCTTTGTTGAGGCCGCAGATGAGGTCGATGACATTCGCGTCGCGGCTGTCGAAGACGGCGCGGTTGACGGCCGACGCGGCACAACTGCTTACGGACATTCCGCCGCCTGTAGCTGCTACGATGTCACGCAGGTGGCGCGTGCTCCAGTCCAGCGTGTTGCCCGCTACGATGGTGCCTTCGAGTTCGGCTGTACTATGGCCGAGACCTCCGTAACCCTCACGTCCGTAGCCCGACTTGTTGAAACAGAGTTGGCGGCCACAATAGCCCGGCATGCGAGCCATGGGGACGCCGGGGTCGATGGACATATCGAAGCCCTGACAGCTATCGTTGTCGAACGGCTGAGGACCTGCCAGACGGTCGAAAGCGTCGATGATGAGGATGCGTTGAAGGCCCGTAGGCGAGATATAAGCGCAGACCTCTTGCGAAGGCATGCTCTGGCCGCCCGCGTTGCACGCCGAGATGCGGAAGCGATGGACGACGCCTTGGGCTGCATAGTCGAACAGATAATGTGCTTCGTCAACGAGCATCCCGTTGTCGAAATCGCCGTCGCCCTCAGCATGATAGACCACGAAACCGGTGGGCATGGCCGTGGCTTCGAGCGTATCCTCGACGGCCAGCCATGTCAGTTCTATCCCGCGTCCGTCAGCCGTCACCTTGGCCATAGGAGCGGTAATAGGCAAGGGCTGGACCACGAAGTCTTTGTCGGCGTGAAGCGAATAGAGACTTCTGAGAATGCCTTTGTATGCCGCCCTGGCAAGCGCAAACTTGAAGTTCGGATCGTGGGCGTAGCGCATATCGGCGAAGTTTTGGTGAGAGAGCATCTCGAGAATCATCGATGGTACGGCGGGTTCGCGCGTCTCGCTATAGTTGCGGTCGTACATCTGGCGGCGTGTCCATTGGCCTATCAGGGCGCGCATGTCGGAGTCTACTTGCGTGAGCATCTGGTCGCAAAGGTCACGAGAAGCTAGGCGCGAGAGGCCTGTAGGCAGGTGGCCGTCGCTGAAATCGGTCGTGTAGATGCCTAACGTGCCGATGAAACTGCTGTCGCGTGTGTAGCCGGCATCTGTATGGAAGGCGAGGCTCATCTCGATGGGCACGTTCAGACCGGAGTCGCCAGGGACGTAAGCCGACCCTCGGGCGAGATAGTTGGTCATGTGCGAACGTACGTTGATGTCCTCGGAGTAGTCGTTGGTCGAGAGCTTGCTGGCATAGACTTCGTAAGGCATACCAGCCCATTGGGCGGAGTAGCGTGCACACTCTAGGAAACGAGGCAATCCGCTGACGCCTAGATTGGTAGAGTCGCCACGTGCGATGTTGCCCATACCTCCGCCGAAGCGTACGGCGTCGGCCGTGACGTGACCTCGATAGTTGCTTTGGTTGGTCAGGATGACGCTATTCTCGCGGCTGTTGCCGGCAGCAAAATCAAACGTACCCAAGTATACCCACGTGCCGCCGCCCATCTGCTGGTTCACGCGGAAATGGGTTTGTTGGCCACGATGGCGTACGGTATAGGTGGCGTCGCTGACGCTCGTCGGGAGTGTCGTATACGAAACGTAGACGGCATAGCGCCCGTCTTCAGGAATCTCGGGTGTCCACGTGACAGAGGCTGCTCCGGAGCGTCGGGTCTGAGTCGCAGCCATGCGCGTCGTGCCATGTTGGAACGGATTCTCGGCATCGAGATAGGTCTCTTTGGTCTGCGCGAAACCTACGCCCGCTTCGCCCCACGCGTGTTGTCCGTCTTGCTCGGCATAAGTGCCATGTTGGGTGGGTGAGTCGTTGTCGACGATGACTTCGTGCTTCTGCCAGTCGCGCTCTCGAGGCGTGAAGAGGATGGCGCCTGCGTTCTCGAGCATCGGCATCAGATAGGGAATGACAATCGTCTGCGAGAGCAGATCCTCGGTCGTGCAGAAGAGGCGTGGACGTTGCCATCGCCAGATGCCTTCGCTCTGCGAGTAGAAACTGCCATGACTGGCCCAAAGGCTGAGATGTCGGTCCTCGAGTCCCTTGTTGACGCTATAGGGCCTGTCAAGAGGTGTCACCCATGCGTTTCCGCGATGACGCACGTCGCCCCACGTGCGAACGGGCGAACTGTCGCTGCCCCAGCCTCCGGGCACCAATTCCTCGATGAGAACGCCTTTGGAGTAGACGTGCAGTTCGTACGTATTATACGGAAGAGGCAACTGGCGACGTATGTCGTCGTAGATGCGCCTCACTTTGTCCGTATCGAAAGCTTGCATGCCGAACAACTCGGTAACGTAGATGTCCAGGCGCTTCGCTTGGCTATCGATACCGACGCGCTCGAGGCGACAAGTCTCGCCCTTGAGGACGAAACCATAGTCGTAATGGCTGAAATAATTAGCTAAGCGGTTTTGCAGATTCGCGTTTTGTGCAAAACAAACGGCTTCTGTAATGAACAGAAGCCCTATCGTGATTTTATGTTTGAGGTCCAATTCCTATTTTTTTCTCTTTAAAATTACTTTACTCAAGTATCGAACTCTATTTTTCTTTAGGGGATAATATAGCACTTGACCCACAAACCCCTACGGGTTCCGAAACGGTCTCATCACTCGATAGCGCTCAGCGATTCAGTCGCCGAGTAAACCTTGTTCAACTGCGATATTATTACCTTTTTATATTTAATTTTCAACCTTTCAACTTTTCAATTTCTCCACTCGGCTCTACAGGGACGCTTCGCTGCGAAGAACTTCTCAACCTCTCAACTTTTCAATTTCTCAACTTCTCAACCTTGCCCCGTCACGGAATATAATTCTCCGGATGTTTACCTTTGAAGTCCTTGAAGTAGTCGCGAATCTCTTTCATCTGAGCCTCCACATCGCCGTTAGGCATGATGAAGCGTGTGCAGACGATGCGTTTTTTGCCATAGTCAAGACCATAGAGCAGAATGGGGATTTCTGCTTTTTGGGCGATGTAATAGAAACCTCGCTTCCATTCCGCTACCGGCTTGCGTGTGCCCTCAGGTGTGATGCATAAGCCGAAAGTCTCTCGCTCGCGTGCCAGTTCTGCCAGTTGGTCGGTCAAGCTCGTGTGCTTCTTGCGCTCTACGGGAATACCTCCCATACGGCGAAACAGAGGTCCAAGCGGCCAGAAAAACCATTCTTTCTTCATCATGAACTCGCAACGGAAGCCCTCGGCACGACTGTAGAGTTGCCCCATCAAGAAGTCCCAGTTGCTCGTGTGCGGAGCCAAGGCGATGACATACTTCTTGGGTAGCGCTACAGTCATCTCGGTACGCCATCCCATCCATCGGTAAAGAATCAACTGAAATAACTTTCTCATGGGCAATTGTGCATTCAGAATAATTGACAGATATGATCCACAATCTCGTTGGTGCTTACGGTCAGATCTTCCTCAATCTGTTGGAAGAAACGATCGACCTGCTGCTTATCCACGTGGTTCAAGCGGTTGGTGAAGTCGCCTTGCATCAACAGTATACTCTCAGCGATGTTGGCGATGTCCTCTTGAGGAATGTTCGGATTGCTCTGTTGGGCTGCCATCAGCTCAATCATGAGGTCGGCGCACATCTTGGTGATAGCCTTCTTTAAATCTCTTCTCTTTGCCATAATCGTTGTCTTTTAATGAAATACGCCGCTAATATACAACTTTTTCTGAACCGCTACAAACATTTTATAAACTTTTAACGTTTAAAGTCGTTTTTGATGGGAATAGGGACGAGAATTAGGAATATATTAAGAGTTAAGAATGAAGAGTCAAAAGCTAAACTGTCATTTTATTATCACCTTTGTTCTCGTTGCCGTTTTTGTTAACGTTTTTCAAGTTTGAAACGTTGCTACAACTGGGCGCCCGTCTCCCTTATCGTTCCCGTTATCGTTCCCGTTCCCGTTAAATCACCTGAGCCATAAATCGACGAGGAAATAGACGCCGAGGCCTGCCAGCCAACCTACGAGCACCTTCGGCATGATGTGGCGTACATACCAGGCGATGCTAACGTCCTCGGCTTTCATGAGTGCATAACCGCACACGTTGCCGATGGGCAGCAGACACCCTCCGATACAACCGCTGTAGATGACCAGATGCCAATACTGTCCGTTCTCGAGGAATGCTTCAGCGTAGTTCGGGTCGAGGGTGGGGGAGAGCGCAGCTATGCTGTCGGCCACAGGATAGATATTGATGGAGGTCAGCACGAGTGCGATGTTATCAAGTACGGCACTTATGGCACCCATCGCGATACTCATGATGTAAATGTTGTGAATCCATTCGTCGCACCACGTCGAAATAGAATGCATCACACCCGTCTCGATGAGAAGAGCCACGCATAGGAACACGCCAACGAAGTACATGATTGTCTGCAGGCTGGCGAATTGAAAGCGTTGACTCTCAGAAGTATCCACGGGTTGGTCGCTATGAATACGATGGTGGTTCATCAGTTCGTGGAGCACCCATAGCACGCCGAGCACACAAAGTGCACCTAAGAACGGAGGCAGCAAAGTGATGCGATGGAACGTAGGTACGAACCAAAGACCTCCGAGCCCCACGATGAGCAGCACCACGCGTTGCCAGAGAGGCAGCACGCTGTCATCGCCACGATAGAGGGCTGTCGGTCTGACCAAATCGATATGTTCGGGCATCGACATCGTTATCAGGAAAGTAGGAATGGCTGTCGCTACGAGCGAAGGCAGGATTAACGCCGCCGAGAAGTTGGTCGGCGTGACGGCACCTTTGCCCCATACGACCAACGATGTCACGTCGCCGATGACCGAGAACGCTCCGCCGCAATTCGCTGCGATGACGATGGCCGCTCCTATCCACATACGCCAACGCGTCTGGGCGACGACCTGACGCATGATGACGAGCATCAGCACCATCGTCGTCAAGTTGTCTAAGTTGGCAGAAATCAACAAGGTAAAGCCCACCAATACCCATGTGACGCGTCGACTGCTGCGCCAGCGTGCCAGTCCGCGGATGAAGTCGAAGCAGCCGTCGGTCTGTAATACGGAAGCTATATTCATGGTGGCCAACAGATAGAGTACAATCGAGCAGAATGACAGGGCGTAGCGGCTGAATACGTGGCTGGCGATGAACTGCTTCGTCAGTAAGGATGAGGTAGGACTGCCGCCAGCATATTCGGCGAAGTCCGAGCCGTGCATGCGAAGGACGAAATCCGTTCCCGTACACATGAAGAGAACCCAACCTACGACCGCCGCAAACAATGCGATGGTAGCCTTGTTGATGTGCGTGATGTGTTCGTTGGCTATCAGGACGTAGCTAAACAAAATCAGGCAGAGGATGGCAATAGTCATTTTTGTAATCGATTATCTGTTGTCTATTAACGCTTGACTTCCCGAAGGCGTCTTTTATCCGTCTTCGCGTGGGCAAAGATACGTTTTTTCGTTCAAAACAGCGCACTTTTCAATCCGAAAAATCACTTTTTCGCCCATAAATTTGCATATTTCCGCTTCTTGACCTACCTTTGCAGCACTTTTCCGAGAGCTGTGAGCCCCTGCCAATATATGGTATGCTCTGTAGAAGTATTTTTTGCGATAGTAGCTCAGTTGGTAGAGCATTGGCTTCCCAAGCCGAGGGTCGCGGGTTCGAGTCCCGTCTATCGCTCCAGTTGACAACAGGAACCACCATGAGAGCGAATCCCATCGCCTTGTGTGTGGTTTTTTGATTGCATTTACCGCGTATACATTTACCTCATTTCCTATTGAGCGCGTTCCATCTGTCTCTTGTGCATGTTCCGCGTTTACATATATTTCATAAACTGCTAACTCATTTTATTCCTATAATTGATTCTTTCATAGCACTATGACCCTGCTTTCCAATCGATTGTTCGCCACTATTCTCGCATCTTGCCTGCTCGCCTCTAATGTCAAGGCGCAGACCGATTGCACTTCGTCCATTCTTAATCCCAACTTCGATGGCCTTTCCTTTGCCGGATGGCAACAGCAGGGGATGAAGTTGCAGACCAATTCGGCCTTTACGCTCAAGGACGGCTATGCGTATGCCGAGCAATGGGTGGCGAGTCCGAATACGTTGCCCGATCTGTATATCCAGCAGAAGCTGACAGGCCTCGCCAATGGGCGGTACAAACTGACGGTTGCCGCTCATCACACCCAAGATAGTCAGGCTGCCGACGGCGGCGCCATTTTTGCAGATTGGAAGGAGACTAAGGTGACAACAGTTGCCGATTATGAACTGACCTTCGACGTCCTCACGGGTGAAGTCATGATAGGCTTTCGCGCGACCAACTCCGCTGCCAATTGGATGGGTTGCGACAACTGGCGCCTGACGCTCATCGGTACAAATGTTTCTTATTTCCGCGAAGGCCTTTCGTCGCTCGTCGCTAAGGCGCAGTCGTTGACGTCTTCGGCGATGGATGCTTCGGTCAAAGCAGCTCTTCAAAGTTCCATCACTTCGGCTAATGCCTTGACCACGAGCGGAACAGCAAGCGCCATCTCAGCAGCTGCCACTACCCTCAAGGCCGCCATGCAGGCAGCCGAGCGCAGCATCTTTGCTACGCGCACGTCGACGACGGGAATCGTCCCTTCCGTCACGACCGACTCTCGATATGCGCGTGGTGCTACGGCCATCTTCGGACGCTCTACCGTCAGCAGTTCGGCGGCCATTCTCGAGCAAGGATTTTGTTACAGCACCACGAATGCTGAGCCTACCCTTGCCGACCCGCGGTCGACGCGCTACATCGAGAACGGAGGGCGCATCTATTGTCTCGACAACCTCGAGCCCGCTACCTTATATTATATACGCGCGTATGCGATAACCAAGGATTACAAGGTCGGTTATGGCAAGGTCATACGTGCCTACACACTCCCGCAAGGTCGTGTCACCTGGAATTATGGTAACGAGGGAGGCGGCCTTATCGATGCTCGCATCAGCCAGTCGGCAGCCAGCGTCGCCACGCTATGGTCGTCGCTCACCAGCATCACGGGTGCCCATCTCAACGTCCATTATGCCTCGGGAACCCCTACAGCCGACTGCTCTTACGGCGGCTATATCCGCGTTGGCCCTTCCGTTGACTATCAGGCTACGGGTACGCTACTTCATGAGATGGGACATGGCATTGGCGTTGGTACGCATGGCACCTACACAGGCGACATTCGTTCCGAGAGTTCCAGAGGTATCTGGTATGGCAAGCGGGCCACTCGTTTCCTGCAGTTCTGGGATAACAGCAATAATGTCCGTTTGACAGGCGATGGCACCCATCTATGGGCTACGAATGCTCAGAACTCTCTCTCCTATACCATTAACGGAGCCTTTGAGGACAATCATACCGATGCCTCGTATTACGGCAACTCGCTCCTTATGCAGGCCGTCGTCGAGGATGGACTCGCACCCGTCAACAGTAATCTGCAGGGCTTGGCTTACACGCTCGACGTCGACGATACGAAGTCGTTTGTCATCACCAGTTCGGATCTCTCGCTCGGTCGTCTCAGCTCATACCTCGTGGATAAAGACGGTAAGTTGCAGACCGTGGCTCTCTCGACTGATGAAGTCATCATGCCCGAGAAGGGAGCTTTGTGGACCATCTCCTTTGATGTTGAAACCCATACATATCGCATTCGCAATCAGTCTACTGGGCGTTATGTTACGTACAATTCATCCAACGCCATCAACGGCTTCATCGCATCGTCCGCTACGTCGGCTTCTAATCTGAGGCTCCAACTCTCCTTCGTCGACGTCACCTTGGGTTCTGGCAATAAGTATGCTACCTACGATTGTTACCACGTGATGCGTCCTACCGTGGAGAGCAATCCGCAAACACTCTCGTTGACGACGGCCAACGTGACGACCTCTACCGCGTTCAGCAATACGAATGCGGCCTCCGACCAACGTTGGCTCATCCTCGATACGGAGGAACTCGCCGAGGCGATGTCCGTCTTCGACCCTCTGCCCGACTATGGTTATGACATCACCACGGCCTATGCGCCCTATCTCTGTACGGGCAGCTTGAAGGATTGGACCAACAACGGAATGGTCGTCAATTACCAGAATGGTAGTGCGCCTTACGTCAACGGCCGAGATGGCGCGCGTATTGATTACCCCTTCATCGAACGATGGGTCGCTTCTACAGGTACGCTTCCTGACTCCGACCTCGAGCAGACGATAACCGACTTGCCCAATGGCTACTACTACCTCACGGCCTCGATTATCTCGACCAATCAGAGCGATATCGACGTTGTCATTACTGGCGTCAAGTTCTACGCTCAGGATCAATCCGTTGAAGTAGCCACGGGGAATGGCGAACCCAAACTTTGCGCCCTGCGTGTCAAGGTTACCGATGGCAAGCTCACCTACGGTCTCAGCATCCGTTCTACGCCGGCCAACTGGGTGGCTATCGATAACATTCATCTTTATTACGATGGTTCGGCCGATGATTATCTTGCCTTGGCTACACCTTCTCAGCCTGTTCGTATTCCTCTCGTGAATCCTACGTTCGACGACAATAGCACGCTGGGCTGGGATATGACCAATACTTGGAAACTCAACCACGATATTGGTCCCGAACACACTCATTTCAACTGGCCTTATGCTGAGTCGTGGGCGGATGCGACCCCTCTCGAAGACCGTACCCTCACGCAGACGCTCGACTTGCCAGCAGGTATCTATTCGCTCGAAGCGGCTGTCGAGGCCGTGCGGCAGGATCAGCTCGACCTGACCGTTAGCGGCGTTAGTCTGCGTCTGGCCGATCAACGGGTCGACTGCCATACTGCCGATCGTGCGCCCGAAGTGTTCACAGTCGACGCTACGCTCCCCGGCGGCGCTACCACTCTTGGTTTCTATGTCAACGCAACAGATGCCAACTGGGTCGCTATCGACAATCTCGTCTTGCGCTACTTCGGTCCGCATGCCAACCTACGTGGTGACGTCAACCAGGACGGCATCGTCACGATAGCCGACGTGACCGCTCTCGTCAACATCATCCTCTCGGGCTCCGAACACTCCACCCCGGCTTTCGTTAGCCTCTCCGACATCAATACCGACGGCATCATCACGATAGCCGATGTGACCGCTCTCGTCAACATTATCCTTGGCAAGGAATGATGAATGACGAATATCGGAATCTTGAAATATCGGAATCTCGAAATGCCGAAATATCGAGATGCCGAGATGTCGAAATATCGTAAATGATTAAAAGATAAGATCGAGATGAATAGACAAATCTTCAGAAAAGGATTGACAGCGGTGTTCATGCTGCTGGCTCTTGCGCCCCTCTCGATGCTGTCGGCTCAGGGACGTCGCACTCACGAGGTGGGCATCATCGCCCATCGTGGCTATTGGCGTACAGCAGGCTCTAGCCAGAACTCGCGCGTCTCGTTACAGAAGGCTCAGGACCTGAATCTTTTTGGCTCTGAAATTGATGTATGGTTGACGATGGACGGCGTCGTGATGGTGAATCACGACAACAAGTACGATGGCGTTGTCCTCGAGAAGAGCACGTCTGCCGTATGCCGTCAGTTGGTCCTCAGTAATGGCGAGAACATGCCTACGTTGCCTGAGCTGCTTGAGTTGATAGCTACACGTCCGAGCGGCACGAAGTTGATTATCGAGGTTAAGCCTCATAGCTCGCCTGAGCGAGACCGCGCAGCTGCTGATTCAGTAATGGCCTTGGTGCGTCGCTATGGTCTTGAGCGCGAAGTGGAATACATCTCGTTCAGCCTGCATGCCTGCAATCGCCTTGTTCAGAACGATGCGAAGGCCAAAGTGGCTTACCTCAACGGGGACAAAGCACCAGCCGAATTGCACGCGCTCGGACATGCAGGCATCGACTACCACGTGAATGCCTTTCGCAAGCATCCCGAATGGGTGGCCGAGGCGCATGCGTTGGGGATGTACGTCAACGTATGGACCATCGACGACGACAACTCTATTCGCGAGATGATCAATTTGGGTGTAGATTACATTACGACGAACGAGCCCGTCAGAACGCGCGAACTTATTGGTCGATAGATGGGTTGATGTTTGACAAAATGTAAATAACGATAGACGAATATATTTTACCTTTAGAGACAGAAAGTAACTTGTATTCGTCATTCACCATTCGTCATTCACACATCATCCGTCACTCTTCAGCAAAAAAAAGTTGAAATCTTTTGCACCTTCCGCGAAAAAGCGTACCTTTGCGGGCGCAAACAGGTTTTATTAACTCTATAAACAAATTGTATTACAATGAAAATCTCTAAGATTGAACATCTTGGCATCGCCGTGCAGAGCATCGACGAGGTATTGCCTTATTTTGAGAACGTACTGGGCCTGAAGTGCTATAAGACCGAAGTGGTCGAGGACCAGAAGGTGAAGACAGCTTTCCTCAAGGTGGGCGAAGTGAAGCTTGAACTGCTGGAGCCTACTTGCCCCGAGAGCACCATCCAGAAGTGGCTCGACAAGGGCAACAAGGGTATCCACCACATGGCGTTCTGCATCGAGGACGGCGTAGCCAACGCTCTGGCAGAGGTCAGCGAGAAGGGCATCCGCCTCATCGACGAGGCTCCCCGCAAGGGTGCTGATGGTCTGCAGATTGCTTTCCTCCATCCGAAATCAACCGTGGGCATCCTCACGGAGCTCTGCGAAGACCCCAACAAGTAATCAGGCGATTATTCGTTAGCCCTTGACGGGGCTCGACGATACGTCACAAGACATTGAAAGACACTTCCCTCTTGCACACGCGAGGCGAGGGGTGTCTTTCAATGTTGTTCTTTATTTCATCATTACTTCTCTTCCCTCCCTTTTGTATGCGTAAGTATTTATTCTGCAGTCTTCTCGCTTCGTTATTCACCCTTTCTGCGCTGGCTCAGCGTCCGACCGATTCCTTGGACCGTGGTTTGGTCGCCGTCGAACTGAAGAGCGGCGTCTTCGTTAGTTGGCGCGTGCTGGCCGACGAGTACTACGGCGTCACCTACAACCTCTATAGGAATGGTGTAAAGCTGAATGCTCAGCCACTCTCGGTCTCTAATTATACCGATGCGAATGGACTGAAGACGAACACCTATTCCGTTCGTGCCGTGGTGAATGGCGTAGAGCAAGCAGCTTGCGCGCCTGTCCAGCCGTGGGCAACGGGGCGTATCGACAAGAGCAATAAGGTCCTTTTCCCTTGCCCAGCCTATATGTACATTCGGATGAAGGATGTCGTGGACCGCACGGGCACTATCGTCTGGTCGGCTTCGACGGGCACGCCTGTCTTCACGCAGAACTATACGCTCAACGACGTTTCTTTAGGCGACTTCAATGGCGACGGGCGCATCGACCTGCTCGTGAAGCGCATCAATCAGACCGATGCCGATAATGGCTACCTCGAGTCGAATACTACAGCCTATACCATCTTCGAGGCTTACGAGCTCGATGGCAACCGACTTTGGTGGATTGACTGCGGTCCCAATATGGTCAGTCTGAACTCTACGGAACTGAATGCCGTCTGCTACGACTGGGACGAGGATGGGAAGGCTGAAGTCTTGCTGCGTGGAGCCGACAACATGATCGTTCACATGGCCGACGGCACTACGTATACTGTCGGCAACCCATCGGTCAATACGCGTGGCGCCCTCAGCTCGCACACCAATGCCCAATATGAATGGACGCACACGGGGGCTGAGTACCTCATCTATTTGAATGGTCAAACGGGTCGCCCTTATTGGGTCAAGACCTATCCGCTGCCGCGACTGGAGAGTGGCGAGCGTTCCGAGGAATCGGCCTGGGGCGACGACTATGGCCATCGCTCGAGTAAATACTTCATGGGCGCTCCGTTCCTCGATGGCCGTCACGCCAGCATCTTCCTCGCTCGTGGCATATATACTCGCCACAAGATGATTGCCTACGATGTCGACCCCGCCACGCACGAGTTGACTGAGCGTTGGCGTTGGACCTGCAACACATCCGGCAGTCCTTGGTACGGACAAGGCAACCATAACTATAGCGTAGCCGATGTCGACGGCGATGGCTGCGACGAGATAATCTACGGCTCCATGGTTATCGACAACAACGGCCGTGGCCTTTCGACGTCAGGCCTTGGACATGGTGACGCGTTGCATGTCGGCGACCTCGACCCCTTCCGCAAGGGACTGGAGGTATTCGCTTGCAACGAGGCGAAGCCGAGCAATAACTTCCGTAATGCCACGACGTCCGAGATTTACTATCGCGATATCGGAACGGCCGATGACGGCCGCGCTATGGCAGGTAACTTCACGAACAACTATCCGGGCGGCATCGGGATGTCTTCGAAGTCGGGCGTGATCTCCTTGGCAGCTGACCAGACGATTGAAGGGTGGGCGAACAATTGGAATGCTCAGCACCCTGATCCAGCAGCCCTTAATTTCCGCATCTATTGGGACGGCGACCTACTTGACGAGAGCGTGAACAGCCCTGGTACAGAGCGCGAGTGCATCATCCTCAAAGCAGGCTACGGCCGCTTGATTCAGACGGGAGGTGTAGCGATGACTAATGACTCCAAGAACAATCCTTGTGCTCAGGGCGACATCCTTGGCGACTGGCGCGAGGAACTCATCCTGCGCTCGACAGACAATGCCGAGTTGCGCATCTACACGACTACCGATCCTACGGCCTATCGCATGCCTTCGCTTTGGTTTGATCATGCCTACCGTCAGGCTATGGTATGGCAACCTCTGGGCTACAACCAGCCGCCTCACGTGAGCTACTTCGTAGGTGAGATGGAGGACCTGACCGTAGCGCCACCTCCGTTGACCAACGCAGGACGAACTGAACTTGCAGCTAACGATGTCATCTCTTCGGCTCTGAATGGGCAGCACGTGATGGTGTGCGATGGCGGCAATATAGGCATCGACGAGGGTGGGGCCAGTCCTGCAGTCCTGACGATGAACGTCGGCTCTACCGTCTCGGGCAACGACAACAACTCGAACATCAGCTACAGCTACTCCTCGTGTCAGCTGGGTGCCACCATCGGCGGCACAACCTGCAAGGGCGACTTTACGGGCGCGATGCGATTGGTGAAGCAAGGCGACGGCTTGCTCAAGCTGACGGCTCGCACCTTCACGTATACGGGACCGACCGACATCTGGGCAGGCTCCCTCTACTTCCGCGGTACGCTCGAGTCCAGCCCCGTATGGATGAATCGCCATACCTCCCTCTACACGGCCGCCACCTACCATCGCGCCTTGACGATGGAGTATGGCGCAGCACTCTATCCCAGCTACAACGCCTCCACGGCTACAGCCCTCGACTACGCTATGGCTACTGTCGATACGCTCAACCTCCACGAAGGAGCTCGCGTTGTATTTCAGCTAGCCGACACCCAGAGCGATGCTCTTGCCGTTAAGCAACTGAACCTGCGCACGCGTTCGTGGTCGTACGGTCCCAAGTACTTGGCCCCAGTTTTCGAGATTAGCAGCACTACTCCGCTGGCTGATGGTATGTATCGCCTTGGCTCGCTCGAGGAAGTGGGGCAGGGCAGCCTTGAGGACATCGTCGTCGAATGTACCAACCTGCTCAACAGCACGAGTGACTTGCAGATTGTCTGCGAGAACAGCAAGCTCTATCTCGTTGTGGGCGAGTACGTTGATCCCGACGAACGCGACTATTCGTTCTATGAGAAGGTCTATGAGCAAACTTTCGATGATCAGACGGCAACGGGTTGGGTATTGGATAATGGATCAAATGTTACTACCACATTTGTGTCTACCGGAACAGACACCTATGCTTACGAACTTTATTGTGAGCGTACAAGAACCCTGACGCGTGACTTCAGCACGAATAACCTGTTCACAAACGACATAGATTATATCTTTGAGTTCGATTGGGGCACAGGCGGTTCTAACACCGAAGCTTCGGTACTAACGATTCTCTCAGACAATGCTGAAGGTAAACTATTGACAGTTAATATTCCTGAAGGTTTTGCAACTATCAGTTTCAACGACAATTCGGACAACGTTCTTGCAAGCTACTATAATGGACGTCCATTGACAACACCAACTTCGTTATTTCATTTTATGATAATCGGTAGTAGAGATGAAGGTGTTAGCTTAACCTTGTCAAAGGATGGCGAGATATTAGTTGATAAAGCGCAATTAAGTGATACGTTCTGCCACATTTTGGGGCTGAGAGAATTGTTAGGCCGTAGCTACAACCATACCGTTTTCGACAACCTTCGCCTCTCCTACAAATGTGCGGGTCTGGGTGACGTGAACCTCGACGGCGTCATTACGATAGCCGATGTGACGGCGCTCGTGAACATTCTTTTGGGCAAACCTCTCGAACTCTGCTCCGCTAAAGCAGCCGATGTCAACGAGGACGGCATCACGACGATTGCCGACGTAACGGCCTTGGTCAACAAAATCTTAGGTCGTTAAGTACCGCTATAATCTGAATCCAGCCTGCGTCCATACGCTCAACCTCACACGTATATACGCTCAAGGCTGCACGTATATACGCTCGGGCTCACACGTATATACGCTCAAGGCTCCACGTATATACGCTCAAGCCTAAGCGTATATATGTGTGAGTTGTTCGGTCGCGACCGAATGACGAACACCTCCGTGTGATGCCTTTTGAAATAAAGGAAGGTTTTGGATGTCGCTATAAACGCAAAAGCCCAAGCCAACGAAGGCTTGAGCTTTATGATATGGTCGGAATCAATCAGACGGATGGGAGTCAGGCAATCATCGGAGGTACTGATGGGTTCCGTCGACCAGATGGTTGTCTGCGGTCGGGAAAATCACTTTCGGCTTGAATGAGCGGGCTTCCTCGAAGTCCATCATCGCATAGGACATGATGATGACAACGTCGCCCACTTGGACTTTGCGGGCTGCGGCGCCGTTCAGACAGATGCAGCCGCTCGCGCGTGGGCCTGTAATAATGTACGTGTCGAAGCGCTCGCCATTGTTGTTGTTGACGACGTGAACGCGCTCACCAGCTATCAGACCTGCTGCATCCATCAGGTCTTCGTCGATGGTGATGCTGCCCATATAGTTCAGGTTGGCCTCCGTGACGGTGGCACAATGTATCTTGGATTTGAGGACTTCAATGAACATTTTCTAATGGATTTCTATTAGTGTCTGATGACGTCTTTCGCTTGGATGGGAGCTCGCTTAAGCTTCTTGACCTTTAAGCGTTAAGCATTAGCGATTAAACCGCAGCCTTAACTCAAGACCAACGCTCCGTTACTTGTAACGTATGTGGTCGATAAGGCGAATGGGTTTCTGTCCGCAGTAGACGGTAATACAACCTACGATGGAGGGCGCTTCGTCCCACGAGCGAACGTCGAGGAGCGATTCGCCGTCGACGATGCTGTAGTACTCTACGCAGAGTCCTTCAATGGCGTTGATGCGATTGACGACGTACTGGATGGTCTGCGCTACCGAGTGGGATTGTGCGAAGTAGCGGCTGGCCACGAGTGCCTCGTAGATGCGGGGTGCGATGGCGCGCTCAGCCGGAGTCAAGAGGGTGTTGCGGCTGGACATGGCCAGTCCGTCGGCCTCGCGAACGACGGGGCAGGGGACAATCTGCAGCTTGAAGCCGAGGTCGGCCACCATACGGCGGATGACGGCAATCTGCTGGAAATCCTTTTCGCCGAAGTAAGAGTGATCGGGCTCGACCCAAGCAAAGAGCTTAGAGACGATTTGGCAAACGCCATTGAAATGGCCGGGACGGCGAGCACCTTCCATGACCTCGTCGGTGGGCGGGTAGGAGAAGTGGCGCGTGTCGGGCTCGGGATAGATTTCCGCTACCGATGGTGCGAAGGCGATCTGAGCTCCGCAGTCCTCCAGGATAGCGCAGTCGGCGTCGAGTGTGCGGGGATAGCGCTCGAGGTCGCGAGCGTCGTTGAACTGGGTAGGATTAAGGAAAATGCTGACGACGGTGACATCGTTCTCGGCTACCGACCGACGAACGAGCGAAGCGTGACCGGCGTGGAGTGCACCCATTGTGGGCACGAGGCCAATTGTCTTACCTGCAGCACGGGCTGCGGCGAGTTCGGCCTGTAGTTCTCGAATAGTTGTTGTGACTTTCATAATTTTGTTTGACCAACGCTCTCCTCGTGTCGAGGTGAGCGCTTAAAGCGGTGCAAAATAACATATAAATTAGCAAACAAGGAAGGAAAAAAGCAAAATAAATGAAAAAAAAGGGCATTTAAGTGACTTTCGGGGGCAGAACTTTGCAAATATCCCGATTTTTTTCTATATCTTTGCAGTGCGAAACCAAGCATCATCAGGATTATGAGTTCGAAAAGAGTCTTATTTATCACTCAAGAGATCATGCCCTACGTGGATGAATCTCCGCTCTCCGTCATCGGACGCAAGCAACCTCAGTACGTGCAAGAGCATGGACGCGAAATCCGTGTGTTCATGCCCAAATGGGGGACTATCAACGAACGTCGGAGCCAGCTGCACGAGGTACAACGACTCTCGGGTATGAACCTGATTATTGATGACACCGACCACCTGCTCATCATCAAGGTGGCGTCCATCCCGTCGGCTCGCATGCCGGTCTATTTCATCGACAACGACGACTTCTTCATGCGCCGTTTGGAAGTGTGCGACGAACAGGGTAACGAGTACCCCGACAACGCTGAGCGCGCGATTTTCTACTCGCGTGGCGTGTTGGAGACGGTCAAGAAAATGCGTTGGGCGCCCGACGTCATCCACTGCCAGGGCTGGATGTCGGTGGCTTCGCCTCTGTACATCAAGCGGAGCTATTTCGAAGAGCCGTCCTACCGCGACAGCCGCGTCATCTTCACGCCCTCGGCCATGGATGTGCTCAAGATGAGTACGACCGACCAGTTCCGAGCAGACATCATCTTCCGTAATGTTACAGAGGAGCACCTGGCGGCCTATCCGCAGCACCTCTCTCTGCGCGACCTCAACCACCTGGCCATCGACTACAGCGACGGCCTGTTGCTGACCGAGGAGTCCAACGACCCCGAACTCGTCGAGTACGCTCAACAGCAGGGCATACCTGTGCTGGAGCCCGTGGACATGAAAGCCGACGGACCTGAGCGTATCCTTGAATTCTACGACCAAGTGGAAAGAAGGGAGATAGATGAAGAGGAAGAGTAAGGGGTAATGGAAAATGGATAATGGAAAATGGACAATGGACAGTTGACAATGGACAACTGATATTTTATAATGGATAACGGCCAATTGACAATAGGAAATGGAAAATTGGCAATTGACCTTGATACGTAGATAATTATTTTCTGAAGAAATGAAATACAGATTCGCCTTAGCGGCAATCATGGCGGCAGCGACCTTCTTCGCTGCATGCGACGAGGATTCGGGTACGATGGGCATCGTCACTACGCAGGACGCGGTCTCGTCTTTTTCCAATAATTTCAAGATTACGTCGAACTCGTTGCTTCTCGACTCCGTCGTCGGCAGCACGTCGAAATGCTATTTCGGATTGGTGCGCGATATAGAGACGGGTACCGACATACGTGCCGAGTTCCTCGCACAGTTCCACACCTTCGAGGATTACGAGTTGCCTGACTACGAGAGTATTGTCAAGAACGAAGCGGGCGAGATTGAAGCCGACTCTGTAGAGTTGCGACTCTACTATGGCAGCTATTTTGGCGAAGGCACGAACCCGATGAAGATGGCTGTCTTCGAACTCGACAGGGAGAATGTCATCCGCGAGGATCAGACTTACTACGCTACCGACGACCTCACGCAATTCCTGCCTGCCGACGCTACGCCTTTGGCCAGCCACATTTTCACGCCCTCCGACTACACGCTCAGCGAGAGCGAACGCACGTCGTCTTCACATTATAATAATGTACGCGTGCGACTGCCGAAGAGTTTCGGAACGCGCATTCTGCGGGCTGCCCACGAGCATCCCGAGTACTTCCGCGACTCTTGGCAGTTCATCCATCGCGTCTTCCCCGGCTTCTACTTCAAGTTGCAGAGCGGCATCGGTACGATGCTGACGCTGGACGTGAGCGCGCTGAACGTCTACTTCCGTTATGTCGTCAAGGACAGCACTTATGTTGGCGTCTCGCGTTTCTCGGCTACGCCTGAGGTCATTCAAAGCACGATGTTCAAGAATGACGACCTTCAGAAGTTGATCAGCAACAATCAGCCCTTCACGTATCTGAAGTCGCCTGCAGGCATCGCCACCGAACTCGTCTTGCCCGTCAACGAAGTCTTCTCGGGACACGAGAACGACAGCATCTCGCGTGCGCGTGTCATCCTCACTCGCTACAATGATTTCGACGAGACGACGAATGCGCTCGGCATACCCTCCAATCTGCTGATGGTCCCGAAGGCGCGGATTCATTCCTTCTTCGCCAACCATCAGGTGGCCGACGGTATGACTACTTACACGACATCGTTCGCGAGCGCCTACAATACCTATACGTTCGACAACATCTCGCATCTGCTCTCTAGACTCTATCGTACGAAGCTGCAACGCATGGCTGCCGAGGGACTGACCTCTGCCCAGTATGACGCCAAATATCCCGAATGGAATCATGTGGTGCTGGTGCCCGTGAATATCGCCACGACGAGCGATTCGAGCACAGGAACGGCCCGTCAGACTTCGGTCACGCATGACTTCAGCTTGAACAGCATTCGACTCGTCGGCGGTACCGAGCCTATAGACTTACAGGTGATTTACAGCTCTTACTTGAAGTAAATCCTATCTCAGGACTTTCTTTTCAGAGCATAATGAAAGCCCGACTCGTTGGAGCCGGGCTTTACGTTGTTTGCCAATAAGCATTGGCTACTTCTTAGCAGCCTTCTTGGCAGGAGCCTTCTTAGCTGGGGCTTCCTTCTTAGCGGGCTCAGCTTTCTTGGCAGCAGGTTCAGCCTTCTTGGCAGGGGCGGCCTTCTTAGCGGGTTCTGCTTTCTTGGCAGCGGGCTCAGCTTTCTTGGCCGGAGCCTTCTTCGCGGGAGCAGCCTTCTTGGCAGGTGCTTCCTTCTTCGGCTCCTCTTGAGCCTCGGGCTCTGCGGGCTGCAACTTCTGCAGGCGGGCTTGCAGACGAGCAATCTCAGCATCCTTGACCGTAATCTCGTCGGCTTGGTTGCGGATGGTCGTGAGCAACGCATTCAGCTCGTCGTTCTCGATGTCGAGCGGATAGAGCGCGTTGACGCGGTTGATGAAGTCGCCGAGGATGTTCATGTAGTTGGTGAACGCATCATAAGGCGAATCGTAGATGCCGCGATAGAACCCGACGCCCATGTTCTTGGTGGTCATGAAGCGGAAATTGTTCGAAGCTTGGATGCGGTCCCAGTCCTGAGTGATACGGCGGTCCTTGCAGATAAGCACGCGGTCGGCCACGCTATAGAGTTTGTTGAAAGCCTCGCGTTGCATCACATTACCGAGCCAGCAGCTGGTGTCGCGCTCTTCGTCGTTCCATGACATCGGATAGGGCACCTCGAGCGGAGCGACGCTCTTCGACTTGGAGACAATCTCGGACGGCGTAGCGAAAGTGATGCCACGATCCTTGGCCACAGCAGGCAGCGCCTTGATAAACTCGAGGATGTTGCTGCTGAGGGGCTGGTAGATGCCGAGTGCGCAGAGCTCCATGAAGATATTGATGACCTTCTCCTCTTCGGGCAGCTGGGCAATCCAATCCATATAGGTGTCGGCGAAGAGCGGGTACTCGTTCCACGAAGAATCGTTGAAGCGGAGGCTGATGTCATCGCTGAGCTTGTAGTCGCGAAGCAACAACTTGAGGTTCGGGTTCAGAGCGCAGTTGTAGACGAAGTGCGGGCTCTTCCATCCGAGGATGTGCTTAGCGCCTTCAGCAATCATACCCTTGTAACCCATTGAGGCTACAAGGTTACCGATGTCGTCGCTATAGATGAGCGAGCTATTCCGAAGCACGGTCGGCTTCTTGCCGAAGAGTTCCTTCATCTTCTTGGCCTGACGAGCTACTTCATCGCGGAAGACGTCCTCGTTGGCCAGAGAGCTGAGGCCGTGGCTATAGGGCTCGGCAAGGAACTCTACGCAGCCCGTCTCGTTCAGTTCTTGGAGGAGCTCAATCACCTCGGGGGCATACTGTTCGAGCAATTCGATGGCGCAACCCGAGATGGAGAAAGCCACTTTGAAGGCCTTGCCGTAAGTATTCGCCATCTCCAGGAACGTACGGAGGGCGGGAATGTAAGAACGCTCGGCGGTCTCGGTGATGCCGCGCTCGTTCTCATAGTCGTCGAAATAATAGTGATCCTTACCAATCTCGAAGAAACGATAGCGCTTGAGATGAACGTTCTGGTGGATCTCGAAATATAAGCAAATTGTTTTCATAAAACTATTTTATGATTTTATGATTTTTGATTTAATGATTGTCCATCGCTTTCCTTTGCGTTAGCCAAAATCCTTAAATACAAAATCTATAAATAATTAAACACGATTAATACCTTGCTAAACATTGGTCATAGAGCTTGCGGATACGCTCGCCGACCTTTTCCCAGGTGATGCCGTCGACCTCCTTCTTACCTTCGACCTGCAGATACTCATGGAGTGCATCGTTGGTGCAGAGCGAGTACATGGCGTCAGCCATAGCGTCGATGTCCCAATAGTCGGTCTTGATGCACTTGTCGAGAATCTCGGCGCAACCGCTTTGCTTGGAGATAATGGAGGGAACGCCGCTCTGCATAGCCTCCAACGGGCTGATACCGAAGGGCTCGGAGACAGAAGGCATGACGTAGACATCGGAGTCGCGGAAGATCTCGAACACCTGCTTACCCTTCATGAAACCTGGGAAGTGGCAACGATCGGCAATACCGTAGGCGGCAGCCATATCGATCATAGCGTTCATCATATCGCCTGAACCAGCAAAGCAGAAGCGTACGTTCTGTGTACGTTCGAGCACGCGCTTGGCTGCTTCGATGAAGTACTCAGGACCTTTCTGCATCGTGATACGTCCGAGGAAGGTGATGACCTTCTCCTTGCGATCCTTGTAGGGCAGGCGCTGGTCAACAATCTCCTGAAGCTCTGGAGCCAAGGGATAGACGGCGTTGTGCATAGCGAAGCACTTGGCTGGATCTTGTCCGTAGTGGTTGATGACCGTCTGGCGCGTCAGTTCAGACACACACATGATGCAGTCGGCGTTGTCCATACCGTTGCGCTCGATGCCATAGACCGTCGGGTTGACGTTGCCGCGCGAGCGGTCGAAGTCGGTAGCGTGAACGTGAATGACCAAAGGACGGCCGCTGACCTGCTTGGAGTGGATACCGGCAGGGTAGGTGAGCCAGTCGTGAGCATGGATGATGTCAAACTGCTCAGTACGGGCTACGACACCTGCGATAATCGAGTAGTTGTTGATCTCTTCGGTCAAGTTCTTGGGATAACCGCCTGCAAACTCCATACAACCGAGGTCGTTGACATGCATGTAATTGAAGTCGGCGTAGATGTGATCGCGATAGCGGTAGTAGTCTTCGGGATCCATGATGTTGCCCAAACGTTGCTTGACGTAGTCGTAGTCAACGTCGCGCCAGGCGATAGGCACGCTATTCATGCCAATCAACTTAGCGGCAGAACGATCTTCATCGCCAAAGGGACGGGGCAGGCAAAGCAACGTCTCGATGTCGCCTTGAGCCTTCAGACCTTGTGAGATACCATAGTTAGCGGTGGCAAGTCCACCAAACACATGAGGAGGATACTCCCATCCGAACATTAATACTTTCATAGTTGCTTGATTTTAGGGAGTTAGTCCATAATATATTTATCTAAGAGTTTAACCACGCGCATGATCTCGGCTACATTGGCAGCAAAACTCATGGCGCCGCGTCCGTGGAAGGGCGGATTGCCATCGAACACCTCGGGAAGCGTTCCGATGCAATGGTAGAAGAGTTCCTCTTCGTAACCTACGAGTTGACGCTCGACAAAGCTGACGCGTGAATAACCGAAGACCTTCAGGCAAGCCTCGAGGTAGAAACCTGCGAGCCAAGGCCAGGCGGTACCCATGTGGTAGGCGTAGTCGCGTTGCGTCTGCGGACCTACGTACATTGGGTTGTAGCCGCCGCTCTTTGGCGAGAGTGTGCGCAGACCCTTCGGCGTGAGCAGTTCCTTGGTGCACATGTCGAGGACGCCTTTCTTCTGCTTGGAGTCGAGTGGCGAATAGTCGAAGGCGCAGGTGAAAATCATGTTGGGGCGTACGCTCCAGTCGATCATCGTTCCGTCGACGTAGTCGAGCAGATAGCCATAGTCGTTGAGGAACGTGTCGACGAAGCTCTTCTTTGTCTTTTCGGCCATGCGCTCCAGCGGCTCTGCCTCGGCGGCATCGTTCATCGTGCGGCACACGTTGGCGCTGAACATCAAGGCGTTGTACCAGAGTGCGTTGAACTCTACGATATAACCCGAACGCGGCACGATGGGATGTCCGTTCTGGCTGGAGTTCATCCACGTGATGGCTTTGTCGCGACCGTTGCAATAGATGAGCCCGTTGTCATGAACGTAGAGGTTGCCATGTTTGCCTGCCAACAGCCATTCCATGATGTCGCGCAAGAGCTGTCCATACTTCTCGATACCCTTGTCCATACCTACGAACTTGCAGTACTGCTGAATGCACCAGACAGCCCACAGCAAAACGTCGGGGTGCTCCATCTCATAGATGCGCACGCTCATGGGCTTGCCTTCGATGAATTCGCGAATACCTTTCTCGGCCGTCACCATGACCTTTTCGAAGTGGTCAATTTCGTTGTTGGTCAGCGTCAAGCCAGGCAAAGACACGAAGAGGTCGCGGGCACGGCACTTGAACCAAGGATAACCTGCCAGTATGTACGTTTCGCCATCGCGGTAGTTGAGGAACTGATGGGCGCTGTTGACGAGGCAATGGTAGAAGTTGTCACGCGGTGTACGAATCTTTTCCTCGTAGTCGGCCAAGTCTTTCAGCTTAGCGGGATTACATTCCTTGGTACCAGCGGCGAAGACGATGCTTTCGCCTTTCTTGATGTCGAATTCGAAGTAACCAGGAACGTACAGGTCCTCGTTGCTAGCATAACCGCGTTCGGTTTCCTTCGGGTAGTCGACGCCTCTGTACCAGTCGGGACGGAATACCCATTCGGTCTTCTTGTTCAGCTGCATGAAGAGCTCGGGATAGCCGGGATACATGCAGGTCTTGATGCCGTTCTTGACCTCCTGATAGTCGCGATTAGCACGAGGATTTTCGTGCGTGAACTCGCGTACGCTCCGGAAGGCCAGCCAGGGCTGCAGACGCAGGGTCGTCTTGGAATGAGCGTCGAGCAGCGTGTAGCGGATGAGTACGCGGTCCTCGAAGTGCTGGAACATCAGTTCCTTCTTCAAGATGACGCCACCGACGCGATAGATGGTAGTGGGCACCTGCTGGCAGTCGTACTCGCGGATGTACTTGTGTCCACGAGGACTGTAGTTGTCGCCTTGATACTTGTGCAGGCCGAGGTTGAATTCAGCGCCATGCTGGATGACCGTGCAGTCGAGCGACGACAGCAGAACGTGGTTCTCATCGTCCAACTCAGGCACGGGCACCACGAGCAGACCGTGGTACTTGCGCGTGTTGCAATCCAAGATGGTCGAACACGAGTAAGCGCCCGAACGGTTTGAGCGTAGCACCTCTTTCTTCAGAGCCTCCTCCAGGTTTGTCATCAAGGTTTTGTCAAACTGTAAATAGCTCATAGTTTTTTAGTGAATGAATTTATAAGGTAATAAGTCTTTTTGAGAGCCGATTTAGCTTAATTTGTCTCCAAAATTAGCAATAAATTTGCATTCGCAAAAATATTTGTCGCAAAACTTTGAAGATTGCTTGCCGAAATCACAAAAAATGTCTAATTTTGTGCCGTAGAACATAAAACAATAGTGTCAGATATGACCCGAAGACTTCCTACTATTAAGGATTTGCTGCCTAAGTTGTCTGATTTGCTCGACTTGCTCTCGTCGGCTGAACACGAACAGCTATTGAAGGATGCATCCGTCCACGTTTTTCGCAAAAACGAACTTATTTATAACTCTGGCGATAAGCCTACACATCTCCAATGTTTGCTCAGCGGTAAGGTGAAAGTGTGTAAGGATGGCGTCGGAGGGCGAACACAGATTGTTCGTGTGATTCGTCCCGTTGAGTACTTTGGCTATCGCCCAGCTTTCGCAGGCGAGAACTATGTCTCTTATGCACTTGCTTTCGAGAACTCAACCATCGTCCGCATACCCATGCAAGAGGTCATCAACGTTGTCAAGGAGAATCCTCGCTTGTCGTGGTTCTTCATCAATCGTTTGGCAACAGATCTCGGGCGTGCCGACGAGCGTACGGTCAGTCTGACTCAAAAGCATATTCGTGGCCGCTTGGCTGATGCGCTCCTGTTCTTGAAGGAAAGCTATGGTGTCGAGGAGGATGGTTTTACGCTCAGCATCTACCTGAGTCGTGAGGATTTGGCTAATCTCTCAAACATGACCACCAGTAATGCCATCCGCACGCTCTCAGCTTTCGCTACGGAGCGATTGGTTGCTGTCGACGGTCGCAAGGTGAAGCTCTTGGATATTGCCAAGTTGGAGAAAATCAGCCGGATAGGATAAAGAGATAGAGGTGCTAGATTATCTAGACGCTCAGTTTTTCTAGAATATCTAGTTTTTCTAGATTTTCTAGATCCTCTAGACATTCGAGATTATCTACAATCAAAGGAGCAAGAACCGTTGTTTCTCTTGCTTAGGATGGGATGATGAAGTTGATATATTCGGCATTCAAGGTGATGTCGAAAGGTGCTTGGAAACCCTCGAGTACGATGCCATCGGTGCTGACAGATGCTTTGTTAATCTCGTCGAAATGGATGGTTCGTGGTGTCCGATATGCACGCACATTCTTGTGACTGAGGAACTTGCCTGTGAACAGCATCCTTAGACCTTCAATCAGCTGGCGCATCTCGGGATAAGAGATCACGCTCACATCGAGCATTCCGTTGTAGGGCACGGCATTAGGCGTCATGCCATAGGCGCGGCTGTTGCCGATGCACACGCTCATGACCTTGCGCTCGATGGTCTCCTCGTTCACCTTGAAGCGCATCTTCGTCTCCATGCGTTGGAACAGCAGCAGAATCATGCTCGTGAAGTAGGTGAGCGTCGTCAGGCCGAAGATGCGACGTGTCTTGTACTTCAGTTTCATGATGTTAGCCACTAATCCCACGTTCGTACAATTTAGGAAATAGCGCTTCTCGGGGACTTTCGTCTCCTCGTCCGTCTCGGTCGCTTGAGGCAAGCATGTGATGCACCCCACGTCCACTCGTCGCATGCGGCGTTCCATCAACCATCTGACGGTACGGGCATCGTCTTCCTCGCTGAAGCCCCAGAACGAAGCAAAATCGTTTCCGCGTCCGTTGGGGATAACGCCTAAGGCCACACGTTGGCGCACGTCTTCGTCGAAAGTCAACAAAGCGTTCAACGCTCGGTTCATCGCCGAGTCTCCGCCCACGATGATGAGGGTCTCGTAACCGTTATTGACCAACATGCACGTCAGTCGGCCGACACTCTCTGCGCCTTCGCTCTGCACGAAGTCATAGGGCACTCCGTTCGTGTCGAGCAACTCTTTGATGCGCTCCCAGCGTTTGTGCGTGCGTCTTACGCCTTGCTTTGGGCAGTAGATAATGCCCCAACGGGTCTTTTCCATATCATTGTCTGTTAATTCGTTATGCCATTATTTCGTCCTGGGGTGATGCCTTTTTCGTTGTTCATCATGCTGCGGATCTCGTCGACAATCTCATCTGTCGGGCGCGTGGCGTCTATCCAATGAATCCGAACTCCTCGCCGTTCCATACCGCGAAAGTAGGTCATCTGTCGTTTGGCAAACTGATGAATGGCAATCTCCAATTGGTTGGCCATCTCTTCGTAGCTGATCAGTCCTAGGATGTATTGGGTCAGATAGCGGTACTCTAGCCCGTAGCTGATGAGGGATTCTGCCGTAACGCCGCCGTCCAGCAAGCGTCTGACTTCGTCGACCATCCCTTCTTCATCGAGGCGTCTGTGCAACCGTTCGGTAATGCGTTGTCGGCGCAGTTCGCGGGGGACGTCCAACCCGATGGTGAGCGATGAGGGGGTAGGGTAGTCCTGCTGTCGGTCGAGGTCGTGCGAGCGATAGTACTCTTCAATCTCGATGGCGCGAATGGCTCGTCGGGCAGTATCGACGTCGGTCGTGTTATGAAGACGTTTATACGTGGCGAGCATCGCGGTCAGTTCGGCTAATGACAACCCCTCGAGGTGTTGGCGAAGTTCTGCATTCACAGGCACTTCCACCAGATTGTAGCCTCGGAGTACGCTTTCGATGTACAGACCTGTTCCGCCACAGAGGATGGGCTGATGACCACGTTGAAGGATAGCGTCGAAGGCATGGAAGAAGTCGCGTTGGAAATGGAATACGGAGTACTTGGTTCCGGCTTCGGCGATATCAATCAGATGGTAGGGAATATGCAGAACGCTCTCACATCCCTCCTTACCGCCTTGCTCCAGTCCTTTCAGCACTACCTCGTAGTCGGCAAGGTCTTTGCCGGTGCCGATGTCCATCCCGCGGAACACTTGCCGCGAGTCTGCGCTAATGATTTCGGCCGCACATTCCAGTTCACCATCGGACTGGCAACCGTCTTCTGATGGTTGCTTTTTTGCGTTCAAGTCCGTGGTTAACCGAGCCGCCAACTGCGTGGCTACGGCCGTCTTTCCGCAGGCTGTAGGGCCCAATATGGTGATTAACGTGCTCATTGCGGCAGCAAAGATAATAAAAAAGACCGTCCGATGAGCACCGGACGGTCAAAAATCGCATAATTTTAAGCTTATTTCAGCTCAGCGAGATACTTGATGGTGCGAACCATCTGGCTGGTGTAGCTGTTCTCGTTGTCGTACCAAGCAACAACCTGAACGAGCGAGTTGCCGTCACCAATCTTGCTGACCATGGTCTGGTTGGCGTCGAAGAGCGAACCAAACTTCATGCCGATGATGTCGCTGCTGACGAGCTTCTCCTCGGTGTAACCGAAGCTCTCGTTGGTAGCAGCCTTCATGGCAGCTTTGATACCCCCAACAGTTCCCTCACTCTTAACAACAGCGTGTAGGATATTGGTAGAACCAGTGGGAGTGGTAACG